>BNJS01001582.1_pt1 | contig 157241 bp, 147 predicted proteins | sample 8540461 | NCBI WGS metagenome assembly BNJS01 (sample SAMD00202454, study PRJDB9452) | human saliva metagenome | isolation source: human saliva | place: Japan | reverse complement strand
AGTTACGTATTGCCTGCTCAGGGGAGCCCCTCCGCCTCCGGTGTACGGGCCAGGCGACCGCGGTCGCGGGGTGCTGCGCTGATGGGCCTCGACGCTGGGCCAGGGCGACCCTGCAGGATGAGGGGCCTCCGTGGCGCAGCCGCTTTCCGGGCGGCTTCCACCGCCCGGAGTCCTCGGCCGGTGCACCCAGCGGTGGCGGTGTAGGCGTCGACCGCCTCGCCTCGCGCCGCGTACCGGGAGGGTCGGCGACGTCGCCCGGCTCCGCCTGGTCCAGGACGCTGCACACCGCCTTGGCCACCAGCCAGGACGGGAGGGCCTCCGTGCCGGGTAGATGGGACAGGGTCGGGCCCAGCAGGGGCTCGCGCTCGTCCTCATCGAGCTCATCGAGGACGCACAGGCGCGGGTTGGACGCCTGCTTGCGTCCACGGTGAGTCCCACCCGCCGCTGAGCAGGACGGTGGTTCCGGGGCCACCAGGGGCTCGGGCGCGCATCTGGCCGCCGCACCGAACTGGACGAGGGTCCATGGTGGAGGCGCCGTCGGTGACGGTGGCCTCCATGAGGCCGGGACCCGTCCGGAGCGGGTGCGCCGGGAGGAGGCGCGCACGACCCGGGCCTGGATGGTGGCCTGCCTCGCCCTCGACGAGGGTGCGTTATCGTCAGCCCGCTCCCAGGTGTCGAGCGCCGCGGGCAGCAGGCAGCAGGTCCGCCCCGGTCTCCACCCCCTGCTTGGCGAGCCTGTGCAGCCGTGCGCTTGCCCACGAGCCGGGTCACGGGACGCTCGAGGCAGGCCGACGCTGCCACGGACGGGGGCGTGCGGGTGAGCGATCAGACGAGCCGGACACGGCCCCACCCTATGACGAAGAAGCCTGGAGCCCTTCGCTCACCGAGGCGCTTGCATATGCGGGGCGCCTCGAGACATGGCAGCACGCAGAGAGGCTACTCGATGGCGATGAGGACGTCGGGGTGCTCCCGGCCGCCGGTGATGGACAGCGACCTCCCGTCTCGCCGACCACGTGCCCCCGGGCACCGCCGCGCTGGCGGCCAGGGCACCGGACGTCGCGGCCGGCATTGCGGCCGCGTGATGACGGTGAGCACGCCATCGGAGGGCCGCAGCGCCGAGCCACGGCGCGAGCCACGGCCTCACCGTCGGCCTGGGCCCGTTGAGGGCGATGGTGCCAACCCCGCGGCGGCGCTCCAGGCGCGGCGGGCCAGCCCGGGCCGCCTGCCTCCTCGCAGCCGGCAAGGGGCCACCGCGGCGGCCAGACCCGGGCCTCGTCGTCGGTGTCGCACACGAGGGAGCCCTGGAAATGCCCTCGGCCTCATAACGCTCCGAGGACACCCCGGCGCGGGGCGGTCTCGAGCGGCGCCTGTCTGCGGGGTGGTACCCACCGAGGGCGGACGGTGGAGACGGCGGGAGCGGGCCGCCAGGAAGCGGGCGGCATCGTGGGCCGCCTCGGTGCGGCGGCGTCAGCAGGGCAGCACGATGACCTGGGAGGGAGCCCAGGTCCGCGGCAGCGGGCGATCCCTCCGGTCCGGGTTGAGGACGACGGCGGCGTCGGAGCGGGCGAGTGCTGATGAGCCCGGGAGCCTGCGTACAGGCGATGACGCCGACGCCGGACTGCCGTGAGCGCACGGCCAGATGTGCCCGCGCGAGGTGGGACGGGGCGGCCGCCTGGGAGGGGTGCATGCACCGACTGCGCCTTGCGTCGGCCCGGCGCGCGGCCGCGCCGAAGGAGACCACGTGCCCGTGGTCGAGTCGAACGCCCCACGGGGAGGGCGGCCTCGTCTCGTAGGGGTCACCAGGGCTGTGGGTGGAGGTGGTGGATGCGAGATCTGCTGGCGCGGCCCGCATGCGGCAGTGCGGCACGCGGGGTGTCGGATGTGGACGTGGACCTGTAGAGGCCCACCCCAGGGCGTCCGGGGTGCCACGACGCCCACGGAGTCGCTGATGCGCTCCAGGTCCCGACGCAGGGCGGACCGGCCTCGACCGCGGTCGCCTCCAGCAGGTACATCACCGAACTGCCGGTGGACATGCCCAGGGGGGCTCGACCGACGCTGTCGGAACCCGCCGGCGGCCAGGTCGGTGAGCATCTGACGGGCGACGGCGGTGGGGCGTGCTCGTCGGCGTCCTCGTGGCCTCGGGCGCGCTCTGGGGCCTCAGTCGTCCCGCGGCCGGCGTCCTGCATCGCGTCGATGGTGTCCGACAGGCAGGTCAGCAGCAGCATGAAGGCCGCTCCCCCGGCATCCACCGGACCGTGTCCGAGGCCGGAGGTCTCCACAACGGACTCCTGGGCGCCGAAGGCGGCGGCGGAAGCGATGAGGCTCAGGGTGGCGGGCGAGCCTCGCCGTCGCCTCCTCCAGGGCGCGGAGCGGCTGCCGTGGCCGCGTCCCGGGCGACTGACAGCAGGGTCCCCGAGACCGGGCGTGAGACCGCGGCCCAGGTGGTGTCCGCCATGGCCTCGTAGACGTGGACAAGCCTCGACGGGACGCAGGCCGGTGTCGGGGGCCTCGGCGCAGACGTCTGCGAAGGCGGCCAGCGGGCTGGGAGATCAGAAGACCCGAGTTCCCCGGGCTCTCCCGGACGGCGCCGTCGGCTGCAGCGCGGGCCACCTGGGCGGCATCAGCGGCCCGGCCCAGTCGGTGGAGGGCGTCGGAGGCCGAGCGCAGGTGAGCAGGACGTTGGTTCCGGTATCTGCGTCCGGCACGAGAAGACGTCGAGGACATCGACGAGGTCCCGGGTCTGATCGGCAACGATCTCCGCCAGCGCGATCCAGCGCCGCACTGCGGCCCCCTGCAGCACATGGGCCCCTGAGACAGGGGTAACGGGGCGATGTCCTTGAGACTGCGCCATCTTCGCCTCCCCTGGGTCCCGGCTACGACCAGCACACCATGTGTGTCACGCTGTGAACACCTTCTGTTCCATTGCATGATCTGCATATGTGCAGGCGTTCAGCGAGCCTGGTTCATGGCTGGGCCGAGCCTTTGGTTTGATATGTGGTTTTAGAGTACCGTCCCAGACACATTCCTCCCACCGGAGCGAGGCGCACGGACAAGGACCGTGCTCTGGGCGACGCAGAGCCGAAAGGGCACTCAGGCCACCGGCACGCTGGTCAGGCCGCTACCACCACACCCACCTGAGACACACGTTCTTCGATCAGTGAGATGCAGCACACTATCGACTCACTCTACCCTTACTCCTCGGGTTCCATACAGAGCAGCATGTGCCCGAACGCACGCTAAGGCGGCTTGGGGCGCCGCACACGGGTCCGCTATTGTGTTCGGGTTGCCCGGCGCCCGCGCCTGGGCGGTAAGACCTGGCGCCAGGCATCAGCCTGAGCGTTGAAGCATTGAAGATCAGGAGTGAGACCGTGGCTGCTGTGTGCGACGTTTGCGGCAAGGGCCCCATCTTCGGCAAGAGCGTCTCGCACTCCCACGTGCGGACCAACCGCCGGTGGAACCCCAACATCCAGCGTGTGCGTGCTCTCGTCAATGGCGCCCCCAAGCGCCTCAACGTGCTGCACGTCCCGCCCCGGCCGGGAAGGTGACGCGCAACATCTGAGCGCACCGTCTCGAGTCTCGCGAGCACGAGGCCGCCGCTGCGCAGCAGTCGGCGGCCTTGTCGCCCTCATGTCTCAACGTGACGCCCCGTCAGGCGTGAGAGAAGTGGTCCCATCCACTGTGCTCCTGCGCGGGTTCTCCTGCCAGCAGGACACCCGGTCGAGTACCCCGCAGCGCGGGCCGATGAGGACTGCGGGCTCTAGGACACCGGCCGATCACCCGAGCGCGGCGGGCAGGCGATCAAGGGCGTGTGCCGGGACGGTGGCGAGCAGTCCGTGGTCCTTCCCCGGTGAGCAGCCAGCCGCGGGCCAGGGCGTGAGTGGCCGATCCGTCACAGCCGCTCACGAGCGCAGCCACCGGCTCGAGGAAGGACGCGTCCGGCAGGTCGCCAGGATCGTCGAGGTCGATGACGACGCCGCTGGCACGGGCGATCCGACCGGCATCCCGCAGCAGCCCGTCGGAGACGTCCAGCATGGAGGTGGCGCCGGCCAGTGCCAGGTCGCGGCCCGCAGCCAGGGGCGGGGCGGGGGCGCGGAAGGCCTCGATGCAGGCCCAAGCCTGCGGGTGCTCCTGACCTGAATGAACCACGGCTCCCGAACCTGATGCGCAGTCAGAGCCCGCACTGAGCAGGGCGAGTCCCGCCGCGCTACGCCCCAGGGTTCCGACGTGCACCACGGCGTCGCCGGGCCGGGCTCCGCTTCGCAGAACCGGGGCTCTGCCCTCGAGGTCGCCCAGGACCGTGACCGACACGATCAGCGAGTCACCGCCACTGAGGTCACCGCCCACGACGCCCGCCCCGCAGGGCCTCACAGCCCTGGGCCAGTCCTCGGGCGAAGTCCCGTACCCAGCCGACCGGGGTGGACGCGGGCATGACCAGGCCGACGACGAGCGCGACAGGCCTGGCCCCCATGGCGGCGGCGTCGGCCAGGTTCTGGGCCGCGGCCCTGGCTGCCCGACATCGCGGCCCGTGGACCAGTCGGTGCGGAAGTGGCGCCCTCGACCGAGACGTCGGTGCTCACGGCCGTGCGCGCGTCGGGGAAGGACAGGACCGCGCAGTCGTCCCCCGTGCCGACAGGGGGTCTGCGGGCCGCAGGGCAGGAGGGGGTGATGACGGCGAGGGCTCCTCCTCGCTGAGGTCACCGACCACGTGCGCCCTGCCCTACTGCCTCTGCGCTGGCCGGGGCCGGCTCCAGCGGTTGACATCGGTGGAGCGGGCCACGGCCAGCCGATGAGCCTCGGAGACCAGACTCGAGTGTAGCCCAGGCCGGAGACCTGCCATGTGAGGGGTACATGGAGAGGGGGTGAAGCCCGGGCATCGTGTTGATCTCGTTGACGACCGCCTCACCGGCATCGGTGAGGAAGAAGTCGACCAGGGCCAGTCCCTCGCAGCCGAGCGCCTCGAAGGCCCGGGCGGCGGTGTCCATGAGGAGATCGCGCACCTCGGGGCCGATGCGCGCCGGGCACACCATGGCCACGGCGTCGTGCGCAAGGTACTTGGTCTCGTAGTCGTAGAACTCGCCTGCGCCCTGGGAGGCGTCCATGGCGATCTCGCCGGGCTCAGCCACCCGCGGCGCCGTCGCCGCGGCCCTGAGGACGGCGACCTCGACCTCGCGTCCCACGATGCCGCTCCACGAGGACCTTGGGGTCGACCGCGCGGGCCGCCTCGATGGCCCCGGCCAGGTCCTCGGGGCGGTCGACCTTGCTGATGCCCAGGGAGGAGCCGGCGCGGGCGGGCTTGACGAACAGGGGGTAGGTCAGGGACCGGCAGGCCTCCAGGATCGCCCCTGGGGTCGCGTCCCGGGCATGGGGCCGACGACGACGTGCGGCGCCGTGGCGATGCCGCGGCCCCCAGGAGCACCTTGGTGACCTGCTTGTCCATGCCCGCGGCACTGGCCAGCACCCCGCAGCCGACGTAGGGAATGCCCATCATCTCCAGCATGCCCTGGATGGTCCCGTCCTCGCCGTAGGGGCCCGTGCAGCAGCGGGCAGGACGACGTCGACCCGCCCCAGGATCCAGGCCCCGTGGGAGCCGAGCACCGTGAGCCCTCGCCGCCTCCCAGGGGTGCGGTGAGCCTCCCGCGTCCCAGGCCCTCGGCGGTGATGGTCACCGGGGGGCGGTTATCGCTCAGGCTCGAGGGCGGCCGGATCATCCTCGACGAGCAGCCACTGGCCCTCGGGGGTGATGCCCACCGGAAGGACCTCGTAGCGGTCGCGGTCGATGGCTGACAGGACACCGGCGGCGGTGGCGCAGGAGATCGTGTGCTCACCGCTGCGTCCGCCGAAGACGACGGCAACACGCAGGGTGGACTTGTCAGAACTGGGCACGGAGGGGCCGGTTTCCTGGAGGGCTGTCATAGGTCCCACGCTACCGCGCTGCGCCCGACATGCTGATACTGCACAACGAACCCGGGATAAAGCAGGCCTCCACACCCCTGGGAGGCTAGGCCTGCGACGGTGCCGCGTGCACGCCCTCGGACTTGCGGGGACGAGCCAACAGCGCGTCAGTGACCTGCGCAACGCTGGCGGCGCCCTCGACGACGGTGACGACCCCGGCGGTGATGGGCATGTCCACGCCGTGGGCCCGGGCCAGGTCCAGGACGGCACGGGCCGACTTGGCGCCCTCGGCCACGCCCCGGGAGGCCGCAGCGGCCTCGGCCACGCTCATCCCCTCGCCGAGGTGGCGGCCGAAGGTCTGGTTGCGGCTCAAGGGCGAGGAGCAGGTGGCCACCAGGTCCCCCATGCCGGCCAGCCCGGAGAAGGTCTCCGGGCGAGCTCCGAGCTTGAGGCCCAGCCGGGTGATCTCCACCAGGCCCCAGGTAATACGTGGCCTTGGGTTGTCCCCAGGCCCCGGCCGCAGCGCGCCGACGGCCAGGGCGAGTGACGTTCTTGACCGCCCCGCTGGCGCCCGACGCCCAGGACGTCGGTGTTGGTGTGGGACGGAAGGTGCCGAGTGGCGCACAGTGAGGCGATCCGGGCGGCGACCTGCCGTCCGGCGGCCACGACGGTGGCGGTGGGCTGGCCCGCAGCGATCTCGTCGGCGAGGTTGGGGCGGGAGACGACCACGACGCGGGAGGAGTCGATGCCAGGGCCTCGGCCAGACCTCGCTCATGCGCAGCCCGGTACCCAGCCTCGATGCCCTTCGCGAGGGGAGACGGCACACGGCGTCGTCGGCGGGGGCGCCCCTGAGGGGCTCCAGGACCCTCCGGGCCTCCTGAGGGCACGGCCACGACGACGACGCTCGCCCGTGACGGCCTCGGGCCAGGTCGGTGGTCGCCTTCAGTGCCCTGCGGCAGGCGGTGACCGGGGACGTAGCGCTCGTTGGTGCCGGCGTTGATCTCCTCGGCCACCCTCCCGGCGCCGGGCCCCAGATCGTCGTGAGTGCCGGCCTGGGGCCGGGAGGCTGGCGAAGGTGGTGCCCCAGGCTCCTGAGCCGATGACGGCCGCGGCGGGCAGCAGCGGCGCACTCATTGTGGGATCGACGCCGCTCACTGGTCCTCCTCCGGTGTCCGCCTCGGGCAGCGGGTCGGGGCGGCGCACACCGATCTCCCGCCGTCGCCGTCGTAGTGCATGTCGAAGGGGCGGGGCCTTCTCCCGCGAAGGCTCCTCAACCAGGCAGTGATGGCCCGCCATGATCTCGGCGGTGCAGGCGCGCACGGTCTCGCGGTCCTGGGTGTCCTGCGAAGCGGGACAGGTCCATGAGAGCTCACCGATGGTGACGCACGTCCTTGCGGGGAAGAGTGGAAGGAACGCCCGTAGGTGTCCAGGATCTCGTGGGCCCCTCCCACTGCCCCCATGGGCAGGACAGGGGGCGCCACTGGTCATGGCCAGCCGGGCCGCCCCGGTCTTGGCCACCATCGGCCACTTGCAGGGGGTCTCGGGAGGCGTGCCCTCGGGGAAGATCATGCATGGCGCCGCCGTCGGCCAGGACCTCACTGGCGGCCTTGAGGCCGTGGCCGCGTTCTGGGTGCCCTGCTGAACCGGGATCTGGCCGCCGGCCCGCAGGATGGAGCCGAAGCACCGGTACCTTGAACAGGGTGGACTTGGCCAGCGAGTAGACGGGGACATCAGCATCGACCAGGGCTCGCATGGCCGTGAGCGAGTCGAGGTCGGTCAGGTGGTTCGCCACGGCGATGAAGCCGCCCTCGCGGGGGATGTTCTCCAGGCCGCTCACCGACTGCCGGGAGACCATCTTGAGGAACGGGATGATCGCCCCGCGCGCGGCGAAGCGGTAGAACGGGGTCATGGGGCGTGTTGCAGGCACGGGTGAACTCTATCGGCTTCAGCGCGGTGAACGCGCCGTCCGAGCCGAGCCCGCGGCCCGCACGGCTCTGGCCTCGCGAATCCTCGGGCAGGGACCGGCCCGCCTCAGGCCAGGCGGGTGACGGCGGCGTTGAGGGACTCCAGGCTGGACATGAAGTGCTCGTGGCCGCGATCGATGAGGTTGGACGCCTCGACCCGGCTGGTGCCCTCGGCGGTCAGGGCCGCGATGGTGGGAGAAGCCGCCGCGCAGGTCGGCACGACGATGTCGGCACCGGTCAGCGGCGTGGGCCCGGAGATGACCGCGGAGTGGTAGAAGTTGCGCTGGCCGAAGCGGCACTCGGTGCCGCCCAGGCACTCGCGGTAGACCTGGATGGTGGCCCCCATCTTGCACAGGGGCACCGGTGAAGCCGAGCGGTTCTCGTAGACGGTCTCGTGGACGATGGCGGGCCCTGGGCCTGGGTGAGCGCCACGACGAGGGCTGCTGCCAGTCGGTCATGAAGCGGGGTGACGTTGGTCTCCACCAGATCGACTGCAGGTCACCGCCGGGTGGTAAGCGGATGCCCTCATCAGTGACGTCGAAGGCCTCACCCTGCGGGAAGGTGTCGAGGAAGGTGGTCGTGTGGCTCTGGTGGGCTCCACGCACGAACACGTCCCCGCGAGTGGCCAGGGCGGCCCGAGGCCCAGGAGGCGGCCTCGATCGCGGTCCGCGGCAGAGGTGGGTGTAGCGCACGAACCGTCGACCTCGACATGGATGGTGCGGTCGGTGTCCACCGAGATGATGGCGCCCATCTTCTGCGGGACGTCGACGGGTCCATGATCTCAGGCTCGACGGCGGCATTGCGCAGGCTCGGTCAGTCCTGCGCGACAGCAGTGACAGGGTCTGCTCGGTGGCTCCGACCGAGGGGTAGGAAAGACTCGATGATGGCTGCCCTTGGACACGCGTGGCGCGGTGAGCCGGATGCCCTGGGCCTGCTTGTCGACCGCGGCGCCGAGACTGGCGCAGGATCTCCAGGTGGAAGTCGATGGGGCGGTCACCGATGCGGCACCCGCCCGAGTCGGGATGAAGGCCTCCCGGGCGGTGCAGGAGCGGACCGCAGAAGAGGATCGGGATGCGCGAGGAGCCGGCGTGCGCGTCAATCGTCGGCCATGTGGGGCCGACTCGACCTTGGACGGGTCCAGCTGGAGGATGCCTTCGCGCTGGTCGTAGTCGATGCTCACTCCGTGCAGGCTCAGCAGCCCCGAGACCACGTCGACGTCCCGCGAATGAGCGGGACGTTGCGCAGCACCGAGGAGTCGACCCAGCAGCGCCGCCACCATCGCCTGGGAACCAGGTTCTTGGCTCGCGGACGCGTGATCTCACCAGTCAGCGGGCGACCACTCGACCCGGAGCAGACCGTCGACCATGCACACCTCCATGCGTCATCTGGGCGTGCCGCGCGCGTGAGCCGCTCACCCATCCCCGCGCAGGCGCGCGAGGCCGTCCCAGCATAAGCGCACCGAAGGGGCTCCCAGGACCTTTTTCAGGGCCGTATCAGGTGGCCTTCGACTCACAGAAAGTGCCGATTAATCCCACCCAACGCCGTGCCAATACCGATGAAACTCGCAGGACGAGCTTGTCCGTGCTCCCGTTGCCGGCTCTCCCGGTCCCACTCAGGGCCGGGGCATATCCGCGGCCCGCGCCGAGACGACCTCCTGGGCCGGCAGGTGCTTGGCCGGCAGGGTGCGCGGCTTGAAGGCCAGGCGGGCCTCCTCGTAGCGCGTGATGGCGTCCTCCTGGGTGAGGTCAGGAGATGTCGTCGAGCCCTCCATGAGAATCCAGCGGACGTAGTCATCGATGGAGAAGGCACACCGGAAGGAACCGGCCTCGACCGTGCGGTTCTCCAGGTCCACCGTCACCTCGGTGCCCGGCTCGGTCTCGAGGATCTTCCACAGCTGCTCGCAGTCCTCCTGGGAGACCACGCCGGCCACCAGCCCCTGCTTGCCGGCGTTGCCGCAGAAGATGTCGGCGAGCGGGGGCCAGGACGACCTTGAAGCCGTAGTCCTTGAGCGCCCACACGGCATGCTCCCGCGAGGAGCCGTGCCGAAGCCAGGACCGGCGACGAGCACCGATGCCCGCTTGTAGGCCTCCTGGTTGAGGATGAAGTCGGGCTCACCGGCGCCAGGGAGGCGAACAGGGCGTCGTCGAGCCCGTGCGGGGTGATGCGCTTGAGATACACCGCCGGGATGATCTGATCGGTGTCGACGGCAGCTGCGCCGCAACGGGCGCCGATGCCGGTGTGTCGAGATGAACCTGTCCACGGTCGTTGGCTCTCCTTGCCTCTACTCGGCCCCTACCGGGCCTGTCCTCGCCTGTATGCCTTCATCTCCTGCGCGCCGGCCCCTACTGGACGGTTGCCTCAGGCGTGGCGGAGACCGGCGCAATCGCCGGGACCGTCGGGATATCGCCCGAGTCCTGCGTGGCCTCGGACGCGGCGGCAGGTCTCCCGGGGCCGACAGCGCCCCGCGCACGGCGGTGGCCGCGGCGACGACGGGCGAGACGAGGTGGGTTCGTGCCACCCTTTCGCCAGCGCCTCGAGTTGTGGTTGGAGGTGGAGGCCGCCCGCTCCCCGGAGGAGACATTTGTCGGGGTTCATGGCCCAGGCACATGGAGCAACCGGCTGCGCCACTCGGCACCGAAGGCTCGTGAAGACCCGGTCTAGGCCTCGGCCTCGGCCTGCAGACGCACTCAGGGCCGAGTGCCGGCACCACGAGCATGCGCAGCCCTCGGCCTTTCTTGCGCCCGCGACACCTCAGCGGCGGCGGCAGGTCCTCGATACGGCCGTTGGTGCACGAGCCGATGAAGACGGTGTCGACCTGATGTCGCGCAGAGGCGTTCCCGAACGAGGTCCATGTACTCCAGGGCCCGTTCGGCGTCAGCCGCTCGGTGGCGTCGGCGATGTCCTCGGGTCAGGGACCCGCGCGGACAGCGGCAGGCCCTGTCCGGGATTGGTTCCCAGGTGACGAAGGGCTCGATGTCCTCGGCCTGCAGCACCACCTCGGTGTCGAAGACGGCGTCGGGATCGGTGCGCAGGCTGGACCAGCTACTCCACGGCGGCGTCCCAGTCCTCGCCGACGGGGGCGTGAGGACGGCCCTGAGGTAGTCGAGGTGTGGTCTGATCCGGGGCGATCATGCCAGCCCGCACTCGATGCTCATGTTGCAGATCGTCATCGGGCCTCCATCGAGGCCTGCTCGATGGCCCGCCCGCAGTACTCAATGACGTGCCCCTGGGCGCCGTTGGTACCGATCTCTGGGCGATGATGGCCAGGATGATGTCCTGGCCCCGCTGCCCAGGGCAGGTCCCGTCAATGGTGACGCTCATCGTCTTGAAGGGGGCGATCGGTAGGGTCTGGGTGGCCAGGACGTGCTCGACCTGGGAGGTACCGATACCGAAGGCGAGGGCCCCGAAGGCGCCGTGAGTGGAGGTGTGGAGTCGCCGCAGACCACGGTCATGCCGGGCTGGGTCAGGCCACCTGCGGACCGACGGCGTGGACGATCCCTGGTCGGCGTCCCCAGGGAGTGCAGCCGTACCGAACTCGGCGCAGTTGGCACGCAGGGTCTCGATCTGAGCGCGGCTGGTGACGTCGGCGATCGGCAGGTCGATGTCCACAGTGGGGGTGTTGTGGTCCTCGGTGGCGATCGTCAGGTCGGGACGACGACCGGGCGTCCGGCCAGTCGCAGCCCTCGAAGGCCTGGGGACTGGTGACCTCGTGGACCAGTGAAGATCGATGTACAGCAGGTCGGGGGCGCCATCGCTACCCTTGGACACCACATGATCGCGCCAGACCTTCTCGGCGAGAGTCATTCCCATCGACTTCATCCTCTCAGCAACAGTGTTCCCGATCCGCCCGCACTCAGCAGCGCCCGACGACGCCACTGACTCGCGCAGACCGCACGAGGCAGCCGCGCCGCATCCGGAGCCATGAGCCTAGCCTGCAGGATGCTGGACACTGCGCCGCCTCCCTGGCGGACCCTAACTTGAAATCTCATACCTTGAAATGCCAGTATCAGATTATGGACAGCCCCTCAGAGAACTCCCCGGAGAACGACAGCAGCGGCGTCGGCGTCATCGACAAGGCGGCCCTGGTGATGAGCGCACTGAGTCGGGCCGGCGACCTTGGCCCAACTGGTGTCCACCACGCACCTGGCCCGCCCCACGGCTCACCGCATCGCGGTCGCCCTGGGAGTTCCACCGCCTGGTCACCCGCGACTCCCAGGGACGCTTCATTTCCTGGGGCCCCAGGCTCACCGGGCGGCCAGCGCCGCAGGGAGGGACCATCTCCTGTCCGCCGCCGGGCCGGTGCTGGCGGCTCTGCGCGATCAGACCCACGGGTCGGCTCAGGCTCTACCGCCGCCAGGGGACGTGCGCATCTGCGTGGCCAATGCCGAGCGCCCGATCGGGCTGCGTGACTCCATTCCCGTGGGCGCCACCATGTCCATGCAGGGCGGCTCGGCGGCCCAGGTGCTTCTCGCCTGGGAGGAGCCTGACCGCCTGCACCGGGGCCTGGTGGGGGCCCGCTTCACCGCCACCATGCTCTCAGCGGTCCGACGTCGGGGGTGGGCTCAGTCAGTTGGGGAGCGCGAGCCCGGGGTCGCCTCCGTCTCGGCGCCGGTACGCGGTCCCGGAGGCAAGGTCGTGGCCGCAATCTCGATCTCAGGACCCATCGAGCGGATGGGACGTCAGCCCGGCCGGGTTCACGGACACGTGGTCATGGCCGCGGCACGTCGGCTCTCCGAGGTGCTCACCGACACCAGTTCCGTCTGACGGACGCCGCACCTCATTCCCATCCTCGCGGCGACTGCGGCACCCACCGCCCCTCAGGCCCTCAGGCACCCGCAAGATCGATGGCGCGCCGGTAGGTATCGACGTGCATCTGCGCCACAGTGCCCCACTCGGGCAAGGGGGCATTCTCATAGTTGTGGGTCTTGATGCGCTCAAGGTGCTCATCGTCCCCCAGGAGGCTCGCGAGCTCACGGGCCAGACCAGCGTCATCGTCGGCAAGAAGGCCATCGACACCGTCGGTGATGAAGTCGCGCACCCCGCTGGAGCGCATAGCGACGACGGCCAGCCCCTCACTGCGGGCCTCCAGGGTGGAGATGCCGAAGGACTCGGCGGGCGAGGTCTGCAGGTAGATGTCTGCGCGCGTGAAGGCTGGGCGAGCTCGGTGTGCCGACGCGCCCCACGAGCTCAATGCGGTCGGCCAGGCCGGACTCGGCGACCTCCAGGTGAGTCGCTCACGCAGCGGGCCGTCCCCGTAGATCTTGAGGATCGCATCGGTGCCGGGGGTGCTCCTGATCGCCTGAGCGAAGGCGCGCACGACCTGCAGGGGGCGCTTGCGCTCGACCCACCGCAGGGAGGCCACGACCGTGACCGGCCGGTGAGGCCGTCGTTCCTGGGGGCCGGGGCGCTCCAGGTGCCAGTCCTCGACGGTGATGCCATTGGGTAGAACGGTGACGGGGTCGCCAGCACCGGCGCGGCGGACCTGGGCGGCGAGCATGGAGGACACGGCCGTCAGGTCGGCGCCGCCACGCTGCCACAGGCGCACGGGGCTGACGGGCCCCAGCGCTCCGGCCACGCGCGCCCAGGGTCCCAGGACGCAGTGGAAGGTGACGGCCAGCGGGAGCCGCGCTCGTCGGGCGGCGGCGATGCCGGACCAGGCGAAGGGCGAGACGACGCCGACGTGGGCATGAACGACGTCGGGGCGCAGGCGGGACAGGAGGTCGTCGAGCTCGCGGCCGGCTCGAGGATGAACGGGCAGCTCGCTGGGAAGGTGCGCGTGGTGCGGTAGACGGGAAACCATCGAGCCCTTTCGACGCGTGCGGCCACGACCGTCACCGACTGGCGTGGCGGTGACGACAGCGGGCTCATGGCCGGCCAGGCACGTTGCGGGCGAGATCCCGCACCGCAGTCTCGATGCCGCCCAGCCTGGGCGAATAGCGATCCGAGACGATGAGGACACGCATGGCTTCAGTTCTGCCACGTCCTGCTTGGCGTATGTCCCTGACGGAACCCTCACACCGCGCAGGCCCTCGTCGGCCGGTGACGTCAGCAAGCCGCCTCGGCGCTGCGCAGTTCGGCGATGGCCTCTCGAAGTCCTCCAGGGAGTCGAAGGAGGGTAGATCGAGGCGAAGCGCGGGTAGGCGATCTGATCCAGGCTCGCAGTAGGCCCAGGATCGCCAGCCCGACGTCGTGGGGAGTCGACGAGCGCCTGGCCTCCGCGCGGATGGCCTCCTCAACCTGGTGCGCCAGGCGCTGGATCGATCGTCGGAGACGGGGCGTCCCGGCAGGCGCGCTTGACCCCGACCACGACCTTGTCCCGGCGGAAGGGCTCGACGACGCCGGGCGCTTGCGGACCGACAGGCTGGCGGTCTCCAATGTGGTGAATCGACGCCCGCACTGCTGACACTCACGACGACGACGGATGGAGGTGCCGTCCTCAGCGGTCCGGGAGTCGACAACGCGCGAGCCGTCATGACGGCAGAAGGGGCAGTGCACGCCTACAACCTCCGAACTCACTGGACTACGTGTCAGTCCATCGGAGAGTAAACGCCCGGCGGGCCGCCCCGCAAGCCCGCCTCAAGGTGCGATCCGTGCACGAGTTCTCACGCCGCAGGGATCTCCAGCGTCTGCCCGGCACGGATGGTCGTTCCCTTCAGGTCGTTGAGCTCGGCGATCCGGGCCACCATCCCCGGGACGTCCGCGGTCCCGCTCGCCTCGGCGATGTCCGACAGGGACTGACCGGGACGAACCACCGTGGTGGTGGTATCCGCCTGCACCTGCGCAACCGCCGTGGTGGGAGCCGCCCAGGCCATGCCCGCCAGGGCCCCGATGGCCAGTCCGCTGCATGCGAGCACGAGGGCCGCGGCGATGACCGCAAGACCGCCACGAAGAAGCCGCAGTCCACCTGGGGAGCGCACCTCCGTCTCCACCACCTCCCGCGGGCGGGACGGACGGGCTCCCTGCCGGGACGTTGAGCGGCGTCGCTTCTCCGACCCTCCTCCTGCAGGGCGCTAGCGTCGCAGCCCGGCGGCACGCACCGCCGGGTGCTGCGGGGCCAGCCTCTCAGGCTCCGGAGCGACGGCCCCGCAGCGCAGCAGGCGCCGCAGGGGCGACGCATTAGCAGCGCTGCCGGCAGCGCCGGGACACGAGCGGATGCGACCCCGGGCAGCTGCGCGCCCTCGACGCCACGCCGAACAGGAGCCTCGGGGACGAGAGTCGTCGAGTGACCAGCCTCAACCGAGGCCGACGGAGAGGACACCCGCCAGCCCGGCCACCGCCGGCCCGGCGACGGGCTCATCACTCCGAGCCCAAGAAGCCCGACGGGACGGGAGCGGGATGGCGATGGCACTCACGGCAACCTCCTGAACACATGTTCGACGAACGCTTGTTCGATACATTAGCGCCTGAGAGGCAACACGTCCAGCACATCTTCGAACATGTGTTTGAATCGTGGTCGCGTCGCCGGTAGGCTGGTCATGTCCAAGACGATCACGGACCACCGACATCTATTCCGCGCCCTTGACGCCCCCGGGCCTGAGGGCCGTCCGGCGGGAGGGCCAGGACTATGAGCACCACAGCACGCCAGGGCGACTCATCGACCCCGATGCCGCACGGCGGAGCCGGCGGTGCTGAGCAGATCAGCGCAGCAGCGGTCGCGGAGGTCATCAACGACCTCGACAAGCGCGCCCGCGCGGTCTATGAGGCCGTCCGCGCGGCCATCGCCACCCACGGCTACCCGCCCTCACTGCGTGAGATCGGCGAGCAGGTGGGCCTGACCAGCCCCTCCTCCGTCAAGCACCAGCCGGACAGGCTCGAGCGCCTGGGCCTGGTGCGCCGAGACCCGAATCGGCCTCGGGCGATGGAGGTCGTCTGCGCCGACAGCGCACCGAACGGCCGCGCGGCCACCCCCGGCAGCGCTCACGTCTCCTCTCTTGACTCCCCCAGCGTCCCCGGCGTCGAGGACGGGAGGCGGTCGCCGTTCCGCTGGTGGGACGCATCGCCGCCAGGGCCCCGATCCTGCCCGAGCAGGAGGTCACCGATGTCATGGTCTCTGCCCCGCCGCCTGACCGGCGAGGCGAGTTCTCCTTCATGCTGGAGGTGCACGGGGACTCGATGATCGAAGCCGCTATCTGCGACGGCGACTGGGTGGTGCGCTCCCGGCCCGACGCGGCCAACGGCGAGATCGTGGCAGCCATGATCGAGGACGTCGACGGCGCCTCGGCCACGGTCAAGGTGCTCTCGCGACGCGACGGCCACCAGTGGCTGCTTCCCCGCAACTCCAGCCTACGCCCCGATCGACGGAGACCAGGCCACGATCATGGGCAAGGTGGTCACGGTGCTGCGCGCCCTGTAGGCACGCCAGGCCCGCATGACGGAAGGCCCGCCCCGTTGACCGGGGCGGGCCTTCCGTGTTTCAGACCGGTGGCTCAGTAGCCCAGGCCGCGCGCGACCTCGCGCAGGTGGTCGGCGGAGGCGGTCAGGCGCTCCTTTCTCCTCGGGGGTCAGGGGCGCTCGAGGCGACGCCCGGCGCCCTCACGTCCCACGATCGGGGGACAGGCCACACGTCGGAGATGCCGTGCCAGTTGTCCAGCAGCGGGGAGATGGTGAGCACCCGCTGCTCGTCATTGAGACGGCGCCGATGATGCGCTGCACGGCCAGCCGACGGCGTAGCTGGTGGCGCCCTTGCCTCGATGATGCGGTAGGCGGAGCGGACCACGTCGTGGGCGATGCGCTCACGCGGACTCGTCGAACACGCCGCCGTCGAGGTGGTGCCCACTGGGTGATCGGCACACCGCCGATCTCGGTGGAGGACCACAGGGCACCTCGGAGTCGCCGTGCTCACCGGCGATGTAGCCGTGGATGTACCTGGACGGCGTGCCCGGTCTCCAGGAGATGAGGTACCGCATCCGGGCGGTGTCCAGCACCGTGCCGGAGCCGAGACCTGGTTCTCGGGCAGACCGGTGATCTTCTTGGCGCGGTAGGACCACGTCCACCGGGTTGGCCACGAGGACGAAGATGGCGTTGGGGCGACCTCGACCAGCCTTTGGGAGGATCTTCTCCCATGATGCCGACGGTGGCGCCAGCGCCTCGAGGCGGGACTGGCCGGGCTTCGCTGGCGCCGGCGGTGAGTGGCGATGACGCCCGCGCCGCGGCGGATCCGGGTCGTCGGAGCCGGAGACGGAGCCGGCGGAGGTCAAAACTGGATTCCCTGGGCGATGTCGAGAGCCTCGGCCTCGACCTTCTCCTGACGATGTCCTGCAGCACGACCTCGCGGGCAACGCCGCGCGGTCACGCAGGCGTAGGCGAGGGTGGAGCCGACGGCCCCCGGCACCGATGACAGCGACTTTGGAGGGGCGGCCGGAACGGTTGGTGGGGTAGGAGCCTTCAGCGGTAGTGGTGATGTGGTCTGGACACGTTCTTCTCCTCAATGGATCTGCTGGGCAGGACCGCAGAGGCGCGAGCACCCGCTCGCCTCAAGCCTACGTGCATATCCTCCCGAGGGGCACATACCCAAGGCCCAGCCGACGGGTTCACTCTCCCCGGGGCATCAGTCCCGCACAGCCAGGCGCCTCCAGAGCCGCACGGACCACATCAGGCTTCGTCGTCGGCCACAGGGCGGGCATGGAGCGGTGAGAAATCCCCGCAGCGCGCGTGCGCAGACGCGAGTCCAGGACGGCGACGACGCCGCGTCCTGGCTGCGGCGGATGAGACGCCCGCCCCTGGGCCAGAGCAGAGGCCGCGTGGGTGGCCGATACGCTCATGAAGCCATTGCCGCCGGAGAAAGCCACGACGGCGTCGGTGGGCCTGGGCGACCGTCGTCGGGCCGGGGAAGGGGATGCGGTCGATGACGACGAGGCGGCAGGTGCGCCCGGGCACGTCCACGCCCCGCCACAGCGAGAGGGTGCCCGCAGGCAGGCCGCCTCGTCCTCGGCGAAGGCCCGCACCAGGGTGCGCGGTCGTCGCCCTGGGCGTGAGACGGGCAGGTCGGTGGCTCCGCGCAGCACCTCAGCGCCTCCCGGGCGGCGCGCCGGGAGGAGAACAGGCCCAGCATGCCGCCCTTCGGAGGCCTCGACCAGGGCGAGCATCTCTCATCCAGGGCGGCCTCAGAGATGCCGGAGCCGGGGCGGGGCAGGTGGGCGGCCACATAGAGGATGCCCTGACGGGGTAGTCGAAGGGGGAGCTGACGTCGAGGCCTCTCCAGGCTGCTCGGCCGGGGTCAGTCCCAGAGGCGGGCCATGGGATCGAAAGGCTGTCCCCCAGGGCGAGGGTCGCCGACGTCGCGACGCTGGCGCGGCCGTTGAGCAGGTGGCCGGGCCACCGATCCGGCGACCCCGATGGGGGCCAGAGGAGGAGGCGTGGGGGCTCCAGCGCATGCGGGGACGCTCGATCCAGGCCACGTCGCGTCCCTGGGCCACCGAGTCGAGGTCATGCGGTCCAGGGCGTCGACCAGGTCCGCGACAGCGGTGCGGGCGACCGCCAGGCGCAGCGGCCTCGCTGGAGCGGTCGCGCCCCAGGGCGCGGGCCGGTCGCGCGACGTCGGAGGCGACCTGGCGGGCAGCATCGTCCGGAGCACGAGCGCGTCGTGCGGGGCGGTGGTGCAGGGGCGCTCCAGGCGGCCGTCGGGCAGCTCAGCCAGCGCGAGCCTGGAGGGTCTGGCCCGCGGACTCCAGTCTCGCCGACCGGCACGGAGGCGTGCTTGCGGGCGGTGGCGGCGGTGCGCGCCACGGCGGCCGCCGACAGGGCGATGGTGCCCTGGGAGCGGATGCGGTCGGCCGGGCTCATGTGGGCCTCGTCGACGATGAGGACACGGTGGTCGGGCAGGACCCCGGGGTTGCTGGCACGACCACGCCGAGCATGGCGTGGTTGGTCACCACGATCGGCCCGGGAGGCGGCGGCGCGCGCCAGGCTCGGGAAAGCACTCGGACTTCAGGGGCAGGACTGTCCCAGGCACTCGGCCCGGGAGACGGAGACCTGGGCCCATGCGCGTTGGGAGACGCCGGGGACAAGATCGTCGCGGTCACCGGTGTCCGTCCTGGCCGCCCACTCGCGCAGGCGGACCACCTGCTCGCCCAGGCTCGCGTCGCTCCCGTGCCCGGCGGCCGGCTGGGCGATGGCGTCCCCGACACCGAAGAGCGCGGCCTCGTCCTCCTCCGGCGGGTAGCCAGCCGTCCAGGCGGTGGCGGCACAGGTAGTTCTGCCAGCCCTGAGCAGGGCAGCTTCGGGGCGGGTGCCAGTGACATGCTCGACGGCATCGGCGGCCAGGGGCGCGTCCTTGGTGAGGATCTGGCGTTGCAGGGCCAGGGTGGCGGTGGAGACCACGACCCGGGCACCGGCCTGCACGGCATGGGCCATGGCGGGCACCAGGTAGCCCAATGACTTTCCCGTCCCGGTGCCGGCCTGCACCAGGAGGTGGGTGCCGTCGGCCAGGGGCTGGGCGACCTCCCGGGCCATGGTGGTCTGCCCCTGGCGGGGGCTGCCGCCCATGGTGCGCACCGCGGTGTCCAGGACGTCCAGGACCCTGCGGTCGCCGACGCCGTCAGTGTCAGGCCGGTCCGTGCGGCTCAGCTCGCTCGGGGTCACGGCGCTCTCGGTCGACGGTGACGCCTGCGGCGGCGCCCTCGATCTCGGCCGCCAGGGCGGCGCCGACGCGCGCGACGACGTGAGTGCCCGCCTCGACGTAGTCGACCGTGTCGATCTCCCCCTCGGCGTGGACCCGGGAGACGAGGTCCCCACGGGAGTGGGGCACCACGACGTCGATGCTCACCTGCGGGTGGGGCAGCATCTGCTCGATGCGAGCGCGCAGCTCCTCGATCCCCTCACCGGTACGGGCTGAGACCGCGACCGCTCCGGGCAGGCCGTGCAGCAGCGCGGCCAGGGTGACGGCGTCGGCGAGGTCGGTCTTGTTCAGGACGATGGATCTCGGGCACGTCCAGGGCGCCGGAATCTCGGACGGGACGGTAGCGCACGGCGGCCACCTGGCTGAGGGGATCGGGGTGGGCAGCATCGACGACGTGCAGCACGAGGTCGGCCCCGGCCACCTCCTCCAGGGTGGAGCGGAAGGCCTCAATGAGTCTCGTGGGGCAGGTTGCGCACAGAAACCGACGGTGTCGGTGAGGGTGTAGGTGCGCCCTTCGAGGTCTCGGCCCCGCCGGACGGTGGGGTCGAGGGTGGCGAGCCAGGGCGTCCTCAACCATGATGCCGGCCTCGGTGAGGCGGTTCATGAGGAGGACTTTCCGGCGTTGGTGTAGCCGGCGATCGCCACCGAGGATGGCCCTGCGTCGGCGCGGAGCTCCGTTTGGTCTCGCGTGAGGGCGCCATGGCGCGGATCTCGCGCGGCGCAGGCGGGCCGACGCGCTGGCGGATGCGGCGCCGGTCGAGCCTCGATCTGTGACTCTCCGGGGCCGCGTGAGCCGATGCCCTGACCGGCGGCCACGCGGCCTCCGGCCTGTCGGGACATGGACTCGCCCCATCCGCGCAGGCGCGGTAGGGAGAGTACTCGAGCTGGGCGGGGACTCGACCTGGGCCTTCCCTCGCGGGACTTGGCATGCTGGGCAAAGATGTCCAGGATGAGGGCGGTGCGGTCGACGACCTGACGCCGACGACGTCCTCCAGGGCGCGGCGCTGGGCGACTCGCCGTCGACGATCACCGTGTCGGCTCCGGCCGCAGCCACCACGTCAGCCAGCTCACGCGCCCTGCCGCTGCCCAGGTAGGTGGCGGGATCGGGGTGGTCGCGCCCCTGGATGAGGGCGTCGAGGACCTGGCTTCCGCGGTCTCGGCCAGGGCGGCCAGGGCTCACGCAGGGAGGTGTCGGCATCCTGGACGTCGCGCACCTGCCGCTGCCGCCCGGTGCACCGGTGGCCGGGCCGTGGGGCCAGCGCTCGAGACCCACCAGGACGACCTTCTCCAGGCGGACCTGGCGATACTCGACCTCGCTGACGTCCTCCAGGGGCTCGGTCGGACAGGCCGGCCACACGGCGGCGGGCGGCGCGGGCCCCGCTCCAGGGCGCCGTCGTCGAGGGCCGTCCGCGTAGCCACCGGCGTGCTCGTGCTGGGCGGCGGTGGAGGCCAGGGCGGTTCCGGTCCGGAGAGGACCCGGGCCACAACGTCATGGACGTCGTGAACGTCACGGACGTCACGGCCCTCATGGGCGTCGCGGGTGTCGCGCAGGTCTGCTGCGTCCTCGGGGGTGGAAGGGTGCTGGGGGTCGTGGGTGGTGATGGGTCACAAAATGTCCTTCGTCGTATGCCTGCGCCCCTCCGATGGGGCGCGATATGGTTCTGGCGGGGAGCGGCGCCGGCCGCCGTTTCAGCGCATACGAAGGATCCACATGGGGGCGATGCTGCCTGCGGGCGCGTGGGGCCACCTGCGCGCTCAAGCGGCGCGTCGGGCCAGCAGCGGGGTGAGGAGGAGCCCCGCGGCGAGCATGACGAGCGTCGGCCTGAGCCGGTCCGTCTCGACACCGGCTGCCGTGGGGCGACGAGGCCGTGGCAGCCGTCCCCAGGACGGCGACCGCCGGCCGCACCGGCGATCGTCACGGCGGTGGCGGCCTGGGCGTGGGTGATGCCATCGGGCCGGGCGGGATCGGTGACGATTCGGGTTCATGGTGTCCAGGTGGGTCAGGCCTATGCCGATGCTGGCCACGCCGATCCCACGGGCAGTCCCCACCAGTGCGGTCGGCCCAGGACCGTGATCACCATGAGCGTGGCTCCGACCACGAAGAAGACCGCGGCCAGCGTGGTGCGGCGCCGGTAGGCCTCCGATTCTCGCGCCGGGCGGGCCCCGCAGGCGATCGCGACGACCGACCAGCCGACGCCGCCGGCGGTCAGCGCCCAGCCGGTCTGGGTCGGGGTCATGCCCAGACGTCGTGGGCGCTGGGGGCCACCAGAAGTCCAGGGTCAGGAAGAAGGCGCACACCCACAGCAAGGTGGCGATGCCGCGCGCCGGCCGGGTACCAGGCGCAGGGTCCCGGCCGGCAGGACGCGTGAGCAGGACCAGAGCACCAGGGCGGTGCCGATGGCGACGCCGGGCCAGAACCAGGGGTTGGAGGCGCGCAGCGCACCGATGAGCGCCACGCCCGCGGCCAGCCATGGCGGGCAGCCGATAACACCGCCTCGTCGCGCCCCGTCTCCTCATCCAGGCTGGGGTCGCGGATCTGCGATGGCCGCGGCGGCCTCGTGGGCCGCGATGAGCGCAGGCAGGTAGGCCACGAGGGCGCAGCCAGCCCCAGGAGGCGCTGACGCCCGGAGGCCGAGACGGGGCCGGGCCAGGGCCGCACGACCCACATGCCCGGAGCCCGCCGCCAGGCACAGTCGTCTCCGCATCAGGGCGTACCGCAACCATGACCCCCATGGTCGCAGGTCGCCAGGGCGGCTGCCAGCCCCGCTGATCTCCCGAGGACGTACACCCTCATCGTTCGGGGCGAGGCTCGACGACGCGTCGACCACCAGCAGGACGGTGAGCGCGGGCTCATGAGGCAGGCCGGCTCACCGCGGGTGAGCATGGCCCCGCCCAGCGGCATCGTGAGGAAGGCGGGACCTGGGGCCGCGGCGGTCACAGACCGTAGGTGTTGTGGCGCCCATCGGTGGCCAGCAGCGGCAGAACCGTCTGGTTGAGGTAGACCCATGCCCGCCAGCAGGCTCGACGACGAGCACCGCCATGTCAGGTGCCCCACCCGCGAGCGCCGAGCGCCCCTGATCGACGGACTGCTCTCGAGGAGCCAAGGGGCGGTCGTGCCCGTCGGAGTACGCGGGTAGCCTGGCGGGTGTGAGCGAGCACTACTCACCGCCTCCCCGCCGTGTCGAGGCCGAGGAGCGCACTCACCGGTTCTCGATCCGCGGCGTCGAGCACACGGTGGTCACGGCCTCGGCGTCTTCAGCGCCGACCGCCTCGACAAGGGCACCCAGGTCCTCCTCGACCACGTCGCCGATCCGCCCGAGACCGGCACGTTCCTCGACCTGGGATGCGGCTGGGGCCCGATCACGCTGGCCCTGGCCGGCGCCGCTCCTGGGGCCACGGTCCTGGCGGTCGATGTCACTGAGCGCTCGTTGGCCCTGACCGCCCGCAACGCCGCTGCCGCAGGCCTGGACAACGTGCGGACCGCCCCGGCCGACGCGCTGCTGGCCGAGCTGCGCCAGAGCTCGACACCGGTGGATCTCATCTGGTCCAACCCACCGGTGCGCATCGGCAAGGAGGCCCCTGCACGAGCCTGCTGCTCACCTGGCTGGCGCTGCTGTCCGAGGACGGGGAGGCTTGGCTGGTGGTGCTCAAGAACCTGGGGGCCGACTCGCTGGCGAGGTGGCTGAGGGACCAGGGCTGGGACGTGAGCCGGCAGGCGTCGTCGAAGGGCTTCCGGGTGCTGCGGGTGCGCCGCAGGCAGGACGAGTCGACCGCGGCCTGAGCCATCCGCTGGCGACGCGGAAAGTTACCACCATCTACCACCGTCTACCAGCGTCTACCGCCGTCGTCGGGCCGCTAGGCGCAGGTCGTGGGCGGCGACCGCGGCCGACACGGCGATGGCCGCCACGACGGCCAGCAGGCCGGCTTGAGCGGCGACCTCCCAGCCCGAGGAGTGTGAGACCCGGAAGGTCAGGCCCGTGATGACGGCGATGCCGATGGAGGCGCCGATGCGCTCTCCGGTCTGAAGGATGCCGCCCGCGGCCCCGGCGTACTCCAGGGGGACGTCGGCCAGGGAGAGGGTCTGGTTCGGGGAGACCACGAGACCCTGCCCCACTCCGAGCACCAGCAGCGTGAGGTCAGCCACCAGGGACTCCACCCCGCACGCGCATGCATGCATGATGCCGATGCTCCCCAGCAGCCCAGCCATGCCGAGCACCATGCCACTGAGCACCATGGCCCGCCCCACCCTGGATCACCCGGCGGCCGGCGACGGCGGCGGCGACCGATCCCGCCAGGGCGGCCGGGACTCTGATGAGACCGCTGGCCAGCGCGGTGGATCCCAGGCCGGCCTGGACGTACTGGGCCACGATGATCCAGACACTGGTGTAGCCCAGGAAGTACACGGCGATGGCCAGGCTGCCGTAGGCGAAGGAGGGATGGCCAGCAGGCTGAGGTCCACCATGGGGGCAGCCGCCCTTGGCCCGGTAGCGCTTCTCCCAGGCCACCCAGGCGCCGATGACGCCGATGCAGGCGACCTCAGGCCCCAGATCCAGGTGCCGGCCGAGGCCTCCATGAAGGGGATCATGATGAGCAGCGTGCCGACGGCGAGCAGCCCCATCCCCACCGGGTCGAGATCGACCCGGCCGCGGTGGGCGGCCCCGGCACCGGCGCTCCCGGCGGCGTCAGGGCTGTCCGCCTGTTCCGTCTGACCTGTGTCGCTCCCCCGCTGCCAGGCGGAGGCCGGCAGGTACCGGCGCGCGGCCCAGATACCGGCCAGGGTGAGGGGGACGTTGATGAGGAAGGAGGCGCGCCAGCCCCAGTCGCCCCCGAGCCAGCCGATGAACCCGCCGCTGAGCACCGGTCCCAGCGCCACCGAGACCCCGATGACGGCGCCGAAGAGCCCGAAGGCGCGTCCTCGGGCCTCACCGGAGTAGTACTGCTGGATCATGCCGGTCACCTGCGGGTTGAGCAGCCCCGAGCCGATTCCCATGACAACACGGGCCAGGTTGAGGGTGACGACGTCGGGGGCCAGGCCCGAGGCGAGGGATCCGGCACCGAACAGGAGCATGCCGATGACGAAGAGCCGCCCCCGCCCCATGACGTCGCCGGCGCGGCCGGCCGGGACGAGAACGACCCCGAAGACGAGGGCGTAACCGGAGACGACGAGCTGGAGCCCGGCGGTGCCGGCGCTCAGGCTGTGGGAGACCGCCGGCAGGATGACATTGACCGAGGAGACGGCCAGCAGCGTGACGAAGGCGGGGATGAGAAGTGTCGGCAGAAGCCGCTCATGGTTCGGACGCGGCGTCTGGGCTGGGTCGCGGGGGTGAGGCGTGGGCACGTCGTGAGGCTACCGCGTGCCGGACCGCTCACAGCTGTGAGGCCGCGGCGTGCTCGACGTCCTGCTGGACCCGGCTGGGAGGCTCCCCGGGGGCGGGCGTGGACCAGGCTCCGGAGCGGATGTCCAGGAGGATGCCGATCAGCAGGGCGATCCCAATCACCAGGGCGATGAGCACCAGCAGGATCCAGCCGGTGGAGTCGCTCCACAGGCCGGTGCGCTCCAGCAGCCTGCTGGGGCCCTTCCAGCCGGTGGCCATGATGGCGGAGACAGATCCGAGAATCCCGGCTGTACTCACGCACCACCGGTAGGTGGCCCTGAGCCGTCCCGGCGCCAGGGCATCGATCAGTGTCACGATCACCAGGGCGATGACGAGGGGATAGAGCAGGAACGTCACCGGCCCCGCGATCTTGAGGATGGCATCCAGTCCGAGGTTGGCCAGCGCGAAGGCGACGATCGTGCAGGCGACGAGCTGCCGGTTGAAGGAGACGGCCGGCCAGGCGGTGTAGGCGTATCCGGCCCAGGAGGCCAGCAGCCCCACGGCGGTGGTCAGGCAGGCCAGGATGACGATGGCGGCGAAGATGACGACGCCCGAGGCCCCCAGCGTCGAGGAGGCCGCGTTGCTCAGCAGCTCGGTGCCCTCCTCGGCGTCGGCGGTGATCCGCCCGCGGGTGTGGGTTCCCAGGACGGCCAGGCCGATGTACACCAGCCCCAGGAGCGCGGCGGCGATACCCCGGACAGGATCGTGCTACGCACCAGGGCGCGGGAAGAGGACAGGCCTCGTTCGCGCAGGGAGGAGATGACCACGACGCCGAAGACGGTGGCCGCCAGGACGTCCATGGTGAGGTAGCCCCGAGTCAACCCGGTGGTCAGGGGGTGACTCACAAGTCCCCGACGGCCTCGCGCTCCACGCTGGGGAACATCAGGATGGCGGCCCCGCACAGCAGGGCCAGCAGGGCCAACAGGGCGGGAGTGAGCCAGCGCCCGACGCGGTCGGCCAGGCGGCTCGGGCTGAGGGCGATGCTGAAGGACACGCCCATGAACACCGTCACATGCGCCAGCAGGGCCAGGCGGGAGTGGTGAACCCCCAGCAGCTCGAGCACCGGAAGGGTCGCCAGCTCGTAGGCGACCGTGGCGGCACGGGCGATACCGGTCAGAGGACCGATCACCAGATAGACCGCCAGCGGCATGACGGCGCCGAATCGTGGTCCCACTCTGCGAGCCAGTCCCAGGATCCCCTCACCGGATGCGGAGACGGCGACCACGGTGATGAGCGGCATGAGCACCTCGGTGGCGAGGAAGCCCCCGATGGCCGGAATGAAGGACCTGCCCGAGGCGGCGCCCAGCAGAGGCGGGAAGATGAGGTTGCCCGCCCCGAAGAACAGGGCGAAGAGCATCAGGCCGGTCGGCAGGACGGCGCCGACGGCGGAGCGTGTGGATGGCTGGCTCATAGTGGTGGTCGGTTTCTCTTCTCGGATGCGGCGTCGGTGCGACGTCCGGGAGCAGTGCGGATGGCGGCGGGGCTGAGGGGCCTCAGGCGACGGTGATCCGCCCGGTGATCGTGGCCGGGCCGGTCAGCAGCACGCTGCCGTCCTCGCCCAGGGGGTCGGCGCCCACGTGGACCCCGATCTCTCCGCCGGGAACGAGCAGTCGGTAGTCCTCGGGAGCGCCCGGACCAGTCCAGGCGTGCAGGGCGACGGCGACGGCGCAGCACCCCGCTCCGTAGGAGAGGGACTCCCCCACGCCGCGCTCCAGGACGCGCATGCGGGCGATACCCACCGATGACTGGGTGTCGGGGTCGGTCTCCTCCCCCAGCGGCACGACGAGCTCGAGGTTGGTGCCGACCTCGGGGACGGGGTCGTAGGCGACCGGGTCCGCGGAGTCGGTGAGCCCGGCGAAGGCGGCCGCCTCGAGCTCGCCCTCCTCCCCCAGGGCGACGACGGTGTGGGGGCCGGAGATTTCCACGCTCAGGGCGGCCCGCGGCCCGTCCAGGCCAGGGACGACGACGGCCGTGTCCCAGCCCTCGTCCTCGGCCTCCTCGGGGCTGGCCAGGCGGGCCGGTCCCATGTCCACGGTCCACAGCTCCCCCAGGCGGGTGATGGTGCGGGCCCCGCCGCGTGTGCCGATGGTGACCGACTCGCCGTCGGCGATGGGGCACAGCCCCTCATGGTCCAGGACGTGGGCGAACAGGCGTGCGGCGTTGCCGCTCATCTCGGCCACGGTTCCGTCGGCGCGGTAGTAGTCCATGAACCACTCGGCCTCGGGCACGGAGGCGGCGAAGCGCCCGCCGCCGGGCAGGGCGGTGGTCCGCACGACGCGCACGAAGCCGTCGGCGCCGATACCGCGGTGGCGGTCGCAGGCCGCCGCGATGTCGGCGCCGCTGATGGCGACCTCGCAGCCGGGGTCGACCAGCATGAGGAAGTCGTTGAGGGTCGCGTGGCCCTTGATGAGCTCACGACCGCGAAGACCTGTCGAGTGCGGCATGGTCCCTAGCCTAAGCGACGCCGCGACCCGCGCAGACGAGCTCCCATGTCTGCCGGGTGAGCCGGGAGCGCTCGGAGTCGGTGCACTGCCCGGTCTCGGTGAGGGCGACGTCGATCCAGTGCAGCCGTGGGATCGCGCCGGAACCACTTGATCTGGCGGGAGGCGAGCTGGCGGGTGGCCAGGGCGGTGGAGTCGACCGCCTCGGGCACGCTCATGGTCCCGTCGATGACCGCGAGCGCCCGGGCGTAGCCGATGGCGCGGGGGCGGTCTCCCCCTCCCGGATGCCCTGGTCGATGAGGGCCTCCACCTCCTCGACGAGGCCGCCTCGAACATGGCGCGGGCCCGCTCGTTGATGCGCTTATCCAGGAGCCGGCGCTCGCAGCGCAGGGCGATGTGGACGGTGGGGGCGATGTCCTCGTAGCGGGGCAGGGAGGCGGAGAAGGGACGGCCGGTGATCTCGATGACCTCCAGGGCCCGCACGATCCTGCGGGTGTTGGAGGCCTCGACGCGCTCGGCGGCGACCGGGTCGAGGCGGGCCAGGCTCGGCGTGGAGGGCGGCGGTTCCCCTCCCGCTCCGCGCGCTCGCTCAGGTGGGTGCGCACGGCCGGGTCGGTGCCGGGGAAGTCGAGGTCGTCGGTCAGGGCCCGCACGTACAGGCCAGAGCCTCCGGCGATGATCGGCAGGTGGCCCCGTGACTCGACGGCGTCGATGTCGCCGCGGGCGCTGCGCTGGAAAGGCGGCCACGGATGCCCTGGTCCCTGACGGTGAGGACGTCGATCTGGTGGTGGGGGACGCGGGCTCGCTCGGCGGGGCTGGGTTTGGCGGTGCCGATGTCCATGCCGCGGTAGAGCAGGGAGGCGTCGGCGTTGATGATCTCGGCGCGGGTCGCCGGTTCTGTCGGCCTGAATCTTCTCGGCGAGGTCGAGGGCGAGGGGCGACTTGCCGGTGGCAGTGGGCCCCACGACGACGAGTCTGGGCAGACGGGGCGCTCGGGGACGCTGGGCTCATGGGGCTCAGATCTCCGGCAGGAGGGGCCCCACGAGGGCTGAGGGCCTGGGTGCAGGCGGACAGCGCCGTGTCCAGATGGAGGCGCAGCTGGGCGTCGGTGGCGCCTGCGGACAGGTCGGTGAGGTAGGTGGCGCGCACCAGCGGACCGATGGGGGTGTCGATGACGCCGACGGTGGGAGAAAGAACTTGTCCCGGTTCCAGTCGTTGACACTGGCGGCGATCTCGTCCTCTGGGAGGCGGGGGCGGCCTCCTCCCAGTCCCCGGAGACCAGGAGCCAGCCGTCGTGCCCCTCAGGAATCTCGATGACGAAGGGGAAGGAGTCCCAGGTGCCCAGGAGGCAGGGGTGCTCGCGGTCCTCGGTCAGCTGGACGTTGTACTCCATGGGGCCGGTGAGCATGGACTCGATCCGGGCCAGGGTCAGCTCCTGGGGCTCTTCGTCGGCCGGCTCCAGGTCCGAGGAGCGGTCGGCACCCCGTCCTTCCGCTGCCGGCTCCTCCTCCGATCGGCCTGATGTGCTCGACCAGCTGCGTGAGGCGTCCAGGGTCTGCGCCGAGGCGGTTGTCCTGGTCGGCTCCGATGGACCACTGGAGTCGGTCGGAGTGGTTGAGTCGGCTGATTGGCCTGAGGCTGAGGGTTCCACGTGACCTGTGACGTACGGCGAGATGGTCGGGGGCTCGTCGGGTCGGCTCTGGGAGTCGACCGGCCCGCTGCTGCGCCGATGGTCCAGCGCCCGCACGTCCCACCCCTTGCCCAGGAGGCGTGCGATGAAAGTCGGTGAGGCGTTGCAGTCTGGGCATCACGGCTCCAGGCTTCCGCGCAGCTCGTCGGGGAACTGCTCCTCGGCCTCGTGCATGAGGGCGACAATGAGCCGGCAGCCGCCGAAGACGAAGTCCTCGAGCTGTCGGTCCGTCATCCCCGCCTCGAGGGGGTAGGTGTACTCGCCGTGAAGACGCACGACTCCGCCGTCGGCGACGGTGAGGTAGGCCTTGGGGCCGATGCGGGTGGTGTTCCAGTCCTCGACCAGGGCACGCAGCTGGGTCAGGTGCTCGGTGTCGGCGATGCGGTGCCAGATCCCGCGCATCTGGACGGCCCTGGTGTCCTGGAAGATGGCGTGGACGGTGACGTAGCGCCAGGGGATGCCGATGTCGCCCTCGTCGTCGATGAAGTAGCGCAGTCCCAGTCGTTTGACGCACTCGTGGATACGGTCGACGTCCACGGGCCTGGGGACCGTGGCGGCGGCAGCAGAGCTGGCGTCGAAGCTGGGCATGCTTCCCAGCCTAGCGGGGCCTGCGGGCTGCTCCCCAGCGCAGCCCGGCCCGCTCCACCGTCAGCGCAATCAGCCGTGCCGCCTCAGGCCGGTGCGCCCACGCGCAGGGGTGGGCAGGCCCAGGCTCACCGGGGCGGTGTCGGGCTCGGGCGTGGCGCAGGCCTCGGCCTGACGGCGCTCCCAGGCGTCTCCGGCTCGGGTGCGTCGCACCTGGAACAGGGCGGGGCCGTCGTCGAGCCAGAGGCGGTCACCGGGCTTGAGGGCCTCGTTGGCGGCCGCGGCGCGCGGGTCCAGCTCGCGTCCGCAGCGGGCGGAGTCGGCGATGAGGTTGTGGGGGGCGCCGTGGGTGACGCGCACGGTGACCATGTCGCCGGGGCGCGGGGCCCCGCCGGCGTAGTCGTCCTCGGCCAGGCCCTCGGGCAGGGCGACGTGGACGAGGCGGTTGTCGGCGGCGCGCCCGGAGATGCGGGCGGTGACCGCGTCTCGGCGCCCCTCGCCCTCGGCGACGAGCACCTCCACGACGCGCCCCTCCTGGCGCTCGTTCTCCTCGTGGGCGATGCGGCGCACGAGCGCGTCGAGCCGCCGGTAGCGGTCCTTGACGACCTCGGTGGGGACCTGGTCGTCGCGGTCGGCGGCGGGGGTGCCCGGGCGCGGGGAGTACTCGAAGGTGTAGGCCGAGGCGAAGCGGGCCTGCTCGACGACGTCGAGGGTGGCCTGGAAGTCCTCCTCGGTCTCGCCGGGGAAGCCGACGATGATGTCGGTGGTGATGGCGGCCTCGGGCATGACGGCGCGGACCTTGTCCAGGATGCCCAGGAAGCGCTGGGTGCGGTAGGAGCGGCGCATGGCGCGCAGCACCCGGTCCGAGCCGGACTGCAGGGGCATGTGCAGGCTGGGCATGACGGCCTCGGTGGTGGCCATGGCCTCGATGACGTCGTCGGTGAAGGCGGCGGGGTGGGGGCTGGTGAAGCGCACGCGCTCGATGCCCTCGACTGAGCCGGTCGCCCGCAGCAGCTTGGCGAAGGCACCGCGGTCCCCGAAACCGACCCCGTAGGAGTTGACGTTCTGCCCCAGGAGGGTCACCTCGATGGCGCCCCTGCGCGGCGACGGCCTCGACCTCGGCCAGGACGTCGCCGGGGCGGCGGTCGCGCTGCTTGCCGCGCAGGGAGGGCACGATGCAGAAGGTGCAGGTGTTGTTGCAGCCCACGGCGATGGAGACCCAGGCGGCGTAGGAGGACTCGCGGCGGGTGGGCAGGGTGGAGGGGAAGACCTTGAGGGACTCCTCGAGCTCGACGGCGGCCGCGGAGTTGTGCCGGGCGCGCTCGAGCAGGGCGGGCAGGACGTCGAGGTTGTGGGTGCCGAAGACGACGTCGACCCAGGGGGCCCGCTCGACGATCCCTTCCCCCATCTGCTGGGCCAGGCACCCGGCCACGGCGATCTGCATGCCGGGGCGCTCGCGCTTGACGGCGGCGAGCTGGCCCAGGTTGCCGAAGAGCCGGGTGGCGGCGTTCTCACGCACGGAGCAGGTGTTGATGATGACGACGTCGGCCCCGCCGTCACCGGCGTCGGTGGCGCGGGCGGCGGCCTCGGGCACGTCCTCGACGCGCAGGTAGCCGGCTCTCTCCAGCAGTCCCGCCATGTGCTCGGAGTCGTGGACGTTCATCTGGCAGCCGAGCGTGCGCACGTGGTAGGTGCGCGGCAGGCCGCCTCGGGCGTCGAGAACGGGGGCGGAGGTGGTCAGCGTGGTCATCGCCGAGCAGTGTAGGTGGCGGCGGGGCCCCGCCCCAGCCCTGGCGCAGCGTCGTGACCAGATGCACGGCTGATGGTCCTCGACCTGGGCCTCACGGAGCGCCGCTTCCATTCTGCTGCGCGGATGCGGGACTCCTTCACTAGGATGTGACGCGCCACACGACGAGAGGGAGGGTCATGACGGCGCCCCACACACCCACGCGCTTCCTGGACCGGCACCTGGGCACGACGGGAGCGGACCTGGACACGGTCCTGACCCGCATCGGTGCTCGGAGCCTGGAGGACCTGGCCGTCCGGGTGGTCCCCGCCACCCTGCCCGTCCTCGACCTCCCCGCAGCAGCCCGAGCGACCCGATGCCGTCGTCGGCGGGCTGAGCGAGAACGAGGCCGTCGGCGCGCTCAGGTCCCCTGGCCGCCCTCAACGACCCGCACACCGAGATGATCGGGCGCGGTTACCACCCCACCGTCACCCCCGCCGTCATCGTGCGCGACGTCCCTGTCCAACCCCGCATGGACCACCGCCTACACCCCCTACCAGGCGGAGATCAGCCAGGGGCGCCTGGAGGCCCAGCTGCTGTTCCAGACCGTCGTGGCCGATCTCACCGGCCTGCCGGTGGCCTGCACCTCCCTGCTGGACGAGGCCACGGCCGTGGCCGAGGCCGTCCTGCTCATGACGCGCGCGCACCGCGGCCCCGGCGCCCCCGTGCTCCTCGACTCCGGCCTGCACCCCCAGCTCATCGAGGTGGCCTCGGCCCGGGCCGAGGCCCTGGGCATCGACGTCGAGGTCGTCTGCATCTCCACGATCACCGACGACGGCGCATCCCCCGACCGGGGCGGTCCTGGCCCACACCACCAGCCGCGGACTCGTCCAGGACCTCGCCGGTGCCATCGCGGCCGTCCACGCCCGCGGCGGCCTGGTGGCAGTCGATGCCGACCCGCTGGCCCTGACGCTGCTGACCGAGCCGGGCGCCGTCGGCGCGGACATCGCCGTCGGTACCGCGCAGCGCCTGGGGGTGCCCCTGTTCTTCGGAGGCCCCCACCCGGGCTTCATGTCCGTCACCGAGGCGCTGCGGCGCCAGCTGCCGGGACGCGTCGTCGGCGTCTCCCGGGACACCGAGGGCCGTGAGGGCCTCACCGCCTGGCCCTGCAGACCCGCGAGCAGCACATCCGCCGGGAGAAGGCCACCTCGAATATCTGCACCGCGCAGGCCCTGCTGGCGGTCGTCGCGGCCTTCTACGCGGTCTACCACGGTCCCGAGGGCCTGGTGTCCATCGCCGAGCACGTGCACCGCCGGGCCGAGCACCTGGCCGTCGGCGCCTGCGCGCTCGGGCTCGCCCTCGAGCACGAGGAGTTCTTCGACACGGTGAGCGTGCGCCTGCCCGGCGCCGCCCGCCACGCCATCGAGCGCGCTGAGGCGCTGGGCTACAACCTGCGCCTGCTCGATGCCGACCACGTGGGTGTGAGCGTCAACGAGACCACCACCGACGACGACGTCACCACGGTCCTGCGAGCGCTCGCCGACTCCAACCCCCGCGCCGCGCAGGATCCCGCCCCGGGCACCGACAGCGCCTCCCGGTTCCCCCTGCCCACCTCGCTGGCGCGCACGAGCACCTTCCTGACCCACCCGAGCTTCCACCGCCACCGCAGCGAGACCGCCCTCGTGCGCTACATCCGGCGGCTGGCGGACCGCGACCTCGCCCTCGACCGGACGATGATCCCGCTGGGCTCGTGCACCCTCAAGCTCAACGCGGCCGCGCAGTCGGCCGTGTGGCTCAGCCCCGGGCTCGCCGGCATCCACCCCTACGCCCCCGCGACCCAGACGCGCGGCTGGCGCCTGCTGCTGGACGGTCTCGCCGACCGGCTGGCGCGGCTGACCGGCTACGACCGGTGCAGCCTGCAGCCGGGCCTCCGGCGCCCAGGGCGAGCTCGCCGGCCTGCTGGCGGTGCGCGGCTACCTCGGGCCACCGGGCAGCAGCAACGCGACCTCGTCCTGGTACCCGCCAGCGCCCACGGCACGAACGCCGCCTCGGCCGCCGGCGCCGGCTTCAGCGTCACGGTGGTCGCCACCGCCGAGGACGGCTCCATCGACGTCGACCACCTGCGCGAGCTCCTGGCCGAGTACGGTCAGCGCGTCGCGGCCATCATGCTCACGTACCCGTCCACCCACGGCGTCTTCGAGCCGCAGGTCACTGAGGTCACCGCCCTCGTCCACGACGCCGGCGGCCAGGTCTACATCGACGGCGCCAACCTCAACGCCCTCACGGGGCTGCTGCGCCCGGGTGACCTCGGTGGCGATGTGTCCCACCTCAACCTGCACAAGACCTTCGCCATCCCTCACGGCGGCGGCGGTCCGGGCGTGGGGCCCCGTCGTCGTCAAGGAGCACCTGGCCCCCTACCTTCCGGCCGGCCCCGCCGGATCGGCCGTCCCGACGGACGAGGACCACGACCGGGGCTTCGGCGGGGCAGCGGCCATGGGGGCCCGCTTCGGCTCGGCGGGGGTCATGCCGCTGGCCTGGACGTACCTGGCCACGCTCACCGACGCCGATCTGCGCCGGGTCACCCTCACGGCGCTGGCCCACGCGAGCTATCTCTCGCAGGCGCTCGCCGACGTCTTCCCCACCCTGTACACCCACCGCGGGCACGTGGCGCACGAGTGCGTCCTCGACCTGCGTACGCTAACCGCCGCCACCGGCGTGACCGCCGAGGACGTGGCCAAGAGGCTCATCGACTACGGGTTCCACGCGCCGACCCTCTCCTTCCCCGTGGCCGGCACGCTCATGGTCGAGCCCACCGAGTCCGAGCCCCTGGCCGAGCTGGACCGCTTCATCGCGGCCATGCGCTCGATCCGTGCCGAGATCGACGAGGTCGCCTCGGGGGCCGTGGTGCTGGAGGACTCGGTGCTGCGCCGCTCGCCGCACACGCTGGCGGCCGTCACGGCCGAGCCCTGGCAGCGGCCCTACTCGCGCGCCACCGCGGCCTTCCCACTGGCGGGCATGGAGACGGACAAGTACTTCCCCCCGGTCTCGCGGGTGGACAACGCGTGGGGCGACCGCCACCTGATGTGCACCTGCCCGCCACCCGATGCCTTCGAGGCGCACGAGGCCCGAGCCGAGACCACGTCTGACGAGGAGACAGCGATGAGCGAGCACACCGAGACCAGCGCAGCCGTCCTGCGCACCACGCCCCTGCACCGCGTGCACACGGCCCTGGGCGCGTCCTTCACCGACTTCGGCGGCTGGCAGATGCCGTTGCGCTACACCTCTGACCTGGCCGAGCACCACGCGGTGCGCCGCAGCGCGGGGATCTTCGACCTGTCCCACATGGGTGAGGTCAAGGTCGCCGGACCCGAGGCGGGCGCCGCCCTGGACCACGCGCTCGTGGGGGCCCTGTCGGCCGTGGCGGTGGGGCGCGCGCCACACGATGATCGTCTCGCCCTCCGGCGGGGTCATCGACGACCTCATCGTCTACCACGTGGGCGACGAGGAGTATCTCGTGAGTGCCCAACGCCGGCAACCGCGAGCGCGTCGCCGCCGAGCTGGTCGCCCGTTGCGCGGGCTTCGACCGCACGGTCGAGGACATCTCTCTGCGCACCCTGCCCTCATCGCCGTCCAGGGGCCGCGGGCGCAGGAGGTGCTCGTCGGCGTCGTCGAGTCCGGTGCCGCCATGCCCGGCGCCCTCAGGCCCCTTGAGGGCTCGGAGGAGGAAGACTGCGGACCGGACGTGCTGTGCGGTCCCACGCTCTTGGAGCGCCTGCGCTTCTACGCTGCCGTCAGGGCGACGGCGGCGGGGCACTCGGTGCTGCTGGCCCGTACCGGCTACACGGGTGAGGACGGCTTCGAGCTGTTCTGCGGCGCGGAGGACGCCGTGGACCTGTGGACGGTCATCACCAGTGCCGCGGCGGCCCTGGAGCCCACCGTCATCGACGGCGAGCCGGTGCCGGCGCTGACCCCTGCGGGACTGGCGGCGCGCGACCCCTGCGACTGGAGGCCGGGATGCCCTTGTACGGGCACGAGCTCCACGAGGGGATGACGCCCTACGACGCCGGCCTGGGCGCGGTGGTGCGGCTCAACAAGGGCGACTTGTCGGACGTGACGCCCCTGGCCGCCCGGGCCGAGCAGGAGGGCGCCGAGGGAACCTCGGTGCTGGTCTCCCTGACCGCTGAGGGGTCGGCGTGCGGCCCGGCCGGTGCGCCGGTACTGGGCGACGACGGCGAGGTGCTCGGTACGGTGACCTCCGGCCTGCTGTCACCCACGCTGGGTCGCCCCGTGGCCCTGGCGCTCCTGCGTCCCTGGCATGAGGACGCCCCCGCCTGGCCCGTGGGCACGGCGCTCGTCGCCGACGTGCGCGGCAGGCCGCTGGAGGTCACGGTCGTCGACTCCCCCTTCTACAAGCGGACCCGATAAGGCGTCCCGCACCACCCACCACCACCTGACAGGAAGGACCCCATCATGGCCCAGCGCGTGCGCGCCCACCTGCGCTACAGCATCGACCACGAGTGGCTGGAGGACGGTGAGCCCGCACGCGTGGGCATCACTACCGTCGCCGCCGACGCCCTCGGTGAGGTCGTCTTCGTCGACCTGCCCGAGGTCGGCGCCCAGGTCGAGGCGGGCGAGCCCTGCGGCGAGCTCGAATCGACCAAGTCCGTCTCGGACCTCGTCTCGCCCGTGAGCGGCACCGTCGTCGCCGTCAACGAGGCGGTCGTCGACGAGCCGGGCACCATCAACGAGGACCCCTACGGTGCCGGCTGGCTGTTCACGGTGACGGTCAGCGCTGAGGGAGATCTGCTCAGCGCCCAGGACTACGCAGACAAGTTCGACGCCGTCGTCGACGGCTGAGCACTCAGGCCCCGCTGTCGGCGGCCTTGCGGCGGGCGGCGAGGTCGGCGTCGTGACGGGCCGCCGTGGCGAAGGCCGCGCCGGGCTCGGCGATGGAGCCGAAGGAGGCCAGGTCGCGACGGAAGACGACGGCGGCCAGCCAGTCCATCATGATGCGCACCTTCCGGTTGAGGGTCGGCATCGCGTAGACGTGGTAGCCGCGGTGAGCGGTCCAGGCGGTGAAGCCGCGCAGGTCCCGGCCCATGATGCGGGCGACGCCCTTGCCGATGCCCAGGGAGGCCACGGTGCCCAGGTTCGCGTGCGCGTAGGACTTCAGAGGCACACCGTTCTCGTCCCCGGCGGCGAGGACGGCCACGAGGTTGTCGGCCAGCAGCTTGGCCTGACGCACCGCGTGCTGGGCGGTGGGGGCGCAGGTGGCCTCGGGGTCCTCGGAGGTCAGGTCCGGGACGGCGGCACAGTCTCCGGCGGCCCAGGCTCTCGACCGGCGCGCCGTCGCGCGCCACCTGGAGGGTGGGCAGCGCGGTGACACGGCCGCGGGCGTCGATGGGCAGGTCGGAGGCGGTCTGCAGCACCGGGGCGGCCTTGACGCCGGCGGTCCACACGATGGTGTCGGCGTCGAACTCGGTGCCGTCGGACAGGACGACGTGGCCGTCGACGCAGGAGTTGAGGAAGGTGTTGAGCCGCACGTCGATGCCGCGCTCGCGCAGCTGCTGCAGCCCGTAGCCGGAGAGCTCCTCGGTGAGCTCGGGCAGGATGCGGCGCGAGCCCTCGACGAGGACGAAGCGGACGTCGCGCTGCTCGATGGAAGGGATGGTGCGCACGGTCGCGCGCGCCATGTCCTCGAGCTCGGCGATGGCCTCGACGCCCGCGAAGCCTCCTCCGACGAAGACGAGGTGAGCAGGTGCCTGCGGCGCTCGGTGTCCCAGGTGGAGGCGGCGTCCTCGATGCGGGTGAGGACCCGGTTGCGCAGGGCGGTGGCCTCCTCGACCTGCTTGAAGCCCATGGCCTGCTCCGCCAGGCCGGGGATCGGCAGGGTGCGGGCCTCGGCGCCCAGGGCGATGACGAGGTGGTCGTAGGTCAGGGTGTAGGGCTCGACCCGCTCGTGCGTGGACTGGGGGGTCGGGGGACGCACGGTGACGGTGCGGCCCGCGTGGTCGATGGCGGTGACGGCGCCGGTGATGATGGTGACGCCGTCGAGGTTACGGCGGTGGGGGGCGACGACGTGGCGCGGCTGGATGGAGCCGGCCGCGACCTCCGGCAGGAAGGGCTGGTAGGTCATGTAGGCGCGCGAGTCGATGATGGCGATCTCGACCTGGTCGAGGTTGAGCTGGGCGCGCAGGGCCCGGGCGACGCAGAAGCCGACGTAGCCGCCACCGGCGATGACGACGCGGGGCGGACGGCGGCTGCCCGTGCCGGCGGCGACGTCGGGGACGTCGTGGCGGGCCGGACGTACGGCCAGTGCGAGGGCGGCTCCGGCGGCCAGGAGGCCGGCGGTCGACAGGGCAATGGTGGTGCGACGACTCATGGGCACAATCTAAGGGCACCCTTATTCCAAGATCACGCTAGGACCTATTTCCTAGACATGGTTCCTGTCACAGTGAGTGAGCGCGAGCGCGGCGAAGAGCCGCCTTCACCGGCTGCCTGCGACCACCGTCCACTGATCCAGGGCCAGAGCGGCCGCCCCTCGCGCCCACTCGTCGAACTCGAAGGGACGCAGCAGGACGGGCACGGGCGCCGCGGCCCAGTGCCGCAGGCCGCCCACCTCCTCATCAAAGACCTCGCGGTAGGTCTCCACCACGGCGACCCCTTCCCCGGAGACGACGACGAGCTCGGGATCGACGTAGGCGATGAGCGTCCCCACGACCCTTCCGATCGCCAGCACCGCGCGCCGTAGGACGTCGTCGACGCCGTTGTGGCGACGCATGTCGGGACTCAGGAGCAGATCGAGACTCAGCTCGCCGGCCTCACACTCCAGGTGCTCGGCGGCCGCCCGCAGGATCCCGGGGGTCGAGGCGAGGGCCCGAGCGCACCCGGGGTGCCCGATCTCGCAGCTGGGCCCCGAGGGATCCACCGGCAGGTGCCCGACGCTGCCGGCCGCCCCCTGCGCACCGGAGACGACCTCACCGGCCACCACGATCCCCGCAGCCGATTCCAGCCCCCAGGGTGACCATGGCGAAGGGATCCTTTCCGCGGCCGGCCCCGAACCATGCCTCGGCGTAGGCGAAGGCGCGCACGTCGTTGGCCGCGACGCAGGGCAGCCCGGTGGCTTCGGCGACCATGGCGGCCAGAGGTACGTCGCGCCATCCCCAGGAAGCTGGCCACCACCACAGTCCGTCTCCCGACGACGGCCGCCCCCAGGGAGATTCCGATCGCGTCGGGCCGCCGACCGCTGCGCTCGAGCCAGCTGCGCCACCACCGAGGCGATGAGGGCGGTCACGGAGCTGGCATCGGTCTCGGTCAGCGGCAGGGAGTCACCGATGAGGACCTCACCCAGCGGGTCGGTCAGGACGGCGTAGAGGCGGTCATCTGTGAGCTTGATGCCTGCAACGGTGGCACTGCTCGGGACGACGGCCAGGAGGCGGGTGGGTCGTCCCCGGCCCGGCCACCTCCACCGGCGGCTGCTCCTCGATGAGTCCCGCCTCGATGAGGGGGCGCACCGTGCGTGTCGTCGTCGCCGCGGACAGCCCTAGGCGCTCGGCGAGGTCGCCGCGACTCATGGGGCCGGCGGAGATCAGGGCGAGCAGCGCCCTGGCGCCGAGGCTGCGTCCACCGCCCATCGTCGACTCCCACTCCCATCGTCGTCACCTGCCACTGGGGCCGCACGGCCTGTGACCTGGGACGACGTTCACCGCCGTCCACGTCGTACCGACACTGTAGAGCAAACCCTTGCAAAATCTAGCATTGTCAATTATTTTCATCTTACAAGGAATCGCTCCCGGTTCCTCCCCCTCCCCTGGAAGGACGATGATGACCCTCCATCTGCGATGCGCCGACACCTCCGTGGTCCTCGACCTGCCCGACGACCGTTTCCCGGTGGTGCGCCACTGGGGCCCTGACCTGGGTGACGTCAGCGGTGACGACCTGTCCGACGCGGCCCTGGCCGCAGAGACGTCCTTGGGCACCAACACCGCCTGGATCACCAACGACCTGCCGATCCTGCCCCTGGCCCACCTGGGCTGGAACTCACGCCCCGCCGTGGCGCTCTCACGCACCGACGGCTCGGCCTTCTCACCCCACCCCACCGCCTTCACCCACGAGGAGGGCTCCGAGGACACCCCGGCCGGGTCCCGCCCTCGTTGTGCGCTCCAGCGGAACCGACCCCGTCCACGCCCTGACCCTGGGCACTGAGCTGCGCCTGGAGGCCTGCGGCCTGGTACGTCTGCGCGCCTGGGTCCGCAATGACCGCCCCGAGTCCGACGGCGAGCAGGGGGCCGACCTCGTCGTCGGCGAGCTCACCCCGGTGCTGCCGCTGCCCGACAGCGCCGACGAGCTGCTCGACACCACCGGGCACCATGTCCAGGAGCGCCGGCTCGTGCGCACCCCTTCACCCCGGGCACCCGCCTGCGCGAGTCCTGGGAGGGACGCCCGGGGCACGACGCCGTCACCTGGCTGGCCGCCGGCCCCACCGGCTTCGGATGGCGCAGCGGACGCGTCCATGGCGTTCACGCGGCATGGTCCGGCAACGTCCGTCACCTGGCGATGAACCCGGCCTCGGGCCGCAAGCTCCTGGGAGCCGGAGAGCTGCTCCTGCCGGGCGAGGTCTCGCTGGCCCCGGGGCAGACCTACACCTCTCCGTGGGACGGTCTTCTCCTGGGGCGAGGGCCTGACGCCCTGGCCCAGCGCAGCCACGCCTGGCTGCGCTCGCGCCCGTCCCACCCCACTCGTCCCCGCCCGGTGCTGCTCAACACCTGGGAGGCCGTCTACTTCGACCATGACCTGGACAAGCTCAAGGCCCTGGCCGACGCCGCCGCCCAGGTCGGTATCGAGCGCTACGTCCTGGACGACGGCTGGTTCGGCTCCCGCCGCGACGACACCTCGGGACTGGGCGACTGGCAGGTCTCCCCGGAGGCCTGGCCGAACGGTCTGGAGCCGCTCGTGGAGCACGTCCACGCCCTGGGCATGGAGTTCGGCCTGTGGTTCGAGCCGGAGATGATCAACGTCGACTCCGACGTGGCTCGCGCCCACCCGGAGTGGATCCTGTCCGACGGCGCCGGCGGAGCGCCCGAGCACCGCCACCAGCGGGTCCTGGACCTGTCCGCTCCCGGAGCCTGGGACTACTTGTTCGATGCCATCTCCACCCTCGTGGAGCGCCTGGACATCGCCTACCTCAAGTGGGACCACAACCCCTCTGCTGGCCACGGGGCATGAGGGTCTCCGACCCCACCGCGGGGCGCCCGGGGGCGGCCGCCATCCACGACCAGACCCTGGCCGTCTACCGTCTCCTGGATGCGCTCCATGAGCGCTTCCCCTCCCTGGAGATCGAGTCCTGCGCCGGCGGCGGCGGCCGCATCGACCTGGGGATCATGGAGCGCACTCAGCGGGTGTGGGCCTCGGACTGCATCGACGCTCACGACCGCCAGAACATCCAGCGCGGCACCACGCTGCTGCTTCCTCCCGAGATGGTGGGCACCCACGTCGGCTCGGGACGGGCCCACACCACCTTGCGCGACCTCGATCTCGACTTCCGGGCCGGTACCGCCCTGTGGGGCCATATGGGTGTGGAGTGGGACCTCACCGAGGCCGACGACGCCACCCGCGAGCGCCTGGCCTCCATCATCGCGCTGCACAAGGAGCTGCGCGGTCTGCTGCACTCGGGGGTGACGGTCCATGCGGACCTGCCCGACGACGACGTGCTGCGCATTGAGGGGGTCGTCGCCCCCGATGGCTCCGACGCCCTGTTCGAGATCGCCTCGCTGGGCCAGCTCCTGGCCTGGCCCACGGCGCCGCGCCCGCTGCCCGGCCTGGACCCCTCACGCCGCTACCACGTGCGCCTGGCGGCGCCGGTCTACCCCGAGCTGCGCCTGGCGGCGGGCTGGATGGCCCAGGGCGTCACCCTGCCGGGCTCCTACCTGACCACCACGGGGCTGGCGCTGCCGGTGCTGCACCCCGACCACCTCGTCCTGCTGCGCGCGAGCGCCGTCGACTGAGGGATCGGCGACCCACCGAGTCGCTGATCCGTCCTCTCTTCTTCCACCCGTCCCTACCCCGCCCGTCCGTCTTCGACCCGTTTTCCCTCATCACCGTCGATTTGGAGACCCGATGTCAACCTCGACCCCGGTCGCACGACCATCGCGTCGGCAACGCAAAGCCACGCTCCGACCTCAAGCTCGGCCTCGCCTTCATCCTCCCGGCGACGATCGGCCTCGTCGCCTTCTACATCTGGCCCCTCATCCGAGGCATCTGGCTGTCCTTCACCGAGTACAACCTCCTGACTCCCGAGGAGTTCACCGGCCTGGACAACTACAAGCGCATGGCCCAGGACGACACCTTCTGGAACGCCGTCGTCGTCACCGTGGAGTACGTGGTCATCAACATCGGTCTGCAGACGATCCTGGCGCTCCTCATCGCCGTCCTCATGCAGCGCCTGACCCAGTCCACCTTCGTGCGCTCCATCGTGCTGACGCCCTACCTGGTCTCCAACGTGGTCGCCGCCATGCTGTGGCTGTGGATCCTGGACAACACGCTGGGCATCACCAACCAGCTCCTGGAGTCCCTGACGGGCTCAGCCGTCGACTTCTTCTCCTCGTCGATGGCCATCCCCACCATCGCCATCATCAACGTGTGGCGGCACGTGGGCTACACGGCCCTGCTCATCTTCGCGGGTCTGCAGTCGATCCCGAACACGGTCTATGAGGCGGGCAAGATGGACGGCGCCAGTGAGTGGCGGATGTTCTGGCGGATCACCGTCCCGCTGTTGCGTCCCATCCTGGCGCTGGTGCTCATCATGACGATGATCGGTTCCTTCCAGGTCTTCGACACCGTCTCGGTGGCCACCCAGGGCGGCCCCGTCAACGCCACCCGCGTGCTGCAGTACTACATCTACGACATGGCCTTCGGACGCTTCCAGTTCGGATACGCCTCCGCCATGGCGGTGGGGCTGCTCCTCGTCCTGGCGGCGATCACGATCCTGCAGTACCGCATGACCCGTGCCGGCGAGACGGACCTGGACTGAAGGAGGACCACCCATGACAACGACAACCGCATCCGTGTCCTCCGCACCGTCCCCCAAGGCGCCCGCTGCGGCGTCCTCCGAGGCCCCGGGGCGCCGGTTCACCGTCGGCAAGGCCCTGGCCTGGGCGGCGATGATCCTCATCATGCTGTTCACGCTCCTGCCCTTCTACTGGGTCCTGCGTACGGCACTGTCCTCCAACGCGGGCATCACCGCCCACCCCACCAGCCTGCTGCCGGTGGACATCAACCTGCGCGGCTTCGCCCGTGTCTTCGGCATGCAGTCCACTGAGGAGGCACTGGCCGACGGCGGCAGCGGCGCAGCCATCAACTTCTGGCTCTACCTGCGCAACTCGGTCATCATCTCCACACTGGTCACCGTGGGGCAGGTGTTCTTCTCAGCGATGGCCGCCTACTCCTTCTCCCGCCTGCGCTGGAGGGGACGCGACACGGTCTTCGCCGTGTTCCTGGGCGCCCTCATGGTCCCCTCGATCTTCACGCTCCTGCCCAACTTCGTGCTGGTCAAGCAGCTCCACCTCATCGACACCTTCCTCGGGGTGGCACTGCCGACCATGTTCATGACGCCCTTCGCGGTGTTCTTCCTCAAACAGTTCTTCATGAATATCCCGCGCGAGCTGGAGGAGGCCGCCCTGCTCGACGGAGCCTCGAAGGTCCGGGTGTTCTTCACCCTCATCCTGCCCATGGCCAAGGCCCCGATCTCGACGCTGGCGATCCTGACCTACATCACGGCCTGGAATGACTACTTCTGGCCCCTGCTGGTCTCCTACACGGACTCCTCGCGGGTACTCACGGTGGCTCTGGCCGTCTTCCGCTCCCAGGCGCCCCAGACCGGTCCTGACTGGGCCGGGCTCATGGCCGCCACGCTCGTGGCCGCCCTCCCGATGCTCCTGCTGTTCATGGCCTTCGCCCGGCGCATCGTCAACTCCATCGGCTTTACCGGAATCAAGTGAGGCACCAGATGACGACTCAACCGATCAGCCCTCTTCGCTCCTCACTGTCGCGCCGCAGCCTGCTGTGCGGCTTGGCCTCGGGCGCGGTCGCCCTGACCCTGGCTGCCTGCTCCGGCGGTTCCAGGAAGTCGGGATCCGGCGCCGTGGAGTACTGGATGTGGGACGCCAGCCAGCTGCCCGCCCTACGAGGCCTGCGCCAAGGCCTTCGAGGCCAAGACCGGCATCAAGGTCAACATCACTCAGATCGCCTGGGGTGACTACTGGACCAAGCTGACGGCCGGTTTCATCGCCGGGACCGGCCCGGACGCCTTCACCGACCACATCTCCGAGTTCGCCCAGTTCGTGGACCTGGAGGTCCTGGTCCCGCTGGAGAAGCAGGCCGCCTGGGCGGGCGTCGACGAGTCCGCCTTCCAGGAGGGCCTCATCGACCTGTGGAAGGGGGAGGACGGCCACCAGTACGGCTGCCCCAAGGACTGGGACACCGTGGCGGTCTTCTACAACCGGGGACATGCTCGCCCAGGCGGGCCTGTCCGAGGCCGACCTGGCCGACTGGTCCTGGAACCCCGCTGACGGCGGAACCTTCGAGAAGGTCCTGGCCCGCCTGACCGTGGACAAGAACGGCGTGCGCGGAGATGAGCCCGGTTTCGATAAGAACCGCGTGGCCGTCTACGGCCTGGGTATCCAGGACGCCGGTACCGGGGACGGCCAGACCCAGTGGAGTCCCTTCACCGGCTCAGCCGGCGACTGGTTCTACACGAACAAGGAAACCTGGGGTGACCACTACCGCTACGACGAGAAGGTCTTCCAGGACACGATGGACTGGTACTTCGGCCTGGTGGACAAGGGATACATGCCTCCGCGCGGTGCCTTCTCCTCCACGACCAGCACCGATGTCCAGCTGGGCAGCGGCAAGATCGCCATGTGCTTCAACGGCTCGTGGATGTTCGGCACCTACGCCAAGCTCGACGTCGAGGTCGGGATCGCGGCGAACCCCGTGGGCCCCAACGGCAAGTCGGTCTCCCTGTTCAACGGGCTGGGCGACTCAATCTCCAAGCAGTCAGCCAATATTGACAACGCCTCCAAGTGGGTGGCCTTCCTGGGAACCGCTGAGGCGCAGGACATCGTGGCCTCTCACGGAATCGTCTTCCCGGCGATCGCCTCCTCCACGAAGAAGGCCGTCAAGGTCTTCGAGGAAACGGGGCTTCCCACCAAGCCCTTCACCCAGCACCTGGAGGACAAGTCCACGTTCTTCTTCCCACTGACCTACTTCGGAGCGGATGTGGGCGCCATCATGAAGCCGGCGACGGACGACCTGTGGGCCAACCGGGTGCCGGCCTCAACGCTGACGAAGTACAACGAGCAGGTCAACCTCCTGTTCAAGACGTCCAAGCACAAGAAGAGCTGACAGCTCGGTTGCTCGTGACCAACCACGGGCCGGGTCCGGTACATCGCCGGACCCGGCCCGTGATCGTCAACGCAGCCCCACGATCTGCCCGGTGTCGAGGTCGACGTCGATGCGCTCGGCGGCGGGCCGGCTCGGCAGCCCCGGCATGGTCGACAGGCTGCCGCAGATCGCGTAGACGTAGCCGGCCCCCGCGGCCAGGCGCACCTCGCGCACCGGCAGGCGCCACCCGGTGGGCACGCCCTTGCGGCCGGGTTCAGCGGACAGGGACAGCGGGGTCTTGGCGACGATGACGGGCAGGTCGCCCGAAGCCGTCGCGTTCGTAGGCCTCCAGCAGTCTGCTCGCGGCGGGGGTGTAGTCCACGCCGTCGGCGCCGTAGAGGTCGGCGAGCTTGGAGATCTTGGTGCGCAGGTCGTCCTGCAGCTCGTAGGCCGGGTCGGGCTGGAGGCCGGCTCTCCCACCTCCTGGCAGGCCTCGACGACGGCTCCGGCCAGGTCGAGGCAGCCCTCGCCTCCCCTGGTGACGGGGTGGCAGACCGCGACCCGGGCTCCGGCGTCGCCGGCGATACGCGTCACCTCCTCGATCTCGGCGTCGTGGTCGGTGGGGAAGACGTTGACGGCCACGACCGGGGTGATGCCGAGCCCCGCACGATCTGCAGGTGCTTGAGCAGGTTGGCGGCGCCGTCGCGCACGTCATCGACGTTCTCCTGGAGCATCTCCTCGGGCAGGTCCTTGCCGCTGACAAGGCGGTGGCGTCCGCTGTGGGCCTTGAGCGCCCTGATGGTGACCACGACGACGGCGACGCTCGGGTGCATCCCGGAGACGGCGCACTTGAGGTCGATGAAGCGCTCCAGGCCCATGTCGGATCCGAAGCCGGCCTCGGTGAGGATGTAGCCGCCGTCGTGGGCTCCTGCCGCGGCGACGCGGTCGGCGATGACCGAGGAGCATCCGGTGGCGATGTTGCCGAAGGGGCCGGTGTGGACCAGGACGGGGGTGCCCTCGCCGGTGCGCAGGAGGTTGGGCTCGAGGGCGTCGCGCAGGACGGCACACATGGCCCCGGCCGCCTTGAGGTCCTCGGCGCTGATCCACTCCCCGCTGCGGCTTCGGCCGATGACGATGCGCCCCAGGCGCGTGCGCAGGTCGGACAGGTCCGTGGCCAGCGACATGATGACCATGAGCTCACTGGCCGGGGTGATGTCGAAGGAGGCCTGCCGGGTGACTCCATCGATCTTGGACCCCAGGCCGGTGACGGTATGGCGCAGGGCGCGGTCGTTGACGTCCAGCACCCGGGGCCAGGTGATGGTGCGCTCGTCAATGTCGAGCTCATTGCCGTGGTGCAGGTGGTTGTCGATCATCGCCGACAGGAGGTTGTGGGCGGCGGTGATGGCGTGGAAGTCGCCGGTCAGGTGCAGGTTCATGCGCTCGGCCGGCAGGATGCAGGGCGCCCCCGGAGCCTCCGGCCCGCCCTTGATACCGAAAGTGGGGCCCATGGCCGACTGGCGCAGGGTGAGGACGGCCCGCTCGCCCAGGCGGCTGAGCCCCTGGGCCAGTCCGATGGCCGTGGTGGTCTTGCCCTCCCCGAAAGGCGTCGGCGTGATCGCGGTGACGACGACGTAGTGAGCGGCTACTCGTCCCACCGCCACTCACGTGCTGGCTGGATTCCAGCGCCCGCAGGTCGATCTTGGCCACATCGCGGCCGTGGGGAATGACGTGCTCGGCGGCGATTCCCGCTGAGGCCGCCAACGCGTGGAGGTCAACCGGGCGTCGGAGCCGCCAGCGGCCGCAATCACCTGGGTCATGGATGAAGCCTAGTCGGAACCGGCTCCCGGCTTCTGTCTTTCGCCATGGAGCCGCCAATCAGTGGAACATTGGTTGCCCCTGACAAAGAGTCATACCTTCAGCACGCCGAGCCTTATTCGACTAGTCTGTCGGTTACCCATCGGCCAACCATGGAGGTTGTTGTGAACCGTCGGATCGTCCTCTCCGCCCTCGCCGCATCGGCGTCACTGTGCCTTGCCGTGACGGGATGCTCCGGCACATCGGGTACATCGCAGGCCGGTGCCAGCAGTTCTGCGACTGCGTCGCCCGCGGGCCCTGTCGGCACCGTCGATCCGCCGTCGGGCATCGAGGGCCTCGACAAGCTCGGCCTGTCGAAGGCCACGATGAGTATCAAAACCGCTCCCGGACTGAGCAACTATGACGAGAAGGGCCTCACCTACGTCGACCCGATCACGGATCCGGCCGCTGATCTCTCGGTCCATCACGTGACCTGGGACGGTAAGGAGACCTGGAAGGCGAGCGTACCGGTCCCCAGCGGCGCCGATCCCGCCTCGCTGAGCCCCGTGATGAGCTTCGATGATGCGCTCGGCGTCGTCTCCTACTGGTTCACCACCGACCAGGTCGACCGAGAGGACTCCACCCTCCGCCTCCACCCGGTCGTTGGAAAGCTTCACTGGTTCAACACCAGCACTGGACAACAGGGCTCTGATCCCTTCGCCGAGGATGGGAACACCTACTCGGCGCACACGCAGCTGGTCGGAGGGCTTCAGATAGGCCCAGGCGGCGGAATGAGCGCCGTGAAGATCGTGGACTCCTCACACACCCTTGTGAGTCACTCCCCTCAGGAGCTGGGACTCACCGACGGCAGCCGGGGCGAGTTCTACTCATGGAAGGGGCAGGTGCGTTTCAGGGGCACTGAGCCCGCCGACCCCGCAGATCTCCTCAAGCTCAACACCTCCAAACCCATCCCCGACCTCAGCGCCGACGCCCGAATCTGGACCACGCCCACCAGAATCCTGGTTCTGGACCAGTCGGACAGCCGCTTGCAGTCTGTGACCGACAGCGGGGCGCAGGTCCTGGATCTCAAGGGATGCACCATTCCGCCCAAGAGCAACCTCACGGTCGGCAGCGGCGACACCTATGAGCACCTCGGCCAGCTGCGCATCGCTCAGGACGGGACCACTGAGTGCCTGTCCAAGACCATCGGGAACCCCTCCGACACCATCAGCACCACCCTGAGCGATGGCAGCATCATCGTTCGTTCCACCGCCGATGAGGGAAAGACCTTCTCCTTCCGCTACATCAGCGCCGACGGCTCCACGAAAGTCGATCTGCCGAAGAAATCGGTCCCCAGTGCCCACGACAACCACCTCGTGTACTCCACCTCCGCCGACGGCATCTCAACCGTGACCGCCTTCAGCGAGAAGGATCTCAAGCCCTCGAGCTCCTGAGCCATGGGCCCCCTCGGGGCTACTCCTCGGCGAGGGCCTCGGCGATGGCCCGCATGGTCACTTCCCGGCTGTAGCCCTTGCGCCCCAGCACGGCCGCGGTGCGACGCCGGCGCACCTCCCAGGGCAGGTGGCGAGTGGTGGACAGCTTCTTGCGAGCCAGCGCCAGCGCCGCCGTGTCCTCGTCCTCGGAGCTGATCTGCTCGAGGGCCGCGGCGACGTCCTGCTCACCCAGACCCTTGCGCCGCAGCTCCTCGGCGATGGCCCGCCTGGCCGCCCCCTTCTCCGCGAAACGGGTGCGCGCCAGGCGGGCCGCATAGGCGGTGTCATCAATGACCCCGGCGGCCTCCAGACGGTCGAGGACCTCGGCGGCCACGCGGGGATCCACCTCCTTGCGCTCGAGCAGTCTCCGCCAGGGCCGAGCGGAGGGCCGCACTGCGGTCGAGGCGGCGCAGGACGATCTCCCGCGCCGCCTCGACCGCCTGCGCGTGGGCGTCAGGGATGAGCCAGGGCATCAGAACCCGCCGGCGTCCTCACCGAAGATGGTGTCCGGCTCATCCGACGACGCATCCTTGGACGTCTTCACGCTCTTGGGCGCCTTAGCGGTAGGTGGTCTTCTTCCCGCGTCCCTCGGGCGTTCTTGACCGCGCTCGTAGCGGCGGTGTCCCCACTGTCCACCGGGACGGCGGCTGCGGCCACGGCCGCCTCAGCGGCGGCCATCTCCTCAGCCTCCCGGGCCTTGCGGCCGGGCTCACCGATCCCCAGGGCGGCGAGGATCTTCTCCTCGATCTCGGCGGCCAGCTGCGGGTTGTCCTTGAGGAAGTTGCGGGCGTTCTCCTTGCCCTGACCGAGCTGGTCCTCCCCGTAGGTGAACCAGGCCCCCGACTTGCGCACCACGCCGTTGTCCACGCCCAGATCCAGCAGGCTACCCTCGCGGGAGATGCCCTGGCCGTAGAGGATGTCGAACTCGGCCTGCTTGAAGGGCGGCGCCATCTTGTTCTTGACGACCTTGACCCGGGTGCGGTTGCCCACGGGCTGGTCCCCGTCCTTGAGGCCGCCGATGCGACGCACGTCCAGACGCACGGAGGCGTAGAACTTCAGGGCCTTCCCACCGGTGGTGGTCTCCGGGTTGCCGAAGAACACGCCGATCTTCTCTCGCAGCTGGTTAATGAAGATGGCGGTGGTGCCGGTGGAGGACAGTGCACCAGTGATCTTGCGCAGCGCCTGGCTCATGAGGCGGGCCTGGAGACCGACGTGGAGTCCCCATCTCCCCTCGATCTCGGCCTTGGGGGACCAGGGCCGCCACGGAGTCGATGACGATGATGTCCAGGCCGCCCGAGCGCACCAGCATGTCGGTGATCTCCAGGGCCTGCTCCCCGGTGTCCGGCTGTGAGACCAGGAGGTTGTCGATGTCGACGCCCAGGGCCTTGGCGTAGACCGGGTCGAGGGCGTGCTCGGCGTCGATGAAGGCCGCGTTCCCGCCGGCCCGCTGTGCACTGGCCACGGCGTGCAGGGCAACGGTGGTCTTTCCGGAGGACTCCGGTCCCGTAGACCTCGATGATGCGTCCTCGGGGAGCCCTCCGACTCCCAGAGCCACGTCGAGGGCGACCGAGCCCGTCGGGATGACGGAGACCGGAGGACGGGACTCGTCCCCCAGACGCATGACGGATCCCTTACCGAAGCTCTTGTCGATCTGGGCGAGGGCTGTGGCCAGGGCCTTGGAGCGGTCCTGGGTCTGGCTGGCAGCAGGCATTGTTCTACCTCGGTTCTCAGGGCGGCGCGCAGCCGCGGCGGGCATGGCTGGTCAACTTCGGCGAGGTCCCCTCTCCGGGGCTCACCAACGACGGTATGCCTGACCACTGACATCTATCTCCGCCCCTCATCAGCCCTGTGGACCCGAGAGGGCATCGCCGTCGTTCGTGGAGAACAGTACCCGAACACCTGTTCGATCGCGACACCATCGTCACGCGCGTGTCGGCACCTCCGAGCCCCACCTCACCACCCGCCCCATCAGCAGGGCTCATCGACGGGGATCAGAGCGGAAGATCCATCGCTCGGCGTCCGAGCGCTCGGTCTCGTCGCACAGAAGACCCCAGACCCGTTCCGGCGCCACACCGGTGTCGAGCGCCTGCACACAGGTCACACCCAGTCCCGGAAGAACCAGGTCCTGCGCCAATGACCGGCCATAAGCCGTACCGAAAACCGCCTCGACGGCGTTCCAGAACTCCGAGTACTTCACTACTCCCCCTTCGTCAACGGTCAACCCGGCGGCGAGTCCACTCATCGTGGTCCCGCCGCCGGGAAGGTCGGCTCACTGACAACGCCCTCAGTGCCCTGAGAGCGCCGAGGGCGTCAGCGGATGGTCACCGCAGGGCGACCCCCTGCTGGCGCACGAGCTCATCGGGAACCGTGTCCGGAATCATCACGCCTTCAGTCAGGGCGATGCGGTCGGAGACCTCACGCAGCACCATGGACAGAGGGGCGTCAAGCGCCTGGCAGATGGAGGCGAGCAGCTCGGAGGAGGCCTCCTTCTGGCCGCGCTCGACCTCGGAGAGGTACCCCAGGGAGACGCGGGCCTGAGACGAGACCTCACGCAGCGTACGTCCCTGGTGCTGTCGGACGCCGCGCAGGACTTCTCCGATCTCGCGGCGCAGGACGACATTCTCGTGCTTCGGGGTGTCCACGGACACACCGTACCCTGCCCCGGGTCCCTGGCGCATCGGCATCCGGTTGTTGATCGGGCGAGTGGTGCGGGGGTGAGTCGTGTTGTTCATCGTCTAGCACAACCATTCACGTCGTGGATTCATTCCCGCCACGCGAGGCCAGTTCTCCGGCTCCGGTGACGTTGAGAACCACTCTACCGGCATTCCTGAGAGAAATCTGAAATACGTCTTAGTCTGTGATCTGTAGTTGGTTGATCATCGGCGAGGAGCGGTCAGGACCGTGACCCACGCCTTTCTTCGCGCAGAAACCGATGGCCAGCTCACATACGTCGATCACGGTGGCGCGCCGGACCTGCGAGCGGTCACCGGTCAGGTGCAGCTCGCGGTGCCCCTCACCCCACGGACCGACGACGGCGACATGGACTGTTCCCGCCGGATGACCGTCGACCACCCCCGGCCCGGCCACACCGGTGGTGGCCAGCCCCAGATCGGCCCCGAGGAGCCGGCGCACACCACGCGCCATCTGCAGGGCAACCTCACGGTCCACCGGCCCGGTCCGCTCCAGGCGCGCGGCATCGACTCCGAGAACCTGAGCCTTGATCCGGGTGGCGTAGGCGACGACCGCTCCCACCAGCACACGTGAGGCACCGGGAACCTCTACCAGGCTGGAGGAGACCTGCCCGCCCGTTAACGACTCGGCGATCGCCAGAGTCACCCCGCGATCCACGGCGGTCTGCAGGAGGGCTGCCGCAGCACGAGTGCAGTCCTCGACGTCGTGCACACCCTCGATCAGCACGGCTTCCGCCCCGGAACGGTCACTGGTCACCCCGTCCGTTCTGACGGCTCAACCGCATCGCCTGGCGGACATAGTCCAGGCCGGTCACCACCGTGACGATGAGTGCCGCAGCCACGATGACGTAGGCCGCCTTGGTCAGGAACGCGACCAGGCCCACGGGCAGCAGGAGCATGGACCACGGCGTGAGCAGCCCGACCAGCCCGACCATCTGGAGTGTCGTCTTGATCTTGCCGCCGCGTGATGCCGCCATGACGGCGCGGCGCAGCATGAAGAAACGCATGACTGTGATGCCGAGCTCGCGCACGACGATGAGGATGGTGACCCACCACCACAGTCGATGGTTGACGCTCAGCAGGACGAAGGCGGACAGGGTCAGCGCCTTGTCCGCGATCGGGTCGGCGATCTTGCCGAAGGAGGTCACCAGCCCCACGAGCGCGCCAGCTGACCGTCAAGACGGTCCGTGAAGGCCGCCACGACGAAGACCACGACCGCGGCGAGCCTGGCCCGATCCCCCGGCAGCAGGGAGAGCCAGATGAAAGACGGGAACGAGCAGCAGGCGCAGCACCGTCAGGGCGTTGGCGATGTTGAGCAGCGGCGCCCTGCTCTGACGGCGCGGCGCCGTCCGGGGTGGTCGGGGCGTTCATCAGGGTCCAGCCTAGTCGCGCACGACCTCTCGCCGACGAAGAAACCTCGATCCATCTCTCGAACGACATCGCATCCGACTCGCCTGCGCTGTACGCGCTATGAGGCCGCCGTCTGCAACACGACAGCGGGGCATCAGATCGCTCACCACGGTCACGCCGAACATCCGGGCGCCTCCCCCACGCTGAGAACGACCACGGGACCGTCACACATCCTGTTAAGGTTCAACTCTTACGTTCATCATGATGTTCTCCATTCCTCTCTCATCGTCCTTGCGCTCCCTCATCGTCCACAACGTTGTCCCCCACCACCCCGCCTCCGGGGAGCCACGTGACTCGCCGCGTACCGCACGGGTGGCCCACCGGTCGCACGGTCCGGGACTCCTCACCGCCGCTGTTCTCACCGCGTCCATCGTGCTGAGCGGCTGCTCGACGAGCTCCGATCAGGCTCGTGCCGGCTCAATCGCCGGCTCCGTCCGCCTCCACCGGGCGCCAGCGGCTCGCAGGACGTCCACTTCACCGTGGGTTACGCCGGGCGACGTCCCTCATGCACATGCCAGTGATGGAATCCACTCCAGGAGCCTCAGGGGACATCACCGACAACATTGCCGCTGAGACCCCCTGGGTCGAGGGCCTGGATCTTGCCCTGTGCGGCATGGAGGTTCCCGTCGCCCCGGACGGGGTCTACTCGGGCTACCCCGCCTTCGGCACCTCTTCCGAGGTCGTCGGCGCCTTGGCGAGATCCGGGTGGGACGGCTGCGCGACCGCATCCAATCACTCCGCGGACCGGGGAGAGGCCGGAGTCGTCGCCACCTTGGACGCCTTGGATGCTCACGGCTTGGGGCACGCGGGCACCTACCGGAGCCCGGAGGACGCCTCCGTGCCCTTCGCGCTCTACGAGCTCGAGCGGGGAGGACGCACAGTGACCGTGGCCCAGATCTCCACGACCAAGGACCTCAACGGCCTCGACGATCCCACCGGATACTCGGTGTCGCTCAACGACGTCGGCGCCATCACGAAGGCGGCGAAGACGGCCCGTGCGGCGGGCGCCGACCTTGTCGTCGTCCACTCCCAGATCGGTCAGGAGTACGAGACCACGCCCAACGACAAGCAGGTCTCCTACGCCCAGTCTCTGGCCGACAGCGGACAGGTCGACATCCTCTTCGGTGCGCATCCCCCATGTGCCCTCAGCCCGCCGAGAAGCTCTCCGGAGGGGGCGACGGGCAAGGGGATGTGGGTGTCGTACTCGGCCGGCAACTACATCTCGAACCAGGATGAGGAGTGCTGCGCCCCGCTGTCCGACGTCGGTCAGCTGGTCTGGGCCGACGTCACCTCGCACGCCGACGGCTCGGTGAGCGTGGACAAGCTGAGCTGGCACCCGTTCACCATGGATCAGGAGGGCGGCTACAAGGTCAGGGACCTGGCAGCACTTCACAACGGTCAACGCCCCTGCCGACCTGGGCCTGAGCGACGGGAGCAGATCGACCGGCGCTGGAGCCTGCTGACCTCGCAGACGTCAAGGACGCCTCGACCATGTCCACCACACCGCACCGAAGCCCACCGGACCGACTCCGACGATTCCCAGCCGGGACGAGGACATCACACGGGCAGGGCACGCGCTGGGCCTCCGGCACGGCATCGGCCTCCCCATCACCACGATGAGCCGCGGCCAGTGAGCGACCAGGCGTCCTCGGAGTCCTCATCGGCGGACGTATCGTCCCAGGACTCAGACTCCGGCAGGCTCGAGGCGACCTCCAACGGGATCCGTGCTGTAGCGGTTCGACGGCATGACCGCAGTACGAGGCTCATCTGCGGCAGGGAGGCGACGGGCGCCTCGGAATCGGGCTCGTCCTGAGAAGCGTCTGGGCCTCAGGGAGTGCTCAGCGCTTCCCGGGCGCCGCCCTCGCCCTTGATCCAGGCCAGGGTCTCCTCGAGCTGCTCGGGCTGGACGAGGACGTCGCGGGCCTTGGAACCCTCCGAGGGGCCGACGACCTCACGCGACTCGAGCAGGTCCATGAGGCGTCCGGCCTTGGCGAAGCCGACGCGCAGCTTGCGCTGGAGCATGGAGGTGGAGCCGAACTGACTGGAGATGATGAGCTCGGCGGCCTGCAGGAGCAGGTCCATGTCATCGCCGATCTCCTCGTCGATCTGCTTCTTGACCTCCGGGACGACGACGTCCTCGCGGTACTCGGGCGTCAGCTGGGACTTGACGTGCTCGACGACGGAGCGGATCTCGGACTCGGTGACCCAGGAGCCCTGGATACGCACCGGTGTCGAGGCGCCCGGCCCCAGGTAGAGGGCGTCACCCTGGCCGGTGAGCGTCTCGGCACCGTTCTGGTCGAGGATGACCCGGGAGTCCAGCTGCGAGGCCGTGGCGAAGGCCAGGCGCGAGGGAACATTGGACTTGATGAGGCCGGTGACGACCTGGGCGACGGGTCGCTGGGTGGCCAGGACCAGGTGGATCCCGGCAGCGCGGGCCAGCTGGGTGATGCGCTGGATGGAGGCCTCCACGTCCTTAGGGGGCGGTCATCATGAGGTCGGCGAGCTCGTCGACGACGACCAGGAGGTAGGGGTAGGGGCTCAGCTCCCGCTGGGAGCCCGGCAGGGGCTGGACCTCGCCGGCGCGCACCGCCTTGTTGAAGTCGTCGATGTGCTTGAAGCCGAAGGAGGCCAGGTCGTCGTAGCGGGCGTCCATCTCACGCACCACCCACTCCAGGGCCTCGGCCGCCTTCTTGGGGAGAGGTGATGATCGGCGTGATGAGGTGCGGGGATGCCCTCGTAGATGGTCAGCTCGACCCGCTTGGGGTCCACTCAGCACCATGCGCACCTCCTCCGGCGTGGCGCGCATCATGATCGAGGTGATCATGGAGTTGACGAAGGAGGACTTGCCCGAACCGGTCTGACCGGCCACCAGCAGGTGCGGGGTCTTGGCGAGGTTGGTGACGATGTAGTCGCCCTCCACGTTCTTGCCCAGACCCGACCACCAGCGGGTGCGCCTGCTTGCGCGCGGCCTGGGAGCGCAGAACATCGCCGAGCTTTGACCATCTCCCGGTCGCTGTTGGGGATCTCGATGCCGATAGCGCTCTTTGCCCGGAATGGGGGTCAGAAGACGGATCTCATCGGAGGCCACCGCGTAGCGCGATGTTCTTCTCCAGTCCCCGTGATGCGAGAGACGTTGACCCCCGGCCCCGGTGGACCTCGTAGCGGGTGACCTGAGGACTGCGCGTGTAGCCGGTGACCGTGGCGTCCACGTTGAACTCGGCGAAGACGTTCTGCAAGGACTCGACGATGGCGTCGTTGGCAGGGGTGCGGTGGAGTGCGCCGGGCCCGTGGGCCGAGCAGCGCGTCCTCGGGCAGGGTGTAGGTCGAGCCGTCGGGCAGCGACATGTTGCTCGGGTCGCCCATGGCGATCTGGTCGGCGAGGTCGGCCTCGATCACGAACCTCGGGGTCTCCTCGGTGACGGCATCGAAAACCCGGACGGCGACTGCGGGGCCGGCTTCAGCATGCGCTTGGCGGATGAGGGCTTGCGCTGTCCCCCTAGCGGCCGGGCCGGCCGCCGCGGGGCCACCTGTCGAGCCGGGCCGGGCCTGCTCCGGCAGGAGAGGCGGCTGAGGGCGCCGAGGAGGCGACGGTGTCGCTCTCGTCGCCCACGTCCGGGATGACGAGTCGGCGTCTGCCGGAGTGAGCCGTCGTGATCGCCACCCGGCTCGAAGAGGCTCGGTGATCGCCGTCTGCTGGGCCTCCCGGTCAGCCGAGCGCTTACGCCGGCCACCGCCTCGCTTACGAGAGGCCGACCTCCACCTCCAAGGCGGAGCGGAAGGGCTCGTCACCGTCGTAGGAGTCCAGGAGCGCCGTCTGATCCGGGTCCGCGCCCGAGGCGCCCGCCCGCTCAGAGCCTCCGCGGACCCGCCCCAGCAGGCGCCGGGCCAGAGAGTCACCCGATCCACCGGCGTCGTGGGCAGGCCTCGTCACCGTCCGCGGCCCGGTACTGCTCCAGCAGCTCGCGAATCTCGGCAACGGTCTTGCCGGACAGGACCAGTGCGGAGAACGCGGTCAGGAGGAGGAACAGGATGAAGGCCCCCACGGAGGAGAACAGAGCCGCCAGCGGGTAGCCCACCAGCCACCCCAACAGCCCTCCGGCGCTCTCCAGACCGCCGATATTGCCCCTGAGGACCGCTGCCGCTGCCGACCTGGATCATTCCGGTCAGAGCCGTCAGCAGGCCCCAGGCAACCCACGGAGACCCGTGCGTGCACCGCCCCCAGGCTGTGAACCCGCAGCATGGCGATGCCCAGCGCCGCCAGGAGCGGGGGCACGAAGATGCCCAGGACGCCGACGGGGCCCCGCGGCGATGTGGTGCAGGGAGATCGCCTGCGGCACCGGGAGATCCCTGAACCACTCCCGCAGTGCCAGAACCGCCGCGAGGGCCAGGATGAGGAAGGCCCAGCCGGTACGGCGGTAGCGCCCGCCGGAGGGTCCGGTTCCAGGCTCGGAGAAGGGGGCCCCAGAGGCGGAGCCACCTCGATTACGCCCTCTGCCGGTTCCCGACGAAGGCGTAGATGTTCTCGTGGTGCGACGATTGGCCATGATGCCCTAGAAACTATCGGATTCTCAGTGTCAACGGCCTTGCCACGCCGCCTGCGCCGGCCGGAGACACGTCACCTTCTCAGAGGCGCAGGCCCGGTAGGGGGCTCGTCCCCGGCTAGAGAGGCTGCGCGGTGCTAGCGCCTCAGACCCCGCGTCAGGACCGCTCATCCTCGGCGTGGAGGAACTCATCGATCTCCCTCGCGCAGCGGGGCCTGGGCCGGGCCAGTGCGGGCCACGGCGTGGGCGGCGGCCGCGTTGGCTCGCCTGGCCGCCTCGACGACGTCGAGCCCGCCCAGGAAGCCGGCGACCAGGACACCGGTATGCGTGTCTCCCGCTCCCGTCGTGTCCACGACCTCACGCACAAAACCGGGTACCTCGATCGGCTCACCGCCCACCGGGTGGAGAACACAGCCGTTCACGCCGGTACGGTGGACGATCAGTGCTTCAGGGCAGGCCTGCCGGATGGCACCGGTGCCGCCCAGTCGCTTCTCGAGGCGCCCCATCTCCAGGTCGTTCCCGGTCAGTATCGTCGCCCTCCTCAGCAGCGGAAGGAGCACCTGGTCGGGGATGTCGGGCTGCACCGGGCCAAGGTCGATCACCAGCCCGACGCCGTCGGGGATCGACAGGAGCCAGTCGGCCAGGATGCCGCGGCTCGTGTAGTGGGCCAGGTCGTAGCCCGTGGCGTAGACCCAGTCCCCGGCCCTCAGGTCGATGCTCTCGAGATCCTCACGCTGAGGCTCGCCCTCAACACCCGCGGTGGTGATGAAGGTGCGTCGGCCGGAGGGCTCGATGAGCGTGGTGCAGGTGCCGATGTCCCCGACGAGCTCCTCGACGAGCAGCTCCACCCGGTCCAGGTGCATCGACTCGCGCACCCGCGCGGAGTTGGGGCCGGTTCCCAGGGTGGCGGCCAGGGCCGTGGGGACGCCCTGCCGGGCTGCGGCTGAGACCACGGAGTACCCGCCACCGACGACCGGGACCCGACGACGCCCTGGTGATCGCCCTCCCGGCGTCGGCACACTGCTGACGTGGAGGGGATGTCAATGAGGATGGATCCGGTGGATATGAAGCACGCGGGTCGGAACAGAGTCATGCAGTAAGCGCCCTCCCGCTACGCCTCGATGACGACCGACGATTATGGACGGCGCCTGAGACGGCGCCCGATCCAGCGCCCCAGGGTGCGGCGCATGACCTGCTGGAGGGAGTAGGCGTCCGCCTTGCCCGGTCTCCAGCGCAGCCGACAGGGGCCTCGGTCACATCAGGAAGGATCTCTCGAAGACCGAGTCGTCCTCCGCCACGCCCCGTGCCTGGATGTGAGGGACCGGCCAGGATCGTGCCGGTCGTGGTCTCCACCACGGCGTAGACGGAGACGAAGCCCTCCTCCGCCAGGATGCGGCGGTCCTGAGCTCGGCCTCGTCGATCTCCCCACGGAGGAGCCGTCGACGTAGATGTAGCCGCAGGGCACCTGCCCGGCGATACGGGCCACTCCCCTCCAGGTCGACGGCCACACCGTCCTCGCACAGCATGACCCGCTCCGGGGCGATTCCCTGTCTTGACGGCGAGTCCCACCATATAGCCACCAGATGACGAATCTCACCGTGAATGGGCATGACGTTGCGGGCTGGACGATGTTGTAGACGTGGAGCAGCCCTCGAGGAGGCGTGCCCGGAGACATGGACCTTGGCATTGCCCTGGTGGACCACGCGCGCCCCCAGCCGCATGAGCCTGGTTGATGACCCGGAAGACGGAGTTCCGTTGCCGGGGATGAGGGAGGAGGCGAAGATGACGGTGTCCCCGGGCTCGATGGTGACGCTGCGGTGCTCGGAGTGGGCCATCCGGGACAGGGAGCTGCCATCGGCTCTCCCTGAGAGCCGGTGACCATGAGGACTCTTTTCGTGCGGGGCAGCGAGGTGATGTCCCTGGCGTCGATGAGGACGCCGGCGGGGACCTTGAGGTAGCCGCGTTCGGAGGCGATACCCATGTTGCGCACCATGGAGCGTCCCCACGAGGGCGACCCGCCTGTCGCAGGGCGGCGGCGTCGAGGACCCTGCTGGACCCGGTGGACGTGGCTGGCGAAGGAGGCCACGACGATCTGCCCGTCGGAGTCGGCGAAGACGTTGTCCAGGACCTGGCCGATCTCGCCCTCGTGGCCCACCATGCCCGGGGACCTCGGCGTTGGGGAGTCCACGCAGAACAGGTCAACGCCCTCCTCACCGAAACGGGCGAAGGAGCGCAGGTCCGTGATGCGCCCGTCGATGGGCAGGGAGTCCATCTTGAAGTCACCGGTGGCCAGCACGTTGCCGGCTTCGGTGCGGATCATGACGGCCATGGCGTCGGGGATGGAGTGGTTGACGGCCACGAACTCCAGGTCGAAGGGCCCGTAGGAGACCTCCTCGTGCTCGATGACCTGGCGCAGCACTGGACGGATACGGTGCTCCTTGGCTTGGCTCCACAGCGCCAGCGTGAGCTCGCTTCCCACCAGGGGGATGTCGTCACGCAGGCGCAGCAGGTAGGGCACGCCCCCGATGTGGTCCTCGTGCCCGTGAGTCAGGACCAGGGCGACGACGTCGTCGATGCGGTGCTCGATGGAGGAGAAGTCGGGAAGGATGAGGTCGACGCCCGGCTGGTCCTCCTCGGGGAAGAGCACACCGCAGTCGACGATGAGCAGCTTGCCGTCCAGCTCGAAGACGGTCATGTTGCGGCCGACCTCGCCCAGGCCCCCCAGGGGAGTGATGCGCATGGCGCCATCAGCGAGGGGGCCGGGGGTCTTCAGCGCGGGAAAGTTCGTCACGCGGGCATCCTACCGAGGATGTCTCGATATCGATTGATACGGCGCGAGGCAGTTCGACGCCGTCGTGGTTCTGCAACGTTCCGACGGCGAGTTCAGAGGCCCTGCCGGGTTCGCTCTACGATATGCCGGTGACGACCACGAGCCTGCCGGAAGACGGAGCCAGGGGACACCGCTCCCTCTTCGTCAACCGAGTCACAGCTGAGTCCCGCCTCGTGAGAGCCGGCGAGGCCTCCTGGGAAGAGCCGCCCTGGCAACGACGGCGGGCGTGTCGGCGCGGGCGCCGGCGCAGGAACCACTCACTGGCGGGAGACCCACCTCTCCCCACTGGCGAGAACCGCCCCTCGCCCCGGCGGCCCCCGGCAGCGCGCTCGGTACGCGAGTGGTCTTCCAGACCGACGGAAGTCCGGAAAGCCTGGCGCTGACCTTCGACGACGGGCCGGACCCCCGTTGGACTCACGGGTGCTCGACATGCTGGCGAGGCTGCACATACAGGGCCACCTTCTTCGTTCTGGGCTCCGCGGTGCAGGCCCACCCCGAGCTGATCGCGCGACAGGTCGCCGAAGGACACGAGGTCGGGGTCCATAACTGGGTGCACACGGATGTCTACGGCGTGAGCTTCTCCGAGCTGAGCGACTCGGTGGACCGCACGTGTGAGGCGATCAAGGCGGCAGGCGCCCCGTCTCCGCGCCTGTGGCGGCCTCCCTACGGCCGGGTTGACGCGCCGGCCATGATGGTTGCCTCACTCAAGAGGATGGACCTGCTGCTGTGGAGCGTTCACACGCCAACGGCGGCCGCCGCCGACGCCGTCAAGGACGATGCCGGCGCCGGGTCGGTGGTGCTGTGCCACGACGGGCGCACGCAACCCTCCGAGGGCCTGTTCTCCGCCCTGGAAGGAGGTCTGCGCTCACTGCTGGAGCGAGGGCTCACCGTCACGACGGGCAGCGACCTGCTGGCCTCCGCCTGATGGACCACTGAAGAAACCTCACCCGCATGAGCGCGGTTCACCGCGGCGGCATGGGGCGAGCAGATGGGCGAGTACACAAGGCGCCCGCTCCACCGTCGGTGGAGCGGGGCGCCTCGATCCTCGTACCCCCAGCCGGATTCGAACCGGCGCCGCCGCCGTGAGAGGGCGGTGTCCCAGGCCACTAAACGATGGGGGCATGCTATGGAGTTGTGAACCAGCAGACCTGATCGGACTGCTTTGATCCGTACCCCCAGCCGGATTCGAACCGGCGCCGCCGCCGTGAGAGGGCGGTGTCCTAGGCCACTAAACGATGGGGGGTCCCATGACAGTCCGAATACCGTAATCGGCAACCGGACCCTCGTACCCCAGCCGGATTCGAACCGGCGCCGCCGCCGTGAGAGGGCGGTGTCCTAGGCCACTAAACGATGGGGGCCACAGATCATGAGATCCGCTGGGGTACCAGGACTCGAACCTAGAATAACTGAACCAGAATCAGTCGTGTTGCCAATTACACCATACCCCAAAGGGGCTTCACCCGAAACGGGATCACGTCCGAGGCAGCGGGCAGTAATCTACACGCCCGCCCTCAGCCCATCAAATCGCCAGGAGGTGAAGACCGACACACAACGGACGTCTCGGGATCGTCCCCCTCCATCCTCCCACTCGCCGCCTCACAGGCCCCTGGCAGCCGGCACCGCAGCCCCTCCCGAGCTCGCTCACAACCAAGCGGGAGCTCCAGAGGCATCCCTACACTCCCATCTAGTTCCTGCTCACCCCGCACCCTTCTGGGAGGCCATGCCCATGCCCACCCATCAGCAGCACCATCGGCATGGTCGCGGCCCGCTGCAGCAACTCGCCTCCTCGCCCTTGACTGACCCCTGACCGCCGCACTCGCACTGAGTGCCTGCGGACCCTGCCCACAAGGGGACAGCTGACCGTCGAACCTGCGAACGCCTCCGCCGAGGCCAGCACCTCCGCCCCGGAACCATCCGAGACGCCGAGCCCAACGCCGTCGGCAACAACCTGGACGGCCCCGAACGTCACGATCTCCAACGACACCACCGGCACGTGGCACCGACAGGACGACATACTCAAACAGCCGACCGAAACGTCATCAGACATCAGCCAGGCCTACAATTTCGACACAGAAGGATGCCTGGCCATCATCTTCTACAAAGCGAACCAGTCAATCTATGACGAAAGAAAAATGGGCGGAGACAACACAACCTCCTCCGTCAAGATACAGGAGACGATGCCGAACCACAGCTCTTTCGCGATGACATCAGGGCCGACTCCCGTCGAAGCCGTACCGGATGACAGCGGAACGCTCCCCGGATACGAAATCGGCTACACGGCCACCGTCAAGTACGCCAGTGGCTCGACGGGCGACGTAGCGGGATATCGTTTCTTCCGACAGATCAGCGATCAGGGTGTCACTCTTGAAATCTTCCTCGAGTGCCATCCGGACAAGCTCACGTCCGCCGATACATGGCACCAGTTCCTGTCCTCAACACGAGTGACGGGACTCGACGCCGGAGCCATGAGATAGATAGGAGGTCCAGCAACGAGTCACAGCGCCTGCATTCCTCCTTCCTCACCACCAGGAGAGCCACATTGCCTCACCCAGCACCGCACCACCACCAGATGCTCGTCGCCCACACACCTCCAGAGCTCGTCGCCTGGCCCTGGGGCGTGCCTCGCAGCCAGTCTGGCGCTGAGCGCCTGCGGCCCCGGCCCACCAGGGGACAGTTGACGGTCGAGCCCGTCAGGCGCCTCCGCCGAGGCCAGCACCTCCGAGCTCGGATACCCGTCCGAGCACACCGAGCCCGACGCCGTCAGAAGACGCCGTCCTCCACCCCTTCCACGGCCGCCACATGGTCTCGACCGTCAGTCACCGTCACCAACGAAGACTACATCCGTCTGGTCCTCGAAACGACGATCTGGGCCAACACCGACAAGAACTCCGATATCTCGTCTCACATCGAGGGATACCAGTTCACGCAACGGGCAGGTCTGCTTCAGGGGTACATCAGCCACCGACGTCAACGAGAAATATTTCACGCCCCACCCACACGCGATAGGGCTGAGTCGATGACCGACGTATCCGATTAAGACCGACGACTTTATCACAGACCTATCAGACCACCAGCACCCTACCCCTGTCGAAGCAGTCCATGACGACAACGGAACGCTTCCCGGTTACGAGGTGCATTCCCCAGCGGTGACGTCAACTTCTAGACGCCCCGACTCCATCGACGGGATATCGCTTCAGCAGACGAGTCGGAGAACGAGGGATACGTCCTGAATGTCTGCGACTGTGCCCACCCAACGCACTATCACCGGCCCCTTTAGAGCAGTGGCACACGATCCTGGCCGGGCATCCGAGTCCAGGGAATCGACGCCGGAGCCATGCGATCGGGACGGCGCGCCCGCAGAAGAGCGGGACGGCTGGTGCGTTCCTGTACCGCCTCGCACGCACTGGCTGGTGGGGCTGGGACGCACGCGCCGAGCGCTGCGTCCCGGCACCCACCTGGCTCAGTTCATCGTGCAGTCACCTCACCCGAGCCTGCGCCGAAGAGCCTTCAGCCTGGCCAGAGTGGAGCTGCGTCCAGGATCTCCATGGACTCGAACAAGGGGCGGAGAGACCTGTCGCCCGGTCACCGCGACGACGCAACGGGCCGTAGGCCAGACGCGGTTTGATCCCTCGCTGTCGGGCATGCCCTGCCCCTCGACGATGGCGGCTCTTGAGGGACATCCTCCAGACGGTCCTTGTCCCACTGCTCAGGGCCGAGCCCTTCCAGAGCACGGATGCCCGCATCCAGCACGTCACCGGCCGAGGCCTTGAGCTTGGCCAGGGCCTTGTCATCGATGACGAGCTCGTCGTCGGGCAAGAAGAGGAAGCCGAGCATGTCGCGGCTCTCGCGCAGCAGCTGGATCCGCGTCTGGATGAGGGGGCAGCCGCGTTGAGGATCCCTGCTCGCGCACGGTGAGTCCGTCGAAGGAGTCCGCCGAGACCAGCGATACCTGAGCGGTCTCACCGGACGGGTCGGGGTAGGCGTCGGCGAGGTAGGGCACCAGCCGGTCCCGGAAGTCGGCCTCCCCCAGTGCACGCACCTGCTCGGCGTTGATGGCCCCGCACTTCTGGGGTCGAAGCGGGCTCGGGCTGAGCTGACGTCATGGACGTCGAAGGCCCTCAATCATCTCTGCCGCTGAGAAGACGTCGCGGTCCGCGCTCAGTGACCACCCCAGGAGGGCAAGGTAGTTGAGAAGCCCCTCGGGGATCATGCCGCGATAGCGGTGGATGAGGAGGTTGGACTGAGGGTCCCGCTTGGACAGCTTTCGGTTGCCCTCCCCCATGACGTAGGGCAGGTGCCCGAACTCGGGCATGACCTGAGCCCGACCGATGTCCATGAGGGCCCGGTAGAGGACCACCTGCCGCGGGGTGGAGGACAGCAGGTCCTCACCGCGCAGGACATGGGTGATGCCCATCGCGGCGTCGTCAACGGGGTTGACCAGTGTGTAGAGGGGCTCGCCTCCTGCACGCACGACGACGTAGTCCGGCACGCTGCCGGCCTTGAAGGTGATGGGGCCTCGGACAAGGTCGGTGAAGGTGATGTCCTCCTCCGGCATCCGCATCCGCAGGACGGGCAAGCGCCCTTCGGCGCGGAAGGCGTCCTTCTGCTCCTGGGTCAGATTGCGGTCGAAGCCGTCATAGCCGAGCTTGGGGTCCTCGCCGCGCTCACGGTGACGGGCCTCGATCTCCTCAGGGGTGGAGAAGGACTCGTACAGGTAGCCCGCCGCCAGCAGCTCGGCGGCCACCTCCTTGTACAGGTCCATGCGCTGGGACTGGCGATAGGGCTCGTGAGGCCCGCCCTTGCCCACGCCCTCGTCCCAGTCCAGCCCCAGCCAGGTCAGGGAGTCCAGGATGGCGTCGAAGGACTCCTCGGAGTCACGGGCGGCGTCGGTGTCCTCGATCCTGAAGACGAAGGTGCCGCCGGTGTGGCGGGCGTAAGCCCAGTTGAACAGGCAGGTGCGCACCATGCCCACGTGAGGGGTTCCCGTGGGTGAGGGGCAGAAACGTACGCGCACGGACGATGAGCCCTGCTCCGGGACCGGAGACGGTGGGGGGCTCAGGACGGACAGCGGATGAGTGATCACTGAGTTCAGGCATGATGGGGCCAGGATAGTCCCCTCTGACGCCACCCAGGTGTACGATCGGGAACCCCCTCGGGCGGGGCCCGGCCACACCGGCCGCCGTCGCCGGCACCGTGAACGCTCCAGCGGTCATGACCAGCACTGAGGCCCCTGCGGCAATATGCCGAGCAGGCACTGTCCTCATAGCCACGACTTCCTTTTCGTGCGTCAACATGGTCTGAGGATCATGTGTTGCCCGAATTCATCATCGGACACGGGGACGCTATGAGGAAGTCCCTCACCTGGAGTACTCGACCTCGACTCCGAGGGATGGGGAACTTACCCCATCGCTCTGCGCACTCAGACGAATTAACGTGGCACCCATGAGATCATGATGTCGCCGCCAGGAAGTTCTCGCGGCTCCCAGCAGAGGTGATGACATCCCCAGTCCGTTCGGGAAGGCTCCCGACTCATCGTTCCTTGGAGGCCTCATGTCCCCGTCCCCACATCCCGCGGCACATTCCACCAGCCGCCGCCGATCGGTTCTCAGACTTCCCCTTGTCGCCGGCCTCAGCCTCGCCCTGGCGGTCCCGGTTCTCGCTGCGTGTCAGGACGAGTCCGGCCCCGCACGCTCCAGCACCTCATCAGGCAAGAGCTCGTCGCAGTCCTCGGACAAGCCCTCCGACTCCTCCAGCACAGAGGGCACGGAGGTCAATGGAGGAGCAGCCGGCTGGCACATCATCGTGTCAGCACCGGGCTGGACCAACACGAAGCGCGATACCGGAGGAGTCAATGAGCTGGTCAGCGACGACGGCTGCCAGTTCGTGACGATGCAGAACCTCCTCAACGGACAGCTCTCCACTGACCGCGAGGACACAGAAACCCACGCGGCGAGCGAGCAGCAGAAGTTCTCTCAGGGTGTCACCCATGAGTCTTGCAAACCACGCACAGGATGATCTGACCCTCGTCAAAGACGCCTCTGAAACGCCATTGAGACCAAGAGGCTGGACTGGACCTACACCGGCAAGGACGGCAAGGAATACCAAGCCACTGAGTTCATCAGAGCATTCTCGACCATCAAGAGGCCGACCATGCTCACCGCAACTCTCATCTGCCCCAAGGACAAGTACTCCACCGCTCGTTCTTGACGATCCTCATGAAGGACACGACTGTCACCGACCCGGGCCCGGCTGACATGGATGAGGGCGCATCCGACGATGGCACGGGCAAGGACTCCAAGAGCGACGACAAGAAGAGTGACCAGAAGGTTCAGGCACCACCCAGGACACCTGATCGCCCGCCTCGGCGCCCCATGGCCGAGGAGCAACAGCCGAGGGGCAACACCAGCACTCGCCAATGGGCGGATTCTCAGGGCACGCCCCGGGAGTCCCGCCCATCGTCGTCGGGACGAGGACTTCAGCTCCGCGGGCTGGGCCGCGTCGCCTCAGCGACGAACCACCGGGTTGGAGAAGGAGCCGATGCCTCGACCTCGACCTCGACGCGCTGACCGGCTCGGATCTCGCCGACTCCCGCCGGTGTGCCGGTGAGAATGACGTCGCCGGGAAGAAGAGTGAAGATCGTCGATACGTAGGCGACCAGCTCGGGAATCGTACGCATCATGTCGGGCGGTCCGTCCCCTCCCTGGACGAGGCGGCCGTCGACCCGGGCGCGCACCACCGCATCGCCGGGTGAGAAGAGGGGCTCACGGCCCGGGCTCGGGAACCTCGATCCACGGCCCCAGGGGGCAGGAGGTGTCGAAGGCCTTGGCCCGCACCCACTGCGGCTCGACGCGCTGGCGGTCTCGGGCCGAGACGTCGTTAGCGACCGTGTAACCAAGGATGACGTCGTCGGCGCGGTCCACGGGGACGTCCTTGGCGAGGGTCTTGATGACGACGGCGGCTCGGCCTCGTAGTGGATCTCGTCGCTCCAGAAGGCTAGGACGATGGGAGCATCCGGGCCGATGACGGAGGTGTTGGGCTTGAGGAAGACGACCGGGTCACGCGGAGGCTCACTCTCACCCATCTCGGTGATGTGGCCCGCGTAGTTCTTCCCGATCCCCACGACCTTGGAGCGCGGGATGACCGGTGACAGGAGCCGGGCCTCACGCAGCTCGACGACCTCCCCGGTGGCCTCGGGCAGGGAGTAGAGGGGGTCTCCCTTGAGGGCCAGGAGGTGCCCCTCGGACTCGCCTGAGGCGACCCCTTCCTCGGGCAGGCCCTGGACGATGCCATAGCGGGGCTCGTCACCGGTGGAGAAGCGCGCGATCTTCATGGGCCTCAGCCTAGCGCTGTTGGGCTCAGCTGCCCGAAGCCTCCTCGAGCGCGGCGCGACGCTCCGTGATGGCGGCGTGGGCGGCGCCGTCGGCGGCCCAGATGTCTCCGGGGAGCTTGCCGGGCAGGGTAGGGGTTGCTGGTGGCGATGAAAGCGGATCTCGTCCTCTCACCGGCCTCGACGGCGCGGCGCTGGGCCTCCCAGTCGCGCAGGGGCCCTGAAGGCCCAGCCTCCCAGGGCGAGGATGGAGACCATGTTGATGACGGTCATCGCCCCCATGACGAGGTCGGACAGGCTCCACACGAAGGTGAGGGGTGGACAGGGAGCCGACGGCGGTGGCCACGATGATCGCGGCCCGCAGGGGCGTAGTGCTTGTGCTGCTTGCCCTGGAGGTAGTCCATGTTGACCTGGGCGTAGGTGTAGTTGCCCAGGAGCGAGGAGTAGGCGAAGACGAAGATGATGACGGCCATGAGGTACTGCGCCCAGCCCACCGAGGACGTTGGTGACAGATGCCGAGGTCAGGGTGTTGGCGGCGCCTTGGCAGCCTCTCGGGGCGGCTTGAGCGGCCGACCGGGTCAGACCCCGGAGAGCAGGACGATGAGGGCGGTGACGGTGCAGACCACGATGGTGTCGACGAAGACGCCCAGGGACTGCACGAATCCCTGCTGGACAGGGGTGGGGGACGGTGGCGGTGGCCGCGATGTTGAGGGACCGATCCCCTCACCGGCCCTCGTTGGAGAACAGGCCTCGGCGGGTGACCGTGAGAAGTGCGGCGGCATGAATCCCCGGCGGTCCCGGCGAAGGCCTGGTCGAGCCCGAAAGGCGCCCTCGAAGATGGAGAAGATCGCTCCCCGGGATCGCGCTGGTGTGCAGCACCAGGATGGCCACGGCGATGAGGGCGTAGACCACCGTCATGATCGGCACGAGCCACTCCGAGACGGCGGCGACCGACTTGATGCCCTTGAAGATGATCGGCGTGGTGATGACGACCAGAGCGACGGCGGTCATCCACGGCTCGACGTGGAAGGTGCTCTTCAACGTGGCGGCGATCGTGTTGGCCTGGGTGGCCTCGTAGGCGAAGCCGAAGACGAAGGTGATGACGACGGCGAAGACCCGGGCGGCGGGCTTGGACCCCAGGCCACGCTGGATGTAGTAGGCGGGGCCGCCGCGGAAGGTGCCGTCGGGGTGGGTGACCTTGTAGAGCTGGGCGAGGGTGGCCTCGATGAATCCGGTGGCCATGCCCACCAGCGCCACGATCCACATCCAGAACACGGCGCCGGGGCCGCCCATGGTGATGGCGATGGCCACGCCCACGATGTTGCCGGTGCCCACGCGGGAGGCCAGCCCGACGGCGAAGGCCTGGAAGGAGGAGATCCCGCCCTCCTTGCTGTCACGGGAGGAGGTGATGGCCCGCACCATGTAGGGGAAGAGCCGCAGCTGCACGAATCCGGTTCGCACAGTGAAGTACAGGCCCCCCAGCACGAGCAGCCAGGCGAGCAGGTAGAGGAACAGGTGCCCGGCGGCGTCATCGAGGATCTTGGCGCCATCGTTGAAGAAGCGCTCCAAGGATGCGGTCCAGCTGTTGTCTGCGCTGGATGCCGCACTGGTCACGGGAAGCCAGAACCGGTTGCACGTGAGATCCTCCGTAGGGGTGGGACGACGGCGCGGGCGCGGTGGGCGTCGGGCGCGCGAACCAGCACGGGAGCGGTCCGTACCGGGATACACGTCCTGCCCACGTCCCCCCTCCTTCGGGAGGGAGGGCACCGTATTCGCGAAGGCTACGGATACAGTGTTTCGATTCGGTGACGGCCCTGCGGCGTCGCTGCCGCACGTGTGCGAGGCGACGTGGTGCGTTGTGCGCGACACCGCTCATCTACCGGTCGCCTGACCCTCCCAGGCGCCTTCCGGCAGAGGCGCCGGAAGGTACCTCGAGTCTCTGCGGAAGACCGGCTGGTCGCCCTCCGCCGTCGACCTGCCCCGCCTGGCCTCCCAGTCCCTGAGCGCGCCGACGACCCATCGGCTCAGGAGCACCAGCGCCACGAGGTTGATGATGGCGCCCAGCCCCAGGAGCACGTCCGCCAGGGTCCACACGGTGGTCAGCTGCTGCACGCTGCCGATGCCGGCGCAGATGACGGCGCCGATCTGCAGCGCACGCGCGACCCAGGGACGGTCGGTGAGGTAGTCGAGGCAGACCTGGGCGTAGGAGAAGGCCCCGATGATGGTGGTGTAGGCCAGGACGACGACGAGCAGCGCCATGGGCCAGCGGCTCCACTCCCCCACGAGGTGCGCGATGGCGTCCTGGGTCAGGGTTCCCGCGCTCTCCTTGGCGCTCGCCCCGGGCTGGAGGACGTCCGCTCCGGCGACCAGGATCGCCAGCGCCGTCGCGGTGCAGACGAACAGGGTGTCCACCACGACCCCGAAGGCCTGAATGAATCCCTGCTGGACGGGGTGGCTCACGGTGGCCGAGCCCGCGGCGCAGGCGGCCCCTCCCAGTCCCGCCTCGTTGGAGAACAGGCCTCGGCGCACACCGTTGAGCAGTGCGGCGGTCACTCCGCCGGCCAGGCCGCCCAGCCCCGGCGTAGGCCGAAGGCGCCCTCGATGATGGAGCGCAGCGCCTCGAAGGCCTGGACGGGGTGGGTCAGGAGGATGGCGAGAACCAGCACCAGGTAGGCCAGCGCCATGAACGGGGCCAGGTACTCCGCCACGCGGGCCATGGCGCGCAGGCCCCCCAGGAGGACCGGCGCGGTCAGGGCCACGACGAGGACGGCTCCCAGGCTCGGTGAGAGCCCTCCGGCCCCCTGCAGGGAGGCGGTGATGGCGTTGGCTTGCACCATGGGCATGACCAGGCCGTTGGCGATGAGGAAGACGACGGCGAACACCCCGCCCAGGATCGGCAGCCCCAGTCCTCGCGAGATGTAGTAGGCAGGACCGCCGCGGAAGGTGCCGTCGGGGCGACGCACCTGAACAGCTGGGCGAGCGTCGCCTCGCTGAAGGCGGTGGCGGTTCCCAGGATCGCCACGAGCCACATCCACAGCACGGCCCGGGCCCGCCCAGGATGAGTGCCAGTGCGACCTCGACGATATTGCCGGTCCCCACCCGGCAGGCCAGTCCGACGGCGAAGGCCTGAAGGAGGTGATGCCGCCGTGGCTGCCGTCGCGGGATCCGACCACCGAGGCGGCGATCGCGTCGGTGTGCCGCACCTGGACGCCCCGGGTTCCTGACGGTGAAGAAGATGCCCTGCCCCTGATGAGGAGCCACATGAGGCCCCAGGAGTAGAGCATGTCGGAGACGGAGGCCAGGACGGCGTCGACCTGGCCCATCCATGAGATGCGCCCCAGAGGTGCCATGAGAATCAGCCCCGCTTCGCCACGTCGTCGGGCTCCCAGATGCCGGGGACCACGTCTCCGGGCAGGAGGGAGTTGCCGTGCCCCACGAAGGTCGGGCTCGGTGATGCCCCGGGCGCGCTGGGACTCGAAGTCCCGCAGGGCTCCGATGACCCAGGGGGCCAGACGGACGATGACGACGAGGTTGAGCACGCCCAGGAGCCCCAGGGCGATGTCGGACAGGGCCCAGACGACGGGCAGGGTCAGGACGGTGCCGCCGAAGGCGGCAGCGGTCAGGACGATCCCGAAGATCTGCTCGGACCGGCGCTCTCCGCCCAGGAAGTTGACGTTGACCTGCGCGTAGGAGTAGCAGCCCAGCACCGTGGAGAAGACCAGGACGAAGATGAGCACCACCATGGGCCAGGTGGTCCAGGCACCCAGGTGCTCGGCAACGGCCTGCTGGGTGAGGATCGCCCGACCAGGGAGTCGTCGCCGGGGATGGTAGGTCTCGGTGGTCAGCAGGATGAGCAGGCCGGTGGCCGTGCACACGAGGATCGTGTCGACGAAGACGCCGAAGGACTGGATGAGGCCCTGACGCACGGGGTGGGCGACGGTCGCGGTGCCGGCGGCATTGGGGACGGTTCCGAGCCCGGCCTCGTTGGAGAACAGACCGCGGCGCACGCCGTTGAGCAGCGCCGCGAGGATCCTCCGGCGGTGCCGAACAGGGCCTGGCTGAGACCGAAGGCCCCTTCAAAGACGCTCCCGCAGGACCTCCGGAAGCCTGCCGATATTGAGGATGATGACCACCACGGCCATGAGCACGTAGGCCAGCGCCATGACGGGAGCGAGCCACTCCGCGACGCGGGCCACGAGCCGGACTCCCCCCAGGACCACCGGCGCGGTCAGCAGAACGAGGAAGACCCCGACCATCCAGCCCGAGACGCTGGGGACGGTGGCCGTGATGACCTGGGCCAGTGAGTTCGTCTGCACCATGACCACCGTCACGCCGACTCGAGACGATGCAGATGGCGGCGAAGATCTTTGCCCTCACAGGGCCGATCCCAGACCGTTCTTGATGTAGTAGGCCGGTCCCCCGCGGAAGGTGAAGTCCCGGCCGCGCTCCTTGAAGATCTGGGCGAGCGTGGACTCCACGAAGCTGGTTGCCATGCCGATGAGGGCGACGACCCACATCCAGAGCAGGGCACCGGGGCCGCCGCCACAATGGCCAGGGCGACTCCGGCGATGCTGCTGATGCCGACGCGCGCGCCAGCCCCACGGCGAAGCGCCTGAAGGAGGAGATACCGCCCTGCGCACCGGATCGGGACCCGGACAGCGAGTTGACCATGGTGCCGAAGTGGCGCAGCTGGAACCAGACGGCTACGTGCGGTCAGGTAGATGCCGGCCAGGATGAGCAGGGCGGTAAGAAGATAGGTGTAGAAGAAGTCGTCGACGGAGTTGAGCAGGTTCTCGATACTGGTGAGGTTCATGCGTCGGCTCCTGTCGAGGCGGCGGGCTGGCTGCTGGCCGGGGTGGCTGCGGGAACGCCGTCGTCGGCGGTGCCGCCCGCCTCGGCCAGGTGGGTCCTCTCGCCGGTCCAGACGTCACCGGGGAGGTCACCGGGCAGGTAGGGGTTGCCCACACCGCTGAACAGGGGCGTGACTCGTCCCGCCGCGCGCTGGGCGTCCCAGTCCCTGAGTGCCCCCACTCCCCAGCGGGCGAGCCAGATGAGGGCGACCAGGTTGGTCAGGGTCATGATGGCCATGGTGATGTCGACGGTGTTCCACACGACGGTCAGAGAGGCGAGCGCCCCCAGCCCGGTGGAGACCACCGAGACGAGCCAGGGGCAGCCAGCGCCACTGCGGGCCGCTCGGAGATGAAGGTCAGTGGAGACCTCGGAGTAGGTGGCCGCGGCGATGATGGAGGAGAAGGCCAGGACGAAGATGACGATGGCCATGGGAATGGCCGTCCAGCTGCCGAGGGTGGCGGCGACGGCGTCGGAGGTCAAGGTGCCCGCGGCCTTGGGGGTCAGCGTGCCGGCCTGGACGAGGGCGGGGCTGTAGACGCCGGAGACCAGGATGATGAACGCGGTCGCGGTGCACACGATGATGGTGTCGACGAACACGCCGAGGGACTGAATGAGCCCCTGCTGGACGGGGTGGGCCACGGTGGCGGTGGCGGCGGCGAAGGGGCGGTGCCCCGCCCGGCCTCATTGGAGAACAGGCCGCGGCGGGTCCCGTTGGTCAGGGCGGCGATGATGCCGCCGGTCATCCCTCCGGCGAAGGGCACCGGACCGAAGGCCGAGGAGACGATCGTCACCACAAGTCCTGGGAGCTGGGTGATGTGGAGGGCGACGATGACAACGGCCATGACGACGTAGACCAGGGCCATGATGGGCGCCATCCACTCGGTGACGCGGGCGACCCGGCGCACTCCGCCCAGGATGACCAGGGCGGCAGTCCCACCAGCACCGCGGCGGCGACGCTCGGGGGCAGGTGCAGCGGGGAGTCAGGGCCGATGACGCCCGGCGACGGCGTTGGACTGGACCATGATGATGGAGAAGCCGCAGGTGAAGATCGTCAGTCCCGCGAAGGCGACACCCAGGGGGCGGCTGCGCATCCCGCGCGCCATGTAGTAGGCGGGCCCGCCGCGGAAGGAGCCGTCGGTGTGGCGGACCTTGAACATCTGGGCCAGGGTCGCCTCGAAGAAGGCGGTGGCCATGCCGACCAGGGCGACCACCCACATCCAGAAGATCGCACCGGGGCCGCCCAGAATGAGGGCGGCGGCCACGCCGAAGACATTGCCGATGCCCACGCGGGCGGCCAGGGAGATCGTGAAGGCCTGGAAGGAGGAGATGCCTCCTTGAGCCCCGGAACGCGACCCGGCCACCTGGCGGAACATGTCCGGCAGGCGGCGGAGCTGCACGAAGCCGGTGCGGACGGTCAGCAGGATCCCGGTACCGACGAGCACCCACATGGTGATGTGGAGCGTGATCCAGTCCGAGACGGCCTCGAGCTGAGCGGCGAGGGCATCCATGGGAGATTCAGCCTTTCACGGTGTCGCGACAGGTGGGGACGGCCCGCATGCTCTCATGAATCGCCGCCCGGAACATAGTGCGGTCGTTCCTCAGGATGCAGGCGCGGCTCCCCAGCATCGGATTCCCGCCCTCCTCCCCGGATCGTTCGTAATCCAGCCCCATGAGACGATAACGCCGTGACCTCCCAGACTGCTCCGGCCCTCAACGCGATGCTCGACGCCCTCATTCCGGCTGACGATCCCGAGCGCGTCCCCGAGCCTGAGGAGGTCTACCTGGCCTTCTCGAGCTGGGCGGAGACGACCGGCCGCCCCTCACCCGCACCAGGATGAGGCGCTGTCGGAGATCCTGAGGGCCGCCACGTCATCGCCGCCACCCCGACGGGTTCGGGCAAGTCGATGATCGCGCTGGCAGCCCACACCGCCTCCCTGGCCCGCGGGGGCCGCTCCTACTACACGGCCCCCTCAAGGCCCTGGTCAGTGAGAAGTTCTTCGAGCTGGTGCGCCTGTTCGGGGCCGACAACGTCGGCATGGTCACCGGGGACACCTCCATCAACGCCGCCGCCCCGATCATCTGCTGCACCGCGGAGATCCTGGCCAACCAGTCCCTGCGCGAGGGCGAGGACATGGACGTGGACTGCGTCATCATGGACGAGTTCCACCACTACGCCGACCCGCAGCGCGGCTGGGCCTGGCAGGTGCCCCTCCTGGAGCCCGCCCCAGGCGCAGATGGTGCTGCTGTCGGCCACGCTGGGCGACGTCTCCTTCGTTCGGGACCTGCGCGAGCGCACGGGCCGCGAGGTCGCCGTCGTCGACGACGCCGTGAGACCGGTCCCCCTGGAGATGGAGTACGTCGTCGAGCCGATCGGTGAGCTGCTTCAGCGCCTGGTGGGGCAGGACAAGGCACCGGTCTACGTCGTCCACTTCTCCCAGAAGGAGGCGGTGGAGCGGGCGACCTCCCTGCTGAGCGTGGACCTGGCGCCCAGTCCCGCAAGGCCGAGGTCGTGGAGGCGCTCGGCGACTTTCCGCTCGGGCGGGCGGTTTCGGGGCCACGCTCTCGCGGCTGCTGCGCGCCGGGATCGGCGTGCACCATGCGGGTATGCTGCCGCGCTACCGGCGGCTGGTGGAGCGCCTGGCCCGCCAGGGCCTGCTGTCCGTCATCTGCGGCACGGACACGCTCGGGGTGGGGATCAACGTGCCGATCCGCTCGGTGGTCGCGACCTCCTGGTGAAGTTCGACGGCTCCAGGAGCGTCACCTACCGCTCGCGAGTTCCACCAGATCGCCGGGACGTGCGGGCGCGCCGGCTTCGACACCCGCGGCTACGTCTCCGTCCAGGCACCCCGAGCACGTCATCGAGAACGCCAAGGCGCTGGCCAAGGCCGGCGACGACGAGCGCAAGCGCCGCAAGATCGTGCGCAAGAAGGCCCCCGAGGGGCGCGTCAACTGGACGGACAAGACCTTCGAGCGGCTGCGCGACGCGGCCCCGGAGACTCTGACCAGCCAGTTCCAGGTCACCACCACCATGGTGCTGAACCTCATGGAGCGCGCTGGCGACCCGGTGGCGGCGATGGCGGGAGCTGCTGGAGCGCGCCCACGAGCCCGAGGCCCAGCGGCGCCGCCACGTGCGCCGCGCCCCTGAGATCTACCTGTCCCTGCGCACGGCGGGGGTCCTCACGCATCGTCTCCAGCGCCCAGGCCGCCGCCGATGGGCGCCCCCGGCTCCGCCTGGCGGTGGACCCTGCCGGCCGACTTCGCCCTCAAACCAGCCCCTGGCGCCCTTCGCCCTGGCGGCCATGGACCCTGCTGAACGTGGAGGCCCCGGAGCACACGGTCGACGTCGTCAGCGTCGTCGAGGCCACCTCTGACGATCCGCGCCCGCTGCTCTACGCCCAGCAGCGCGCCGCCCGCGGCGAGGCGATCGCCGCGATGAAGGCCGAGGGGCATGGACTCACGAGGAGCGCATGGCCGCCCTGGAGGAGGTCACCTGGCCCCAGCCGCTGGCCGAGCTGCTCACCCCGCCCTGGAGATGTGCAAGCAGGCCAACCCGTGGATCGCCGAGCACGAGCTGGCGCCGAAGTCGGTGGTGCGCGAGATGGTGGAGAACGCGATGACCTTCTCCGACCTCATCTCCCGCCACGAGCCTGGGCCGCAGCGAGGGCGTGGTGCTGCGCTACCTGACCGACGCCTACCGGGCGCTGCGCCAGGTCGTGCCCGAGGAGCACCGCACACCCTGAGGTGGCTCGAGCTCATCGACTGGCTGGGGGCGCTCGTGCGCGCCGTCGACTCCTCCCTGCTCGACGAGTGGGAGGCGCTCGGCCAGGCCCAGGCGGGCAAGGCGGCTGAGATGGCCGGCCTGCTGGAGGCCGATCGTCCCGGCGCGGACGACTCATCCGGGTGGAGCGGGCTCGGCGCGGGACGAGGACGGACGGTGGCCTTCACTCGCAACCGTCACGCCTTCCGGGTGGCGGTGCGCCGGGAGATGTTCCGGCGCGTGGAGCTCATGGCACGCGACGACGTCGAGGCCCTGGGGCGCCTGGACGCCTCCTCCGGCTGGGGTGAGGACCGCTGGGATGAGGTGCTGGGCCGCTACTGGGACGAGTACGACTGGATCGGCACGGATACCTCCGCCCGGGCGATCTCACTGGCACCGCTCGACGAGGCCCCCGATGAGACGGCCCTGGCGGCCGCCGGGGTCAGTGAGCGCCTGCGCGAGGCCCTGGAGACCTCCGGCAGGCAGGTGGCTGGCCACGCAGGTCCTGGAGGACCCCTGACGGCGACCACGACTGGCGGCTGACGGCCCTGGTGGACCTGGGCCGAGTGCGACCGGGAGGGGCGCGCGGTCGTCCACCTGCTGTCCGTGGGCCCGCAACAGGGTTAGCCCGCTTCGCTGGCGTCCGCGACGGGTCTGACCGGCTGGCGCAGGACGGTCTTCATCCTCTCCGATGCCACACGCCTGGGGTCGCTGAGGTAGATCTCGTGGTGGGGTCCGTTCCAGGTGAGGCCGAGGCCCGGCATGACTCTGCCGCAGGCGCGCCAGGGTGGGGAGGGCCTCGTCGTCGTAGGTACCGATGGAGGATCTGCAGCGACCTGCCCTCGCTCAGGGAGAGCTCCTTGAGAGCGGAGACGGGAAGGCCGGGCTTCTTGCGCGCCGCCTGCGCCAGCCCCTCGGCGATGTCCTGCGAGGAGACCGCCTCGGGCAGGGGGATCATCATGGTCCAGTCCCACTCTTGTCACCGGCGACGAAAGGCCGCGTTGTCGGCGCTCGTCCACAGATCCCTCCAGGGGCCGACGACTGAAGTCGTCGCCGGTTCGTTTCTTCAGCACGGCACGGATCGCGTACGCGCCCGCGTAGAGCGCCTGGATCGCGGTGGCGTAGGCCGGTGAGGTGTTGAGGGCCGCCGCCGTCACGGCCAGGTAGGTCAGGGCTGGCACGTCCACCTCGGTGAAGTCGGCTCTGCCCCGGCAGGTAGCAGGTCCTGCGGTCCTTCTTGATGTCAGTCCTCATCACCGCCTGCTCTCTTCAGAAGGATCGGGTCCAGGCGAGATCCGCTTCCTGGCGCAGGATCCGTAGTCAAGATGGCCAGGGCGTGCTCCTCATCGACCTGGGCACGCAGGGCGCGCAGCTCATCGAGCCTGCCGAGGAGGGCCTCGGCACGACGCACGAGGAGGGTCACGAGCTCAGGATCATCGAGCCGGCTATAGGCGTTGAGCGCCGGAAGCACTCCGGCGGGAAGGCGGAGCCGGGCGAGGACACGTCTCACTGGCGGCCTGGTCTCGCACCACGGCGCCCGGCCTCGGTGACGCGAAAGACGGTGCGCCGTCCCTGAGAGCCTTCGTCGGGCTCGAGGAGCCCCCGCTCCGACAGGCGCTTGAGGAGGTAGTAGACGGAGGAGAAGGCCAAGGAGGTCCACTGGCGGTAGCCGCGCTGCTCGATGACTCGGTCGAGGTCGTAACCATGGTGCGGCTGCTCGGCAAGGAGTGAGAGGACAACGATGTCGGCGTCGGAGGACATATCATTACTCTAGCACTAGAGTATCGATGGGCAGAAGTCGCTATGGGTTGCTTCACCGGGCCTGCGACGTCGGAGGACGCGTGGCTACGGGCAGACCGCGCGAGCGAGCTGGCGGATCTGGGCCGGCCGGGTACGGCAGCAGCCGCCGACGAGCCGGACCCCGGCGTCGATCCACGACGGCGCCAGCTCCGGGATTCCAGCCCCATCACCTGTGGACTGCCAGGTCTTGGTCGCCGGGTCGTAGAGATCGCCCGCATTGGGGGTAGGCCACCAGCGCGTTTGTTGGTCGCCGCACGCAGTACCGGGAGCGCGCGCGGCGACGACGCCCGGGGCCACGCAGCTGACGCCGACCGCGACGACCGTCCCTCCTGCGCCGCCCAGGCCGCCGCCTCAGCCAGCGGCGTGCCGTCAGCAAGAGTGGCGCCGTCGGGCGCACCTGGAAGGAGACCCAGCACTCGGCCTGAGGGGCGAGGTCCTGACCATGGAGAGCGAGCGCCTGCGCCTCATCCAGACGCGGAAGCGTCTCCAGGGCGAACAGGTCGATCCCTCCCCGCCAGCACCGATGCGAGCAGGTGAACCTCCCCGGAAACCGGGGTCCTCAAAAGATGTCGATGCCGTAGGCGCCGGTGTACTCGCTGCCATCAGCCAGATAGGCCCCATAGGCCCGAGCCCCTCCGGCGACGAGCACCGGCTCCTCGGGGCGGCCCTTGCCGAACTGGTGGGCCGCCTCCTCGGCCAGGCGGGCGCCGGCTGCGATGACCCGCCTCGCGCCGGCAGCATCCTCCCCGGAGCGGATCAGCGCCGGGAGCGTGGCCTGCTAGGTGCTGGTGGTGATGACACGAGCCCCGCATCCAGGTAGTCGGGAGTGCACCTCGCGCACGACGTCGGGCGCTGGCGAGCGCACGCGCGACCACAGCGCGTTGCGGGTGTCGACCCTCGGGCGTCGAGCTCGGTCCCCATCGCCCCGTCGAGGACGACCGGACCTCGGCCAGTAGATCAGACAACCGGACCGACTCTCGCCCAAAGGACGGCGGATACCGAGAGCGTTCGCATTGCGACACGGTATCGACGGTTTGAGACGACATCGGCGGCGTCTCGGGCATGGACCCGGTTCCACATCACCGCCCCCGCCGACGGGACTGTCGCCCGAAGATCCTTAGCGGGTCTCGATGATCTGCTTGCCGAAGGGGAAGCAGGTGACGGGGATGAGCTTGATATTGGCCACGGCCAGCGGAATCCCGACGATGGTGAAGGCCTGCGCCGCGGCGGTGGCGATGTGGCTGATGGCCAGCCAGAGCCCGGCGACGAGGAACCAGATGATGTTGCTGATCCCGCTCATGGCGCCGGCCCCGGGGGCCGGAACCACCTCACGCCCGAAGGGCCACAGAACGTAGGCGGCGATACGGAAGGAGGCGACACCCGCAGGAATCGTGACGATGAGCAGGCAGGCGATCAGCCCGAAGAAGAGGTAACTGAGGAAGAGCCAGAACCCGCCGAAGACGACCCAGATGATGTTGAGCAGCGTGCGCATGGCACCTATCTACCACACCCGAGCACCTGAGAGCCCCGAGCCCGCGAGGTCACCAGAAGATGCGCTGAGCGATGGCGCGTCGGCGAGTTGTCCAGCCTCCGGCGCCGCCCGAGGTAGAGACCCGCGTCGATCAGCGGAGACTCCATGGTAGAAACCCCCTGACCATCCCCGATGACGTCGACACGGTTGAACAGGAGCCCGGATGTCGCGACCGGAGACCCTTTGATCAGCGTGTGATGGCCTCTGCGCACGCGCTCGCCCCAGAGCCACCCTCGCTCGCTGGGTCTGGCGCGCCGTGACGATCTCCTCGTGGATCCTCGTCGGTGGACTTGAAGGAGGGTGAGCATCGGGCCTCTCCACCGCGTGGGACAGCACGCCGCTGAAGTAGACCAGGAGACCTCGCCCTTTACGGTCGACCTCCTGAGGTAGCGCTGACCATGACGGTGCGCGCGGCGCAGGCGGTGCATGGCGTCACTATCGCTGCGGAGCGGGAGGCGGCGTCGGTGGCGGTACGCCCGCGCCGCGCCCTGCCCGAGGAGATGGCCGGCTTTGACGACGAAGTCGCCGTGGCCGGGAAGCGGTGAACCTGGTGCTTGGAGTAGCCGGCCCCGGGTTCCAGCCACATCGTCGGATCATGGGGACCCCCACCTGCTGAGCCGAGTGGTAGTGCTTGTCCGAGTTCCAGGTGACGACGTCGGGGTGGTTACGAGCCTGGGCACCGACCGCCCACTGAGGAACCGGGAGAAGCTTCTTGGTGGCGTAGTCGCGCACGCTGCGCAGCACGACCAGCCGGACTGGCCCAGTCGACGTCGGGGTCGTCCCACACGGCAACCCGCGGCTCGATGCCACGCGCACGCAGGGCATCCGGCAGGCCACGGTCATCGCCATCAAGGTGAGGGAGTCGGCGCAGGTCGCCAGCGTCACGATCGGGTCGCTCTGCGGCCCACGCACCCGCGCGCAGCACCGCGGCGAGAGCCACCGACATGTGACACTGAACCGCGCCCGCACCAGCACACATGTCTACCTACCGGTTGGGGCGACCAGCTGGTCTCCGTTCCGCAACCTTTCGACACCCGCACGCTGGCTCAGCCCGCGCGTGCGAGGGTGTCAGCAATGCCGAGGTGACTCTCAATCCCGCAAGCCGCGCATCACCGCCGCGCAGCGCTACTGGGCATCCATGGCCGCCATCGTCGTCGTGACCATTCTTGCCGCGGGCCTGCTCGGAGGAACCGTCTCGATACTCACCGGCGCCCGCGCTGGCCGCAGCAGCATGTGGGGCGGCATGGTGGTCGCACTGATCGCGCTGGCGGGCTGGACCTCGGCACCCGGGTGCGCGACCGCAAGCAGTTTCCTGACTCGCCCCTGTGGCACCGTCTCACCGAGGAGCAGGCGACACACTCGAAGCAGTACCACCAGTGGTCTCGCACCGGCCGCATCGAGCAGGACGACGACGCCAAGCGCACTTCCGCCGGGCGGAGCGGCCATCGCCGCAGCGGGCGGACCGGCGCTGGCGCATCGAAGGCAGCGCCGTCGAGGGGGTCCTCCTCGACCGGTGCGCGATGTCGAAACGCGACCGCGCCTGCGCCGCCGACGTGCGCCGTCGCAGGCAAGCGCCGCGAGGGCCATTCATCGCACTGAACGGGGACACCGGGCAGCACGCAGCGGCAACGCGGCCCCCAACCCCACCACATCCTTGAGACTTGCCGCACAATCGCCTGGTTTCACGGATCCTGACTGGACGAAGCCCTCCTCCATCCGTAAAGTATTCCTCCGTCGCCCAGCGAGCCACGTCAAAATGACATCGCTGTGGTGAAAGCACCGCTAGCTCAATCTGGCAGAGCAGCTGACTCTCAATCAGCGGGGTTCAGGGTTCAAGTCCCTGGCGGTGTACGAGCCTTTCCAGCCCTCGGGGCCGGAGGAGCGTCACCAACTGACTGAGCACCGCTAGCTCAAACTGGCAGAGCAGCTGACTCTTAATCAGCGGGGTTCAGGGTTCAAGTCCCCGGCGGTGTACCACGAAGGGCACGCGCTTCGCCCGGATGATCCTGAAGGCACAGCAGCAGGCGCATGCACGGCGGTCGAAGACAACCGCCTCCGCACTGAGAAGTTCTCTGACGCCACTGTTTCATCGGCTTTCCACGCCCTCGCGACCACAGCCGTCTGCAGCGGTGCCAACCGGCCGCCGCGCCAGAAGTCTTGATCCGCAGCACGTCGGCTCGGCAGGTACGTCACCCTGCTTCAGCACGTGCCGCGACCCCAGGCCCCACCGGCCGACGACGTTGAAGGGTAGATGAGGAGATACGAGCGACACGCAACATCCACACCATGACCACTACGACGACCTGCGCCACCGGCCGGCAGCCACTGACGCCTGGGCCGATGAGGCCGCCATCAGGGAGCCTGTTCGCCGCCCGCGCGGGAGCTCCGCCCTGTGCAACCACCTCCCTCGCGCCTCGAGAGCGGCGCTGAGCGCCTGGAGGCGGCGCAGCAGGCCTCGCAGCGAATCGCTCGCCCAGGCCGCCTGACCGGCCGTCTCCACCCGAGCCAGCAGGGCCGGGCGATTGACGTCCTGAACGTGCTGCCAGATCACGAAAGTAAGTCCGCGAACCACCGCCGCAGGTACCGGAGGCGATGCGAGGATGAGCGCATCTGTCCAGGAGCCTGAGGAGGACCCATGACCCAGCTCGCAGCCGGTGACCGAGCCCTGAGTTCGCCCTGCCCTGACCAGAACGGCTGTACCGTGACCCTCGAAGATCTTTCGCTCCAGCACGGACAAGGGCGTCACCGCTCACTTTCCACCCCCAAGGCCTGCACCCGGGCTGCACCAAGGAGGCGTGCGACTTCAGGGACTCCTTGAGGCGCTGGAGGCGGCCGGTTGACGCCGTCGTCGGCATCTCCCCGACCCGAGAGCGCGCAGGCCAAGTTCTCCGAGCCGCCACGACCTGCCCTTCCCCGTTGTCGGACGCCGACCACGCCGTCATGGAGGCCTGGGGAGTGTGGGCGAGAAGAAGAACTACGGCAGGGTCTACACCGGCGTCATCCGCTCAACCGTGGTGGTGGCCCCCGACGGGACCGTGGCGCTGGCCCAGTACAACGTGCGCAGCCACCGGTGCACGCCATATGCGGCTGCGCGCCGCACTTTTGGGCGTGGACTGAGCGATCCCTCGACTCATGAGCACAGCAGCTGGGTCGCCACAGGGTTCCGCCATCCGCGACATGGATCGGTAGCAGAGCGCCGCACAGCGCGAGTGGCGGAATTGGCAGACGCCCCAGGTTTGAGTCCTGGTGCCTTCGGGCGTGAGGGTTCGAGTCCCTCTCGCGTACAGATCTCAGTCCCGACGCCGCCAGGGCCTGCGTGCTCTGACGAGCGGGATTGTCTCTGGTCATGCTCTGACAGCCTGCCGCTCTACCGACCTGATCCGAGGCATCGATGAAAGAGAACTCATTCGATTCAGGGCACCCCTGCGCATTCGACGCTCGTGCTGGCGCGGACGATCGCCAGACACTTCCGACGGGTGCCGCGGCCGAGGCCATCGACGGCGGCTCAGACGGTCCGGTTGGGCGACGGCCTCCCGTCATCGAGAGGCTCATCGATGAGATACAGGACCACGCCATATGGCGCGTTCCTTTCCTTCAGATCAGCGGAGGCGCCTTCGGGACAGACGGTCCTGGTGACGGCCAGCGGCTACGGTTCCAGTCCGCTGGAGTCGGTTGTCGCAGCCGGTGCAACTGGCCTGCGCCTTCGGCCCCGCCCTTCTGACCGGAACTCGGCCGCCCGGACCTCATCGATTCCGATAATCCCGACGTCGAGCAGCTCGAGACCACGGTGGAGGCAGACGCTACCGGGTGACCACCGGTCATCTCGACCGCGGCATGAATATGCCGATCGAGGAGGTGACGGCTTATCGCCGGCGGCTGGGCGGGCCTCGCGCCCTGACCGACCGGGTACTCGCCAGCCCTCTGGATTCCCTGCCACTCGTTCCAGATGAGGCAGTGGCACTGGGCTGCTACGCGGCGATCGGCCCCACTCGACCACCGAGCTCGAGCTCGCCGGCGCCGACTGGCCGGCGGGGCTCTGCATCCCGGACGCGATTCCGCCCGGAGCCCGGCGGCCACCGCATGCTCCGGGAGTGGTCGGTGCTCATGCCCTTGGAACCCGCTCCACCCTCACCAGGACGGGCTCCAGCACACCGACCTCATCGCGGCCACCTCGCATACGATCCTGGCAGCGGAAAGCTGGCTGGCTCGGCACGCCACCACGGCATGAACCAGCTGGGGCCGCACCTTCCTTCAGGCTCGCTTCCGGAGGACCTGCGCTGGTTCCTCAGCACCCATCGCCGGCTCTGGCGCGGGCCCCGGCTACGGGGCTGACATCTATCCCGGCCGACGACGGGGCATCCACCCTGCCGATGCCGGTTGCGGCGCCGAGTGGCGGATGAGTTTCCCCACGACGGCAGCGCGTCTGGTCTGGACCTGCGGGCCCTGCGACGACAGTTTCGCCTGCTGGCCCTGAGCTTCATCTCCTGGGTACGAGGCCCGGCTCGATCACGCCATCCGCGGCGGCGGCCGTCGCGCAGTGGTCCTCACCAGGTCGATGCCGCCTACAAGATGCTTGAGTAGAGTGCCGCCGAGTACGGCGTCGTGATGCGCCCTCGAGACCGTCACCCGGGTGAAGATCCAGACCCCGACCACGGCCTCGGCCCCGCCACCCTGCCAGCTCGTCTCACGCCCGGTGCGCGTGCCGGGAGTGTCTCGTCACCGCCCCGTCCCCGGCGCCCTGAGTTACCCAAACCCACCCACCGGGACGCACAGGCAGGATGGTCGACACGCGGGGAACACTCGCTGCGGCCGCCGAGCGACCAGGCACGCCCCGGTGCACTGTTGCGGCGCTCGCTGAGCAGGCCAGCAAGTCCTCTTCCTCCTGCAACGTGCCCGGAAGGTACACGCGCCCTTCTCTGAGGGCGTCCCACGATCCGCGACCTCGTTGACCTCGCTGGCTCAGCTGAGGGCGTGGAGCCGTGGCTGCGCATCTGCCGCCCCAGCGGCGTCAGGGATCGTATCTCAACCAACAGTTGCGCTTCGTAGCACTGCCGTCGCTGATCTTCGCCGAAGAATCAGCGATATCTCGTCCAGCGCGCTGACTCGCCATAACGCATGTGGACTGACCGAGCGCTGTTCCAGACGTACGCCTTCAGACGTCACTATCAGTCGACTTCGACGAAGGAATCTTCCACAATGTGCTGGGATGCTGATGACCTCGAAGAACCGATGAAGCGATACCGGCGAGCATGTAGAGGAGCGGGTGAGACCTGACTGGTTCGAATGATCAGAATGACACGACTCCCACCACTGTAGTGACAGCCGACGCCTGCAGCCCAGAAGACTTCCCCATAGACGGAGGGAGACCCGGACGACCAACATCCCAGTGGCACGCAGCTGCTCGCTCTGTTGGCTTACGTCGTGATCAGCATCGACTCCCACATGACTCTCGTCCACCCTAATCATCGTTACGCGAGATATCGTCCACCACTCCTAGTGACTCGGATGCATGGACATCCGGACAGACTCACTGGAAGAGCTGCAATCTCAGCCTCCCGGTGCCGGGAGAAGCTCCTCCGCCACAGACGACGACCGTGATCGGCTCCTCTAAACGACTCACGCAGAGCTCATCCACACACCCATGTCGGTCTCGATAGAGCTATTCTTCGTGCTGGACGACCCTCGAGCCGAGGACCTCCACGCTCACGCGCCTCGGCGCTTGTCCTCCTCGTGGCCGCCGGCGGGCCGCGCTGACCGCCAGCGCTCAGTCCTACGCGTGTCCCACCGGGTCACCACGAGCGTAGCGGGTCCTCACCGACTGGACGCAGCTCAGCTCTGGAAAGCTCCTGCGAGGCGTCAACCTCGCCTACGCGGCGAACCGCTTTCAATCTCGGCCTGCGCCCTCGGGAAGGTCAGTGCGGTGATGTTGACATAGGTCATGGTGTTCTCCTCGGTGACCTGTGGGCTCCGGACCGGAACAGACGTCCCACCGAACGCTACAGCCTGGAGCCCCGGCCTCGGACTACAGCCGTCGGCATCCCGAGGTACCGAGCCGCTCCGAGGCCGGGGTGACCGCCGGGCTAGCCTGTGCCCATGACAACCGCCCCTTCACCCGCAAGGACGGCCGCGCTGTCGACGAGCTGCGCCCCGTGACCATGACCCGCCACTGGCTCCGACCACGCCGAGGGATCGGTCCTCGTGACATTCGGACGCACCCGTGTCCTGTGCGCCGCCTCCTTCACCGAGGGGGTTCCGCGCTGGCGCAAGGGCAGCGGCGAGGGCTGGGTGACCGCCGAGTACGCGATGCTGCCGCGGGCGGGCTCCGAGCGCTCCGGCCGTGAGTCCGTGCGCGGCAAGGTTGGGGGCCGCACCCACGAGATCTCCCGCCTCATCGGCCGCAGCCTGCGCGGCATCATCGATGTCCGCTCTGGGTGAGAACACGATCGCGCTTTGACTGCGACGTCCTGCAGGCCGACGGCGGTACCCGCACCGCGGCGATCACCGGCGCCTACGTGGCCCTGGCCGACGCCGTCGCCTGGGGTACCGAGCGGGGACTCATCAAGGCCCGCTCCGGCAAGCCGGTACTGTCCGACTCCCTGTCCGCGATCTCGGTCGGAATCATCGACGGCGTGCCCTGCCTCGACCTGCCCTACGAGGAGGACGTGCGTGCCCAGGACCGACATGAACATCGTCCAGACCGGGACGGCCGGTTCATCGAGGCCAGGGCACCGCCGAAATGCGCCCCTTCGACTGCCCCGAGCTCGGGGAGTATCTGCTCGACCTGGCCGCTGCCGGCAACAGCCGTCAAGCGGCGCTCCAGCGCTGAGCCCCTGGCTGGGCACCGGCGAGCCTTCACCGTGTCCTCATCTGCAGTCGCGATGGCCTGATCCGTGAGTGTCTCGTCAACGCCGACGGTCGCCTGCTCACGAGATGGGTCCAGGTGCCCGACGGCGCCCGTCTCGTCCTGGCCACCCACAACGCCGGCAAGCTGGCCGAGCTGCGACAGATCCTGGAGCCGCTCGTGCCCGGGCTGGATCCCGGCTCCGTCATCTCAGCCGCCTCGCTCCGTCGCCGAGCCGGTGGAGGACGGTCTGTCCTTCGCCGACAACGCCCTGACTCAAGGCCCGCGCCCTGGCCGGCCACGGGCCTGCCCGGCGGTCGCCGACGACTCGGGCCTGTGCGTTGGACGTGCTGTGGGGAGCGCGATCTTCTCGGCGCGCTGGAGCGGCCGGCATCGGGGACGACCTGCACGAACCTCCAGCTGCTCCTGGCCCAGCTGGCCGACGTCGCCGATCCGCATCGCGGCGCCTTCACCTGCGCCGCGGTCCTGGTCCAGCCGCCGCCGGCGGGCAGGCCGGGAGCAGGTCACCACCATCGAGCGCTCCATGGAGGGGCGCCTGGTCCACGCCCTCAGGGCGAGGGGGCTTCAGATACGACCCGATCTTCGTGCCCGTCCAGGAGGATGAGCCGGGGAGTCGGGGCCGCACCACCGCCCAGATGACGCCTGAGGAGAAGCACGCCATCTCCCCACCGGGGACAGGCCTTCCGCGCCCTGGCACCGGTCCTGGCCGACGTCCTGAGCGAGCGTGAGCCCCGTCGGACGCGCCGTCAGTAGGGCGTCACCACGGTGGTACCGATCTCGGACCACTGCCAGATCGCCTGAGCGTCCGGCACCGGGATGTTGATGCAGCCGTGCGAGGACTCATCCGTGCCGATACCGAACTCCTTGACCCAGGGGGCGCCGTGGAGGGCGTAACTGTCTGTGCCAGTAGCTCACCCACGGGACGCCTCGTTCGCAGTAGGGCCACTCGGGGAGTGCACTCCCATGTCCTGCGCCTGGTGGCGCAGGTAGATCTGTAGATGCCGGTCACGGTCTCGTGCCCGACGCGCCGTGGTTGATGAGGATCGGCCCGTAGACGACCTCCTGCCCCTCGTAGGCGGTCAGCGTTGAGTCGGTGAGGTTGACATCGACCCACTTCTCCCCCGCCTTGGCCTGGTAGGCGAAGCGCTCCGGCCCGTTGGGCACTACCCGGTTCTCGGTGGAGTGGGGCACCTCGTTCCAGCCTGATCTGCTGGCTGACGCTCCGTGCCCCTGGCCGAGTCCCCTCGGACGAGCGCCGCCGTCACCGGCTCGATGTTGCCGGCCCTCCTTCCGGCCTTGCCCGGGCGGGCGAGACTGGAGCACCGTGCCGGCTGAGTCGACGTCGTTGATGGCGTTGACCGGATCTCCGCTCCGCCTCCTGCGTACTAGTGAGGTCACCCAGGCCCTGACCTTTCCTGCGGGAGACCGTCGGCACGATGCGGCTCTCCTGACGGGAAGTCGATCCACGAGGCCTTCTGAGCCTTGGGGCGGCGTGCGCCGCGCCGTCGACCGTCACCGAGGCTCGGCGTCCAGCAGTGCGGTTTGCCGATCGTGCGACCGTAGCTCGCCTCCTCGGCGCTCACCGTGGGCTCGGTCCCGGCGGATCGACACCGGCGCGCATGGTCTTCGCCACGTGCGGCGACGTCGAGCAGCCGCAGTCAACATCACCGGGGTCGATGGCGTCAGCCTGATCGTCCCGATGACGGTGAAGCCGCCGCCGCCGTCATTCCAGGTCACTGCCGGCTCTGACGACGTGGTCGCGCAGCGTGCTGCTCAGCTGCGACACCAGCGCGGCATGCAGGCCTCCTGGTTGATCACGTGTACGCACCGCCACCTCCGTGTCCCCGACGATGCCGCGCAGGTGGGGTCAGCGGTGACCCGCTCCGGACACGGCGGCCTCCACGGTCGCCCGGGCGTCGACCTGGGGCGATCTGGGAGATCGGAACCGTGGTGGAGGTTCCGTCGACGGTCAGCGTCACTGACGCCGATGCGGCCCTCTGAAGACACGAGCGCGGTCAGGGTCTGACCGGTCCATTCCGGACACGTCCTGGCCCATGAGGATGGTTCCGCGCGGAGCCCTGCCCCTCGTGCCTGTGCGCGTAGACGACGGATCCGCCCACCGCTCCCCGCCAGGATGAGGCAGACGGCGATCAGGGCACGCCGATCCCACCGAAGCGGTCGACGCTCGCTTGGCGCAGTGGTGCATGGCGCCAAAGGTACGAAACGGGCGGGGTTGTCATTCCGCAAAGACAGCGACCCTGATACCGAGAACGAGTCTAGGCCGCCCCGACGAGGCTACTCCCCGTCACTCTCCCTGTCTCGGCGAGACGACGCACCACGGGCTTTGGGGAACCAGGGAGTCGTGGGCGCACGTAGCCGTAGAGCCATCTCCATCCGCCCAGGAACACCAGGAGGAAGGCTCCGGTCATCAGCGCCCAGGAGGCCATGGCGGACACGTCGTCGAATGCGGGCATGCCACGCGCGCGCAACACGGTCCAGACCACCCAGGTCTGACCTCGCGACGATGAGCCCTCGGGCAGCGCCATCTCCAGGTGATCGGGGCGGGAGCGCTGCACAAGCCAGGTCACGCCCCAGGCGACGAGGGACGGGCCGCGCCCGCCTGCCACAGGAGGCGGAACCTGCCAGGCCGCAGGTGAGGCGGCACCGAACAGGGCCACGAGCGCCACGGCCGCCAGGTCAGCAGGGAACCACCAGCCACCAGCGCGTCCTGCGCTTCCCCGGGTCCAGGGGCAGTCCGACCCGTCGGGAAGAGCCGGGGTGAAGGGAGACTCGTTCGCGTCGGGCGGGGCATCGTGCCCGTCAGCGCTCACGGCTCCCCAGACGGCGTCCGCCGTCGCCGCTTCCAGCGGGCCGGGTAGACGGCTGCGGCCTCCTTGAGCGGGCACGGCCGGATCCGTCCAGGGCTGGATGTGGGTGAGGACCAGGTGCCCCGCACCGGCCTGGGCGGCGAGCTCGCCGCGCGCGACGCCGGTCAGGTGCATGCCCGCCCACCGTGTCGCGGCCCTCGACGAAAGCCGCCTCAGCCGAAGGAGGTCCACCCCTGAGCCAGGTCGCTCATCGCCTGGCAGACGTCCGTGTCCCGGTGAGAGGCCAGGCTGACCCGCCGCGAGGGGTCCTCCTCGCTCGGGGCCCCTCGATCCGATAGCCGTAGGCCTCCACGGGTGGAGCGCCTCGAAGGGGGAGATCACCAAGGGGCCCACACTGTAGGACCTGCCGGGCACGGCGGTGACGAAGCCGAACTCCGTGGCGTAGCGCTCACTGGGCGGGACGCCGTCGACCCCCTGGAGGCGCTCCAGCAGCTCCGCGGGCCCCAGGCAGGCCACTGGCCCGGAGCGCCCCGGTGGGCAGCCAGCGCCGGTAGACGTGCATGCCCTACCCAGGTCCACCATGTGATCGGCGTGGCAGTGGGAGATCGCAATGGCGTCGAGCTCGGCGGGATCGAGGTGGCGCAGCAGCTGCCCCATCGACCCGGGCCCGAGGTCCAGCACGATCGAGTAGGTGCGCACCGCGCCGTCGGCGTCGACTCCTTCGGCCTGCACCAGGTAGGAGGAGGCCGAGGACTGGGAGCCCGACATGGATCCCGGAGCAGCCGATAATCGTGAGTCTCATGCGAGATCCTTGATGGGAGGTGGGGAGGTGAGGAGGGTGGGCAGCCCGGCGGGGAGCGCTCGGCTGCCCTCAGGAGCGAAGGCGACATGCTCAACGGCGGTGACCTCGGGGCCCAGAGGCGCCGGGCCCAGGACGGAGAAGGCCTCCGGGTCGCCGGTGGAGGCGGAAGTCATGGCGCGGTTCAGGGGCCTCCGGCCCGCGCAGAAAGGCTTGCTGGCCAGTGCCCGGTAGACGTCCTTGGCGGTCTCGTCCGAGGAGGTCACCAGAGTCACGTCCCTGCCCCATGACGTAGGAGATCGGCCCCTACGCAGCGGGTGAGTGGGCTACAGCCCGAGGATGAGGGTGTCCACGCCGGCGGCCTTGATGGGGGCCAGGTACTCCTCGGCGACGTCGAGCACCTCGGGGCCGGTGGTCACGCCCGCTCGGCCAGGCTCGACGAAACGCGGGCACGCCTGTGAGACGAGCTCGACGCCGGGAACGGCCTGAGGGCGTCGTCGTAGGCGCGCGAGTCCACCGTCCCACGGGTGGCGATCAGCCCACCTGCCGTTGCGGGTCACCCGGGCCGCGGTGCGCGCCGCCGGGTGGATGACCTCGATGACCGGAACGCGCCCAGGGTGTGGCGCTCCCGCGCATCGTGCAGGACGGCCGCCGAGGCGGTGTTGCAGGCGATGACGAGCAGCTCGACCTGCGGTCCACGAGCTCGTCCATGATGCCCAGAGCCAGCGACCGGACCTCGGCGATGTCCCTGGGACCGTAGGGGACTGTTGGCCGTGTCCCCGATGTAGAGCACCTGCTCATGGGGCAGCTGGTCGAGGACAGAACGGGCGACGGTGAGGCCACCGACCCCAGAGTCGAACATCCCGATCGGAGCATCATTCACACCGCGAGACTATGCGGGCCCTATGCCCCCGAACAGCGCGGATACCAGTGATTCCTGCCACCAGGTGACCATGTCGTAGACGAGCGCCGTCCCCGGTACCACTGCTCGCGAGAGTCTCCTCGGGGCCTCCTGGAAAGGCGACTGCGTGAACGCGCTCGGCGTCCTGAGCCGACTCGATGCCCAGACGCTGGGCCAGCACGAGCCGGATGTCATTGCTCGCCCCAGCCAGTCGGACTCCCTGGCCCGCGCCACGAGCACTGTCTCCCCGGGGCCCGACGGCTCCCGCAGCTCGGCGGCCAGGCGCGCCAGGCGGTCGACCTTATCGCCCCGCAGGCGCGCACGAGTCAGGCTGCTGACCTCCATCGAGGTGATGGGATCCTCCGAGGCCTGCGGGAGCAGGACAGCGATAACGGGGTCGCGCTCGCGGCGGCCGGCGTGACGGGTTGGTCGGCGCATCGAGGTCGAAGTCCAGGCCTCCAGGACCTCACGATCCCGCTCGCTCTCCCCGGGCGGACCGGGCCGGGACGCGACGGCGAGGAGGTCTCGGACTGGCCGGCCCCCTGGGGAGCATCCGCTTGGAGAAGGGCCCTCACCTCCAGGGCCAGCCTGGCCGGGAGCTCGCGCTCCCAGTCGTCAAGACCGCAGGCCAGCCCTCTGGGACGCGGCGGAAGGCTCGCATCAGCGCCCTCCTGAAGAGTCGTCAGCACCGGCGTCGTCACCCACGGGCTCGATGGTGGCGCGCAGGCCGTATCCGTGCATCGCCGTGACATCGACCTCCATGCGCTCGCGGGCTCCCTGGGAGACCACGGCGCGGCCGGTGGTGTGCACCTGCATCATCCGGGCCTCGGCCACAGGCAGCGAGAAACCGACAGTAGGAGTGGAACACCCAGGTCACATAGCTCATCGTGCTGACCGGGTCGTCGTGGACCACGGTGCACCACAGGCGCTGGGCACGGACGCGCGACTCCTCCAGGATCTCCGGTTCAGCAACGGGCAACGAGGTGCTCATACCACCAGGGTAGCGGTGAGGCGCGATAGGTTGTTCCCGTGAACGACTACGCGCCCTCTGCCGATTCCTGCCGCCGCCTCCATGGACGTGTCCATGGCCTCCACCTCCCCTGCTGACCGACATGTACGAGCTTCACGATGCTGCAGGAGCACTGGCATCGGGGAGCCGCCTCACGGCGCAGCGTCTTCGAGCTCTTCGGCCGCAGGCTCGGGTCACGCCGCTTCGGTGTGGTGGCGGGCACCGGTCGGCTGCTGGACGCCATCGAGGCCTCACGTTCACCCCGCCCAGATCGACTTCCTGCACCGCACCGGGGTCGTCAACGACGAGACCCTGACTTCCTGCGCGACTACCGCTTCTCCGGACGATCCGCGGCTACGCCGAGGGCGAGTGCTACTCGCCGGCTCCCCGCCGCTGACCGTGGAGGGCACTCGCCGAGGCCTGCATCCTGGAGACCCCTGGCCCCTGTCGATCTACAACCACGACCGCGCCGTCGCCGCAGCCGCCTCCCCGCATGACCATCGCCGCCCACGGGCGCCCCTGCGTGGACCCCCGGGCGCGCCGGGCCCACGAGCAGGCAGCCGTCGCCGCGGCCAGGGCCTCGGTCATCGGCGGCTTTCTGTAGGAACGAGCAACCTGGAGGCGGGGCCCTCACGGCATTCCCACCGTGGGGACCTCGGCCCACCCTTCACCCTCCTGCACGACACCGAGGAGGAGGCCTCGCGGCGCAAGTGGCCAGCCTCGGACCGAGCACCACGATCCTGGTGGACACCTATGACATCGCCACTGGCGTGGAGCGGGCCGTCAAGGCGGTCCCGGCCGCGGGCGGTGAGCCCGGGCGGTGCGCCTGACCCGGCGACCTGGGTGGCTGGAGGCCTCTCGAGGTGCGCGGCCCACTCGACGCCCTGGGGGCGACCCTCGACGAGAATCACCGTCACCAACGACCTCGACGAGCACGCCATCGCGGCACTGGGGGCGGCCCCTGTGGACCTCTACGGTGTGGGCACCCAGCTCGTCACGGGCCTGGGGCGCCCGACTGCGGCGCCTCGTCTGCGTGCCTGGTGGAGCGCGAGGGCGCTGACGGCACCATGGAGGAGGTCGCCAAGTTCTCCTCGGGCGGCAAGTCCACCGTGGGCGGCCGCAGTGGGCCGGCCGCATCCTCGCCCGAAGGCACGGCTGCCGAGGAGCCTGGTGGTCGCCCAGCTCGCAGGACGAGGGGATGGCGGCGTTGAGCCAGGCCGGTGCCCGGCCGCTTCAGGTGCCCCTGGTCGATGAGGGCCGGATCATCGAGGAGCACCGCGGCAAGGAGGCCTTGAGCGCCGCGGCGGAACGGCACCGGGCGTCGCGCGCCGAGCTCCCTACGACGCCTCGGCGTTCGAGCGACGGCGAGTCGGCGTCTGCCGACCCGCCACGTCGACCTCGACGGGCGAGGCGCCACCGACGCTGACCGGGCGGCCAGGGGCGCATCCCGCCCCTGGCCGGCGCTCCTTGTCAGCGCTGTCGGCGTTATCAGCGTTGTGCGGTCAGCCTTTTTCAGCACTGTCAGCGCTTGCCGACGAACCAGCGCCGCAGGGTCTGGATGCGCTTCTCGATCTCCTCGGTGGAGGCCGCCGCGACCTCCGGTCCCCCGCACACGCGCCTGGTTCGTTGTGGACGACACCGTGGGGCTGGCTCGAGCGGCGGGCCCAGGCGGCCACCAGCTGGAGAGACCCTTTCCGGGCCGCTGCCCGCCGCCGGGCGTCGTCGACGCCTGAGTTCTTCCGCCTCTGCGCTCAGCGGCGGCCTGCTTCTTCTGGGAGGCGATCTGCTTGTCCCGGCGCTGGCGCAGCAGGGCGGTCACCTGCTCGGGCTCCAGCAGGCCGGGCAGCCCCAGGTACTCCTGCTCCTCGATGCTGCCCACCATGGCGCCGGTGCCGAACTCGCCGCCGTCGAAGAGCACGCGGTCGAACTCGGCCTGGCTGTCCATGGCCTCGAAGCCCGGCAGCAGCTCGGCCGAGGCGTTCTCAGTCTTGTTGGCCTCGGCGAGGAGCCGGTCCTCGGGGCTGAACAGGGCGTCCTCCTGCGCCGCAGAGTCGGGGCGGCTCAGGACGTGGTCGCGGGCCACCTCCATCTCCCCGGCCAGGGCCAGCAGCGGCGTGACCGAGGGGAGGAACACCGAGGCGGTCTCCCCCCTGGCCCGCGAGCGCACGAAGCGCCCCACGGCCCTGGGCGCAAGAAGAGCGGGGTGGAGGTGGAGGTGGCGTAGACGCCCACGGCCAGGCGGGGCACGTCCACTCCTCGGAGACTCATGCACGGCCACCAGCCAGCGGTCGGTCGAGGCGGAGAAGGCCTCGATGCGGCTGGAGGCACCGTTGTCGTCGGAGAGGACCACGGTGGGGGCCTCGCCGGTGATGGCGCGCAGCTGCTTGGCGTAGGCGCGGGCCTTGGCCTGGTCGGAGGCGATGACGAGGGCTCCGGCGTCGGGGACCTGGCGGCGCACCTCGGTCAGGCGCTGGTCGGCGGCGGCCAGGACCGCGGGGATCCACTCCCCCGCCGGGTCGAGCGCGGTGCGCCAGGCCTGGGACTCCAGGTCCTTGGTGAGGGGCTCGCCCAGGCGCGCCGCGACCCTCGTCGCCGGCCTTGGTGCGCCACCGCATCTCGCCCCGAGTAGGACATGAACATCACTGGGCGCACGACTCCGTCGCGCAGGGCGTCGGAGTAGCTCGTAGGAGTAGTCCGCCTGGGAGCGTTTCTGCCCCGGAGGCGTCCTCCTTGTACCGCACGAAGGGGATCGGGGAGGTGTCGGAGCGGAAGGGCGTTCCGGTCAGGGCCAGTCGCCTCCGTGCCGGGGTGAAGGCCTCCCGGATCGCGTCACCCCAGCTCAGGGCGTCTCCCCCGTGGTGGATCTCGTCGAGGATGACCAGGGTGCGGGCCTGGTCGGTGCGGGCGCGGTGCAGGTTGGCGTTGGCGGCCACCTGGGCGTAGGTCAGGGCAACGCCGTCGAAGCGCGAGCCGAGTGCCCCTTGAGAGTTGGAGTAGGAGGGGTCTATATGGATACCGACGCGGGCGGCGGCCTCGGCCCACTGGTACTTGAGGTGCTCAGTGGGGCAGACGATCGTCACCTTGTGGACGTCTCCGGAGTCTGAGCAGCTCGGTGGCCACTCGCAGCGCGAAGGTCGTCTTGCCGGCCCCGGGGGTGGCCACCGCCAGGAAGTCCTGGGGCATCGTCTCCAGGTACTGCTCGAGGCGCAGCGGCCTGCCAGGCACGCAGTGAACCCGCTGTCCCCAGGCGGCGCGGCGCGGGTAGGCCGGGAGAGGTTCTGGGCCGCCGACGTCGAGGCTCGCGTCGGGGTGGGATGGGTCGCCTGGCCGCCGCGGGCGGCGTTCACCGACCGCCTCGCCCGAACGGGAAGCGGGGGAAGCGAGGCCCTTGCCGTCGCCGGAGCCCTCCCGTTGCGCATCTCCTCGTAGATGGACTTGCAGGTGGGGCACACCGGTACTTCGACGGGTCACGCCCGGGCGTCCACACCTTGCCGCACAGGGGCGACGACAGGGACGCCCGGTGACAGCGGTCGCGGCGATCTTGTCCTGCGGACGTAGTGGGCGAAGCGGTCGGCGTCGCCGTCGTCGGTCGACTGGAGCTCCTCGCGCTCCAGGACAGCCGTACCGACGCCCTGGGTGGGCTCGGCGGCCGGGTCTGTCGGGGCTCCGGGCGATCCGGGATCGGCACTGGCGAGGACGTCTGTCATGCCGCCCAGTGTAGGTCGGACAGCGCGCACCGGCAGTCGCCCGCCCTGCTCCCTGTGGGCAGGCTCTCCCTCGAGGAGAGCCTGCGCCGTCGTCAGTGCGTCGAGGTGAGCCGGCTGGCGGCAGCGGGATCGACCAGCACGAGGGCGTCGTCGTGACGCTGCATGACGGTCGCCGGCCACTGCGCTGACCTCCCTTCGACGAGCCTGGGCGATGGCCTCGGCCTTGCCCTCGCCGGTGGCGATGAGGACCAGCTTTGCGGGCCTCCATGATGGTGGCCAGCCCCTGAGTGATGCACTGCTGGGCACGGCTCCACATCACCGCCGAAGAAGCGGGCGTTGTCCCGGCGGGTCTGCTCGTGGAGCCTCGCCAACGTGCGTGCGCGAGTCGAGGGCTCCGCCGGGCCCGTTGAACCCGATGTGCCCGTCGGAGCCGATGCCGAGGATCTGCAGGTCGCAGTATCCGGCCGCAGCCATCTGCGCCTCGTACTCCCGGCAGGCGGCCTCGAGGTCCTCGCTCAGCGCGTCCGGGCCGTGGAGGGCGCCGGGGCGCATGTCGACGCGGGAGCGCAGATTGGTCTCCATGAAGGTGGCGTAGCGCTCCGGGTGGCCTGCGGGCAGGCCGACGTACTCGTCGAGCATGAATCCGGTGACCTCGGCGAAGCTGAGGCGTCCGGCGGCGCAGCGAGCGGTGAGCTCGTCGTACAGGGGCAGGGGCGAGGAGCCTGTGGCGGTCCCCAGCACGGCTGCTGGTTTGTCCTCGAGCAGCGCCTCGATCTCGTCGGCCGCCTGCTGCGCGATCGCCTGCGCGGAATCCAGAATGACAGCCTGCACGGTGATGTCTCTCTGACACAACAACTGGTGGTATGGCGTTCACAGATCTCTGAGAGCCACTCAGTGAGTGAGCGACTTTAAAGCAATCCTACCCCGAGTCATCAGAATCAATCACTCCGTTGCGGTGTGACCAGGGCGATCACACCGGTTGGGAGTGTCGGCCAGGTGCGGATCGTGGCGAGAACCCGAGGCCCTCGCCGATCCAGCACCCGCCCGCCGAAGACGACTCCACCCCACAGCAGCAGACCGCACCACACGACCCCCGCGACGAGCGCCACCCAGCCCCACACCGGCGCCCCCTGGACGACGCCGAGACCGCCGCACCCAGGACCGGGGAGCACACGGCCAGAAGAAGCAGGATCGCCGCCATCTGGAATGAGCGCGGCCAGGAAGGCCGTCCCCGAGGTCCGCGAGCGCATGGGGCTGTCCCCGGGGCGAGTGTCTCGTAGGGGCAGCAGGACGCTGGCGAGGCAGGACCAGGCCAGCGCACAGCCGTAGAGCGCCAGGCAGGCGCCGGTGACGGCGGGCAGCGCCTCCCATCGTCCCTGTCCACGCGACCGCGAGCAGGTCGATGACGACCAGCGCAGGAACCTGCCACACGGCCGCCCCCGACCACCCGCCCCAGACGGTCGTAGCCCCGCGGATCCTGGCGCTGATATGACTCCACAGGGCGGTGGAGTCCAGGCCGAGGTCATCGTGGATCGCCCACCCCATGAAGACGGCCAGGGCGGGTGCCATGAACAGCAGCGGGCGCGGCGCGTGCCCTGAGGCGAAGTTTGATGTCCATTGGCTGACCGTTGACGCCGGCGGAGAACCGACTGGAGTTGAGAGCAGGGACCCAGAACGATCGCCACGGGAAGGGAGCAGGGCGGACAGGAACTGAACCAGGTACCTGGGATCGGTGCGCCAGTAGCGCAGGCTGCGGCGCTCACGGCGGCGGCGGCGCGGCAGGGCGGCGCTGAGCCTGCGGGCCCACGGCAGCACGTCGGGCAGGCCCTGATTCTTGCGTCGGAGTCTCGCGCTACTCGGCTGCGTAGGCCCGCATCCGGGTGTGCGGCGTCCCCGAGAGGTCATCACCTTGCCCACTCACGCGCCGCCACAGGGGCAGCAGGATCATGGGAGGAGCCAGGCCCGACCGCCAGTACCAGAGCCGCCGGCACGGAACCGGCGGCCATGAGGCCAGGGGCCGCTAAGGCCCACCCGAAGGGCCTCAGACCCACGACCTGGCCAGAGTCCGGAGCTTGCTGAAGAAAGCCGGTGAGATCGTCCCCGAGGATCCGGGGATGAGATTCGTGCCTGCGTCACCACCAAGAAGGCGACAAAGGCGATGATCGCCGTCGTCTCACGCCCACGGCGCGAGGAGGAGATGCCCGCGGCCCGTCGCGATGATCCGGGACAGCAGGACACAGGTGGCCAGGGCGGCCGGAGCGCACAGCAGCGCCAGGAGCGCCGCCGCGAGCTGGCCCGCCAGCAGCCAGGTGAGGACCGGGATGAGGCAGACGGCAGCCGTGATGCAGCCGGGGATCCCAGGGCGCCGGCGCGCCACCAGGCCGAGCGCCAGCCCTTCTGGACGGAGCGGCCCAGGCCGCCATGGCGCGGGGGTCCAGGGTGGAGTCGACCCCGGTGACGAGCAGTGGCACCACGGCCCAACCGGCCACCAACAGCGCCCTGAGAGCCCCGAGAACCAGCCCGATGACGTCAGGGGCGGCCTTGAGCCCCAGTCCGACGGCGCCGGCCAGCACCATGACGAGCGCCCCGATACCGTAGAGGGCCCCGAACACGGTCCCGATGATGGCCCAGATGTTCTTGGTCAGCTTGAGGGTCAGACGCCACCAAATTTGTGACGAGGGTCGCAACCGCGACAGCCCCTCTGTTCGCACTGGCCCCCACCGCTACCGGTGAAGCGCTGCTCAAGGTCCGCGCCGGCGGCGAGCCTGCTCCGTCGTGCCTGCGGCGACCACCCTGCCGGCATTGATGATGGCCACGTGGTCGCACAGGCGCTGCACCGTGGCCATGACGTGGCTGGAGATGACCACCGTGCCACCGGCGGCGGCGTAGTCCCGCAGGATCGCCTGGATCGTCTGGGCGGAGATCGGGTCGACAGCCTCGAAGGGCCCATCCAGGACCAGGAGTGGAGGGGAGTGCACCATGGCGCAGGCCAGGTGGATCTTTCTATGCGCATACCCGCCGAGTAGTCGGCGACCAGGGTGGTTCCGGCATCCCACAGCCCCAGCGTACCTTGACCAGCCTCGGTCGCCCGGGGGCACGACGACGTCGCGCTCGAGCCCGACGCAGGAGTCCGGAGTAGTGACGAGTCTCAAGACCGCTGAGTCGGTCGAAGGTGCGCAGCCCGTCGGGCAGGACCCCAGGAGGGTCTTGGCCCGCTGAGGCTGCGTCCACACGTCGACGCCATGAACGAGTACCTGACCGGCGTCGGGTCGCAGCAGGCCGGTGGCCATCGACAGGCTGGTCGTCTTGCCCGCTCCGTTGGGGCCGACGATGCCGTAGAAGCTGGACACGGGGATGTCGAGGCTCAACCGATCCACCGCGACTTTGCGATCGAAGGCCTTGACCAGCCCCCATCTGAAGTGCTGGAACGGAGGCAGGAGCGGGCGAGGCCCCAGCCAATGCGGCAACCGCGTCTGTGCCGGCGGGCGAGCTCACCGCGAATGTGGAAGCAGACATGTTTCCACTGTAAAAGCCTTATCCTATTCAGCCCTCCGCCGCAGGGAGGAGATCACTGATCCCGACATCCTCCCGGAGAACCGCCCTGAGTCTCATCAGCCCGATGAGGAGGGAACCGCAGGAGAACACGATTCGGCCCGTTGCCACGCCTCGACTGGGCGGCAACGGGCCGGAATCAGACATCAGGGGCGCGGCCCCACGTATCACTCGGCGACTGCCTTCTTCAGCGAGGAGCCGACGGTGACCTTGACACCGTAGCCGGCGGGGATCTGAATCTCCTCACCGGTGCGGGGGTTGCGGCCAGTGCGTGCGGCACGCTCGACGCGCTCGATACCCATGAGGCCGCTGATCTTCACGGCCTCACCCTTGGCGACGTTCTCAACGAGGACATCCTGGAAGGCTCCCAGGAAGGCGTCGGCGTCGGTCTTGTCAGGCAGCCTTCTCGGCGATCGCGGCGATGACTCGGTGCGGTTGACGGACATGTCTTCCTCCTCGATCGTGGACGGACACCCTGTGTGGTGCCACTGGCAACGCTACGCATAAAACCTTGGGTTTGTCAGGTCAGACCGGAGTGTCGCGCTGGGCAGCGAGTAACACCGCACATTTGCGCCACAGCAGTCACATCCGTCACACGGAGCGAGTCGCGAACGCCGCCGTTTCCTTTGCGCCCTTCCGCTCATTGCTTCCACAGGGCACCGGGCAGCGCGCCGGCGAACCACGAGGTGATGGTCGTCGGGTGGGTGATGGCGGTTCCGACGACGACGGCGAAGGCGCCGTGCTCATGGCGGCGGCCGCCCGCGCGGGCGTGTGGACCCCGCCCTCCACCACCGCGACCTCCTGCGATGCCGGCGACCGGGTCGACGAGCTCGAGGTCGGGCCTGTCGGTCTTGGGGACGCCCCCGTGTAGCTGGGCCAGGGTGGTCCCCAGGATGTCCACTCCCGCATCCCTGGGCGGCCTTGGCGTCATCCAGAGCCGCAGTCGGCCGCGATGAGGACCTCGGGCGGGCTGCTGCCGCAGCCCCTCGACGGTCTGGGCCAGGCTCAGCCCGTCAGAGCGCCAGGTGCCGTCCAGTGCCACGATCTGCTTCCGGTGGCGGCCACGGGCGATGGCGTGGGTGAGGGTCGGGTGATGAAGACGCTGCCGTTCCCGTCCTTCCACAGGCCGATGACGGGGACGTCGACGTGCTGGCAGATGAGGGGCCAGGTCCGCCAGTCCTTGTGCACGGATGCCGACGGCGCCGCCGGCGACGCAGGCCTGGGCCACCTGGTCCATGGTGCGCGGGGTCGCGCATGGCCTCGCCGCAGGCCTGGGTGGAGGCGATGAGCCCTCCCCGAGGCGTTCCAGGACGGGGCGGCCCCGCCGTGGTGCCTGCGCCTGCGTTAGCGAGCTGTGAAGATGACTGCTCGGTCATGGTGTGTCCTGTCTGATGGCGCCCAGGCCCGGCGGCTAGGGGCGGTGGTTGCCGTTACTGGCGGCCAGGCGAGGGCATTGCGAGCCGCGCCGACGATCGGCGCGGTGGTCCCCAGGTGGCGGGAAGGATCTGATGGGAGCCAGGGGGTCGATGATCCTGCGGCGAGGTCTGCCGCAGGGCCCCACCACAGGTCACCGGCGCGCGCCAGGCCACCGGAGACGAGCGACGACGTCGGGGCTCGATCACGGTGACCAGTCCTGCCAGCCCTGCCCAGGCAGGCGGCCGAGTCGCGGTAGACCCTCCGCGGCGATGTCGTCCCCGGCAGCGGCGCTCCTCGACCCCGCGGGCGTCGGGAACGTCGGGGTCTCCGCCCTTGGGCCAGGTAACGCGCGGTGATCTGCGGGTCCGGCGGTGACGCCTCTCCAGGTGCCCCGTCCTGCCGCAGGTGCAGGCTCGCCCTGGGCCCCTGGGGACGGGGACGTGGCCGATCCGCTGGCCACGTGATGGGCGCCTGCGGGTTCGCCCATCGAGCACGAGGCGCCGCCGACCCCGGTCCCACCGCCACCATGAGGACGACCTCGGCCCCGGTGCCGGCACCGAGCCAGGCCTCTCCGGCGGCGTAGGCGTCGACGTCGTTCTCGACGTGGATCGGCAGCCACCCAGCCCCTGGGCGGCGAGCCGCTCGCGAACGCCGGCGGCGACCTGGTGCGCCGGCCCATCCGGTGATGGCGTCAGGTGGCCGACAGGATGGTCCCGCGCTCGACGTCGACCACGCCGGCGGGTGCCGATCCCGACCGCCGTGATCGCCGGGCCTTGCCGATCCTGGTGCGTTCCGGGTCCTCGACGACCGTCGCGACTCAGGCCGCTGATGGCGCCGAGCATGGCGGAGGGGCCCTCGTGAGCCGGGGTCGGGCAGGAGCCTCGACCGGTCCTTGCAGGGTCCCGCCGGAGTCGACCAGTGCGGCGGCTATCTTGGTGCCGCCCAGGTCGAGTCCGACGACGAGCGGGGCCTGACCGGACGACGATGATGATGGGGCAAGGGTGGATGGAGGACATCCTGACTCGTGACGCTCTCCGACGGGATGCTGGGCGCTGGCGCACCGGGGTGAGAAAGTGAATGAGGGGCAGCCGCAGGAGGCCGCCTGCGAGAGCTCGAGGCTCGTTGCGCATACAGGCGGCTGCATGCCCGGATCGGTCGGTGCCGCGACCACCGCATGCAGCCGCCGGATGTCAGATGAGCCCTGGCCTTGACGATCTCCAGGACCCGCTTCTGGTCTCGCCCTCGAGCGCCTTGACGGGGAAAGGCCATCCGTTGGTGGCGATGATCCCGATAGCCTCCATGGCGGTTCTTGAAGGCGCCGACGCCGGTCGCGTCGGCCGAACGGCCCTGGGGCACGAAGACGATCTCAAAGCCGGCGCAGACCTCGTCCTGGAGACGGCGCACCTCGTCCCACGCCCCTCGCGGAGGCCTCCACATCGCGAGCGGACCGGGTCCACGTTGCCGTACCTGGGGACGAGGCCGTCGGCACCCAGCGAGCAGCATGCCGTCGACGACGCACTCGTGGCCGGTCAGAAGGGCCAGGGGGTGGCCCGCGGCCTCATTGGCGGCCACCAGCCTGCGGGAAGGCGACGTCGTTGCCGGAGGAGTCCTGACACCGGCCAGACACCCTTGCCCAGCTCGACGAGCGTGTCGCACCGAGCCTTCGCGCCGCCGAGGCGCACGGGACGTCGTAGGCGAAGACGGGGACGTCGATGGCCGCGGCGATGGCGCGGAAGTGAGCCTTGATCTCCTCGGCGTCGTTGAGCGCGTAGTAACGGGCAGGTGGCCACGATCGCCTCGGCGCCCATGACGCCGCTCCGACGAGCCTGGTCAATGACCCGGTGGGCGGTGGTGTCGATGGCACCGGCGAGCACCGGGACGCGTCCTGCCGCAGCCTTGACGACCTGCTCGATGACGGCGTCGCGCTGGGCGTCGGTGAGGTAAGCGACCTCTCCGAGCGACCCCAGGGCGAACAGGCCGTTGACACCACCGGCGATGAGGTGCTCGACGACCCTTGTCCAGGCTGTCGAAGTCAACCTCGCCCGCGGCGGTGAAAAGCAGTGACGACCGGCGGATGACGCCGGTGAAACGGTTGTCCATTGTGGTGACTCTCTTCATTGAAAAGGATATCGGACGTCTGACATCCGACGTCACGAGGTATTGCTGCAGATGCTCGGTTGGCGCCACCCCGCGGGCCCGGGGTCTCCCTAGCGATCAGAGCAGTGCCGGGTGAGGGCGGACCCGGGTGGGTCCCACCTCACCATGAGGCGACGGGCACCTCCCGGCCGCGGCCGGAGCCGTCTACCAGACATCGAGCAGCGAGGGCACCGCCGACAGCAGGTGCGCTGTACTCCTCCCGAGGGTTGTTGAAGATCCTCAGTGGTGTTGAGTCTCAGGATCTTGCCGAAGTACGCCACAGACGGCGATCCGGGTCCGAGACGTAACGCACCGTGTTGATGTCGTGACCGATGAACACCAGCCCCAGTCCCAAGGAGGCCTTGAGGTCCCGGAGGAGGTTGAGCACCCTGGGCGCGCACCGAGACGTCCAGGGCCGAGGTGGGCTCGTCGGCCACGATGATGTCGGGGTCGAGGGCGAGTGCTCGGGCGATGGCGACCGCGCTGGCGCTGACCACCGGAGATCCGCCGAGGCAGCACGTTGAGTGCGCTGGGGCGGCCCGACCAGGTGGAGCAGGTCGCGCACCCTGGCCTCATCGCTCTGGGCGACCCGATTCCGTGGACGTTGAGCGGGTCGATGAGCGCGTCGTGCACGATCATGCGCGGGTTGAGAGCCGTGGCGGGTCCTGAAGACCACCGAGATGCTGCGTCCCAGCTCGCGACGGTCCGAGGCCGAGCGCCCCAGCGGACGGCCTTGAAGATGACCTCACCGGAGGTGACTCGGCTGCAGACCCACCATGACCGGGCGCGGTGGTGGACTTGCCGCAGCCCGACTCCCCACGAGCCCAGCGTCTCTCCGCGCCCGACGCTGACAGCGAGACGTCGTTGACCGCGTGAACCGTGTCCGGGTTGAACAGGCCACCGGTGCGGGACTTGTGGATGACATTGACGATCCCTGAGCTCGGCGACCGGCTGGTCCTCGCTCCATGAGGACGATGCAGACGTGTTGGGGGACATCAGTGCTTCTCCTTCGCGAGCAGAGCCTCGAGCTCGGGGGTGATGGCGTACCAGGCCCGTCGTGCCCGGCACGCGGCTTGAGCACTGGACGGGTCTCAAGGCCGACCGTCGGGTGGGGACGATCGCGGAGCGAACCGGTCTCCCGTGACGAACTCGCTGGGTGAGGGGACGACCTCGCACCGGTGGAGCCGCTTGGAGCCGGACTCGATGGAGAGCACAGCGCCGAGAAGGCCCAGGTGTACTCGTGAACGGGGTTGGCCAGCAGCTCGCTGGTGGGCGCCTGCTCAACCACCTGGCCCGCGTACATCACGGTGATCCGGTGTCAGCCCTGGCCCATGAGGCCAGGTCTGCGAGACGAAGACCATCGCGAAGCCGGTTTCTCCACGCAAAGCTCGTTGAGCAGGTCGATGACCTGCTTCTGAACGGTCACGTCCAGGGCGTGTCGTCGGCTCGTCGGCGCAGACCAGGAGCGGGGTCTCGGGTCACGCCATGGCGATGAGGACGCGCTGACGCTGACCGCCGGAGAAACTCAGTGCGGGTAGCTGCGCAGCGTGCGCTGTCGAGCCCACCAGCTCCGAGTGACTCGGCGGCACTACGGGTGCCTCCGCGCGCGCGCTCAGCTGGGCCATCTGGGTGCGGATGAGCATGCCGAGGGTTCAGTGAGGACAGAGCGTCCTGGCAGACCATGCTCATCTCGTGACCACGCAGCGCGTTGTGCCTCGGCCGGTCATCTCAAGGGATGTTGCGTCCTTGAAGAGGATCTCACCGGAGATCCGGGCCGAGGGCGCAGCAGCCCCAGGACGGCCATCGAGCTCGGACTGGACTTTACGCGGACTCGCCCACCAGGCCCATGGTTCGCGCGCGACGCACCGGAGGAGGACACGCCATCGACGATGTTGACACTCACCGTGCTGCTCGGGAAGGCGATCGAGGTTCTTGACCTCAGGACCGGGTCCTCGCCGGTGTCCTCGTAAACCAGGCGGTCTCGCCGGGCGAGCTCGGCCACCCGCAGGGAGCTGAGCCGCTCGGACAGAGGAACGTCCTCGGTTGCCGGGGCGGCGACGCCGGTCAGTGAGCTGAACCCATTCGTGGCGTCGTCCCCGTCGGCGAGCACGGAGGTTGGCGACCACCGCCTCAGCGGCGTCGTCCCAGGCGTTCAGGGTCTCCTGGGCCTCCATGGCCTCCTCATCGGCCTGAACATCGGGCTTGGCCTTGATGCGCGGGGAGGCCATCGCATCAGTGAGCCCCTCGGACAGGATGTTGAGGCACGGGGTGGTGATGAGGATGAGCAGGCCGGGGAAGAAGGTCGTCACCAGTGGCCCGACAGGAGCAGCTCTCTTGCCCTCGGCGAGCTATGTTGCCCAGGTCGGGGTGTTGACGGGACTTGATGCCCGCACCGATGAAGGACAGCGAGGCCTCGAAGACGATCGCGTCGGCCACCAGGACGGTCGCGAAGACCATGATCGGGGCGATGCAGTTGCGGGCCACGTGCTTGAGCAGGATCCACGGCACCGGGGCCCCCATCACCTTGGAAGCGGCCACTAGTCCTCGCCGAACTGGGAGATGATGTTGGCGCGCACCACGCGGGTGAGCTGGGGGATGTAGAGGATGCCGATGGAGACGATGATGACCGGCAGCATCGGCAGGCGGGTCGACATCGCCGAGACGAGGACGGCCGCCAGAGCGATGCCGGGGAAGGACATGACGACGTCGAGCACGCGCATGAGGGTCTCAGCGATCCACTTGCGGGAGGTGGCGGCGACGGCACCGAGGACCGAGGCCACCAGAGGCTAGGCCCGTGGCCGTCAGGCCGACGACCAGCGAGACCCTGGAGCCGTAGACGGCGCGGGAGAAGATGTCGCGGCCTGTGTCGTCGGTGCCGAACAGGTGCGACATCGACGGGGCCACGGAGAGGTCGCTGGTGGTCAGGTTGCCAGCGCCCTCGATATTGGCGGTCGACTTGGCCACCGCGAGCCCGGTCGCGTTAGGAGAGTAGGCGACGACGGGGGCCAGGATGGCGATGAGAGCGATGAGGCCGAGCACGACGACAGCGATCTTGGAACCCAGGGGAAGCGCCTTCCAGCCCTGAAAGCGGGTCCCGGGCTTGGAGGCCTTGTCCAGTGTGGAGCGGTGCAGCATCAGATGCTCCTGATTCGTGGGTTGACGAGGACGTAGAGCATGTCAACAACAATGTTGATGATGATGAAGGCCAGTGCCACCGTGATGGAGACTCCCTGAACGACGTTCACGTCATTACTGGTGATGCCCTCGTAGATGAGCTTGCCCATCCCCTGGATGTTGAAGATCATCTCGATGACGACGGCGCCACCCATGGCGTAGCCGAAGCGCAGGCCCAGCACGGTCAGAGGCGTGATGAGCGCGTTGCGCAGCACGTTGCGAGCCACGACGACGTTCCTGGGGACACCGCCGCCGATGGCGGTGCGCACGTAGTCACGGTCGAGCTCCTCGACCATGGCGGTACGCACCACACGGGTCAACGATCCGGCATTGGGCACCGCGATGGCCAGGGCCGGCAGGAAGATCTGATTGACATAGGCAGCAGGATCCTCATCAAGAGGCACCCATTCGGCAACCAGCGCAGGGAAGGTCCCCGTGCCGCCCGGGACCGTGGAGAACCACTGAATGAGCAACAGGGCGAGCCAGAAGGACGGGGTGGCCAGGCACGCGATGGAGATGACGCGGATGACCTGATCCTGCCACTTATCGCGATAGAGGGCCGCAGTGATGCCCAGGACCGTGGCCACGATGACGGCGGCGAAGATTCCGATGAAGGTCAGCTGGAGCGTGATTGGGAAGGCCTCGGCAACCCGCTGGGAAGTATCGACTCCGGTGAAGGAAGAGCCCAGGTCTCCGTGGACCAGGCCCACGAGGTAGTCCCAGTACCGCTGAAGGAGGGATCGCTGAGGTGGTGGGCGACTCGGTACTGCTCGAGGGCGTCTGGCGTGGCCGATCTCACCCAGCGCGAGACGCGCCGGATCTGCCGAGGAGAACGACATGACGACGAAGACGAGCAGCGTCACGCCCAGCACCATGACCGGCAGCGCGACCAGGCGCCGTCCGATCAGGCGGATGAGGTTGGACACTGAAATGCTCCTTTGCGTTAGCGTCCTGCCGCCTAAGCGGGCGGCTGGGTGACGTGGCGGTCGCAAGGTCGACCACCACCCCAATTGTCTCGATGTCTGACGTCAGATCGCAAGTCCGTTACTTTCACCTCGAACACACTGACGCCGCGAGCGCAACGCGGGCGCGCGGCACCCTTCCAGTGGTAGCCACACCGCCCGTGCGCGATTCTCAGGACTTGGTCGACCCCGTCCCCACGAAGGACAGGGCAGTCAGCTTGATCGGCTGGAAGTCCTTGAGGGTCGAGGAGTTGTAGGCAATCGGGCTCTTGCGGTGGAAGATCGGATAGAGGGGGACCTCCTCGAGATCTTGTCCAGGGCCTCCTGCCACTTGGCGATCTGCTTATCACCCTCGAGCCTTGGCCCCTCCTCGAGCAGCAGCGCATGAGATCGCCTTCTGCCCCTCAGAGCCCTTCCAGTGCATGCGCGTCTCGGTCCATACAGGCTGTTCATACCACCAGCGCATGAGCAGCGTCCGCATCATCACCGAAGACCGAGGGATCCCCGGGCGCGATGACGACGTCCCACGCCTTCGCCCCATCCTTGGAGTCAATGAAGTTGTACAGATCGACGACTTCTTCTGTCATAGGTGACCGTCACCCCAAGGGCCTCGAGGTTCTCCTGAATGACCGGACGCACCCCGGAGAACCAGCCGTGGTCCGAGCACAGCACCCTGATACTGGTGATCCCCGCCTCAGCCAAGAGGGCTTTGGCCTTGTCGAGATCCTTGGAGTAGACCGTCTTGGCCTTCTTGTACGCGGGGTGCCCCTCCTGGAGGAAGCAGGTCGCCGGCGTCGCCAGCCCGGCCATGACGTCCTTGCAGATCTTGTCGTAGTCCAGGGCGTAGAGCACCGCCTGACGGGCCTTGACGTCGGAGAACGTCGAGGCGTTGAACATGGCGAAGAGCAGGCCGAATCCCTGCAGCGCCGACACCTTGACCGGCTCCGTGAAGGTCGGCAGGTTGGCCGCAGGCACTGCGTCGATGGCCTGTACCGTCCCCGAGGTCATCGCGTTGGTGCGGGTGGTGTCATCAGGCATGATGTTCCACTTCATGGTCTTGACCAGCGCCGGGTACGGACCGTTGTAGTGGTCATTGCGCTCGAACACGATGACCTGCTTCGCCGCACCGTTGTCCGTCATCTTGTAGGGTCCAGTGCCGACGACCTTGTACGTGAAGTTCTTGGGGTCGGCCTCGACAACCGCCTTGGGGACGATCTTGACGACGCTGAGACGCTCAGGCAGGAGCACGAAGGCGTGCTTGAGCTTGAAGGTGATGGTGCTGGCATCCTTGGCCTCCACCTTGTCGACGAAGGACAGGAACTGGGCGTACAACGACTTGTTGGCCGGGTCGATCACGCGCTGGAAGGAGTAGAGGACATCCTCGGTGGTCACGGGCGAGCCGTTGGAGAACTTCGCATCCTTGCGCAGCGTCACCTCGTAGGTGGTGTCGTCGACCTTCTTGGGCATCTCCGCCGCCAGAGCCGCGTACACCTTACGGGTCGCCGGGTGGATCTCGGTGAGCCCCTCCATGGTGTGCCAGTTGGCCGCAATCGTGAGAGCGGCGGTGGTCGACGCGGGGTCGTAGCCGTTGGTGCCCAACTCATAGGAGATGCCCGCCGTGATGACACCGTCCTTGTTCGCAGCCTTACTACCCCCCTTGCCGCACGCCGCCACGCTGGCCGCAAGACCGGCAGCCACACCCAGGGTGCCGGTCAGCCTGATGAAGTTGCGGCGGCTGGTACCCGCCGGAGTTGTGATCGCCATTGATTCTCTCCTGATGTCTGACGTCTTATGTCTGACGTTGGTAGGATGACCGTAGCAGAAGTCAGGGCGTCCAGACCACTCACGACCTCGCAGGCAAGGCGTTCGCGAACTGCCGCCCCACCGCTGGGGCGAGTCGTTCGACGAGCGGAATCACATCGTAGTGACCAACAATGATTGACAGAGCAAGAACCGTGGCCGACACCAAGAAGAGCAGCACCATGAACAGAGCCTCCACGCCGCAAGCAACCACCACCACAGGAAAAGAGATGAACCTCACGTCCGCAGTCGATGAGCCGATCATCCCTCATGGCCCCTACTCCACGCTGATGGCGTCGCCCACTACCCAGGCGGAAGCCACGATGGCGGAGATCAAGAACTACATCCTGCGCTCCGGTCTGCAGATGGGTGACGCCTTGCCCACGGAGTCCCAGCTGTGCACCGACCTAGGAGTATCCCGCTCCTCCGTGCGCGAAGCCGTCCGCACCCTCGTCGCCCTCGACATCGTCGAAGTACGCCACGGACACGGCATGTTCGTCGGCCAAGTCTCCATGCGCCCCATGGTCGAGTCCCTCATCTTCAAAGGCCTCCTCAACCCCGGAGACGACCACCGCGGACTACGCGACATCGTCGAAGTACGCATCACCCTCGACAACGCCTAGCCGAACCCGTCACCCACGCCTGGCACAACCGCCACGACCCCGAGCTCAACACCCTCGTCGACAACATCGAGCACCTCGCCTCCCAAGGCAAGCTCTTCACCGACCAGGACCGCTGCTTCCACACCCGCCTGCTCCAACCCCTCGACAACCACCTCTACCTCCACCTCACCGAAGCCTTCTGGGCCATCCACACCCTCACCGTCCCCCTCCTGGACGCCCCCACGCTCGAAGACCTCACCAGCACCGCCAAAGCCCACCGAGCCATGCTCCAAGCCGCCCACGCCGGAGACACCCCGCCTACCGCAAAGCCATCACCGACCACTACGCCCCACCTCGCCGTCCTCACCTAAGACAAACCAGCGGAGAACTCCTCCGTCAGGGCCGGATAGGTGCCGGCCTGCGCCACGGCCACGACATTGAGGCGCGGGTCCTCCGGACGAAGCAGCCTGTCCATCCACAGATCGCGTGCCGCCGTCAGCCCCTGCGCGAGCCAACGCGCGTTGACGAACTCCATGGCGTGAGTGCCCCCGGGATAGACGTGCAGCTCGGCATCTCCGCCATCGCGCCACACCCTGGAGGCGAAGGCGACGTCCTCGTCCCGGAAGACCTCTGCGGAGGCCACCGAGATGAACAGCGGCGGCAGCCCTGCCCAGCCAGGGGGCACGGGCGGGGGCCCTAGGGGGTGACCGATTCCGTGCCTCGCCGCTCCCCAGCGCCGCGTCCCAGGCGACGTTGTTGTGCGCCGTCGGCCAGGTGCCGTCGTCCGGGTACTGACGCGCCGAGACCGATCCCTGCCAGTGCGGCATGCCGGTGCGGTCATCCAGCATGGGTAGTCCAGCAGCCCGCCAAGAACGGCCGGCCCCTCGCCTGTCTCGCGCCATGAGCAGCGTGCCGGCGCTCAGCCCGCCCCCGGCACTCGGCCCGACGACGATGACGCGCTCCGGATCAGCACCGAGCTCCCCGGCGTGCTCGACCGCCCAGCACAGCGTGGTGTAGCAGTCCTCGACGCCGGCCGGTGCCGGATCCTCGGGAGCCAGACGGTACTCGGGGCTGACGATGACGCCCCCGTACCGCCGCAGCCACGGGACAACGGTCGACAGACCATTGAAACGGCACCCCATCACCAGCCTTCCCCCGTGCAGGGAGAGGAACAGGGGGCCGGGGCGGCCCACGCAGGCGCCCTGGGCGCTTCGTGCAACCGCAGCGAGAAGCGTCGTCCCGTCCTGCCGAAGGACGTCAACGTCCTCCAGGTCGATGTCGGGGTGCCTGAGCTGGAAACCTGCCCGGACCTCGTCAGCCGGTGCACGCCAGCTCGGAATGGCCTGCACCGTCATGGTCCCGAAGACGCCGAGCGGCTCGATACGCTCGAGCAGGGCGGCGGTGGCACTGTCGTAGGCAGGACGAGCGGGGAGTTCCTCATGCGTGCGAGACATGCCGCAACTGTTGCACTGTGAGCGCTATAGCAGCAAGCCGCTCACAATCGGTCACTGACCTGCGGTACCAAGCCCCACTTCCGACAGCCGCCCGACGATGGACTCCCTCGAAGGCTTCCTCCCTCAGCACTGCAGCTGCTCGAAGCCTTGAGAACGCACGGGTGAGTGCGGTTCGACATTCACCAGCGTAAATGAACCAAAAGTCGGACAATGGGGCCATGCAGATCTCCCGCGGTGTCATGTCCGGCCTCACCACCACCCCGATGACTCAGTCATCCACGGCGATGGCCGAGATCAAGAACTACATCCTCACCAAGGGTCTGCATCCTGGTGACGCGTTGCCCACGGAGTCCCAGGCTGTGCACCGACCTAGGAGTATCCCGCTCCTCCGTGCGCGCGAAGCCGTCCGCACTCGTCGCCCCTCGACATCGTCGAAGTACGCCACGGACACGGCATGTTCTGTCGGCCAAGTCTCCATGCGCCCCATGGTCGAGTCCCTCATCTTCAAAGGGCTCTCAACCCCGAGACGACCACCGCGGACTACGCGACATCGTCGAAGTACGCATCACCCTCGACAACGCCCTAGCTGAACCTGTCACCCACGCCTGGCACAACCGCCACGACCCCGAGCCTCAACACCCTCGTCGACAACATCGAGCACCTCGCCTCCCAAGCGCGCTCTTCACCGACCAGGACCGCTGCTTCCACACCCGCCTGCTCCAAACCTCGACAACCACCTCTACCTCCACCTCACCGAGCCTTCTGGGCCATCCACACCTCACCGTCCCTCCTGACGCCCCTGCCTCGAAGACCCTCACCAGCACCGCCAAAGCCCACTGAGCCATGCCCAAGCCGCCCACGCCGGAGACACCCCGCCACCGCAAAGCCATCACCGACCACTCACGCCCCACCCCTCGCCGTCCTCACCTAAAACAACCCAGCGGAGGACCCGACGCCCTGGAGCGCTGCCACAGCAGGACAAAACGAGGCCCCGCCACCCTCAATGTGGGTCGCTACCCAACTGCAGCGGTTCGTGCTATGCTGGATACAGATCATCAACCATGCGTTGAAGGAGTATCTGGAGCCGTTCACTGGGTGGGCGGCTCTTGTTTTGCCCAGTAGCCGTCATGCTCTCGCTTGAGCTTTCGCCGGCGATGCGCTTGTTCAGCGTAGTAGGCAGTAACCAGTAATGCGTAGCCCTTACGTTGCTCGACGACCACGACATAGTCGAAGTTTGGACGAGTGATGACATATCGTGGCTTCGACGCGCGTTTCGTATCAATCCACCAGCGAATATCGAATTCGCGAGGGAACTCCGCGTTGAAGATCTCGATGATAATTCGAATCCAACGCAAACGTATGCACCGTTGAGGCTCCAGTTGTCGACAAGACTCATCGCCAGATCCACCTGAGATGATATGCCAAAAAGATCGCACGACGGCCATCAATTTCTGGATTTCCTGCGGAGGCTACCGTCAAACCGTCTCGCTTCCAATAGAGAGGGCGCGATACGAGGTCCGCGAGAAAGATTTTATACAGGGCATGGACGTATTCGTCACGCGTCGTGATACCTGGAGTCGAACCTCGGACCAAGAGGAAACAGTTTGTTCACTGTGATCACTGGGCTCGCCATCGAAAGATGTTCATCTTTGTCTCGGATAGCAACGTTGTATGAGTCAGACTCACGCCAGACCGGCTCCGAATTCGCTCGATCAACCGCAGCTGTGCCACACTCGAACTGTCACCACGGTTGGCATAGTTGACTGCACCAATGAGTAGATCCGCAGCCCGGAGGGGTCCGACTTGATTTGACTCAACGATTTGAAGACGTCGAATCTGCTGCGTCCGAAATCGTATTCCGCATTGGCGATCACGTTACGGAGTCGCCTCGATCTTCTCTTGCCCGTTAGTATCTTTCTTATCGAGATAGATGAAAGCCTCGTCTTGAGCTGGGAGTACGTTCCTGACGAGATAGAACATCATTTTATAGTACCAGTCATCGTGCGTCTGTGCGAAGCGCTCATGATCGAGTCCCGCCTTGGGGGCTACGACGGCACGAAAACTAAGATCATCATCATCAAAGAAGTAGTCGATAACATCGAGGTAGAAATCGATTTTCGACGGGGAAACCTTTGTCCATTTGATCTCGACATCCGGACGAATTTTATGCTTTGCGCGAATCTCCCTTAGTCGAACGGCAATCTCTCGGGCACGGTTTGCGGGGCACACGATAGCCCCAAGAACCATGTAAGGTCGACCGTCATTGGGCAGATGTGTACTCTCATCACAGTAGATATTCAATGAGGACACCGCTTCGCCTCCTTCAAGCGGAAAGATGCACAAGGACGCGACACCGGAAGCGACGGGACTTGGCTGGAAGACACCTGAGGTGGCTCAGAGTCTAACGAGGCTGCGCCCCTGGTTGCGAGCGGGCGCGCCGCGCACCTTCGGGACGCTAAGACCAGCAGCCCTGGACACCCACCGAAGCGGGCAGCGGAACCGGTCATGTTGCCCCCGATGCTACCCCACCCTGCCCCATATCGACCAACCTGTTTCAGCGTTAATGTCCGTTTTTAGGCGATTGGATCAGACATCATCGTGGTCTTCTGGGTTGGTTTGATTGTGTCGTTGTCGTCGGTTGTAAGCAAGTCGTTGCCGGCGGCTCGCTCCAGGCCGTCCTGGCGGGCTTTGCGGATGGCTGTTCCGCGTCCCTCGTGCTCGTTGAGAGGAGTGACGTAGCCGATACCTGAGTGCAGTCACCGGCTGTTGTACTCGGTCCACACCAAGTCGAGCTCGGCCTGAGCACGGCGGGGTCGGTGATGGCCAGCAGATGAGGCCACTCGGCCTTGAGCATTCCGTTGAGTGACCTGAGCCAGGCCTGATCAGTGGGTGTTGCCGGGCGGCAGAAGTGTCAACAATCGGGCCAGAACTAGCCAGCAATCCGTCATCTCTGACGCGCGTCATAACGCTCTCACTAGGGCTTTTGCGTCGAAAACGTGAAGTCTCACGCACGGGGGCCAAAATGGCACACGCGCACAAAGCGCCTGCTGGCACGTGAGCGCATCAGCGCCAGCAGGCACATGGTGGAGATGGGGGAATCGAACCCCCGTCCGACGGCCGTACAACAGGACTTCTCCGGGTGCAGCTCGCTAGCGTTTTTCTCAGCCCCGGCGTCTCACGCGAGCAAGGACGCCGACGGGCTCAGTCGATGAAAAGTCCCAAGAGCCCTACCGACACGGGCTCTCAGCAGTGGCTTCCCTAGATGACGCCAGGAACCGGGGCGGAAGCGCTCCCCGGGCTGACGGACTTCGAGGCTCGCTCAGGCGGCGAGGGCGAAGTCGGTGCGAGTGTTATCGGCACCTATTGGTTCGCGCAGAGCGTTGACGAGATGACTGCGCATCCTCGACCCGCTTCTCCTGAACCTACGACCGTCGTCGAAACCGATCATCCCCTATGAAGGTGTCACCGGGCTCCTGCAGGAGACCCGGAACGCGCTCTCAGCAGAGCCAGGCCATTCTAGCAGAACCAGGAGACGAGAGCACTGAGGGCTACTGCTCCATACCTCACGCGGCCGGTCAGCAGGTAGAAACGCTCGGGGAGCCCTGCTCCCTCGCTGCCTCAGCCCCGACGCCGGTTGGCGGCGGCCATGGCCCGGGCCGCCTCCCGCTTGTCCTGCGCCTCACGCAGCGCCTGGGCGCTTGTCCCAGTCCTGCTTCCCTCGAGCCAGGGCGATCTCCAGCTTGGCGCGTCCCCCGATGAAGTACAGCTCCAGCGGGACCACCGTGTAGCCCTTGGCCTGGACCCTGGTCTCGAGGTCGTCCAGCTCGCTGCGGTGCAGGAGCAGCTTGCGCTTGCGACGCGGGGAGTGGTTGTTCCACGTCCCCTGCAGGTACTCGGGGATATGCGCCCCCTGGAGCCAGGCCTCGCCATGGCGGTCGATCTCGATCCAGGCCTCGGTCAGCGAGGCTCGTCCCCATGCGCAGCGCCTTGACCTCGGTGCCGGTGAGGACCAGTCCCCGCCTCGTAGCGGTCCTCGATGAAGTAGTCGTGGGTCGCCTTGCGGTTGCGGGCCACCGTCTTGTGGGCGTCGGAGGCGGCCTTCGCCTTCTGCCCTGCCGTTGGCTTGGGCGCCCGAGCGGACTTGGAGGCAGGGGTCATCAGCCTGTCCTTTCACGAGTACGGGATGGCTGGCACTCCCCGTCAGGACGACCCGGAGTTCCCTCCGAGCGGGCCGAGCCCGACCGGGGCATCGTGGCGCGACACGACGACGCGCAGGGACAGGAGTCTACGGGCCCCGTCAAGAACGACCCGACTAGAAGCCGGGCAGGACATCAGGGTCGATGTACGCCCCGTCCTGGGCCACCTGGAAGTGGACGTGCGCCCCGGTGGCGTAGCCGGTTGAGCCGGTCGCACCGACGACGTCACCGCGCTTGACCTGCTGGCCGTCGGCGATGCTGCGCGAGGAGAGGTGGCACAGGGTGATGACGTAGGAGTGCCCGTCAATGATGCCGCCGTTGATGTCAATGCCGATGCCGCAGGACTCGGAGTCCCAGTAGGTGGCCACTCCGGAGACCGCCGCGTACTGGGGCGTTCCCTCACTCGCGGCGAAGTCGACCCCCTGGTGCCCTGTGGCAGACACCGGTGACCGGGTGGACGCGGTACCCGAAGGGCGAGGTCACCTCGAGGCGGGCCGGTGATCGGGTGTCCGATGTACCCGCTTCCCAGGGAGTCGGCGCCAATCGAGCTGGCGGGGACCGAGGGCATCGTTCCGGCGCTGGCCGCGGCCCGGTTGGCGGCGTCGATCTGGGCGACTCGTGCGGCCGCTGCCGCGGCATCGGCGTTGGCCTGATTGAGCTGGGACTGCAGATCGCTCTTACGGCTCTCCAGCGCCTCGGCGGCCGACTTCTTCTGGGCAGCCAGCTTGGCGACCTCGTCCCGCTTGGTCTTGGCCGCGTCCCGGGCAGCCTTGGCGTTCGCCTCGGCGGTGTCAGCCTCGGTCTTGAGCGTGCTGACTCGCGTGGTGGCAGCATTCTGCCTGGCCTCACGGTTGGCGTTCTGAGCACGCTCGACCTCGGCGGCGGACAGTACCGCCTCCTGGACTCCCGAGCCGATCTCAACCGCTGAGGCGCGCTGGCTGAGCTCCTCGACGTCCTGAGAGGCGAGGACATAGCTCCAGGAGGTCACCGAGTTGTCCCCCTGATAGGTGGACACCACGATCTCCGCCACCGAGTCGGAGGTCTCCTCGGCCGTCTTCTTGGACGCCTCGGACTCCTTCTTGACCGTCTCCAGGCTGTTCTGCGCCGTGGTCAGGCGGTCACTGGCGATCTGCTGCTCCCTCTCCTGGCGGCCAGCGTCGTCTCAGCAGTGGTCGACTCGGGTCTCCGCGGTACTCAAGGATGCCTGGGCATTCTGAAGCGAGATGTAGGCCTGTCCCAGATCGGCGCTGACCCTCCAGCGAGGGACATCACCTGCTGCTGCTTGCGCTGCGCCTCGTTCTGCTTGGCAACGGCGTCGTCTCGCTCATCAGCCAGGGAGATGTCCCCGGGTAGAAGAAGACGAGGCTGGCGGCCGCCAGGGCGCAGACTGCGGCACGCCGGCGTGAGCGGCGCAGGAACAGACGAGACAGCATGTGAGATCAGATCCTCGTGTACTTGGACAGAGAGAAGGGCGGAGGAGACCGCAGCCAGGGCGATGGCGGCCAGGATCAGCCAGGGCGACAGGAAGAGGACATCCCTGGTGCTGATGAAGGCGCTCGTGAAGGAGATGGATGAGGCGAGCCACCCCTCCACGACGTAGCGGACTCCCAGCCACAACGTGGCTACGGCAAGAATCGCCCCGGTCAGTGCGGCGATGACCCCTTCGAGGATGAAGGGCATCTGGATGAAGAGGTTCGAGGCTCCCACCAGACGCATGATCCCGGTCTGTCGGGAGCGGGACATGGCCGACAGCCTGATGGTCGTCGAGATGAGCAGCACCGCGGCCACCGCCATGATGGTCGCCAGCCCTCCCGTGATCCAGGAGGCCCGGTTCATCACGAGGAAGAGCGGCTCGAGGGTGGAGCGCTGGTCGACCACCCGCTCCACGCCGCTGTGCCCCTCGAACTGCTCGGCCACCAGCCTTGTAGTTCTCGGCGTCCTTGAGCTTGATGCGGAAGGACACGGGCATCATGTCCTCCGTCGCGTTCCTCCCGACGGCGGACTTGGCGTAGGCCTTCATGAAGTTCTGATAGGCCTGGGCCTTGGTCTCCATCTGGTAGGACTTGACGTAGCCGGAGGGGGCGCCGCTGGTGATGAGGTTCTCGACCTCGCTGATCTGAGCGGCGGTGGCCTCGCCGTTGGCGCAGTTGGAGGAGGCCGAGGACTTGGGGCACATGTAGACCGAGACCTCGACCTTGTCGTACCAGTCGCCCTTCATGGTCGAGATCTGGCTCTGCAGCAGCGACGAGGCCCCGACGAAGAGCAGCGACACGAAGGCAACGAGAATCACGGACACCGTCATCGCCAGGTTCCGGTACATGCCCTTGGCGGTCTCCGACAGGACGAAACGCAGTCTCACAGTTCTTCTCCTTCAGCGGTCCGAGCCGTAGACACCACGGTCCTGGTCGCGCACGACCTCGCCGCCCTTGAGCTCGATGACGCGCTTACGCATCTGGTCGACGATTTCGTCGTCGTGCGTCGCCATGACGACCGTGGTCCCCTGCCGGTTGATGCGGTCGAGCAGACGCATGATCCCGACCGACGTCGAGGGGTCCAGGTTTCCCGGTGGGCTCATCGGCCAGGAGGAGCCTTGGGCCGGTTGACCATGGCGCGGGCGATCGCCACGCGCTGCTGCTCACCCCGGAGAGCCTCGTGCGGGCAGGCGCTTCTCCTGCCGGCCAGCCCCACGAGATCAAGGGCCTCCGGCACGGCAGAGAGGATGTAGTGGCGGGGCTTACCGATGACCTGGGACGCCAGCGCCACGTTCTCCAGGACGTTCTTGTTCTCCAGGAGCCGGAAGTCCTGGAAGACGAAGCCGATCTCCCTGCCGCAGCCTGGGGCACCTTCCACGAGGAGATCTGCGACAGGTCACGTCCCAGCACGTGGATGCGTCCCTTGGTGGGACGCTCCTCACGCAGGACCAGACGCAGGAAGGTTGACTTTTCCCTGATCCCCGAGGCACCGACGAGGAACACGAACTCATCACGGTTGATCTTGATGTCGACGTCGTCAAGCGCCGGACGCGTCCCGCGTATAGCACCTTCGAGACGTGGTCGAAGCGGATCATCTGCTCGTTGCTCCCCTGCTGCGCCCCGAGCACGGCACTCGGGTTCATGGCGTTGTGGCCACCGTATGCGCCGACACGCCATTTTTACCCGCCGTGACACGCCCAGCATCGATGTGGCTTGTGATGGCCGGGACGAGGTGTGATCCTCCTGTGATCCCAGGGCTCGAGAGCCCCAGAGCTCCAACCACTCACCGGCAACGCACCCTAGGCTTGGGAGCATGAGTGAGATCTCCCTGTCGCCCGCGCTGTCACGCGCCTTCGAGGATCGTGTCGACCTGGGTTCCTGGGCGGGCTTCACCTCGTCGCTGGCCCGGTTCCTCGACGAGGTGTGCAGGCCGCCCGCGCAGCGGGGAGAGTCCGCCGAGGCCGCCATTGATCCATCTGGCGGAACCCTCGTTGCTGACTGCACCGGTCCCCATGGTCAAGGCCCGAGGAGCCTGGCTCCCCAGGGGCGCTGGTCGCGCCTGCTGTCGAGACTGTCCCTCGTCCACTCCCCCGTTCCCTCCCCGGACCTGCCGGGTGTGGTCCTCGTCGGGACGCACCGACGGCGTCGAGGTCTCGCTACCGGAGCTCGACGCACAGGGGCGGGTGCTGCTCGGCCCCACCGAGCGCAGGATCCTGGGGCGCGATCGGCTGGCAGGAGAGTCATCACGTCTTCGCCAGGCTGCTGTCCGACGGAGATGAGACCGCCGACCTGGTGACTCGCATCCTCATCGAGGTGCTCGAGGTCGCCCATCCCGCAGACCTCGACTACCTCCTGCGCGCGCACTCCGACATCAGCCTGACCCCCGTGGCCTGCTCGACGAGATCATCGGCGAGCCTCATACATGGGCCACGGTTCCTCGGGCCTGCTCCTCAGGGCCTGCACGGAGACTGGATCGATGACGAAGGAACTCAGCGTTCCCCGCGTGCGTCGCAGCTGGACTCTCTGGAGTCTCGTGGACTCGCTGGATCTCAGTGGAGTCCTGGGAGCTCCCGCCTCTCGGGGCCTCTGGAGCCGAGGCGCCCGATGCCGGCGTCTCGACGTCCCAGTGATCCGGTGAGGCGTGCTCGTCGCAACCGGGCTCGAGCCTCGGCGTCCCCGGTTCCAGCGCCCGAGGATGCGGACGGGCGCCGACTCCACGGCTCTCACGCGCGCGAAAGCGGGACTCCCCTCTGGTCAGGTCGTGCCCAGCGGCCTGGAGCGTGATGACGTTGGTCTCGTGCTTCCCTGCCGTTGTTCTCCCAGGACTCCTGAGAGAAAGCGTCCTGTGAGCAGGACTGCGTCCCCTTTGCGCAGGGAATGACTCAGATTGGCGGCGAGACTGCCCCATGCCTTAGCGGTGAACCAGATCGTCTCGGCGTTGTTCCAGCCCCTGATCAGTGCGGTAGGTCGGGGGTGACGGCGACACGAAAACGACAGTAGGGACGGGCATTGTCCCCGACACGGGACAGGACCGGATTGGTCCCGACGACGCCCTGGACGGTGAGGTCGAGCCTGACGAGTCATGAGCGGGCTCCTTGGTTGTGGGCGGGGCGGCGCTCTGCCGCCCCTGCACCACAACGGTGCTCGGTCCGCCCATCAGATGCCCAGCGGGCCCCGGGCTCACTCCCCGCACGAGCCTCCTCAGGGGAAGAACTGAGGGCTGTGGCCACTGGATGGCCTCTGCAGAGGCGGGGTTACAGCCCCAAAGCGGATTGCAGCACCCGATGCTTCTCCAGAACCTTGGCAGCCGGCTGGCTCAGTCCCCGCTCAACCACGGACTCCAGGCGGTGCACGCACCCGTTGTCCATAGCGCTGCGCCTCGCGGCGCGCTCTGCTGCGCCGACGTACCCGCGGCGATCAGGACCGCCATGAGTCCGAGGACGACGAGGCAGGCCGGGACGATCTCGATGCTGCGGTGCAGAACCTCGAGTCCCTCTCGCACCACGGAGGCGGACAGCCACGACACCCGCCGAGCACCATGAGCAGACCTCCCCACCACAGCAGGTCGATCACCGGCTGGCGATGCCCCGGCAGCGGCACGGAACCGACCGCCTCGGCGGTCTGCCCCGCCAAGGTCTCCGGGGAGACGACGGATGCCTCCATGCTCCGGGCCCACGTGGGCGGCAGTCCCCTGTGAGGTGCGGTGGACCCATGTGGAGTGAGCCGAGGACACCGCGGTACGCGAGGGCGGTTCGGGGCAGGGCCAGGGCCTGGGCAGGACCCTGGACAGTCCGGCTCTCACCGAGTCCTCCACCGCCTGGGCACCGGAGGCCTGCAGCAGCACCTTGGTGGTGTCCTCGGTCAGATCCGCATTGAGCTCCACCTTGCCCTTGGCCACTGTGGGACGCAGGCGGCGCGTGATCGCATCGAGCTCGGCCGAGGCCGTGCGTGCCGCGTTGACTCCCGTGCGACGCGCTGGCGCAACATGCTGCGCACGACGTCGAGATTGTCACCACGCACGGCCGATACCGGGAGCACCTGAACCCGGCTGAGCCCATCATCCTTGAGAAGAGACCCGACGTCGTCCAGCAGGGTCGCCAGGCCGCTCTCCGGGAGGGTATCCACCTGGTTGACCAGGACGAGCATGTCCTCCTGACGGGCGCCCAGCCCGCGCAGATAGCCGTCGTGGAGGGCCGCATCAGCGTACTTCTGAGGATCGACGACCCACACGAGGATATCGGCCAGCGGTACGAGCCGGTCCACCTGCAAGGGAATGCTCCGTCGTCACCGAGTCGTAGTCGGGGACGTCGAGCAGGACCAGGCCGGACATGCTTCCCTGGTCCTCGGCGTCGAGAATCGAGTCCCCCGAATTCGCCGTTCCGAGGAGACCCCGAGGAAGTCCAGGAGCGGGCCGGCGTCGTCACCCCAGGAGCAGGCGGCGGCCCGCGACGTCGTGGGACGACGCGCGCCCACATCTGCGAAGTTCAGCTGGGTCAAGGCGTTGAACAACGACGACTTGCCCGAGCCGGTGCCCCCGAACAGCGCTACGACGGTGTGATCCACTCCCAGCGCCAGGCGCTGCGCCACGGCATCGAGCGCTTTGTGAGCAGGGGATCGACAGGGAGGCCGGAACCTCGGTGGGGCACAAGCGCAAGGCATCTCGAACCGCGTTCAGGCGGGCATCGAGATGCTCGGCGTCGAGCACCTCGAACCCCTCTGGGCGGAGGAGGTGGAGGGGACGGTATCGGATTGGCTCATGCTGTGGCTCCGGGACGGGTGAAGGGCTTGAGCCTCGCCCGAGCGCAGACGCAGCGCAGCGGCGAACCCGGGGGCGGGGGCGAGGGAGGTGGCCGCCCCCTTGGGGACTGTGGCAGTCAGCGCCTCGGTGACCGCTTCCACCAGGAGAGCACTGGCCTGAGCGGTCTGCTCCTCCAGTCCCAGGCGTCTGGCGGCGGAAACGGCCCCGTCAACACCGGCTGCTGCGGCGATGAGGAGATCGATGACGCTGGCGGGGCTCAGTCTACGGATGTCCTGCGGACTCTCGATATTCGCCTCCAGGTAGCCGACCCAGGCTTCAATGGTCACGGCAGCGTCATCGCCCTGCCCCAGGAGTCTGCGCGCATGCTCCTCGGCCCCCACCTCGGACCAGGCTCTCCGAGCTTCAGCACTCAAGGCGACGATAGCGGCCTGCAGCTGGTTGGCCAGGGCCTCACGGGCGTCGGTGGCCAGCTGGGAGAGTCCCTCGGCGCGAGCCTTGTCCGCCCGCCCCAGGAATCCTCTGCGCAGCCTGCCCCCTTGAGCCAGGGAGGCCAGTGGACCTCCGGAGGATGCCAGGGTGATCCACCGGGTGGCCGTGGCGCCCTGGCCTGCAGAGCCGGCCCTGATGTCAGCGCTCAACGACTCAATGGCGGCCTCCCTCAGGTTCTGGCACGTCCTCTCCAGCCTCCTGAGCCACCGCGTCCTGGGCGTCGACGTCATCAGCCAGGCGCTCCAGGTCGGTGCGCAGAGTGCTCCACACCCCTCTGCCGGTACGACGCACAAGACCGGCTGCGCGGTGACGGCCCGGCCAGGAGCCTGCAGCCAGTCGCGCAGCTCGTTCACGCCGTCGCCCGACAAGAGCCCCTCGTGCGGCCCGGCGTCCGGGATGACGAAGAAGGGCGCCTCTGACAGCCCCAGCCCCTGCAGGCGGGTGATGAGATCCCGACGCACCTCGGCCAGGATCGTCGCCGGCACCCGGTTGAGAACCACGCCGATGGGGAGTCTCACGGCGTGCGGCCTCCTCCAGCGTCGTCCACGGCGTCTGGTCGCCGTAACGCGCCGCGGTCGTGACGAAGAGCCACAGGTCGGCCGCCTCCAGCAGCCTGCCGGCCAGTGCCCGGTTGGCCTCATGCACGGGAGTCCAGGTCCGAGGCATCGATAAGAGCCAGACCAGCCGGAATGGCAGCGGAGACCTCCTGCCGGCAGACCTGCATCAGAGGGTGCTCGGACAGTGAGTCCATATCCTCGGGGTTGGCCACCAGAACCGGGGATTCTCGTGGTGGGTCTGATCACTCCGGCATCTGAGACCTCCTGGCCGAGCACGGAGTTGACAAGTGTGGATTTTCCGGCCCCGGTGGAGCCCCCGATCACCACGATGGACGGGATATCAGCATCCTGAAGGCGGGGAACAACCTGAGTCGCGGACCTGCCCGATAAGACCGTCGCGCAACGTACGCGCAGCCTCGATGCCGTCGGCACTCAGGGCCAGGTCGAGGCGCTCGAGGTCCCGGACCAGGTCGGACAGGACATCGAGGGAGCCTGAGCGCGACTCAGGGCCGAGACGGGGGCATCGTCCTTGGAGTGGCGCGAGGGGACAGGAGCGGGCATGTGCCAACACTATGAGCACAGCGCAGCAGAGTCGACGATTGATCTCGACAGTTCACACCACATGTGTCGCAAGTTCAGTGAGAGTCTCCTGTCACCCGCTGTGACCGCTGGAGCGCGCACCGAATCTCGGACGAGAGGAACGGCCGCCCCCTCAAACATGTCAGGAGCACAGCCGCCGACTACCGCATCCGAACCGGTTGGAGCCGACGGCGATGAGCGCGACGACATCCTCACAGCCTCTGCGAGCCAGCGACCCGAACGGTCGATACTCCGCGGAATATCAACCTTCTCACCCTGGCTGCCAGTGCCCCCGGCCGGACTCGAACCGGCAACCTGCGGATTAGAAGGCCGATGCTCTATCCATTGAGCTACGGAGGCGTGCGCAAGCGCCTGACCAGCCTACGCCATCAACATGACGGCCCCCTACCCCGACGGGAGGACCGCTCCCACACCGTCGTCAGCATCAGAAGATGATCGCGAGGAGATCACGCCGCCATGACGGATGTGCATCGAACCGGACGGCCGAACGATTCCGCGCAGCCGTTCAGGCCGCCTCTCAGACCATTGGCAGCCCGAGCCGCAATGCAACTGTGACAGCACTGCAACAGCCCTGTGACCGGCTTGATCGACACATCGCGGGGCCTCGCCCCGCCCCACGGCATCGCCCACATGTTGACAACCTCACAACGGGGAGCCCTCACTCTTAGCGACGACGACTGAAACACCAGTATCGTGGCCGGAGCCCCCATCCCGCCCCTCCGGAAGGATCGCGCCTGCCCACTCCCGCACTCATCGTGCGCTCCCTTTCTGCCCAGGCATCGCTGGAGCCCCATACCTTCACCACTCCTTTCACCGTGGGGCGCGCACCGGACAGCGACGTGCAGATCGTCCACCCCCTCGTCTCCCGTACACACCTCCAGGTGACTCCCACCCCGACCGGGTGGGCGGTGAGCTGCCAGGGCCGTAACGGCATGCTCGTCGACGGGGCCGTGACGCGCGAAGCGCTCGTGACTCAGGGGCACCCGGATCCAGCTGGGTGACGCCTCCGGGCCGGCTCTGGGGCTCACCCCGATCGTCTCCGGCGGAGCTCCTCAGCCGGCGCCCCCGTCCAGTCGCAGCCGATGGGGCAGCCCGCGCCCATCTGCGCCGAGCGCCCCCTTCATCCCATCGCAGCCGAGTGCGCCCTCCGCCCCACAAGCCGCTCCGCTCCTCCAGCGCCCTGCCGGCCCGTCCCCGGCCGCAGCCGCCTCGACGCAGGCCGCACCCCGTTCCACAGGCCATGGGATCGGCGTCCCTCAGCAGCCACCTACGTGGCACCCGACGCCCCCAGGCGGCGCCCCTCATCGGGCTCAGCGGGCTCGGGCGCCTTCCCCACCTCGCGGCACACGCTCAAGTCCTTCCGTATCACCTCCGGGCACCATCGGGCGCGCCCCTGACAACACCCTGGTCCTGGATGACCCGCTCATCTCCAAGCACCATGCTCGGATCGACGTCTCCCCAACGGCATGGTCGTCACCGACCTGGGATCCACCAACGGTCTCTACGTCGGCGGCCAGCGCGTGCCTCAGGTCCAGGTGACCCAGCCCGTGCTCCTGGGACTGGGATCGACCTTCATCGCCCTGAGCCCGGACGGCCTGTGCGAGGTCCAGGTCGCGGGCGGAGCCGGCGGCGAGCTGGTGGGTAAGGATCTGACCTTCCGTGTCAACAACGGCAACATGACGCTGCTCGACGGCATCTCCTTCTCCCTGCCGGGCAACGAGCTGCTGGCCGTCGTCGGCCCGTCGGGCGCCGGTAAGTCGACGCTGCTCAAGGCTCTCACCGGCGAGCAGAAGGCCCAGGAGGGCCAGGTGCTCTTCAACGGGCTGGACGTCTACGAGCACTACCCGGTCATGCGCAACAAGATCGGCGTGGTCCCCCAGAGCGACGTCATCCACTCCGCCCTCACTGTCCGCAAGACCCTCGAGTACGCGGCCGAGCTGCGCTTCGCCAAGGACGTCTCCAAGGCCGAACGGCGTCAACGCATCGCCGAGGTCCTGGAGGACCTCGACCTGACCGCGCATGTGGACAAGCGCGTCAAGAAGCTCTCCGGCGGTCAGCGCAAGCGGGTCTCCACCGCCATCGAGCTGCTCACCCGCCCCAGCCTCCTGTTCCTCGACGAGCCCACCTCCGGTCTGGACCCCCAGCCTGGACCGTGACGTCATGGACCTGCTGGCGTCCCTGGCTCATGGGACTCGTCCCGGTGACAGCGGCCGCACGGTCGTCGTCGTCACCCACAATGAGAACCACATCGACCGCGCAGACAAGGTCCTCATCCTCGCAGCGGGCGGCAAGCCCGTCTACTACGGCTCCCCCCGGGAGGTACTCCCCTACTTCCGCCAGAGGCTCAACGAGATCGCCTCTCAGGGCCGCCTGCTGCTCAACACGCCCGAAGGGCACTCTGCCCGACCCGCCCGCCGTGGACGGCTACGCCGATGTCTCACGCCCTCATCCGCAACCACACCGCGGAACTGCGTCAGTACATGGAGGCCACAGTGCCCTCGACACGGCGCGGAGGGCGCTCCCGCTGCGGCCGCCGGGGCCGGCGACGCAGGAGAAGCCGCCCAAGCAGCAGTCCGTGCTCCGGCAGGTCTCGACCCTCGTGCGACGCCAGCCTGCGGATCGTGGCGGCCGACCCCTCCTACCTCGCCTTCATGCTGCTGCCCCCATCATCATGGGGACTGTTGACCAAGGCGATCGAGGGGAGCGACGGCTTCGCGGTCCCCCACTACCTGAACCCACTCCCCCGACGCCGGAGAACCCCATCCCCCAGGTCATCAAGTACTCCAGCCAGGCCCTGCAGCTGTTGGTCATCCTCATCACCGGGGCGGCGTTCTCCGGGATGTCGGCGACCATCCGTGACCTCATCGGAGAGCGGGACGTCTTCCCTGCGGGAGAAGGCCGTTGGCCTGAGATCCGGCGCCTCACCTGTTCTCCAAGGCCACCATCCTGGCGCTCATCACCACCGTTCAGACCGCGTTGATGATGGGCATCGCCCTGGCCCTCAACAAGGGCCCCTCCGATGCCATCATCCTGGAGGGGTGGCTGGGGCTGGAACTGGCCTTCTGCTGCTGGGCCGTCGCCTTCGTCTCCGGGCTCCTCGGACTGGCCGTCTCCGCGATGGTCTCCTCCTCCGAGCAGGTCAGTGCCGGTCCTGGTGGTCTCCATCATGGCCCAGCCTGGTTCTGTCCGGCGGCATCATCCCGATCGCGGGGCGAGCGATCTTCGAGCAGCTCGCCTGGTTCATGCCATCGCGGTGGGGGTACGCGATGGCCGCCTCCACCCTGGAGATGCTCGCCATCATGCCTAACCGCGACGACGCGCTGTGGAAGCACGAGACCGCGCAGTGGCTGACGAACTACGGCCTGCTCTCAGCCATCGGCCTGGCCTGCATGGTGGTGTGCTACATCGCCCTGGCCCGCCGTGGGCGCCGCTGACGCCTGTCAGCCCTCCCGACTTGAACGCCGGGGTGCCGACCACAGAGCTGGTCGGCACCCCGGCGTCGTACCTGTCGCATGTGCTCCTATTTGCTGGTGATACTGGAGATCACCAGATCAAAGGTGTAGGTGGACCCTTGTGCTACCAGGAGGCGGGCGTCGCTCTTGTCCTTCGCGGGAACGACGGTGCCTCCGTAAGCGCCGGGAACCTTCCAGCCGACCTTGCCCGTATCGGGCGATACGGCAACGACGAGGTTGCCCGGATCACTGTCCGAGTAGCTGTACTCCCCGACCTCCACCAGCACCTGTCCGTCACTGAGCAGACCAATGGGCCTGATGTGGCACTCCTTGCTCTGTGTGAACTCGGGCAGCTCGAGCTTCTTGCTGCCTGCCTTGGCCGTGCAGGCACTCGTGTCGACGACGACGTCGACCGTGCCTCCGGGGCCGATGACTGGAGTGGTCGAGGACGCCGCCTTCGCTAAGGAGGAGTAGGCATCCTTCAGTGACGAGGCATCCAGCGGTGCTGACGAGGCCCACCAGTGCTCCTCCGAGAACTTTCCTGAGACGGTTGCCGCCTCGCTGCCGTCGGCCTTGTAGATCGTGGCACCTGAGGACGTCACTCGCGAGAAGGCCTCCGGTCCGGACTCGATATTGAATCCGCCGGGGAATCGAGTTTTCTTGTCGAAGTCGGAGTCCGGCTGCTTGCCGGGCTCCGAGACGAGCACCTCACCGGTCTTGGCCGACAGCACCTGGAACTGTCGCGACTTGATCTCGTAGGTGAGAATGAAGCCGTTCTGGACCCGGCCCCCCTTGTACTGGCCGGAAGCGCTCCACTTCTCCTTACCGGATACGTCGTACCCCCTCATGGGGCCTCCGTCGAAAACCTTCCCCTGTTCAGACACGATGCCGAGGTCCTGCGTCGCTCCGATGTAGAAGGACTCCTTGGAGAAAGGCGCTTGAGAGGTCTTGCCCCCAGCCCCGATCACCGTGGATGCGTCAGTGGTCTGGGTGCAGAGCACCGAGCCGCCGACCCAGGGCCGAACCTTGTAGCACTCACCGCTCCACACCGGCGTCGTCGTACTCTTCGAGAGATCGACGAGGTTCGCCTTGCCATCGTGGTCGAAGGCCATCGTGGTCCCATCCGCGGACACAACAGGATTGGAGACATCCGAGTAGCGCAGATCCTCCCGAACGCTGTTGCCCGCAGGCAGTGCCGCCGGCCATCTGTTGCCGATCTCCTGACCGGAGAAGAAGTACCACCAGGTCGCGCTCGCCCCCACGACCGCCAGGACGGTGGCCACTGCGGCCACAGCCACCCATCGACGACGCCACCACCGACGACGCGCACCGGCCTGCGCTCCAGCCGCCGCAGCCGCCGAGTACTGGGCTCCCGGCTGGCTGTAGAAGGCGGGCGCGGAGGGACTGGAGCTGCCCGGAGCGGCCAGCGTCGAGGGAGCGGCGAAGCCTCCGGTGCCCGCGGTCCCCGGGCTGAGAGGAACCTGTCCGGGACTGGGGGCGTACTGCTGCCCACTGACCAGAGTCGGCGCCTCCGGGGCGATCGCCATCGTGGCTGAGGTCGCCGAGGGATTCGGGGGCGTCGCCGGCGGCACCGTCGGATCCGCGGACGGAGGTGCGTCCCAGTCATAGGGCATGACCGAGGCCGTCGACTGCGGAGGCGACTCGAGCCTCGGTGCGGCGGGCAGGCCCGCCAGTGTCGACTGCATGGCATCCAGACGCTGAGCGACGTCCTCGATGGAGGGACGCCTGTCGGGCTGCTTGAAGGTCATCGAGGCGATGAGCTCCCACAGCGGGTCAGGCATGCCAACCGGTCGGCCCGCGTCACGTCGGGCGTGCTGACTGAGCAGCTGAGCGGGTTGTCCCACGAACGGCGTCGTCCCACAGCTCATCTCGTAGAGCATGATGCCCAGCGAGTAGATGTCGGCGGCGGAAGTGGGTGCCTGCATCGACAGAATCTCCGGCGCCATGTACAGCGGTGTACCGATGGCTCCTGTGACGTGGGAGGCGGAGAAGGTATCGCAGATGCGCGCCACCCGAAGTCCGCCAGCCGAGGGACGACGGCCTCCGGCACATTCCTCCAGGCGCCATACCGGTGGCAACCGTCTCCGACGGGTCGCCGCCCCTACTGGGACGCGGGCTGAGCAGGGACGTTGGCAGGCTTTGATGTCCCGGTGAATCACCCGGCCTGGTGAACCGCGCACAGCCCCTGGGCGATACGCGTTCCCCAGGGAGGCCACTTGCGCAGGAGGCAGCGAGCCGCGAGCCCTCAGCAGATCCCGCAGGTCCCCTCCGTTGACGTAGTCCATGACGATCGCGAAGGTGGAGCCCTCGATAACGATGTCGCGGACGGCGACGACGTAGGGGCTGCGCACCCGCAGCAGCGTGGAGCGCTCCTTGATGAAGCGCTCCACGACGTCCGGATTCTCCACCAGGTCGGCGCGCAGTACCTTGAAGGCCAGGGTCTCGCGGGCGTCAGTGCGCCGACCGCGCCAGACCTCTCCCTGGGCACCCGCACCGATCCGGGTCTCCATGATGTAGGAGCTTCCGAGGTGACGGGGGGCGGGGCTTTGGGACATCAGTGCTCCGTGTTACTCAAGGGCTGTCAGGCTTCACGGAGACCTTATCGCGATCCTCGCACCATGGGGACCGCTCTACCAGGAGATGGTCGTGAATCGCTCCTCGAATCTCACCACCCTCATGGGAGGGTCCGTGACTTCAAGGTCGTCGACATGACTACAGTGGCTCCCGTGAGCAAGCAGATGACAACCTCTGACCCGCTGGTGTGGATCGACTGTGAGATGACGGGCCTGGACCAGAGCGCCGACGCGCTCATCGAGGTCGCCGTCATTGTCACCGACTATGAGCTCAAGCCGCTGGCGGACGGAATCGATGTGCTCATCAAGCCTCCCGCCGCAGCACTGGAGCGGATGGACGACTATGTGCGAAACATGCACACCTCCTCCGGCCTCCTTGCCTCCTTGGAGGACGGAGTGACCATGGAGGCCGCCCGCAAGACGGTTCTGGACTATGTGACCTCCCTTGTGCCCGAGCCACGCACCGCCCAGCTGGCGGGGAACTCCGTGGGCACGGACAAGGCGTTCCTGGCCCGCGACATGCCGGATCTCATCAAGCACCTCCACTACCGGATCGTGGATGTCTCCTCCCTCAAGGAACTGGCCAAGCGCTGGTACCCCAGGACCTTCTTCCACGCGCCGAAGAAGGCCGGCGGGCACCGTGCCTTGGCGGACATCCTGGAGTCCATCGACGAGCTGCGCTACTACCGCGAGGTCCTGTTCCCCAGCGGGGAGGGGCCGAGCTCCCAGGAGTGCAAGGACGTGGCTGAGCGAATCCTGCGCACGCCCACCAGGTGACCGGAGCGACGGTCCTCTCAGGACACCCGCCCGACGTGACGTAGTGCACCGAGTCCAGTTTGGTGTGCGGGGAGAGGAGCGGATACAGTACCGATTCGTTGCGGTGATACCGTACATGGTGGCTGTAGCTCAGTCGGCAGAGCGCCTGGTTGTGGTCCAGGAGGTCGCGGGTTCAAACCCCGTCAGCCACCCCACTGATCGCGGATCGTCCCGCGCCCAATACTCTTCTCCATCCAGGCGGCAAGTGATGCCGCCGTCATCCGTAGCGCAGGCGTGCGGCGGACAGCGAAGGCTTCAGCCGTCTTTCCTGCGCCCTGAGTAACAAGCAACCCACTCACTCCGGCGCTCCTGCCGGCGGAGCATGTGCTCGATGCTCTGAAAATCCATCTTCGAGAAAGTCCCTCCCATGCAACGCCGCGACTTCCTGCTCGCTCTGGCCGCCGGAACCGCCGGATGCCTCAGCGCCTGCAACACCACACGAGCCGGCGGCTCGTTCCACCTCACCGGCCTCATCCTCAGCGCAGAGCCTCACCCCGGCCTCACGCGACCCCCTCCCCACACCCTCACCGACGCCGTCGCTCAGCCCGCTCCACCTTCAGGACGGACCGCCTCCGCTACCCGCCCCCAGTCCGGCTGACTCCCTCATCACCGGCCTCGCCGGAGAACGTCGGCAACGTCGTCGCGATCACCATCGACGACGGCGTCGACCTCAGTCGTGAGGCCTACCTGGATTTCGCCAAGGACTCGGGAGTCCGTCTGACCTTCTTCGTCACAGGGTTGCTATCCGAGCTGGACCGACAACCGGGACAAGATGAAGCCCCTGGTGGAATCGGGACAGGTTCAGCTGGCCAACCACACCTGGACGCACCCCGACCTGACGACACTGTCAGAGGGCGAGATCATCGATGAGCTCACCCAGTGCGAGAACCTGCTGCGCAACACCTATGGTGTTACCGGGGCTCCCTTCATCCGGCCTCCCTACGGCGGCCGCAGCTCCTTCACCGACTCGGTCTGCGCCAAAGCGGGCTACACGACCACGACCATGTGGTACGGCTCCTTCGGAGACTCCGGGCAGCTCACGCCGGAGGTACTTCTCGGTGAGGCGCAGAAGTGGCTGCTCGCGCAACACATCGTCATCGGTCACGCGAACTTCCCCACCGTCACTCACGTCTACGGCCAGATCATCGATATCCTGCGTCAGCGCTCCCTGCAGACAGCCACACTCGACGACGTCTACTTCGGCCCCGGGCACAATCGTCACGTCTGAGGGCGCTCAAGCGCACGAGGGCCCCTGGACGACCTCCTGATCCTCGTAGCACGGCCGCGTCCGAGCGGAGCCGATCTCCGGGGTCCGCGGGAGGTAGGCGATCTCGCAACGGCCTTCGAGCTGCTCGTCGAAGGTGCCGATCCAGTCATCGCCGATGACGAAGACATCAATGCCGTACTCATCGACGTCCCGGCTCTTCTGCCCCCAGGTCTGCTCGGGAACGACCAGGTCGACATAGCGAACGGCCTCAAGCATGGCCTTGCGCTGCTCATAGGAGAAGTAGGCGCGCTTCCCCTTGGAGGCACTGAACTCATCGGTCGATAGAGCGACAATGAGATAGTCGCCCATCGCCTTGGCCCGGCGCAGCAGCTCGATGTGCCCGTAGTGGAGCAGGTCGAAGGAGCCGTAGGTGATGACGCGTTTCATTGGGATTGTCCTCATGGTTAGGGCCACCGTTTTTTGTATGAATCACACAAGAACCGATCGCATTGTCGTTGGTTGCGCGTATGGCAGTTGAACGCGCTCGCCGCTAAGTCTAGGCACCAAGCGATCCCCAAAAAATCCTTTGTTACCCCTCTGAAGCAGGCTTTTCAACTATGTCGGCCGTCACCCCCTATCACTTAACCCAATGAATGCGCGAAACCGCCGCCCCACGCCTCACCCCGGCCGCCACCATGTTGAGGCCATCATGTGACAGAACCCCAGCATTCCGCGGTATCGCAACGATTACAAGCGGTTTCGGCACCGTCACAATAAACCCTGAACATCACAGTCTGATTGCAGACAAGCCAATCATGACGACTATCGCTTTTCCGACTCTTCAACACAACTACCGTTATAAGAAAACGAGTAAAGAAGGCCACCTCAGGCCTTTCCCTGTCCCTAGAAGACCGGAGGTCACCAGTGGTAGCAGTAGCTCCTGCCCACACCCTCCCCCGCCCTTCCTGCACCACCTCACGCATCCCTTCCGTGGCGGCTTTCGATGCCCGACCTCCCTTCCGATTTCTCGGCAGTGACCCGAGACATAGCCTCCTGGGCTCTATGGCTCTTCCTGGCAACCCTCATCAGAACATTCTTATCAACGCATCGAATTCTTTATCCGCGCATGCTCCTGATAGGATTCGCGGCCGCAACGCTCATTCAAATGACCGCCTGGTGCGTGACACGGTATTACTGGCCGTGGGCCTCCACGCGGGTCATGCCGTTCATCATCGTGGCAGGCACCGGGTTCGCTCTGGGTTCCTGCTTCCTCGACCTCACGACGGAGGTCCATCTCCTGCCGTGGACCGCCGGCCTCGCCGGGTCGGCCATCGCCATGGCCGACCAGTGGCGGCGTCGGCTGAGATGGCGGGTTCAGGCACGGCGGGCTCTGGAGCCGGTCTCATGAGGACCCTGCTCCTGGGCGGCCTCGTCGTGACGGCAGTCGTCTCCGCCTCCTTGACTGCGGCTGTCATTCCGCTTCTGAAGAGAGCTCGCGTCATTGACGTACCCGAGGACAGGTCCCTCCACCGGTTTCCTGTTCCTCGCGGTGGCGGACTCGCCATCGTCCTGGCCGCCTCACTCGCCACCTGGACATCCATCCTCGTCGCGGCGCACCAGCAAGGCACTGCTCACACGGTGATCAGGCTCGATGTCGCGCTCATGGGTCTGGCGACCGTGCTCGCCTTCGCACTGCTCGGACTGATCGAGGACCTGTTCTCCGTGTCTGTCCGGACTCGCCTGGTTCTTCAGCTCGCCCTGGGTGCAGGACTCGGCCTGGTGGTACACAGCGCCTTCGAGGTCCCACTGTGGTGGACCCCGGCGATCTGTGTGGGCACTGCCGCCCTGGTCAACGCCACGAACTTCATGGACGGCGCCAACGGCCTGGCCTGCAGCCACGCCCTGATGACCTCACTGTGGTACGTCCAGGTGGCGATCGTGGCTCCGGTTCCCGGCCTGGGGCTCATCATGATATCGGTGGCCGGCGCGTGCCTCGGCTTCCTGCCCTTCAATACGCCCCACGCCAAGGTGTTCCTGGGCGACTCCGGCTCCTACGCCCTGGGCGGTGCCTGGGCCTTCGCCGTCACGGCCTGCCTCGCCCAGGGCGTGGCCGTGGAGGCTGCAGTCGCCCCCGTCCTCGTGCTTCTGGCGGATACCGGCTACACCCCTGTGGATGCGGGTGAGAGCAGGCCAGTGCTGGTATGAGCCGCACCGGCTTCACGTCTACCAGCGCCTGGTCTGTGCCGGATGGCCGCACTGGGCCTCGGCTCTTCTGGTGACCCTGGCCGCGGCGTCGTGCTCCGCCCTGGCGGCAGGCAGTCTTCTCAGCCGCAGTCGGCTCTGGATACCCCAGGTCGCCATGGCGGCAGTCCTGATCCTCTACTTGCGGATACCCTCCATCATCGGAGCGCCCAATCCCTTCCCCACCCTCCGAAGGGCGAGGTGAGGACATGCGCATCCTTCTTCTCAGCCACTACTGGGCACCGGAGGTCGGCGCTGCTCAACACCGTTGGAGCCGACTGGCCGAGGCGCTGATCTCACGTGGCCACGAGCTGGCGGTGTTGGCGCCAGCTCCCCACTACCCAGGAGGTCGTCTCCTGCAAGGAGGTGGGGCGCACATGGCCGGCTCGATCAGGCGAGACGTCACCGGAGCCATGGTGCATCGCACGATCTTCCGCCCCTACAGCAGCGGCGTGTGCGGGCGCGGTATCGATCAGATGGTCGCGGCGGCCGACTCCGTGCGCCTGGGGGTGGAGCGCTTCCGGGGAACGAACCGACCCGACGTCATCCTCGGCTCGGTTCCCGGGCTCCCCACCCTTCCTGCAGCGCTCGCCGTCGGCAGGGTCCTACGCCGTCCGGTCGTGGTGGAGCTGCGAGACGCCTGGCCCGATGTGCTCCTGTCAGCCGCGCAGTGGTCCTCGCCTCCCGCCTGCTCATCGGCCATCACGCAAGCCCACCGAGCCCGCAGGCTGGACATCGTCAGCCGAGGTGCACGCACCCTTCTGCCACCCCTCATCACCCGCCTGGAGCGGGAGGCCACGGCTGTGGTGACGACGACGGACTCCTTCGCGCAGGTCCTGCGCTCCCGCGGGGTACGCCGCGTGGTGACGGTGCGCAACACCGGCTCCACGATGCAGGCAGGCCGGCCTCCTGCCGGCCGACGCCGTTCAGACGGCGTCCTGAACGTGCTGTACCTGGGGACGGTGGGGCGCGCCCAGGGACTGGGCTTCGCGGTCAGGGCCGCGCACATCGCCCAGCAGAGCGGTACCCCGGTGGTACTGCGGATCGTCGGCGACGGCGCGCAGCTCCAGGAGGTCGCCGCCTTGGCCCGCAGACTCGGGGCCCCCGTGGAGATACACCCTCCTGTGCCCTGGACCGAGGTGGACCAGCACTACGCCTGGGCTGATACGGCCCTGGTGAGCCTGCAGAACTGGCCGGCCATGTCTGTGACGGTCCCGTCCAAGCTCTACGAGATCATGTCCACCGGACTGCACGTGTGCGCCTCGGTCGACGGTGAGGCTCGGCGCATCGTGGAGGACGCCGGCTGCGGCGACGTCACTGCCCCGCAGGACCCGCAGGCCCTGGCATCCCTGTGGAGGGCTCTGGCTGCCGACCGCAGCCGTCTGGACGTGGTGGGTGGACGGCGTTGGCTGGCGGACCACGCCAACGCCGAGACCATGACGGACCGCTACGAGTCCCTCCTGAGGCAGGTTGTCGGTGACTGACATCCAGATCCTGAGGAACCTGATGCTGCTGGGCACCTCCGCCACCCGGCAGCTGGTCGAGGATCCTGCGCTCCTGGTCCTGCAGGGGGCGCGTCGACTGTCTGAGCCCTGGCGCGGTCGGAGCGCTCGGTTGCTCGGCATCGGGGCGGGTGATCACGAGGTGCGCCGGGCACTGTCGGCATTCATCGCAGACAGGCCGGACACAGCCGGCGACGCGCTGAGTCGGGCGGTACCACGGTCCGCCGCCGGCCGCCGGCTCGCCGCCGAGATGGCGATCCATCTCGGTTCCGCAGAGCGCAGGCATATTGATGCCGAGGGTCTGAGCCCTCGAGTGCGTGCGCGGGACCTGTGGTCCCGGGGACACCTGAGCACTGCGCTGAGCACATTGGAGGGCGCCCGGCTCCAGGGCGCTGTGGGCCCGTCTGCGTTCCCACTCGCCATGATGAGCCCGGGCTTCCACCTCCCGTTTCTCCCCTCACCCGGCTGGACGGCTCCTGACCCGACTGAGCCGCTCCGGGTCCTTCACGTACTGACCAGTTCGCTGCCCCACACTCAGTCCGGCTACACCGTGCGCTCTCACGCGCTCCTGCGGGCGCAGTCCAGCGCCGGCATCGATGTGCGTGCGGTGACACGCATCGGTTACCCCGTGATCATCGGCAGGCCTGCGGCTCAGGCCAGCGACGTCGTCGACGGAGTCACTTACCGGCGGCTTCTTCCTGCGCGGTCACAGGCCTCCCCGATAGCCCGGCTCACACAGATGAGCCGCCTGCTGGCGCGGGAGGTGGAGGCCTTCTCCCCCCACGTGCTGCACACGACCACCAACTACGTCAACGCCCTGGTCACCCAGGCTGTGGCCCGCTCCTACGGTCTCCCCTGGGTCTACGAGATGCGAGGGGTGCTGGAGTGCACCTGGGTGGCCTCCAGGCCGCCGAGCCAGCAGGCCGAGGCGCTGAGCTCTGAGCGCTTCACGCTGCTACGGGCCAAGGAGGCCGAGATGGCCCGGCAGGCCGACGCCGTTGTCGTCCTCTCACGGGTCCAGGCCGAGGACCTCACGGCCCGGGGTGTCGACTCCAGCCGGATCACGGTCGTTCCCAACGCCGTGGACCAGGAGGTCCTCGAGGCCACCAGGCTGTCGCCGGCGGATGCGCGCCGACGGCTGGGACTGCCCCCGCAGCGGCCTGTGGGTGGGGAGCGTCTCCTCCCTGGTGGGCTATGAGGGATTCGGCGTGCTTCTGCGGGCCGTGGCGCGCTGCCGCACTCGGGGGGTCGATGTCCGGTGCGCCGTGGTGGGCGACGGCGTCAGCCGTCCCGAGCTGGTGGCCCTGGCCGGAGAGCTGGGGCTGGAGAAGCCGGTGTGCGTCCTTCCCGGACGGGTGGACCGCGCAACGGCCCTGGACTGGTACCAGGCCCTGGACGTCTTCTGCGTGCCGAGACTGGATACGCCGGTATGTCGGCTGGTGACACCTCTCAAGCCGATGACGGCGATGGCGCTGGGCCGGCCGGTCGTGGCCTCCGACCTTCCCGCGCTCAGCGAGCTCACCGCCTCAGCGGCGAATCGGTCCTTTCCCGCCGGTGACGTCGAGGCGCTCAGCCGAGTGCTGACCCAGCTGGCCGTTGGAGAGCCCCTGCCCTCCGCGTTTCACACGCCGCCCACCTGGAGCGGCAACGCAGTCCGTCAGGCCGAGATCTACGAGGAGCTGGTATGAGCAGGTCGTCCTGGACCCCGTGGCCCGACGGGCAGCCGTTCTGGGGTGGCAGCTCCGAGGTCAGCGTCAGCGTCGTCGAACTCAGCGAGCTGTATCCGGTGGGCCGGCGCCCACCGCTGGTGGCCTACATCCGCCAGCTCTGGCAACGGCGGCACTTCATCTGGGCCGACGCCCGGGCCAAGGCCCTGGGTTCTCAGCGTGGCACCTTCCTTGGAAACGCATGGCTCATCGCCAAACCGATGCTCAATGCGATGGTCTACTTCGTCGTCTTCGGGCTGCTTCTGCAGACGAGCCGCGGTATTGACAACTTCATCGGCTACCTCATCATCGGTGTCACGTTCTTCCCGCCGCTGCAGCGGGCAGTGACCGGCGGTAGCCAGGTGATCGTCGCCGGGAGGAACCTCATCCGGGGGGTTCTCCTTCCCGCGGGCCGCCCTGCCCGCGTCGTACACGATTCGTAACGCGATCGACCTGGTCCCACCGATGATCGCCGTCCTCGTCCTCGTGGTGGTTCTTCCTCCTCACGCCTGGCCGAGCTGGCACTGGGTCCTCATCCTCCCGGTCCTGGCGCTTCAGGTGCTTCTGAGCCTGGGGCTGGCACTGGCCACCTCCCGTATCACCACGACGATTCCGGACATGCGGAATATCTGGCCCTTCCTGACGCAGTTCTGGTTCTACGCCTCGGGAGTCTTCTTCTCCTACGAACGTTTCATTGATCACCCGGTGATGCTGCGGGCCATGGATCTCAATCCCGGATACCTCATCATCACGATGTATCGGGACGCGATCCTGTACCAACGCGTCCCACAGGCTCACATGTGGCTCATTCTCAGTGCCTGGTCACTGGGGCTGACCGTGGTTTCCTTCGTGTTCTTCTGGGAGAAGGAGGAGGTCTACGGTGTCGAACGCTGAGACCGGACCGAAGAATGAGCCAGCGGCCCTCCAAGCGGATGAGCCGGGAGACACGACGACGCCTTCCCCCATCGTCACGATGGCACCGGATGCCGACTCGCGTCCCGCTGTCATGACCGCGGACGACGGTCACGAGACCGGCATCGGCACCGCCACCGTCGTCGTCGACGACATTCGGGTGAGCTACCGGGCGCCCTCCACTGACGCCGAGGATCTGCGAGCAGCGTCCATGGCGCACAAGATCTTCCTGGGGCTGACGGGGCAGAGGCCGAAAGTGAGGATCGATGCCCTCAAGGGGATCTCGTTCGTGGCACGCGCCGGGGAATCGATCGGCATCCTAGGGCGCAACGGTGCCGGGAAGTCCACGCTGCTTCGTATCATTGGCGGCCTGGAGACGCCGACCTCGGGAACAGTGAGCGCCCGTTCCAATCCGGTACTCCTGGGCGTCAATGCGGCCCTCGTCCCAGACCTTTCCGGCGAGCGCAATGTGCGCCTGGGCTGTCTGGCCATGGGGCTGAGTCCTCGACAGATCGAGGAGATCATTCCCGAGGTGATCGAGCTGGCCGGGATCGGGAAGGCCATCCACCGCCCGATGAAGACCTATTCCTCAGGAATGGCCTCACGTCTTCGGTTCGCGATCGCCGCCGCGGCGAACCCGGACATTCTCCTCATCGACGAGGCCCTGTCCACCGGTGATGCCGCGTTCAAGGAGCGCAGTGAGAACAAGATGACCGAGCTGCGGCGCGCAGCCGGAACGGTGTTCATCGTCAACCATGCCGCGCAGGTGGTCGAGGAGATGTGCACCCGGGCGCTATGGCTCATGGACGGCGAGCTCATCGGAGATGGCCCGGGTCCCCAGATCGCCCATGACTACCGATGGTGGTCCTGGAACATCGCCAAGGACAAACCGGACAAGGCCGCCAAGATTCTGGCCGAGTGCCAGGAGAAGTGGAAACCGGCAGAAGTGCGGCTCCAACGCTCGGAGAGCCGCACACTGCCCTACCGACACGCTCGAGGAGTATGACCATGCGCAGTGAGGAAGGCGCCATGACAGCAGGACGAATCACGGTCTACGGCTCTTGTGTGGCCAGGGACGTGGCCAGTGAGATGGAGCAGCGGGGTTGGAGCGTGGAGCGTTACATCGCCCGTCAGTCCCTCATCAGTGCGGGGCGCCCGGCCGACGTCGGCGATCTTGATCTGTCCTTGCTGAGATCGTCCTTCGCCCGTCGTTCCTTCCTGTCCGACATGGTGGGCAATCTGGAGGCGCAGCTGACGGCCGTCGCCTCATACACCGATCTGCTGCTGTGGGACCTGACCGACGAGCGCCTCGGCGTCCTGGAGACGGCCCCCGGGACGTTCCTGACACGTTCGACGGAAGCGCTGACGGCCGGCCTCTACGAGGGGCTTCCCGCCAGGTTCCTCGAGCTGGGGACGGCGGAGCACCTGCATCTGTGGCGGCCTGCCCTGTTGCGTTTCCACAGTCTCCTGGAACGGCTCGACCTGGCGAGCAAGACGATCCTCATCAACGTCCCCTGGGCGACGAGGACCACCTCGGGCACGTCAACCGTCCCGAGCTGGGGACAGACGGCCATGGAGGCCAACTGGGTCATGACCCGCTATGTCGACCTCGTCTACCAGGAGACCGACCTGCGGATCCTCCAGGTGCCCGATGAGCTCGTCGTGGCCGACGACGCGCACCGCTGGGGGTCCGCCCCCTTCCACTACGCCGGGTCCCTGTACTCATGGATCGCCGACGAGCTGGAGATCGCTCTGGCACCGCGCAGCCTCGCCCCGACGCTCTGAGCTCCGCCTCGTGCAGCAGGGCAGGTCGGCGTCGGGCCCGTACGGGTCCTCACCCGCTTCAGCGACGACGCCGCAGCAGCCCCTGGAGGCTCATCGTCCTGGCCGGGCGCGTCTGACCCAGCCGTGGTCGGCGGGGCCACAGGGGGATGCGGGGGACGTCTCCGCCGGAGTAGCGCTGCACCGCCTCAGCCCCGGTGAGGACCCAGCCGACGTCGGTCCCGGCGTAGCGAAGAGGATCCGCCTGCCGGCTGGGAGACTCGACGGTGCACAGCTCCATGACCTCGCCGTCGCGCACCACCGCCACCTCGGGGCATCCTTTCCACAGCAGGAGGCGGGCACGGTCCCGGGCACGGAGGTTCCCCCCAGGGGCTGCAGATGATCTGATCGGAGTCGAGGCGCTGCGCCAGCTCACGCATCTCCGCCGCGTGCGCCTCCCCCAGTCCCGGTGGAGCGGTGGGCATCCGACCCGCGTCGACGACTCCGAAGTACCAGCCGAGGTCGTACAGGATCGTCTGCTGAGCCCAGGGCTCACCACCGGCGGCATCGAGAAGGGCGTGGTAGCGCGTGCGCATCTGAGCGACGTAGCGGCCCGGCCGCAACCAGGCGGTCTGGACCGCGGAGTCGCCTGAGACCCGCTTGTCATAGTGGTAGACGGCCTCGGGCACGTAGACGATACTACGGCCCCGCCGGTTCGGATGCGTCCCAGGTAGAGCGCGTCCTCGAAGGTGGGCGCCTCGCGGCCCTCGGGGAACCGGGCCGCGAGCGCCCGATCGGCCCGGATGAGACACTCGTGGACGGAGAGCTGGATGGCTTGCGGCTGACGGGCGGCATCGGCCCGAGCAGTCCCGCTCTGGAAACGGAAGTCGAGAGGGTGGGCCGTCTCAGCACCGTCCTGGTGGATGAGGGTGCGGCCGGCCAGGAGGAAGTCGCCTCGGCGCCTGGCGCCCAGGAGCCGGGTGAGGAAGTCGGGGGCGAGCCAGTCATCGGGGTCGGGAAAGCCGATCCACTGCCCGTGGGCGCGTCCCATTCCGACGTTTCGGGCGCGGCCCTGTCCCCCGTTGTCCGTCTCGACGATCTCGACGTCGAGGTCTGTTCGCCGCGCCCAGGTTCGGCAGACCCTCGGTGAGTCGTCGCAGGCCCCGTCCAGGACGAGCACGATCTGGAGGCGGTTGTGCGGGTGGTCCTGGGCGTCGAGCGAGCTCAGGAAGCAGGGGCAGGTAGGGGGCCACGCCGTAGACGGGGGTGACGAGGGCTGACCAGGGGCGGGCGGCGGCGCAGCCGTGGGCGCCTCGGTACCGGGGCCCGCATCAGATCAGGTCGCGTCGGAGCATCGCGGTGAGGCGGGCGCAGGCTCCGGCGTCGAGCAGTATGAGGGTCCTCGGGGCGGTGACTCGGCCGGCGATGACGTCCTCCACCGCCTGATGCACCTGCGCGGAGGTGTCCACGCCGATGGCTCCGATGGCCTCGTGACGGGCGCGGTAGCGGTCCGTGTCCGGACGTCCGCGGGGATCCCAGACGATGCCGACGCAGCCGGCGATCATGCCCTCGTCGAGGACGGATGACCTGTCCGAGACGACCGCCCAGGAGCGGACCAGGTTCTCGGGCAGGGTCGCGGCCGGTGACGGCGGGCACGCCCAACGCCCTGAACCACTCGGGCGCGTGCAGCACTAGGCTGGGATGGGCGAACAGGACGGATGCGATGGCCGGCCTGGGTCAGGCCGGCGGCCAGCTCGAGCCAGGGCCGGTAGAGCGTGTTGAGGAGTCCGACGGCGTCGGGGTCGCTCTCCAGGGCACGTGAGACCTCCGGGTCCCAGGTGGGGGCCAGCAGGATGCTGTCACGCTCGCGCCCCAGAAGGCTGTAGAGGTGGTCGTGGCGGGGGAAGCCGGTGCGCCAGACTTCTCGGTCGGTGAGGGTGTAGGAGGTGTGGTCCGCCGTCAGTCCGGCCTGCTCGGCGGCGGTGGCGCACACGACGACATCCAGGCGGGCACCGTTGAACCAGCGCCACATGTCGCGCATGGTCACACCGTGCTGAAGGAAGACGAGGCGCTGGTCGGAGCCGACGCCTGAACCGGTGAGGCGGTCCTTGATGAGGGGGTCACCGATGTCGGACAGGAGGATGGTCTCGGCACCGCTCCAGGCGGCATCGAATCCCGGACCGGTCGGGTCCAGGAGGACGAAGCCGTCCTGCGCGAGGCGTTCCCAGTCCGGACAGCTGCGTTCGATGACGAAGATGTGCCGGACGCTGGGAGCGTGGGTGCGGGCATAGCGGTACAGCGGCTCGGCGTTGTCGCCGGCGCTGTCGTGGCGGTCCATGTAGAGCCAGGTGCGGGGCCAGTCGGAGGGGGCCGAGGCGGTGTACGGCGAGGGCGCTGAGGAGGACACCGCGGAGGACGCGTCCGAAGCCGAGGACGTGCCGTCGGCCTGCCGGTTATCCTGCGTGCCGCTGGGGCTGAGGAACCGGGCCAGGCGCCGGCGCAGCCCGAATGAGGACGCTCCCTGACTGCGTTGACCGGGGATCGTCTCAGGCGGTCTGGGGTTGCCCCGGTAGGGGCCACCGGGAGCTCGCGACCGTCGATGACGGCGGTGATCCTCCCCTTGGGCAGCCAGACGATGCGCTCGTGGAGTACCACGTCGTCGAAGTAGCGGTGATCGACTGTCTTGGCACTGGTCGGCTGGGCCCAGGCGCCGTCCACCTTCCACTGCTCCTGGGGCATGTCGCCGGTGTAGAAGTAGGTGGCCTTCTGATCACTGCGGAACCTGCGTCCCAACGGCAGGATGGGGGCGGGCATAGGGCCTGCGGTCATGGCGACCAGGGCGGTGCGACGTCCCACGGCCAGCGGCGTGGAGCAGTACGCCTCGATCTGGGAGGCGGGGACGCGTCGGGTGACGGCGCGCAGAAGGCTGGGCCACCTCGGCGCGCTCGGCGGCCGTGAGCCCGGCCGAGGGGTAGCGCAGTCCGCGGTCGGCGTCGGTGACCTGGATGAGGCGGTGAATGATGAGTCGATGGACCCAGGCGGGTGGGGGCAGTCGACCTGCAGCCACGCCGGCAGCACGGTACCCAGCAGGTGGCGGTAGTGGTCGATCCCTCCCCAGGGGCCGGGGCTTGGGGGCGTGGCGGATGACGGCCGGGCCGTCGTGGAGGCCCGCCCGGTTGCCGGTGGCCACGATGTGGGCGATGAGCCCGCTCAGGCCGATGCTTCGTCATCACCGGCGACACCGTCAGCACCGTCGACGCCGTGAAGGGTCCCGATCCGCCCCAGTGCTGCAGACCGTGGCGGGGGATGGTGAGTACCACTCCGCTCATGGTGTCGGGGAAGATGTGGGGCTCGACGGTCAGGTCAGTGGTGCGGCTGCCGTGCTTGAATCGCCATTGCAGCCGCTCGTCCCGGGTACCGTCGGGGCGGATGGTCACGGTCGGGGTGAGCACGACGGTCTCGCCGGGGCCGCACTGAGCCAATGAGGCGAGATATCCGGGCTCGACCCGGTCTCCCGCTCTGAGGAACAGGACCCGGGTCCCTGCGGCCAGGGGGCGGAGGATCTGGTCCAGAGCCGCCGGATCAGGGCACCCGATGGGGACGATCCCGCCTTCGGGCGAGTCCTGGTGAAGAGAGTCAAGCGTGTCCTGACCACCTGCGGAACCGATGATGATGACGTGCAAGGTCTCGGTGCTGCGGGCGTTCATGAGGTGGGCATCTCCATTTCGTGGGGCGGTCCCCAATGACTAATGGTGGACGTAGCCAGTACCTCTGCGTCGGAGATGTCCCAGGTGTGTCCGAAAGTCGTCCCACGTCGCTGGACGAACCCGAATCGGGAGGCCGAGTAGATACGGGCCCCGACACGTACGCAGTCATTGAGGAAACCGGTGTCCTCACCGGTGGTCGTCTCAGGAAAAGTGATATCTCGCACCAGGTCCGTACGAGCCACCAGAGTCGGTCCGGAGACGAAAGTCGTATAGCGGTGCTCCCAGTCGGCGAAGCGCAGCACCGTCAGGTCCGGGCCCGTCAGGTGCAGGTAGTGGGCGTGCTTGCCGACGACGTCGGCACGGGCGTAGTCGGCCGCCGCGAGAGACTCGAAGAGGTAGTGATCGCCGTAGAGGTCGTCGTCGTCCATCTTGGCGATGTAGTCGGCCTCGACCCGCGAGAGCATGAGGTTGTAGCAGGCTCCTAAAGGAGTGCTGGCCTCAGCGGTGAGCCAGTCGATCTCAAGGCCCAGCTCGCGGGCGCGGACCTTATTGCTGGATTGGGCGGTGAAGCCGTGGGTGAGGATGACCGGCGCCATCGTCACCTGCTGCTGGCCGGCCAGGGTCTGCAGGACGTGGTCGATCTGCTCGGGCCGGATGGTGGACACCAGGGGTGCGACGGTGGGCCGGCGTCGGGCCCGCTCGCCCATGCCGACGGCTCGCAGCACGCTCTCCACTCGGTGGCTGTAGGTGTGATGGCCCCAGATTTCACGTTGTGCCAGGTAGGTCATGTGATCCCCGAGGATCGGGTTGGTCACGAGCGCGCGCACGGTGTGCCCGGCCTGAGCCCGGTCAGTGACCTTGGCCAGGGTGCCTGCGGGCAGAAGGCGGTCAGTGGCCGGCGTCGGGGTGCTCACCACGGGAGTGCCGCAGGCCAGGACCTCGATGACGCGGCGCGGAAGCATGGACGGGCTGTCCACCACGGAGCTGACGTTGAGGAAGACGGCGTAGGCGCGGTAGGCGGAGAGCATCTGGGGGTAGGTGAGACTGCCTCGCACACACGAGTCCCAGGGAGGCGGGAACTGGTAGGTGTCGTCGCCGTCGAGGTACCGGGAGAAGATGTCCAGCCCGTGGGGCAGTCGAGCCGAGACGTCGAGGGCGCCGCCCAGGACGACCTCCATCTGCTCGCGCCGCTCGGGGTACTTGTGAGCGAAGTAGGTTCCGGCGAAGGCGACATCCCTCCGTGGGGCGGGGCGGCCCGTATCGTCCAGCAGGCGGATCGGGTTGTGGATCGCGGGCTGGGCGGCGAAGGGCAGGACCCCGATGCGATCATGCCCCAGGTCTCGCCGGTAGCGCTCCACCATCGCCTCATCGGTGGTGAAGACCCAGTCGAAGAGGCGGGCGGTCTCAATGGCCTCGTCGTAGTGGGCGGGATCCTCCTTGTTCCAAAAGACCGTCGGCACTCCTCGGCCCCGCAGTGCGGTGACCATGTCCCTCAGGTGACCCGAGGGCCCCTGAGAGCCGATGACCTGGAAGCGCCAGGCGTCGTCGTTGCCGTGCCAGGCGGACTCCACGAAGAGCAGGTCGATGGGGGTCTGCTCGACCTGCTCGCGCCAGCCGGTGGGGGTCAGGGGCACGGAGCGCCACTCGTAGCACAGGGCGAGCGCCGAGAACTCATCGGCGATCACCCCGACGGTCACGTCGTGACGCGGCCCGGTCTCCTGCGGTGAGGGCAGGGGCCAGTCCGGCAGGAGCATCCGGCCCCGTCTCCTGGAGGCCCACCGGCGGGGACGTACCCAGGCGGTGGTCCGACGACGGCGCAGGTGCTCACGCAGCCCTGCCGGCCCCGAGCGGCGCAGGTGCCACAGGGCGCGCCGCAGCTCGGGGGCCGTCCGAGGCGTCATGCGGGCACCCCTCGCGAGGCCGCACGCCTGCGCCGTCTCCTCCTGGACGCCGCCTTCCCCTTGGGGCGCCGAAGGAGCGCTTCGGGGCCGAGCACCGCCTCCAGGGTGTCCCGCAGTGAACGCTCGTTGTGCTCCTTGACGTCGAAATCTCCGTGGGCGAGGTGGGGCTCGGCCAGTGCCGTGCGGATCGCCTGAGCGATGTCCTGGGGTGAGGTCCCGCTCAGAACCCCGTATCCGAGGGAGACCAGCTCCCGGTTGCCCGGAAGGTTGGAGGCCACGACCCCGGTTCCCAGCGTCATCGCCTCCAGCAGGGTGACCGGCTGCCCCTCGTGCAAGGAGGGCAGGACGAACAGGTCGGCTCCGTCAAGGACCGGGAACGGGTTGTCCATCTGTCCCAGCATCACGACGTGCCCGGACAGGCCCAGGGAGTCGATCCTGGCCCGCAGCGTCCCTTCGAGCACCCCGGATCCGATGATCGCCAGGCCGATACTCAGGCCTGGAGCGCCGCCGACCTCGGAGCCGTCCTGCTTGCGCAGAAGGGCGACCGCCTCGATCAGAGCGGCCTGGTTCTTCTCCATCGACATCCGCCCCATGGTGGCAAGGACGATGTCGTGCTCGTTCTTCAGCGCGGTGAAGGCATCGGGGGCGGGCGCCTGCGCCCCGAGGCGGACCCGCTCGACGTCGAGGAGGTTGCGGGCCGAGAGCTGGCGCTGGGAGAGGTCAATGCCCAACCCGGCCAGTCCGGTACGGTTGTGGCGGGCCAGTCCCGGACTGACGGCGACGACGGCGTCGACATCGCCGTAGAGGGTGAAGACGCGCTTGAGGCCCGGGTACTTGTCCCGGTACTCGTTGTCCATCTGGTTGTGCTGGTAGCAGGAGGTGCGGGATCCGCGACGCCCCCAGGCCGCGATGAGCGACACCCAGGTCTCGGCGTAGCCGTCGTACTCGATGGCGGCGTCGGGCACGAAGTCCCCCAGGATGCGACGCGTCTCGCGCTCGTAGTACGCCCAGTAGGAGTCCCAGAAGCTCTGCGAGGTGTAGGCCTCGGGGTGGTGGGCGAAGTCGTTGACGCAGGAGCGTTCGTGAATCCGCCAGGGAGCCGCCCCGGGCTTGCAGATGACGTGGACATGGCGGGGCAGGCGTCGGAAGATCTCCTGACGGTCCTCGTTGTCACGCAGAACGGAGGGCTCAACGATGAGGTTGACCGAGTAGAGCGCCGGATCGAGTGCCTCCAGGAGGGCCAGGAGGGCTGAGGCGATCCCGTTGGGGATCATGGAGGCGTGGAACAGGAGTGTCCGGCGCTTGCGGGCGCCGTCGCCGACCGCGGGGTCGAGTGCGTGGTCCCTGATGATCGCCCGCTGTCCGTGGTCGAGGTCGTCGTCGAAGAAGAATCGGGCCAGGCGAGCAGAGGCCCGTCCGTCCTCGTAGGGACAGTACCGGGCGAGAGCCTCCTGGGGCGCGATCCCCTCCCCGGCCAGGGCACGCCCGATGGCTGAGGCCAGCTCGCCGCGGTCGTAGCAGGCCAGCCCGGGGACCTCCGCGGGATCGAGGTACAGGCCCCGCTCGGCCCGGTACTCCTCGATGTCGTGCATGTAGAGCACGATGGGGCGCTTCTGGGGCAGGAAGTCGAAGAGGATCGAGGAGTAGTCGGTCACCAGGACGTCGACCGCGGCCAACAGCTCGTTGGTGTCGATGTCCTTGGGCACGACGCTCACCGGCAGATTGACGCCGGCCAGCAGCTTCTCGGAGAGGCGGTGGGCCCGATAGACCACGAGCACGTCGTCACGGGAGGCCATGGCGGTCAGGTCGGCGACCAGGGCCTCGCGGTCCAGCTCCCGCTTGCTGACTCCGCCGCGCCAGGTGGGGGCGAACAGAACCAGACGGCGCTCGTCCCCCTCGGCCATGCCCAGGCGGCCTCGAAGCGCCTTGCGGTCCTCGTGGCTCATCGTCAGCGAGGTGTCCAAACGAGGGGATCCGGTGATGATGGTGCGGCCCCGGTAGACGTCACGCAGATCATGGTCCTCGATGAGGGCCCATCGGGTGAGCTCATTGGGAGCCATGAGCGTGGTGCTCAGCTGGAAGTTGCGCTGCAGGTTCTCGTAGTCGAGCAGACCGCCCCGCATGGACCGCCCCAGGGTCTTGAAGGGGGTGCCGTGCCAGGTGTTGAGGTAGCGCTGCTCGCGACGGCGCACGAAGTAGGGAGCGAAGGAGACGTTGTTGACGAGGTACCCGGCGGTGGCGAGGTACTGCATGTACTCGGAGCTGTGCAACGGGACGAAGACGACGTTGCGACGGCCCAGCAGATCAGGCGGGATAGCACCCAGGTCGTTGACGGCCCACACGTGGAGCAGGTCGGAGTACTCCGGCCGGTCCACCATCCAACGGAAGATGGCCAGGGGGTGGCAGCCGATCGAGGCGCCGTGGTTGGACTCCCACAGCACCAGGTGGGGGCTGACGGGAAGAACCTCCAGGGCCTCGGCGTAGCGGATGTTGCGGGCGGCTCCCGAGGTTCGCCCATAGGCCCGCGGGTCCAGCCCGTCCTTGCAGCCGAACTCCTCGGCCTGCTCGAGGATCTCGCAGGCGAGCTCCACCTGCCCGGCGTCCTGGGCCAGCTGGGCCAGGACCAGGCGGTGGTTCCGGTCCCCCTTGAGAACCAGAGGGAGAACACGGCGGATGGACTGAGCCGCCGTACGCGCCGCGGCGGGCGGGATCTCCATGCCGGTGCCGGGATCGTCCGTACCGCCATGGGACCTGAGAGCCTCGTGAAGCCCCAGCATGATGTCGCCGATGGTGGACTCGACAAGATCCTCCGGCCGTTGCCGAGGCGGGGGCGTGATCTTGGCGCGAACCAGGTCGAGGAAGTCCGAGCTGGCCCGCTGCTTCGATACCGACGCCAGCCCGCGTGGGGACGGTCCCAGGTAGGACCAGAAGGAGGCCAGAGCCTCGTCATGGTGTCCCAGTCTTGCCAGACAGACCCCACGGCGATAGTTCCACCAGCTGCGTGCGGGCTTCTTGAGCGTCCGCAGGGCCTCCTGGTAGGAGCGCTCCGCGGTGAGGAGGTCGCCAATGCGCTCCGAGGCGAGTCCCAGCTTGTAGAGGGTGTGCCCGTTCCCCGTGTCCAGCGAGGCGGCCAGGGCGTACTGCCCTTGTGCTCGCTCGTACTCACGCAGACGGTCAAGGCAGTAGGCCAGCTCGTAGGCCAGCTCCACCCTGGACAGTCCCTCTCCCGGATAGAGCTCGAAGAGCTCGGATGCCAGTCTCCAGTCTCCCCGGGAGCAGGCGAACTGGGCCGGTCCTTTGCTGCAGGCCTTTCCTCCGGCCGCCTCGCAGGCGGCGGCGAAGCTGGCCGAGGCGCGAGCCCGATCACCGTCGCGGTGGGCTATGACCCCCTGCTCGAAGAGCTCCTGCGCACTGAGCCGATCAACACTGGCCAAAGCATCCAGGGTGCACCTGGCCGGCCCGTTCAGGCCCAGGTGGAGCTGAGTCTGAAGGAGCTTGCGCAGCCAGGCGGCGTCATTCTCGTGCTCGGGCAGACCGGAGAGCAGAACCTCCAGGCGCTGCCACTGCGGGGTGCTCGCGGGCAGGCAGGCGAGCAGGTTCTCCGAGTAGCGGCGGTCTCGCACCCCTGAGGAGAGGGCACGCGAGAAGAAGACGGAGGCCCCTTCAGGATCATCCTGCCGTTTGAGGAGGCAGCCGGCGCGGTAGAAGGCCTCTCCGCAGGCGGGGTCGTGGTCGGCCACCTCGGTGTAGGTTCTCAGGGCGGCCTCGAACCGCTCCTGACGCTCGGCGATGACCCCTAGACGCAGCCGGGTCGCAGTATCGTGGGCGCCCTCGGAGAGCTTTTCATACAGGCGCCTGGCCTCCGCCAGGTTGCCGTCTTCATACTCCTTAGCGGCGGCGTAGCGCACCAACCTGGACGCGGCCGGCAACTGCAAACGGCCGGAAACGGCGCGCCCCATCTTCCTGAGGACAGCATCCTTGGACATGATAATCGCCTTTATTACAGCACGAACGTTCTACGGATTAAAATCTTCGCTTGATGGCGCGCCACGCAACGGGAATCAATCCGGTTTCCATCTCGGACGTCCGCTTTCAACCCGCACGGCATCCCGCCTCACAACACACCCATCAACTCAGGCGCATATCACTCTTGATCTGAGTCGTCGAGACCTCTGGAGTCCGAGGAAGGTAGACCACCTCGCACAGCCCTTCGAGCTGATCGTCGAACTCGCCAGTCCAGTCGTCACCCATGACGAAGACATCAATACCATATCTGGCGATATCCTCGGTCTTCTGCCCCCAGGTCACGCTCAGGCACCACAAGATCGACATACCGAATGGCCTCGAGCATCACCTTGCGCTCCTCGTAGGGAGAAGTACGCCTGCTTACCCTTTCCGGCATTGAACTCATCACTGGACAGCGCCACCATCAGAAAGTCCCCAAGCGCTCGCGCACGCTTTCAGCAACGCAATATGACCATAGTGGAGCAGGTCATATGTGCCATAGGTAATCACGCGCTTCATGGGGTCACTTCCTGGTCGGACGTCCGAAGTTCGCCCGCACCAACACTCCGGACAAACCGTCGTGAGTATTACCCACTTTCGAACTGAAACTGAAGATGTCACAGAATCGATGCCATTCCGATATGCCGCCGAAACACGTGATGTTCACAGTCGACTCTCACAGAGAGGCCTGTCCCACTTTCCCCGAGCGCCTCACATTCTCACAACAATTCTTCTTTCCAGTATTTTGAGAGATGTGACTCATCCGCTCTTCCAGTCACCTATCAGTCCAGGAAATGAGTGATCCATCCACGGATCCACACGAGGTTGTCCAGGATCGGTACGGGATCGACATCTGGCGATGTGCAGTGCCCCGCGGTGGTGTCGCTGTCGCTGAGGATCCGCTGCAGGTGGGAAGCGAGCCCATCGTGGTCGACAGCGATGGGCAGCCCCGATTCGAGGGGCCAGTCACCGTACAGGCCCCTCTCGACGTCGCGATAGGAGGACAGGTCGGGTACGTAGGCCACTGCCGGCTTCCCAGTGAGAGCGAAGTCGAAGAAGATGCTCGAGTAGTCCGACACCAGGACGTCGGCCGCCACCATGAGCTCCTCGACACTCGGGTACCCGCTGACATCGACCGTCCCCGGGACACGGCCGGTCCGGTTCATGTGGTGGCTGCGCATGAGGACCACCGCACCGAGACGATCAGCCAGAGACGCCCCGTCCAGAGCCCCCAGAGGCCCGCGCCCGCTCACGGAGCCGCCTCCGGTCTCACCCTTCGAAGGACGCAGGCTCTCACGCCAGGTCGGTGCGTAGAGGATGACCGGCTGCTCCTGACCGATTCCGAGCTCGTGGCGCACCCGCCGCCTCACCTGAGAGCCTCCGATCATCCTCAGGTTTCGGGGGGTACTCCCCCACCCGGACCTGCCCGTGGTATCCCAGAGCCTGCTGCAGACGCCGGCCGGCTTCCGGATTCTGGGCGAGCAGCAGATCCCACTGGGGGACCTGGCGGGTCATGAGGCGCCGGTATCTCAGGGTGACGGCTCTCGGGGCGTCGTGCAGCAGCTTCTTGATCGGAGTGCCGTGCCAGGTCTGGAGCAGATGCTGGCCCTCACGCTTGGAGAACCAGGAGGGCAGGTGGTCGTTGGTGACGATGACACGTGAGGTGCGCAGCGCCTCCACCCATTCCTGTGATCCGACGACGACGGGGCGGGCGCCCGACGGCACCGGAACCGTGCCATCGACGACCGACCACCACAGGGGCGCGGTAACGCCGTGGGCCGCCAGGTCCTCGCATATCGCGGCCGGGTTGTCTCCCCCCGCTGCGCCCGCCGAAGGACTCCAGGAAGACTCCCGCCCTCAAGGCATTGGCCTCACGTTCAATGAGGAGCCGATGTCCCCGTCGTGAGCGCTCATGAGGTGTCAGCGGGGGGATGACGGCTACGGCCACGGTGCCGTCCCGCCGGGTGATGATCCGCGCGCGGCGTGCGGGGCGCACGCAGTCCACTGAAAAGGCGGCACCATCGGGCACCACCACGGAGCCGGTGGGCGCCGGGGGCGATGGGGACCTCGATGGCGGGTCCGTCAACCCACCCCCTGCCAGACAGACTCCCCTCAATGCGGCGGTCGGGCTCGTCCCGCGAGGCGGCACTCCAACCCACCGGGCAGGTCCCCAGCTCGGCGCGGGGGTCGACCAGGTCAATACTCGCCGACCACCCGCCGCCCGGCACCAGGACGGCGGGCACCGCCATCGAGCCGCCACTTCCGGCGCTGCCACCGAGGACAATATCCAGCCTCGCCGGGGCCCCCGTCACCGTTCCGCTCAGCACCAGCGTTGCGTCGATGTCCTGACGCGCGGCGAGCAGCACGACGTCAATCGGACCACTGGGCAGCAGCGCACTCTCCCGGCTTCCGCTGTCCACCGCAGCGACCTGGAGCAACCCCCGTCGACCGCGCACCGCCAGGCGCTGCCCGGACTCCGGCGGCGCCAGCCGCCACCTGCTGGAGCCGGCCGGTTGCGGCATCCATGCCCACACCCTTCGCCCCGCGACGCAGGTCACCACCCGAAACCACGCGGAGCGTCCCGGTTCGAGACGCAGACGCACCGCGATCCCCGAGGAGAGGTAGGAGCGCCACGGGTCGCCGGCCTCCAAATCGGCTCGGGGCGCCTCGCAGCGGTCCACCTCGGCGCGGCCTCGAACTTCTCCTGACTCGTCGACCACCTCAACGGTCGGGAGATCGGTCAGGCTCGGGTCCACTCCCCAGACCCAGGCGCAGCCGCGTACCTCCAGGGTCCTGGGCCCCACCCAGCGCGCTGTGTCGACGCCGACGTGCAGTCGCAGATCAACGTCTCGGACCTCGGTGAGCCGGTGGGGTACCGCGATCTGTTCCAGAAAGCGCTGCTCGGGACGCAGAGCCCCCGTCTCGTGGGTCAGGGGAAGGTGGCCCAGGTCCTGGCGCCAGCCGATCAGCTCCTCAAGCTCCGCGGCGTTGAGTGGCCCGTCTTGGATGAGGAGCCACAGCACGAGTCGATCGAGCAGCTCGGTCGACTCCCACACAGAGTCCTCTGCATCAGCCAGCGCCCTCCTCGCGGTGCGGCGGAGCCTGCCGACGAAGTCAGGCCCCTCCCGGTGAGCCCGCTCAGCCAGACGAGCAAGAGTCCGATTCAGGCGCTCGGCGACCAGACGCTGACGCACCGCCTCCGGGGCGTGGGCAACCAGTTGCACCATGGCGTCCACCTCCGCCAGGAGGGCGCCGGGATCGGCGTCCGCGCCGGGACCACGAGCCGCCGATCCGGCGCGCCAGGTGTAGACCTCCTCATCCAGCACGTCAATGCGGGTCGCGGTAAGAAGCACCGCGAGGGTTCTGGCGGGGAGAGGCATCACAGGGCGGCGGAGCGCACTGAGCCCTCGTGGCAGGGTCCACAGCCTTCGACGGGCCATGACGGCACCGGCCACAAGCTCCTCAACCGCCTCGGGCACCTCGGCCAGCGGCTCCGCGAGGCGAGGCGCGCGGGGCGGCCCCGTCCTCGGCCCGGCCCCGGTTACCGGTGTCAAGGACCGCGAGCGCGCAACGACGACGTTGGAGCCCGACCGCTCCAGGCACTGAATCATCGACTGGCAGGCACCGGCGATGAGTCCGTCCCCGCCGTCGACAATGGTGACCAGTCGCCCTCGCGCTCGCTTCAGGGCGGTCTCCAGGTCGCCGCCCCGATCACAGGGCACGACCCGGATACGCCGGTCCCTGGCGGACAGGCGAGTCGCCACCTGCTCACCGGTGCTCTGCGCGTCGGCCTTCGGCCCGACGACGACCAGGACCTCCACGTCCTTGAAGGTCTGGTTGAGCACGGATCGGACGGCCCCTTCCAGGTGAGGGCCGGCCTCCGACGCCCGGACGATGACGCTGAGTCGGGGCCGGTGCACGCCGCGCAGAGCCGCACCGATGAGACGTCTGAGACGCCGACCGCCCATGTTCTTCTACCCCGTCAACCGGTGAGCGCTGCGGCGCCAGAGCCCCGTGGCGTCAATGAGGTTGCGCCCCTCGAGCAGGAGCGGATCAAGGTCGGCGAACTCCTGGTGGCTGACCAGCAGCGCCACGACATCAGCCTGTTCGACGGCCTGCCGGCACCCGGTCAGTCGCACGTTGTCCCGCCGAGCCAGAGACGGCGGAAGCTCCTTGGCGTGCGGCTCAGCCACCAGGACCCGGGCGTGGGGCGCTGCGACGGCCACGTTCTCGGTGATGGTGAGCGCGGGTGACTGGCGCAGATCGTCGACGTCGGCCTTGAAGGTCAGGCCGAGCACCGCCACGGTCGGCGAGGCCGCTCCTTCCAACGCCTGGAGGATGCGCCCCACGTAATGGGCCGGCCGGGAGTCGTTGACCTGGCGGGCCGTGCGGATGAGCCTGGTCTCCTCGGGAGCGCAGGACACCAGGAACCAGGGGTCCACCGCGATGCAGTGACCGCCCACCCCGGGGCCCGGTTGAAGAATGCTCACCCGCGGATGGCGGTTGGCCAGGTCGATGAGCTCCCAGACATCCACCCCGACCCGCTCGCAGACAACGGCCAGCCTCATTGGCGAAGGCGATGTTGAGGTCGCGAAAGGCGTTCTCCGTCAGCTTGGTCATCTCGGCGGTGGCGGCGTCGGTCAGGACCAGGTCGCCCCGGCAGAAGGTGGCGTACAGGTCTCTGGCCAGGTGCGAGGCCTCGGGGGTCAAGCCGCCGATGACCCGGGAGTTGGTCACCATCTCCGCCATGATGCGCCCGGGCAGCACGCGTTCGGGGCAGTAGGACAGGTGCACCTGGGGCCGTCCACCGCCGCCGTCCGTGGAGAGGTCCGGGCGCATCGCGATGATCGCCTCGGCCAGGCCGCGAGTGGTGCCGGGTGGACAGGTCGACTCCAGGACGATGAGCTCGCCCCCTGTGAGACGAGGGGCGATCTGCCTGGTGGCGGCCTCCACCAGGGAGAGGTCGGCCGCGTGGTCCCGGCCCGTCGATGGGGTCGGCACCGCGATGATGTAGGTCCGTGCCGACGGCGTCACCGTCTGGGCGCGCAGGCGGCCGGCCTCGACCTGCTGGGCCAGCACGGCGGCCAGCCCCTCCTCGAGGAAGGGAAGCTCTCCGCGGTTGACGGCCTCGACACGTTCCTGGACACGGTCCACCCCGACGACGTCCAGTCCGGCGCGGGCCAGGACCGCGGCCGTGGGCAGACCGATGTACCCCAGCCCGATGACCGCGACGTCGGCTACTTCAGCAGCGTCAGTCATGAGTCTCCATGCATTTGTACGCGTCCCACAAGGCACTCCGCCGGGACGCCGCGCCGTGCGCCACGAGTCCTCACCCCTAGTTCACCGTGGCGGGAAGCAGCTCGACGGCGTCGGGGTGCTCGGCGAGGTAGGTGCTCACCCGGTCCTCGGCGAAGGCCTTGAACAAGGGAGCGTCCGCATCGGCGTCGAGCCTGACGATGGACTGCCCGTCCTCGGAGGTTCCCGTACCGGCGGTCGGTACGGTCATGAACATGATGTCGTTGCTGTGAAGGTGACGCGTCTCCAGGGCCAGGGACTGCATCTGGTTGAGAGTGAAGGACTCGTCCACGGCAACTGTCCGCGAGGCGGTCTTGAGGAACGAGTACAGCGCCGTGGGACTGCTCAAGGTGCCGTTGGTCAGGACCCTGCTCACGATGGAGCGCATCCAGGTCTGCTGACGCTTGACGCGGTCGAAGTCCCCGCCCGGGAGGGAAGATCGCTCGCGGGTGTAGGCCAGGGCCTGTTGCCCGTTGAGTACCTGCGGCCCGGCCCCGAGATCCTTGCCGGCGAGTGTCTGAGGCGTCTTGAGGTTGACGCGCACCCCACCGATGTCGTCGGTCAGCGCGACGAAGGACTCGAAGTTCGCCACCGCGAAGTGGTCGATGTGGATGCCGGTGAGGTTCTCCACGGTGTGGATCGTCAGCGAGGGCCCCCCGTAGGAGTAGGCGGCGTTGATCTTGCCCTGGCCGTGACCGGGGATCTCCGCCCACGAGTCACGGGGGATCGACATGACCGAGATCGTCTTCCTATCGCCGCTGACCTGAACGATCATGATTGCGTCCGTGCGCTGGGCCCCCTCCTGCCACTGGGAGGGGTCGGAGGCGGAGGTGCGCGAGTCGGTCCCCAGGACCAGGATGTTGACGGCCGGCTCCTTGCCCGCCGCCTTCTGCTGCGGGGCTCGCGTGGGAATACCTGCGAAGGGGTCCGCAATCGTCTCGATGCCGGAGGCGATGGAGTGACGCACCCACAGGGCGAGGCCTCCCGTGGCCAGGGTCAGAACCAGGAAGATCGCCAGGACACTGAGAAGGGCGATCCTCCATCCCCGTCCGGGGCGGCGTCGAGCGCCGCGTACGCTGCGCGTCGAGGTCGTTTCGATCCCTGATAAGGATGCTTCAGCATCACCCTTGTCAATCGGGGTGCTTCCAGGTTCTGGTAGGAGGGACTGCGTCATGGGCTAATGGCACCACATATTTCTCAAGCATTTTGCCCGGAATCCCCTTGTTTTAGGAATTCCGGGCAAATTGCTCATGAAATGAGATGCAACTGAGACCGACGCAATCTCTCCGTCACCATTTCATGTCACGCCCAGAATATCTTTCTGGACGATCAGAAGGAATATCTCCAATGGTTTTATGAACGAGGGGGCACGAGCTGGTACATCCACCCGTATGGGTCCTCGGCGTGACCGGACTGAATCGCGGTGAGCCGGTCGTGGATCTGCCGGGTGACCTCGCTGCCCTCGATACGGGCGTCGAACCCCTCGCCCTTGAGATGCCCCAGAGGCACGACGACGGCGGCGGTTCCACAGGCGAAGACCTCGCTGACCCGACCCGACTCGATGTCTGCGAGCAGCCCCTGAAGGCTGATGGTGTCCTCGACGACGCTCCGCCCGGAGTCGCGCAGCAGGCGGATGATGGCGCTGCGGGTGGAGCCCTCCAGGATCGTCCCGGTCAGACGCGGTGTACGTACGGTCCCGTCGGCGTCGACGACCATGATGTTCATGCCGCCGAGCTCCTCAATGTTCTTCTGCGAGACGTCATCGAGGAAGCAGACCTGGTCGCAGCCCCGCGCGTAGGCCTCCTGCTGAGGAAGCAGGGAGGAGGCGTAGTTGCCCCCGGTCTTGGCCGCCCCTGTCCCTCCGCGTCCGGCACGGTGGTACTCGGTGGTCACCCAGATGGAGACGGGTTCGAGGCCGTGGGGGAAGTAGGATCCCGCGGGCGAGGCGATGACGTAGTAGTCGACCACGGCGGAGGGGCGCACACCGAGGAATGCCTCGGAGGCGAAGGCGAAGGGGCGCAGGTAGAGGGACTCGCCCTCACCCGAGGGCACCCAGGCGGCGTCGGCACGCACCAGATCCACCAGGGAGGCCACGAAGTCCTCCTCCGCCAGCTCGGGCAGAGCCATGCGCCGGGCGGAGGCGTTGAGGCGCGCCGCGTTGTAGCGGGGACGGAAGGTCCACACTGATCCGTCCTCGTGCCGGTACGCCTTGATGCCCTCGAAGATCTCCTGGCCGTAGTGGAGCACAGCCGCGGCCGGGGACAGGCTGAGATTGCCGTAGGGAACGACGCCGTAGTCACCCCACCCCTCCCCCTGCCTCCAGCGGGCGTGAGCCATGTGGTCGGTGAAGGAGTTACCGAAGTGGAGGCCCGCCAGGACTGCTGCCCGGTCATCCTCAGTGACGGGTGACGGGTTGGCGGTCAGGGGGAATCGACCGGCGAGCACGTCGGCCTCCGGGACTGGGACCTCGGCGGCACGAGCCAAGGAGGAGGATGCGAAGTCGGTTGAGGTGGCGTCTGTCTCGGGCATAGGCCCACCCTACCGTCGAGGCCACAACTCGGACACGGCCTTCCCATATGCTGGCTGGCAGGCGGGCGCGGGACTAGGTTCCGGCCATGAGCTCCGTTCAGCGCCCATTGATCAGTGCTCACGGGCTGAGCCCCCGAGCCAGGTTCGTGCGGGGCACGCTGGCCGGCGCAGCCCTGCTGACCGGGACGGCCGGATGCGCACAGGTGGATTTGGATCAGCTCGCCGCCAACGCAGGTCCGGCTTCTCCTTCTGCGGCGCCGCACGTCTCGACGACTCCGTCCCGGATGGTGATGCCCACCCCGCTGCCGACCAGCCAGGCCACGGCCGCAGCAGCGCTCACGGTCGGGTTCCCGGACCTGCCCGGCTACAACACCTCCACCGCCGCACCGCGTGGGCCCTCGGCCCCCGCACCCACATCGCCTCCCCGAGCCTCCTGGTCACGTTCCCTACGCCTCACCCTTCTCCGGATGCCAGGTGAGCGCCGAGCTGACCAGCGCGGAGGCGCTGGTCGTCTCCGGTGGCGACGACCAGCGCCCTGTCCGAGCACTGGTCCGCCTCCTTGGCGGAGACCTACCCGGAGGATCGGCAATCCGGTCAGCAGGAGCTCACGGCGACGAACCGCTCCGAGCCCTACACCGGAATCGCCACGACCTTCAGCGCCAGAGTCAGCGGCTCCCGGGTCACGGGGAGGGCCTTCGTGCGGGTGTGGTCGGCCGACGGAGCGGCCCTGTCGGTGACTCAGGTGTGCCAGCAGGGAGCCTTCGATGAAACGGCGTGGGACACCACCATTCGTGGCATCACCGTGGACGGCCTGTCGGATCAGTCCCGCTGGCCCACGGGGACACCGGGACCCGAGACGCCGGTCGCCCCCACCGCCGGGTGAGCTCGTCACGGCTCTTGCGACTGCTCCCCTTGAGAGGACGGGTCCTGCACAGGTTCAGCGGCGCCCTGTGCACTCGATGGTGCCGCATCGGATGGGGCACCGATCTGGGAGTGCGGCTCAGGCTCCCCTCCCCCGGTCGACCGACCTCCTCACCCGCCTCCGTGGGCTCGCCGGACTCTGCCCTGGCCAGGAGCTCCCCGACAGGATCTCCCCCATTGGCGGAGCCACCTGGTCCTGGGCCGCGGAGGAGCGTCGGGAGGAGACCGCGGACTCGACCACGGCAACAGCTTGACCAAGGTCCGCGAGCGCCGCCCGGATCACGTCGACGTCGTCGCCTTGAATCGCCTGGTTGAGCGCAGACCTCTTGACCTCAAGACCAGCGGACTCCGCCTGGCTGAGGTCGCCGGCGATGGCTCCGCTTCGGGAGACCAGTGCCTTGGCGTCTGCGGCGGCGTCGCTCCTGACCCGCGAGAGCGACAAGGCCCCCACGATGGAGGAGCGTTGAGTCGCCGCCGCCGCTACGGTCGCCTGGAAGGCCTTTCCCTCGATCCAGCGGCACGTGAATCCGCCTCGGCCAGGAAGACGGACATCTCGGAGTCAGTGAGTGGATCATCGGTCAGGACATCGCACCCGCACAGGCCGGCGAGCCCGGAGAGCACGAGGCAGGTGGCGACCCGACGTCGGGGACCGCGTAACGACATACCCAGAATGTAACGACCCGCGCGAGTACGGCGGTCACGCTCCGGACACAAAGAGGCCGT
>BNJS01001959.1_pt1 | contig 157269 bp, 268 predicted proteins | sample 8540461 | NCBI WGS metagenome assembly BNJS01 (sample SAMD00202454, study PRJDB9452) | human saliva metagenome | isolation source: human saliva | place: Japan | reverse complement strand
CTATATGAACAATTAAAGGAAAATAATTGATAACAAAATAAGGCAAGGGGTTTAAAATGGAAAAATATTAAAAAGTTTAAAGGAACAATGTTATTTTTTTAAGAAAAAAATAATTCAGAACGAAAAAGACTATTTCAAAGATGAATTTAAAGCACAATTCATTAGATATATAGGTATATTTGAAGATTATGAAAGTTCTATAAAAAAACTTTAAAAGATACAATCTATTGAAGAAAAAGAATAAATGGTTATTCTTTGAAAATGAAATAGCTTTTAGACCAAGATATTGATTTTTTTGAAGAAACAAGAAAAAAAGTAGAAGAGATTTACGGAATGAACTTTTTATAAGAAATCTAACTTAAAAATTTTTTTGGAGATACAGTAGTAAATGAAGTATTTTTTTATCATCACTTGATTACATTTCAGAAATTTTAGATTTTGAAGAAGATTTAAAACCTTATAAAAAAATATGAAACATTAGCAACTATTATTTGTCTTTCAAGGCAATATCTATTAAGAAAGAAATTTGATTATGTTTCAAATATAAAATGTATATACTTTGGGGAAAAATAGATAGGCTTAGTGTTTATTTTCTTATTTTATTGTATAGAATGATGTGTGATGTCATCTATATATGTCCTAGTGATAAATACGAAGAAGTTTTTTTGAAAAAAATATGATTATGATATGTTATCAAAAAGTAGTGAAAAGTGATAAATTAATTGATAATATTGAAAAAAATATAATTTGCAATATATTTCAAAAAAAGGGATAGAACTTAGAAAAAAATAAAGAGTACAGCAAGTTATGTACAAGAAAGTGTATATGATAACTTATTTAAAAAAATAAAGAACTTTTATTATACTAATCAATTCATTGATTATGAAGTTGCTCCTTTATTATTTGAGGGAGTAATCCCTGATTTTTATAATACTTTTGTAAATGATGTAAGATTTAGAGAGGGTTTTAAAATTAATGAAGAAACTAAAAACAGTATTCTTTTCTCATTTCTTTACAGAAGTACAAGGAGTTCAAAAAGATTATGAAGAATATGTGAAATTAGTTAGACATTTATTAAAAAGCTAAAAAAATACAATATTCTTTATTGAAAAACGAATATGATAAAGTTTTTATTAGATGAAGATATAAAAGAAAGCAAAAAGAATGGAGAAATATTTCTTTAGAAAAAAATGTATTTAAAATAAATGATGAAATTATAAGTAGAAGAATGTTTTTATTTTTTTCAGAACTTGCTTTTTACAGTAAATGAAAGACGAAACTTTATAATTTAGAAGATATAAAAAAAGTAAGTTTTTATAATTTAAGAAATTTAAAAGAAAAAAACTGTAAATTATATATTCAAAGTATTTCAATGAAGTTATTAGTACACCTTTAGTTTTCTTTTAATAAAGATTTATCTTTTTAGAAAAAAACTAAGTTGTTATTCTTGATGTTACTTGTAAATCCATTAGTATATAAACTATTAGAAACATTTGATTATACCAATTCAGTACCTAAGATAGTAATGTACCTAGATAATCAAGATGAACTAAAAGAAAAATATGTGTCAAATTTTAACAATACTTAGTATGTTAGGGAGTAGATATAGTTGTCTTATCTCCCTAATGGTAAGAGTGGACTAGATAGATTTGTAAAGTCCAAAATGCTTATACAACTATATTGCTTGATGAATTTAAGGATATTGATTTAACGGATATATTAAATACTGAAATTAAAGAAGAAAAAGAGGATTTTTCTCAATGATGTTAAAATGGAGAAAAGTAGAGGTAAAAAAATGAGTGGATTTAATTTTGATGATATAAATTTAGAAAAAGGTAAAGACGAAGATATAGTTTTTAAAAATTCCTAGTCTTAAAATTTTTTTGGGAAATGGTAGAAGAAGATAAGGAAAACTTGCTTAAAAATTCTTAATGAAGTTAATTCGGAAAAAGCTAATTCAAGTTTTTGTTATAAGTGCCTTTAGAAACAAGTGATAAATATAAAAAAATGCTGATGTAAATATATCTTTATTATTATTTAGGAATGGTAAAATTACAGATACTAGAGATTTAATTTATTATAATACAGAAAATTTAAAAAGATATTGATTGGCTTACAAGTGAAAAGTTATAAGAACGAATTGGGAGTTAATGGTTTTAAAAAAATAAAGAAAAAGAAAGTTATATTTTTTTAAGTAGATTAGATGAAGATGTGGATAAAATTGCTGTTATAGTGTCAATTTATATAGATAAAAAAAGATATAGGGAAAAGGAACTTTTCAAAAACTTTTAGTTGTTTAAAAGATTTAATTTTCACAATAGCAGATATGGGTGAAAAAAACTCCTAGAATTTTAATAGATTTGACAACAAGTAATGCTTTATCAACAGTTGCTTTATTAGGAGAATTTATTAAAAAAGACGATAATAATTGGGTATGGAAATGAAAAAAATAAAGGTTACATCACTGATAGAAAAAGAAGTTGTTGATAGTCAAACAGGATTAAAAACAGAAGAAAAAAACAGTTGCTACTATCATAACAGTTGTAAACGATTATCTAAAACAACAAGAAAAATAATTAAAAAAAGAAAAAAATATAAAAACAAAAAAATAAATAAGGAGAAAAAGAATATGAAAAAAAGAAATTTTAAAAAGAAAATAAAGAAAATGAAGAAGTAGTTGAAATAATTGATGAAAAATGAAGAAAAAAAGGAAGAAAAACTTTACTTAATCTTGAAAAAACCAGCAATTTTAGAAGAAAATTATCAAATAACAAGAAAAACAAAGTGATGAAGTAAAAAGCCTTAGTTAGAGAAATTGATGTGAACAATTCAGCAACTATTTTGAATTTTGGTTCAAAACCAGCTGAAGAACTTTCAAGAATTTCAAATGAAATATTATCAAGTTCTAAAAAAATGTGGAAAAATATTGAGGCAACAAAAATTATAAAAATTTATCAAAAATTATAGAAAAAGTTGATATATCAGATTTTGAAAAGCCTCCTAGAAAAGAGGGTGGGAATTTTTATCTAAGATATTTAATCGTGGTAAAAAAATTTCTTAGAAAAAAATATGAAAATATGAATAAAGAAATTGAAGTAATAACTCAAGAACTTTTTAAATTATAAAGCAAGTTTAGAAAAAGACCAAGATGATTTAAAAAAATTATATGAAGTAGTTAGTAAACATTCAGTTGAAATTAATGATTACATATTAGCAACTGAACTTGCTGAAGAAGAAGTTAGAAAGAAAAATTAGATGATATAACAAATACAGTGAATGTAGATGAAAAATGATAAAGAAATAGAGAAATAGCAAGAACTCAAGGGACTGTTAGATATGGTAAGTCAAAAAGAAATATGATTTAGAAACAGTAAAAAGCTGTATCTTTGCAAACACTTCCTATGATAGAAATAATGGCAGGAAATAACATAGGACTTGCTAGAAAAATTGCAATCATCTTTGATTACAACATTGCCATTATTTGAAAAATGCTATTGTCCTTGCTTTTACAAACTAAAGAAACAAATTTTTACTAAAGAATACTTTTACAACTTTAGATAAAGCAACTGAAGATTTAATGAAAAAGAAATGCTGTAAATATAACAAAAACAGCAGTAGATATAGCAAAAAGTTTCTAACACTTCACCAATAAGTATAGAAACATTGAAAACAAAACTTTGAAGTTGTACAAAAAGGAATAAAAAGAAATAAGAGATTTAAGAGAAAAAGCAAGAATTGATAGAGAAAAAGAATATAGAAGAAATTCATAATTTTAATGCTAAAATGGAAAAAAGAAAAAGTTATGAAATTAAATTAATGAAATTAAACAAAAGAGTGATGTCCTAAAAATTAATTTTTTTAGGACACTCTTTTTTTAAAACAATCTCAAATAACTACCTTGAAAAATAAAGAATTTTATGGTATAATATAAATATTAAAAAAACAACACAAAAGGAGAAAAAAATATGGAAAAAAATACACATTAAATCAAATTAAAGAAAAAGAGATTTACAAAAGATTAGATATGATATTCAAACAGAACAAAAATATAAGTTTGGTTGATACTTTAAAAGAAAAAACTTTTAAACAGATTAAAAAAGTAATAAGAAGACAAAATATGATATAGAAAAATGCAATATTGCTCTAGCGATTAGACAAAAAGAAAATAAAAGTGGCGTCAAATGATGAAATTTGGAAAAAAATATTACAAATAAAGAAAATTTAAAACCTGAATTAAAAATCAATACTTTCTTGCAAATGTTCAAATAATGATGTTAAAACATTTATATAAGAGTAGTATGAAGATAGAAGAGGGACTTTTGATGGAGAAATGGACACTTTATGTTTTATTTACAAGAATTGAAAAATCTAAAATAAATGGACTTATACAATGTTAAAAGTCTGGATAAACACTATGATGAAAAAGAATACTCTTTAGGAAGAATTGTAAAAAGGCACTTAAGAAATCAAATTTTCTCAATTTAGAATTTGATTAGATAAAAGACTATGACTTTTAATGAACTTAAAGATTTTAAAGAAACATATAAATGAGTTTATAAGGTTGTAGATCTTTAGATAGTTAGATGAAATAGCAGGAGAAATTTATAAAAGACTATATAGAATTTGAAATAGTACCTTTGGAAAGTTAAATGAGTTTAGATGAATTGTTTTAAGAGGAGTAAAAAAATGAATATGAATGATTTTTTTGAAAAATAAGAATAATTAAAGAATATAAAGAAAAATGAAGAAAAAGAAATCTTTACACTAGGGAATTAATCCTAATAATATTACTAATTTTAGCTTAAATGATGATATGATAGTAATTTATACTAACACTGAAAAAAATCCCATTACTTTTAAGTTCTGAGTATAAAATATTTTAAAGAAAAATTCTAATAGAAAAAAGAAGTAAGTAATTGTAATGTGTATATTAGGAATAAGTAATTGTTATGTTGAAGAAATTGAATTTTTTTAGGTTGCAAGAATTATTGAAAATAGGAAAAAGGTGAAAAAAATGTTTATTAAAGTTAAAGTAACTAATAAAAAAACTGATGATAAGAAATTTATTGAACAAGTTATATTTTTTTCAATAAGAATTTTATTAGAAGTATGGTAATTGATGAAAATGGAGAATTAGGTAAAAAAATAGTGTAAAAAAATATTATATGAAGAAAAAGCCCTAATGAATTATCAGAATATAATATATATTCTTTGAAAAGAAGACGAAAAAAACTTTGACGGAGAAAATTTATAAAAGTGAGTTAAAGAATGTGATGTTGCAGATAAAAAGTTGTATTAAAAGTTATTGATTTATATATTGAAAGTGGTGAATATACGACACTATTAATGCAACTGAAATAAATGTTTTCAAATTTTAGTCCTAATTAAATTTTTAATATTTTTTTACAGACAGACAAATGAAAAAGGGTTTTTACCCTTTTTGTTTGTCAACATTGGAGAAAAATATGGAGGAAACATTATGGATATGAAGAATTTTTTTAAAAAAATAAAGTAGAGTATCAAAATTTAGAAAAAAATCAAGTTTTTAGAAAAAGAAACAATTTTTTTCTTAATGAAAGATACATAAGGAACATTGTTATAAATGATGATATGATAAATATTGTCTATTCAATGAGTAACAGTGAGCAGTCAACAACTGTATATAAAAATATCAGTAGATAATGGAAATTATTTAGAATTAAGAGAGAATATAAAAAGGGGTTTCCTTAATTAGATGTTATGTAACACAAAAAAAGAATATGATGATATATTAAGAGAATTGAATTATTAGGATTAAAGTTTAAAAAGGGAGATACAATGGAAAAAAACAAGTTGATACAAAAAATAGCTTTTAGGTATGATAATAGGTAATATTACAGGTATTGCTTTTGGAGTAATTCTAGCTTTGATGTTTGCAAATAAACATATTGTCTTTTAACGATTTTAAAGAAAAACAAAAAAAGTTTAAAGAAAAATAGTGAATATGTTTTTTTAGATAATGTTTTAGAAACAAATAGAGATGAAATATTAGAATATGCTGAATTAAAAAGGTTATCAACTATATAATTTTTACTGATAATAGCAACAATTTGAACAGTAATACCTATAATACAATGATTTTTAAAAAAGAATATTGAAAAATTAAGAAGAAAAAAATAGAAAAATTTAATTTTTAGGAGGAAAAATATATGAATACGCAGATTTTAATTTCTTTTTTTAAAAAAATAAAAAAAGAGTTTCATCAGTAGAAAATAATGTAGCTGTAAGTTATGAAGAAATTCATATTAATTATAGATTTGTAAGAAACATAGTAATTAATAAGGAAACAATAAACATTCTTTATCAACTAAACCCTAATTCTGTTGTTTTATATAAAAATTTCTATTGATAATGGTGAATATTTACCTTTACAAGCAATAATAGATGGAGTTTTTGACAGTTAGATGTTATGTAAGTGATGGAGAATATCGTAAAAATAAAAATCGGCGATTGCAGATTTTACTTATTAGAAGAAAGGGATAAAATATGTCAAATTTAATCTTAGGAAAAAGTTTTTTTGGAATAAAGAAAAATAATCTCTTATAAAGAGGAAAAAGATGTGATGTTAGTTGCACCGACAAGAAGTGGATATGAAAGTAAAAATATTTATACCTAATCTATTTTTGAATAAAAACAAATATCATAGTATTCGATTATAAAGGTTGGCATTATTTAGTAAGTAAAGATAAAAGAGAAGAACTAGGATATAAAAACAATAAATGTAAATTTTTATGAAGAAGTAGATATAGATGATATTTTGAATAAATTAGATGATAATTTTACTTTTTATATATAAATTTACATAAACCATATTTATGTAATGATATTTCAAAGAGAGAAGACGCAACAGAAGAAAAAAATTGAAAATTCTAAAAAAATTACTTTCTAAAAGTAAAAAGAATTAATCGAAAAAGTTTTTTTGCTAAAAATAAAAGAAAAGAATGTTGATTGTTTATCACTTATTGAAAAATCCTGAACTATTAATTCATTGGAATATAAATTTAAAAACAATTTCAATGTAAAAAAATAATAAAATGGTACTTCAAGTACAATCTGAAGATTTTCTATCAGAAGTTCAAGAAAGATGTGGAACACCTGTTGAATGTCAAATAAAAAGAAAAATGATTGTATTGTTTTTAAAATTGGTTGAAAAACAATGTTTTGTTAGATAAATTAGCTTATAAAGATAAAGAACTGAATTTCATTAAAAATAGAATTAAAAAAGATGTAATCAATGATGTAATCAATGAAGATGAAATTTGGGAAATCTCTAATAAAAAGTGCAATAATTACTGATGTAAGAGAAAACAATTATCAAGTAAAAAATAAAGGAGAAACAAAAAAATGAAAGGATTAATTTTAGGTAAAAGTACAATTCTATCTAAAGAAGTGAGATATAAAAGAAAAACAAAAAAACATAATATTTTTTTGCACCCACTAAGACAGGATATGAAGAAAAAAATAGTCTATCCAAACATAGTAAAAAAATAATGTAAATATGATAATTTTTTTGATAACAAACATTACATTGCAAACGACACATTAGATTTAAGACTGAATAAAGGCTTTATACCACATTTAATAACAATTTCAGAAGAAACTAATATAAATGGTATAAGAGAGTTTTATAAAGATAAATTCACTATCTACATTAATTGTGAGAGAATAAAAAGAACTTGATGAAATTAAACACAAAAAAATTAGTTGATAAACTTATAGAAATTATGGATTTTATTTTTTTAGAAAAAAATAAAGGAAAAGAATGTTGAATGTATTACTTTTTGCTATTGATTATAGTTATTTATTATCTTTACTTATTCCATTAGAAAAAGGATTTTACTAATTATTTATGTTCTAACAATAAATTTGTTTTTTTCAACTTTATCATAGCAGAATGGAAATTCCTTTTTGAACAAGCAATTAAAAAAATAAGATAAATTTAGATGATTACACTGTTTTTAAAACAGTAAAGGACGAAACAACTAGAGTATTAGAAAAAAATTTAATTTACAGGAATAAAGAAGTTCTATTCTATTCAGTAAAAATAGATAAAGAAAAATGATAGAATTGTAGATATAAAAAGTAAAAAGCACATACTATTTTTTTAGTAGTATATGCTTTTTTTATATAAAAATATCAAGGAAGATGTTAAAACTCTACTTCATCAGAAGATTTTTTTCTTTATCTTCTATTTCAAACTTTTTTCAATGTTCTTATTCACTTTTTCAGGAAGTTCACCTCTTTTTTTCAAGAACAAGTTGTTTTAATTCGTTTTCAAAAATCTTTTAAATCTTCACCTTTTTCATATTTTTTTCAGCTAATTCTTTACAAAGTTCTTCTTTTACTGTATTCTCACAATATTTCTCATAGGTAGTATATTCTTCTTTGCTATCTCTTCCTAAAAAAATCTTTACTATCATATATGATATTGACTATACCATTATCTTTAAGAATACTCCATTCTTCTATATTTTTCAAGTCCATATTATTAAGATATTCTTCATCTTCAAATTCTATGATAGTTTTTTTAAATTATCACTAATTTCACTTGGATTTGCACTATCAAATTCCATACCATTATTTGAATAAATTTGGAAATCAGGTAGTTTATCTTGCAAATTCTTCTTTTCTATGATTTCAGGAAAAAGCCTCTTTAAAGTGATTAAAAATAATTATCTATGTTCTCTTGTATTCTTTCTTCTTCGCCTTTATATTCAATAAGGCTTGTAGCTAAGACTTCTCTTTGAGTAGGAAATTCTAAATCCTTTAAGACACTATCATCTAATTTATAAATATCTTGATAACAATTTTGATAAACCGAATGAATACTAATAACAGTCGAAAAAAATCATATAATTCTTCTGTTTTTATCTTTATTAAAAAAATAGTTTTTAGAAGAATGTTCGTAATCACCATATTCTTGTAAATCACTGTCATAATATTTACCTTTTTCTACTATATATTCTTCTCCATTGTTTGAATACAAAAAAATCTATCAACTTCTTTTTCTTATCAAATTCAATAAATTCTAATTTAGACATATTATCATTCCTTTCAATTTGTATTTTCTAAAATTCTTTTTCTCTATCTCTATTATTTTCAGAAAAAAATCTTTCTCAAATCCTTTTTGTAAATTCTTTTATCCTCACTTTTAATAGATTTATCAGAAGAAACTTTAGTTAAAAACTTTATCTTTCAATTCATTTTCAAACTGTTCAATATTACCTTTAGATAATTTATCTTTAAAAATCTTTTGCTTAGTTCTTCTTTTTACAGTTGAACTAATATAATCATTATAGTTAGTGTATTCTTTAAATTCATCTTTTTTTCTATATCAGTAACAAGTATACTTACAACTCCTAAATCAGCAAGTTCTTCAAAAATTTCTTATATCTCTTAAATTTAAGTTATTCCAATATTCTTCACCTTTAACATCTAATATTAGATTTTTTTAAGTTCATCAGATATATTTTTATCTTCATCAAGTCCTATTCCATTTTTCAGTAATAATTTGAAATGGTGGTAATTTATCTTGTAAATTTCTTTCTTCTACTAAATCAGCAAATACATCTTTTAAATTGATTAAAGTAATGTTCTTTTTTTGATTTGCTATAAATTCTTCATTGTAATAACTTTCGTTTATATGTTTGGCTAAGATTTCTTTTTCACTTGGTAATCTTAAAGCACTATCTTCTAAAAATCTCTTTATCAATTTTAAAAAAATATTTTGGTAACAGCTTTCTTCATAGTCTTTAATAGAAGAATTTTCAGTGTATTCATATACCTTTTCTTTTACTTTTTCATTTGTATTCTCTGAAATTTCATAGATAGTTTTTTTAATTTAAGACTTTGTTCATCATCACCCTCAGAATACGAATATTTTAAATCTAAAATATTTTTTTATTATCTTTTTCAAATTCATAACTATCATAACTATCTCCATAAGGAAGATTTTCGTTGTCTACTTCTAATTCCTTTTAATCTAATCATAATTTTTACACCCCATAATGTTTAACCCTTTTCCTATATTTTTTTCAATTTCTACTTATCTATATCATAACATTTATAGAAATAAATTTCTAATTTTTAAAAAATATTAAAAAAATTTTAGCATTTTGTTAAAAAGAATTTGTTTGCACTTTTATTTTCTTATATATCATTGATATAATTAATAATAAACATTTAAAAACGATATAATAAAAAACAAGCAAGATAGACTTAATTTATTGTAATATTTTTGTATTATATGGTATAATATAAATACTAAAAAGATAAAAATTACTTTTTTTATCTTATCAAAAAAAGGATTGGTGAAATGAGGAAATGTTGAATAAAAGAGAAATTTATAAAAAAAGACATAATTGATTTTATTAGTTCCGATATAAATTTAACTCCGAAAAATGAATTTATGCAGATTTTTATGGTGATTTTTTTATTTGAAATTAATTCAGATAATAATTCAAACAATTTACAAATCACTAATACAAATTGCGAAGAAGTTATTTTTAAAGAAAAAGATAAAAAAAGATACTGAATGGAACAGATAAAAATTTTTGAAGATATATTAGAACATATAACAGATACAGAATTTGGAAAAAAACTATTCTTTAAAACAAATAAAGAAAATTTTTTTCAAAAAAAGATAAGAATAGAATATTTTTATTTGATTATTGAAAATAAAGTAAATGGATATATCTATGGAGATTATGATAGAGAAACAGGAGATATTAATGTAATAGATTTCAATTACGAAAGAAATAAAAATAATTTATTAATAGGTGATGTAATTGCTATATACTCAACTTATATTGAAAGCCAAATCATTCCAAGAACATTTTTAATGGTTGATAAAGGAAGAGTAAGTGGCTATACTACATTCAATGTAATGATAGACAAAAAAATTTTTATTGATTGGTTTTGGCAATTAAAAAGAAAAAAAGAACCTGATAAAAACAGATGAAGAACTTTTTGAATTGCACAATTATAAAATTCAGTGAAACTAATGGGATAAAAAAATAGTCTTAATAAAGATTTATCTTTTAAACTTTTAAGAATAGCAGAAGAAAAACAATTTTTAATGTAAAGTATATAGATACAAATATGGAAGAGATAAGAACAACAATGATTAATTTTTTTATAAAACTTTTAATAAATAGATTTCTTGAAGTTCAAGATACTCCTTTAAAAATGGAGTGATATATTAGATTTTATAAAAAAAGATATAGAAATATATGAAAAAGAAAAAAAGAAGAAATGACAAAAATCAAGTAAAATAGAAGAAATTTTTGAAGAATTTAATTCTTACGAATATAGATATGGTTTAGAAGAAATATATAGATTAACAAGAAAAAGATGAAAATGATGTTATTAAAAACTTTAAAAAAACATTAAATATAGAAAAAAATAAGAAAAAAATATAAAAATAGAAAGGAAAGTGAAAAATAAATATGTGGTTTATATTTTTTTGTGATAGCAATTACAGTCTATATGGCATACCAATTTTATTTTTTTCAGCCAAAGTAGAAAAAGAAATTTAAAATTGAAGAAGAATTTTATAAGGAAGTTGAAAAAACACAAACAAAAATGTTATTTAGATATAGTTTTAGCAAAAGAGAAGTTTCTTAAAAAGCGATATAATGTTATCTTATATAAATTTTAATTATAGAATGGCAAGTAATGAAATAATTAATCATCATTGTAAAGCAAGTATAGAATATTTAGGAATGTTAAAAAAAGCTGAAGACTATAAAACAAATACATTTCTAATGTATGCAATAACAATGCTAACAAATTTTGCATTTTATAAAGATGTTGGTAATTTTTGAATTTTTTTCTTAGGAGTATTAATACTTTTTAACATTAAATGTATTTGAACAAGCATTAAAAAAAGTAAAAAAACAATATATCGAAGTTGATAAGAAAAAAATACATTGTGATAATATAACAAATGAAATAAATAAGAAAAATAAGTGAGATTTTAGCAAGTGTTGAGTGTAAAGATATAAAGAATTTAGAATATTTGTTAAGTAAATAATAAATTAGGGTAAAAAAATTGAGGTGAAAAATTGAGGTGATTTGAATGTGGATAGTTTTAGAGAATTTAAAGAATTTAGGAATAAAAAGGTTTTATGTTTTTTTAGGATTAATTATTTTATACTGTATAGTTTTTTTATTTTAATGGTAAAATTTCATAAAAAATTAAGTAAAATTATGATAGGAAACAATGATGAAATAGAAAGAAAAATTTTTCTCAAGCAGAAATAGAATTTTTTTACTGGAGTAACAAATAATCATTCCATAATATATCTTAATTTTATCACAAAATGGATTTGATGTTATAGATGAAAAAAAGAAAAAGAATGTTACCAAATAATAAAAAGCAACAGAAACAAAAAGCGACTATATTAAATTTAATTTTTATTTACAGCACAACTTTTTAATAGGAATTTATTCTTTTATAAATAGTGAAACTAATGTCTTATATATTTTTTTAAATCTAATTTGTGTAATTTTTTTCTTTAATATTTTGGTTTAATATAAAAATTTTCTTTAAAAACAATTTAAAGAATGTAAAAATATAGAAAAAAATTAGAAAGATTTTTTTATAGAAGACTAAAATATCTAAAAAAATGTTTAACTTAATTAAAAAAATCTTAGCAAAGAAGTAGTATTTGATATAAATGAACTTTTAAACGAATATACAAAAAGAAAAATGCTAAAACAATTAGGAATAAATATAGAAGAATTAGAAAAAAATTTGAAAAAGAACTAAATGAAAAGTTAGATAAAAATCTAAAAAAATTAAAAATATTTTTTTTAAAATAAAAAAACCTTGACAAAATTAAAAACTAAATGGTATAATAATGTTATAAAACGAACAAAATTTAAAAATTAAAAATCCTTATTTTTTTAGAGTTTTGTGGAGTTTTTTTCTTTGATTAAAATGACCTACTTTTTGTAGGTTATTTTTTTATTTGTTTTTGAATTAAATTTTTAAGAAATTTTTAAAAATTATTTTAAGACTTTTTGTAAAATATCTATGAATAGGTAAAAATTTGTGTTATAATTAAAGAAAAATTCTAAAAAAAGAGGTGTGAAAGATGGGAATGTTATCTGATGTAGGTAAAAAAACAAACATACAAAAAAATTTGATAAATCTAAATATGATAAAAAAAGCAAATGAAGAAAAATGATGAAAGAAGTAAAAAAATAATTGAACAATTTTTTTGATGAAAGTGAAAAAAACAGGAAGTTTTATTGACGAAAGATGGACTAAAGAAATGCTTGAACCAAAAATCTATGGTTACAGGTAAAGATTATAAAGGATATAATGTTTTATATTTAGCTACTAGAATGGCTCAAGATGATATGAAAGATAATAGATTTTTTTACGATAGACCATTTAAGAGATAAATTACAAAAAAAGAAACTGATGAATTTTTTTAAAAAAATAAAAAAAGGTTCAGAGGGTACTGTTATAAAGTTTTTTTAGAGTACAGGACGCTGAAGATTATTACAAAAAAAGATAAAAAAACACTTACTAATGAAGATGATAAAAAGAAATATGAAACAGCTTTTAGAAAAAGGTTATTAAGAAAAATGAAACTAGCCTTAGTAGAGTAAATTTAGTATTTAAAGGTTATCACAATGTTTTTTTAATGGAAGTCAAGTAGAAAATTTTGACAAAGCCTTTCCATTACCTGAAAAAAAGAAGAAAACACTAATAAAGAAATAAATAAAGATAAATATATATCATATTTAATAAAAAAAGTATCGTTGAAACAAATGAAAATGTAGAAATAGTTACAAAAAAGCGTATTCTACTAAAAAAATAGTGGACTTGAATTTGGTGGAGCGTATGCTAGTAGAGGCACAAAATTTGATGTTGACGAAGAGGGGAATGTTGAAAAAAAGTGTTTATAATAAAAATAACTATACCCTCCCAATAGAAGATTTTAAAAATGATAAAACATTATTTAGCTACTTTATTACACGAAACTAGCCATACTTTTAAGAGAAATCGAAGTACAGCAAAGGCAATGGATAAATACGATTTAACACAAAAAAACAAGCCTATGCTATGGAAGAAATACAAGCCGAACTTACAGCTGGAATGACTATGATAAGACTTGGACTTGATACTAAAAGTGATAATCCTGAAGAAAAATATTTTTGGTACTAACAAAGATTATATTAAAGGTTGGAGTAATGAGTTAAAAAGGAAAAGAAAATATAAAAAGAAATATTTGAGGGATTTTCTGAAGAAAGTATTAAAAGAAGTAATCTTCTTGTAGAAAGAGTTAAAGAATATGAAAAAGAATATCCTTTTGAAAAAAATTCTTAGAAGAAATTGGAGAAACAGAAAAAAACTTCTAATAAAAAAAGGAAATTGAAAAAAAGAACCTATTAAGGAAACTAAAGAAGAAAAAAACCTAAAGAAGAAAAATAAAAAAAGATTAAAGAGGAAGAAGAAAAAGGTTGTTGAACAATTTACAGTAAAAACAAGTAGATATTAGAGCCTTAATAAAGAAAAAAATGCTAATTTTAATTTAGAAGTGGTAGATGATAATGTTGATAGTAAAGAATTATCGAAAGCCTTATTGATTAAAGATTTAGAAACAGAAAGAAATAGTGAAAGACCTTTCATAAATACTGTTGAAGACTATGAATTAAAAAGCTGATGTAAGTCTTTTTAAAGAAAAAAATTCGACCTTGATAAAAAAAGAAAGAAGTGCAACAGATATACATTTATCTGAAAATGCAATAGAATGTTTGGTACAAACTGTTGGAGATTTTTTTCAAATAAACAATTTGCATTAAATGTTCCTACTTTAGTTGTTAGAGAAGAAGATGTAGCAAAACTACTATCAAATGAGAACTATGGATAAAGAAATAGATTTAGATTATGAAGAATTAGTATCAATAGATGATGATGAAAAGTTTATGGAAGAGTATGAAAAAAATATGAAGAAGAATATATGGAAGTATTAGAAAAGAAAGCTAAAGCTATTGTAAGTCGTCTTGCAACAACTAATAAAGATTTTTGATACAATAGAGGATAAATTAAATGATGTTAATAAGAAAAATGTCTTGTATTAAGATTTCAGGAACTGAAAAATATGTTAGCAATAGAAAAGAGTGCAAAAAGATTTTGAATTTATAGTTGCTAATGTTGAAAAAAATATAATATAGACTATTGTATGAATTTTTGTTGAAAAAGGAAGATAAAAAAAGATTTTTTTCTAAAAAAAGATTAATGAAGAACTAAAGACATTAAATGAAAAACTTAGAAAAAAATATTAAAGACAAAAAAATCTTGATTTTGACGAAATTAATACATTGTTAAAAAGAAGAAAGAAAAAGATTTTAGAGAAAAAGGTTGACACTTATATAGATGAAACACCTAAGAAATCTTTTTGATAAAGTTTTTAGGAAAAAGATAAGACTAAAGAAGTAGTTAAAGAAGTTGAAAAAAACTAATGAAAAAGCCTAAAAAAGGTTGAAAAAAACTATTGACGAAAAAGGCTGATAGAGAAATAGAGTTATAATAACTTTTCAAATATGTCCGTCCTTGTTTATTTATAATATATCTCAAAAAAATAGGAATTTTTTTCAAATAATGTTTTGGAATAAGCATTTTGAAATCTTCCTATTTTTTTCTTCCTATTTTTTTTCTATTTTTTTCCTAATTTTTTTACCACTTTTACTACTTTTTTTCATTTTTTTATGGTATAATATAACTATAATATATAATTATCATAAAAAAATCAATGATAAAAAAAGGAGAAAGTAAATGAAAAGTGAAAAAAATTTGAAGAATTAAATAAGTTGTATTTTTAATGTAGAGAGTTTTTATTATAATGCAAACAAAGATAACAGTGAGAAAAACAACTGTAACAACTATCATAGATAAACTTTCTAAGGTAGGAGAAAAATGATACTAATAAGGAAGAAGAGTTCACTTCTAAATATGCGACCTTAGATGAAAAAAAGCACAAAAAAATTAATAAATATGGTTGAAGAAATTAAGAAAGAAGAAGAAATCATAAGAAATGATACTCAAGAAATAACTTTTAAAGGAATAAAAAGATTATAAGAGTATAGACGAAGTAAAAAAAGAAAAATAATGCCGAAAAGATTAATAAGTTAAATATTAAAAATTAAAGAAGAAGACCCTGAAAATGAAGTAGATGAAACATCAGAAGAAAAATGATGATAATGTAGTAGAAGAAATTGAAGAAACTGAAGAAATGAAGTTAAAAAGAATTAGCTTTTACAAATTGAAAAAAAGTGCAAGAATTAGAAAAAAACAAAATATAGGTTTAAATAATAAAGTAAAAACAATTAGAAAGTGAAAAAAGATAAAAATTTTAATAAAAAAACAATGAAAGATTATTAAAAGAAAAAGATAGAGAACTTTCAAGATTAAAAAGGAGTATATAATTCATCTATTGATATGTTAGATTTTCTTAAAAGATATGAAAAAACTATTTCAAAAGTAAATCAATCAGTTAAAGAAAAACAATGAAAAAAATAATTGAAGAATTAAGAGAATTACAAAAAAAGTAATTTCAAGTAAAGATGAAGAAATAAAAAGTATTAAAGGATTTTTTTATAGTACATTTAAGTCTTTAGAAATAGAAGTAGAAGATTAATGAGGTGTATTTATGGAAAATTTTGGACAGACACTCATAAATCTTAATAGATTTTTTTCTTTAAATTTTTTTAAAAACCTACCTTTTTATTTCAGAGGGGGTAACATTTGGTTTTTATAGTAATATCTACTATATTCTTGATAAGTTTTTTTACTATATAGGAATTAAATATCCTGATGTAGATTTAAAAAAATAAAAGGACTAGGACATAGAAGTATAGTAACACATTCATTTTTTTCTTGCCTAGTATACTTATGTATTTACATAAAACTAACTTACTATGGCTTGTATATGGTGCTAAATTTGATATAACAAGATTTATGATAACAGGGTTATCATTAGGAATAGCAATACATATTTTATATGATTTAAGACCCTAAAGCATATAAAGGAACAGCACTTATAAAAATTTCCTTATATGAAGAAAGGACTAAGTGTTAATCAAAGTATAGCATTTATGCTTTTAACAGTAGGGGGTATGTTTATTTACAGTAATATTTTTATGTTAGAACAATTTACGAAATGTTGATATTATTATTTGTAATAACATTTACCATAATTAAGAAAAGAAAAGGTTGAAAAAAGGATTTTTGGAGTACAATTATATTCTTTATAATTATATTCTTTTTAGTTATTTACTTTAAAACCTACTATAATTAAATATTGGTTAATTTTAGTAAGAAATTTATTTTTAAAAAAATAGAATGAGGGTGGAAAAATGATAGAAGATGTATTAAAAAGGAAGTAGTTTAAAGTCATTTGTTAGGGAAGAAAAAGATTGAAAGAACAGAAGAAATGGAAACAGGTGAAAATTAAAATTGAAACAGAAGAAACACGAACTGAAAAAAATTTAATGTAAATCATCTGTTTAAAAAATGATAAAGGCACTAAAAAAGCAAGATGACCTTTGCAAATAGATTTAGAGAAAATGTAAATCAAGAAGAACTTACATTATCACAAAAAAAGAAGAAAAAGTCTAAAGAAGAACAAATTGAATATATGTACAAGAACTTTGGACAAAGTTTAACTAAGTTTTTAGATGATAAATCTATAATAGAAATTTATCTAAATCAAGATGGTTTTTTTAAGAATTGAAAAAAATTTGGAGAGGGAAGATATTTAACTAATGTAAGACTTTCTCCGACAGAAAGTGAAAGTATACTTAAACTTGTTGCCGATTTTTAATAAGACAGTTCTTACAAGAGAAAATGCAACTATATCAACTGTATTACCTAATGGAGAAAGAATTTCAGGAGCAATATATGATACAGTAGGACATAGACCTGTATTTACAATAAGAAAGAAAAAGTAATGTTAGATTTGAACTTGATTATTATGTTAAGACAGGAGTTATAACACAACAACAAAAAAGAATATATAGAAAAGCAAATTAGAAATAAGAAAAATATTATAATAGCTGGGAATACTTCAAGTGGTAAGACTTCGTCTGCTAATGCTTGTTTAAAAGTTATAGAAAATAAAGAACTTGAATTATTAAAAATATAATTATAAAGATAATAAAGCTGTTAGTGAATACCCTAGATACTATTGAACACTTAGACCAATTAAATAAGAAGAAACTTACTGAATTAAATGGTGGTATGATAAAAGAATATGGAGAAAGAATAGGTATTATAGAACAAGTACCTGAACTTATATGTAACTCAACTAATATAATGAATTATGTTGTAACTCAACATTGTAGTGCATTAGACTTATTAAGATTATGTATGAGAATGACACCTGATAGAATACTTTATGGAGAACTTAGAACAGGAGAAGAAACAAAGGAACTTCTAAAGGCTTGGAACTCAGGACACGACGGAGGAGTATCAACTATCCACGCCTCTGTTGAAAAAGGTTCTATAAAAAGCACTAGATAAAATGGAACAATACCTTGATGAATTAAAAACTAGGACTTGATAGCCAAAGACAACTTATTGGAGAAAGTGTTGATGTAATTATAGCACTAGCAAGAATAGGAACAGAAACAGGTGGATTTGAAAGAAAACTTGTAGGAATTTTAGAAGTTGAAGACTATGATAAAAATGCAAAACAATATGTTACTAAAGTTATATATCAAGCACCAAAAATTGAGGTAGCATAAAATAAACAAGAAAAAAAGGACAAATATTTGTCCTTTTTACTGTTTTTATTATATATTTTAATAAATTTGTAAAATTATTTTTAATAAATTTATAAAATTATTATTTTTGCAAGTAAAATGGTATAATTTTAAAGGGAATATTAAGTATTTAAGAAAGGTGGTTACAAAATGTATACAAAAAGCAAATGAATTTTTAGAAAATATTTCAGGAATGAAAAAGATGAAATGAAAGAGATTTTAAAACTTTCAACTCTTATAACAGAAGAAATTATTGAAAATGGAGTAAGTTCAAAAAAAGGAAAGTTATATAATAGATAGAAAAAAAGAAGATGAATTAGCATATATTAGTGATATAGAAGAAAAATATTTTAAAAAATACTGACAAAGAAAAATAATATAGAATATAAAGCTAATTTTTTTATAAATTAAATGAAAAAGACATAAATAAAATAGCAGATGAAATTAAAAATGATAATTTAAGTAGTGAAGATTTTTGAAAATCTATATTCAAAAAAATTAAAACAATAGATTTTTGAAGAAAGAGAAAAATCAAGAAATTTCATTGAAGTCCTTGATTTTCTGAGTGAAAATTTAAAAAAATTAGATGAAAAAGGCTATGAGGCTACATTAGGATTTAAAAGAAAAATAATTTGAAAAAAATATAGAAGAAGAAATAAGAAGAGATAAATTGTTCTCAGTTGATTATGATAGAGAAGTAAACAAAAATAATTTTTATTTTTGTTAATAATAAAAATGATGAAAAAAATTGGTAAGATATTAGATATTCAAGAGAATAAAGATGTAACAGTCTTTTTAGATAAAACACTTAAATTTTTAGCAATAAATGGTGCAGATTTCAGTAAAAAATTTACAGAATATTCTGAATTTCAAAAAAGAAAATGAAAAATTTAGATAAAAAACAGCAATGAAAAAAATGTCTTTAAAACAGTCCTAAAATTTCTTCTAGAATTAGTTGATAATTTTTAAATTTGAAGTTGATTTTAAAGAAAAATACAGAAATAACTAATGTTAGTGTTCATTTAGATAATGAAAATAATCTTTATGAGGCTGGATTAAATATCTATAATAAAATGGCATAAATCTTTTGAATATGAAGATGATAAAAAAATAAAACAGATGACAATAAAAGATTTTTATGAAATTTTTTTCATACATTAAATAATAAAGAGAATTTAGAAGAATATGTAACTGATTATAAAAGATTTAAGAAAAAAATATGGCTTTATTTTTTTTAGAGGCTAGAGAAAGAGAAGAAACTTTTGAAAAATATTAAAAATGATATGATATATTCATCAATGAAAAATGCTTATGATAAAAACAGCTAATGAATATAAAGAAAATGATAACTTTAAAGCTAATTTTATTAAAAAAATACTTTAAATAATTTTGATGAATTAATGGAAGAAAGACTTGGTTTTGGTGGAGAAGAAATTTTTAATAAATAATGCAGAAGATTTTGGATTAGAAATAGAAAAATTTTCCTGATAGTTTACCTGAAATCAAAAGGGTTAGAGCCATTTAATTTTGAAACTTATGGAGAGGCTGAAGAAACTTATAAAGAAATTATTAAAAATGAAATTTAGTGAAGTGAAAAGAAAATCTTGTTGAAGAAATTGAAAAATACACAAGAAGAATTAGAAACATTATCAGTTGCAGGGCTTTATTAAGTCCTATGAAGATAAAAACAACTAATTTCTATGAGGCTAAAGAAGAAATTTTAACAAATCTTTTTACAAATTTCGTAGAAAAACAACAATAACAAATATACAAGTGAAAAAGAATTATTAAATTCTTTTAATGAAGATATTGACACTATGTATCACAAAAATAAGTGATAGAGAATTGGAAAACATCAAAAATAATTATTTAGAAAAATAATGATTATGAAAAACTTAAATAAACACCTTATAAACTCAAAAAGAAGTTAAAATAAGTGATGAGAAAGAAGAAAAATATTGAAAAAGAATTTTAAAATCAAGACTTTTGTTTAATTAAGACTTTTGTTTAATTAAGACTTTTGTCTAACTGATTATATTTTTTTGAAAAAGAAAAAAGGACAAATTTTTTTGTCCTTTTTTATACATATATAAAAAATAATAAAAATGGAAATAAAAACAATACAATATAAAAATAACGATAAAAAAATAATAATAAAAATAAAAACATTAATGTAGATATATTATAACATATTATTTTCTAAAAATTCAATCTCTATACTTTTATTATTAGTAGGTTGATTGATGTTTATTTCATTATCTTTTTCTTTTGTCTTTCTTATTATCAACAGAAAGTTCATTTTTTAAAAATTTTTCTTAAAACTATCAATATAGTCTTTAGGAAAATTTTTCGTTTTTCTAAATAAGTAAGTGCATTATTAATACTCTTATCATCAAGTGTTTTTTTGAAAAAATTATTGATTTTTTTCCAAAAGTTTCTTTTTGAATATAAATTTTCTCTATTTTTTTCTAAAAATAACTTGTAAATTTAAAACTTTTTTTCATATCTTTCATAAATTCTTTTCGTTCTTCTTTAGTTGAAGAACTTGTATTAAAACTATCTGTCTTCTCTAAGAAATCCTTTATTTTTACATTTTCTCTAACTGAATAAAGAATAGGTATTTTGTTTTCAATATCAGTAAAAGTTAAAACGATTTATTTCTCTTTTCTCAAAAATCATTTTGTGTTTTTATAATTTCATCAATTTTATTTATAAGATGACTTGTTTTGGTTTTTTTATCATAATCTTTTATTCTTTCAAGTTTAATACTATCTATTTTTTTCTTTTTAAATCAATATTCTGATTAAGACTTTTTAAATCAAGATTATTCTTATTTTGAAAAGTAAAAAGGTTCAAATTTAAGAGTTTCTTTATTGAGAATAGAAAGTTTTATACCTTTTTCCCAAAAAGAAGTATTCTGATAATATTTATTATCTTCTCTATCAAAGAAAGTTTCAAAATAATCATTCTTATTATTTCCGTTATTCTTTTTGCATAATAGCTAGATTTAAAAATCTATCTTCTCCATTGAAATTCACTTCATTTATTATAAATAAATCTGATTTTTAATGCCGAATTTTGAGTATAATAAGTTCTTTTCAACAACAGAAGAATATTCTAAATGTTCAAGCATAAATTTAAAAAGATTTTATTCTCTTTTTCAATATATTTTTTCATAGACTGGATTATTTTTCTAACTTTTTCTAAAATTTCTTCATCAGAGTAAACTCCACTTCTTACTTCATCATATAAAGTTTTACCATTTATATTATTTTTTTAGGGTGCATATATTGTAATCCTAAAAAGATGTGGCAATCTACTATCATATAATTTAACTACAAATTTATGATTTTTCACTTTGAAGTTTTTAGATACGAATTATCAAACTGATGAAACCACTCCAAAAATCTTTTTGAACTTTATAAGTTTTTTCCCCTTTACTCTTTAAAACATATTTCCCCTTAACTTATTTTTAAAATCTCTTTTATACTATAATCAGTATCAAATTTATATCTTCTATAACCTCTTAGCAATATATTTTCAATATTTTTCAAGAACATAATCCATTAATTTTATATCAGGAATATCAATATAAACTTTATGATTTAAAAATAAGTTGTATTGTTCTTTGTTTTAATAGTATTACTCTTTTTATATCTAAATTTTCTAAAGTTATTCCAAAACTTTTTTAATATTTCTTCAAATTCTTCTAAATCATCTTTATTTTCAATGATTGCAAAACTACTCATTTTTTTCTTCTAAATTCTTTTTCTACAAAGTCTAATGCCTCTTCTGAACTAGGAAAATTCTTCAATTTCACCTAAAAACTTTCTCCAGCTATTTCTTGTAATTTTCCGTCCTTTATAAAAAAATAAGAATTATTTGCTAAAAATTCTACTTCATAAGTTTTTTTGATTTTAACATAGTTTTTCCTCCCACTTGATTACTTCACTTTATCATTTTTTTCTTATCTTTCTTTTTTTCCATTAATTCTATTACTTGTTTTCCCTATATCTGTAATAATATATTTGCCTCTTTTTTCTTATAGTTATCAATAAAAACCTTTTCTTTTTAAATCTTGCATTATTGCATTAATTTTAGTTTTTAGAAAAATTGTACCATATTTGCTATTTCCTGTTGTGATAAAAATATATTTTTTTCCTCTGTATTTTCTATTGGTATTTGAATATCATATAAGAATTTTCAAAACCTTGTAATTATCATTCCCAAAATATTCTAAAGTATACAAATTCTTTTCACTTCCTTACTTCTTGTTTTAACTATATTATACCATAATGTAATAAAAAAATCAATATTCATTTCAAAAAAGCACTGAAAAATTAATTAATAAAGAAAAAAAGGACAAAAAAATTAGTCCTTTATTTCTTCTTGGTTTTATTTGTTTGGAAAGTTACAAGATAAATTAATCAATAAATTTATTATATCACATTTTTAAAAAGAAAAAAAGGATTTTTAAAAAACCCTTTTTAAAAACTTTAAACAAATAATGAAGAGTAACAATCCCTTTTAAGATTGATTTAGATAACTTATTATAGCACATTTTAATAAAGTTGTAAAATAATTTTATCAACTTCTTAAAATTATATTTTACTTAGTAACAATGATATAATAACAATTAAGAATAATAAAAAAAGGAGAAGATTTTTATGAAAAAAACAAAGTTAAGATTTACGAAAATGACAAAGAATTTATAAATTCATTTCAAGGACAATCAGACAAAGAAATTGAAAAACAGATTAAAAGAAATGTATCTTTAGTTTCTCTTGAAGATTATAATTATAAAGGCGATTATGAAGATGGTAAAAAGTTTTTTTACTGAAAAAAATTTAAAGCAGAAAGCAATTCTAAAAACCCCTAAAAATGTGTATAATGAAGAAGATTTTTTTAGAAGATATAAAAATCAAAGGTACACGATACTGATAAATATAGAGGAGAAACAAAAGCCTTATTTTATAAATTAAGTGGAAATGAGGTAATAAGTGCAACAAAAGATTTTCTAAAAAAAGATGATATAGACTTAGAAGATTTTTGATGAAGAAGTAGCTAGTAAATTTTTATGATATGTGTTATAAATCAATAGATTATATAGATTTAGAAAAAGAAGATAATTTAAGAAAATCATTAGAATTTATAAAAAGAACATTTAGGTGAAATGGAAAATCTTAAAAGATTATGATATGGATTTAACATTTAGAAATGGTGAAAAAGGATAATTTTTCATTAGTAATAAAAAAATAAAGATGATAAAGAAATAGTGATTTCAAATGAAAGTTTAAATGGCTTTTTAGATAAAAACAATAAAATATATTGTTACTGAAAAAGATGATATAGATTTTTATGATTATGGTTTAGAATTAGATGAATATGAATATTTTCAAGGAATGATAAACGATTTAAAAAGAAGATGAAGACTATACAGACGAAGAAAAAGAAAAAAATTATATAAACAGACATATATTTGAAACTGAAATTTTAGCAGACGATTTGAAAGAGATTGATTTAAAACTTCCTACTTATTATAAAAACAACAATGAAAAAAATCTGATATAACAGAAGTTAATTTTCATATTGTAAATGATGAATACAATAAAATTGAAGTATCTATGAAAGATAAGTGGAACACTCCTTATGAACAATTTGCTGATAAGAAAGAGAATGTAATAACTTTTTGATACTATGGGAAATTTATTACAAGACGAAGATTTCTTTAAAAGCCTTTTTCAGAAGAATATCAAGAAAAAGAATTACTTAGATAAAGATATTAGCCATAACCTAGTTATGCTTGAAAAATATGAATAGATATGAAAAATTTGAAGAAACGGTTAATAACATAAAAAAAGTAAAGCTGTAACAGAAAGTTTTTAGATACAATGAAAGAAGTTAATCCTGAAATTGTTTTTGGAGAAACAATGAAAGAAAAAAACAATGGAAAAATTTGACAAAAGCATTAGAAGAAAGATTTGGAGATATGTCAGAAAAATGATAAGTATTTCTATTTGGTAAATAATGCTGATGAACTAAACATACCTTTAAATGAAGAAAATGAAATTGTAGATTTAGAACTTGAAAAAGCCAAAGAAGACATAGGTTTTGAGAATAATATTGATGAAATAATTAAGATGAAATTTGGAGAAGAAAAAGAAAAAAATTATCTGAAGAAATCTTAGATAAAAACATATCAAAGATTTGCTGTTATACCATTAGCTGAAATAAGTGAAAAAGTACGAAAAAGAAAGGAACTAATTTCAACGAAAAAAACAAGAAGAATATATAAATAGATTTACAGAAAAATATATAGAAGATTACAAAAAATAGTGATAATGAAAAAAATCAGAAAAGAAATTTAAAGAAGAAATAAACAACGAAATTAAGAAACATATAAATAGTTTAAGTGAAGATAAGTTAAACAAATCTATTAATAATTATTTAGAAAAAGAACAACTTAAAAATCACTTGATGAAGTATTTGGAAACGATAAGAAAGAAGTTAAAAAAGAAGTTGAAGAAATCAAGGAAAAAAAGATAAAGAAGTAGAACTATAAGAAATAGAACTATAAAATTAATTTGATTGGATAAGGTGAGGAGAACAAAAACAGTTATCAAAAAAACATATAGAAAGGTGGGTGGAAGATGTATAAAGCGATAAAGATAGAACTAAAACTAACAAAGGAACAGAAAAATACAAGTAAACAAAACTATTGGTACTGAAAGATTTATATATAATGAATATATTAAATATAATCAGGAACAATATGAATTAGGAAATAAATTTGTTAGTGCTTTTGATTTTTCTAAGTATATCAATAATGTCTACCTACCTAATAATCCTGATAAAAAAATGGATAAAAGATGTATCATCTAAATCAGTAAAACAAGCTATAATTTATGGTGAAAAAGGCTTTTAAAAAAACTTCTTTAAGGGTTTAAGTGGTTTTCCTGTTTTTAAAAAAGAAAGGTAAAAATGAATTAGGTGCTTATTTTTTTAAAAAATAATAAAAAAAGATTTTGAGTTTTATAGACACAAAAATAAAAAAATACCTACTTTAAAATTTGTAAGAGTAAAAGAATATGGTTATATACCCTAAAAAAATGCTAATATAAAAAAAGTGGTACTATATCTAAAGTAGCTGATAGATATTTCGTATCGCTTGTTATGGAAGTTGAAGACACTATAAAAAGAAAACTAATACAAATTCAAAAGGATTAGGAGTAGATTTAGGAATTAAAGATACAGCTATATGTTCTAACGGAATGATATTTAAAAAAACATAAATAAAAACAAAGAAAGTAAAGAAACTTAAAAAGAAACTTAAAAAGAGAACAAAGAAAAATGGCAAGAAGTGTGGAGTATTCTAAATCTAATAAGATAAAAATTAAGAGAACTAAAAAACTTTTAGTAAGAAGAAATTGAAAGTACAAAGATTGTTTTATAGATTGAATTGTATTAGAGATGATTACAATAATAAGATAGTAGATGAAATAACAAGAACCAAGTTAAAATATATTACTATTGAAGATTTAAAAAGTATCTAATATGATGAAGAACAGACATCTATCTAAAAGCTATACAAGAACAGAATTTCTATGCGATAAGGACTAAACTTGTAAATAAATGTAAGGAAAAGAAATATTGAGTTAAGATTAGTAGACACATTCTATCCAAGTAGTAAAACTTGTTCTTGTTGTGGAGAAATTAAAAAGATTTAAAACTTAATGATAGGATTTATAAAATGTAGTAATTGTGGTTCAGAAATAGATAGAGATTACAATGCAAGTATAAATCTTGAAAAAGCACAAGTATATAAGATTATAGCTTAAAGTTATAATTGAAATAGAATATATGTACTGATGGCTAGTCAGGAATTTTACGACTATGGAGAGTACAAGGAACTATGAGTAGATACTAAAGTATCGAAAAATATACTCATTGAAATAGTAAAAATCTAGTGTGTTAAATATATTTTTGATACATTTTTAGTAGCAACAAGTTTTTATAAAGATTAAAAAAATAAAAAGTTCTAAAATTATAAATAATTTAGAAGATGATACTTCATATAAAATGCGTGTAAGCAATAGTTTAATTAGTAAAATAGATACAATTAAAAAAGACTTATGGTAAAACTTCTTTAAAAATGAGTAAAAATTATTTGATAAAATTTATTTGATGGAATTATATATAAAAACTTCAAAGGAGAAAGTAAATGAAAAATTTAGTAAAGAAGATTTAATTGAAAAATTTAATGAAATGAAAGATGATGTTGTAAAAGCTAAAGAATTTGCTGAAGATTTAATTTATGTAACTAAAGGATATGTAACAGAGGGTTTAAAAAGAGAAAAAGAAGAATATTACATTAATAAAAAAGATTTAAAAAGAAGAAATGAAAGAGGATATAGCCTATATTAGTGATTATAATAAAAAGAATGGCTGAAAAGAAAGAAGATAATCCTTATTTCAATCCTAATTCACCATTAAATGAAAATAGAGAAAAATACAGATATTGAATATAATAAAGTTAGTATTAAATCTAATTTCTACGAAAAACTTACAAAAAGGTAATGGAGAAGTTTTTAGATAGTTTAATAAAAACGACCACTATAACAATACACTTTTAAACGAATATGTGGTGGAGAAAATAGAAAAAAATAAATGAAACTACTAAAAACTTAAATGGTGCTTTTTAAAAATAGAGTATGCACCTGATAAGGCGACAGGAACTATATTGAATAATGTTGGCGAAAAATTATATAGAAAGTTTTGAATTTAGACCTGTTAATAATACTGAATTTATGGATAAGTTAAGTAATCTCTATAATGATGGAAAAATCTGAACTTGATAAAAATAGAATTAAGTTACGAAAAACTTTGGAAATTTAACAGACGCAAGTACCTATAATAGAGGGAACAGAAATTCTAAACTATCTCTATTTATAGTGGGTGGAAAAAGAAGAACAAAAATGAACTAACAATAATAAGTGGAGATAAAAAAACTAGAGTTAAAAAGGAGATGAAATTAATTTAGGTGAAATGATGTCAATGAGAAATGCCACAACTTTCTTATTTGACAAAGAAGAAGAAAAAGGTTGAAAAGCATATAAAACTTGCTTATGAAATAGAAAATGATGTTAATAAGTTAAAAAGAAGATTTATTAAAAACAAGACTTTAACACAATTAAAACAAATATTTATTCATCTGTTTTTAAATAATCTTGAAATAAAAGAAAAAAACAGATAATTTTCAAAAAAAGATACTAATAATTTAGAAATTGAAATTATGGAAAGATTTGAAGATGTTTTTTTACAGGATTAGGACAAGACTTTAGAAATGGATTTGTTGAAAAAAATGCTGAAAAATTTGGCTTAACACTTGATGAAAATGGAAAAAGCTAACGAAATAATGGAAATGAATGTTTCTTATGATAAAGGTGTAAATGATTTTATCAGAGGAAAGTATATGGAAGAAGTTCACGATTTTCAAGAAAGAGTATTAAATTTTGGTACTAATATGAGTACAAAAAAATAGAAGATAAGTTCTCTAGTGTAGAAATTTCAGGATATTCAGATAACAAGATAGAGAAAGTAGAAAAAGCGTACGAAGACTTATATGAATATTCTATTAAAAACAGGTGCTAATAATCCCTAAATTATTTTTCAATAGCTGGTAAAACAGTAGGTTTAGAAATCGGTGAACTTTCAGGAAAAATTTGAAAAAAATTAGATGATAAATTTAATGTAGACAAGAAATTTAATGAAGAAAAAGTAAAAAGATAAAGAAGTTGAAAAAAACTTCAAAAAGAATACGAAGAAGAAAATAGAAAAAAACTAATGAAAAAGAAATAGATTTTTAAAAAAAGGGGTAAAAATGTTACTTAATAGAAGAAATTTAGCAAGAGCATTTAATGGTTTGAAAAAAAGGTGTGGAAATTGGAGCAGACATAGGTATAGCTTTAGCAAAAAAACGCTTTTAATCTAGGGAAAGATATTGTATGTATTTTTAAAAGAGCAAATAGACGCATATAATAAGCCAATAGATGATGAGGCTTATTTAAGACAAAAGAGCAGATGTAAAAAGAAGTAGAAAATGGAATAAATGAAATTCGTGAACAAAAAGAAAAATGCTAAAAATTAAAAAAATGCCTGAAGTGAATATAAATTTATCAGTTTTTCAAATAGGGTTTACACCTGAGCAATTAAAAAGAATTTGAAGAAACATTAAAAATCTAAAAAAATAAAGAATTTAATGAAGATTTTTTTAAAAGATGTTGATGTAAAGAAAAATAGTTGAAGTGGATAGTTTATCAGTAGAAAAAAATGGATAAACTTGATAAAGTATCTGAAAAAGTTAATGGTAGTTTTGGAATAAAAATATTCAAGACAAACAGATAAAATTTCTGTTTTAATTCACGATTATGATGAAAAAAATATATTTGTTGAAGAATTTAATCCTCAATATGAATGTGAAGAAAGAACAGAATTTACTGAAAGAATGGCAAAAATTTTTTTAATAAGCAATTAGAAAAATGGAGAAGAAAAGTTTACACCTAAAGATTTTGATAAAGTCATTGAAAAATATTGCAGGTGCAACAGAAGAAGATAGAAAAGCCAATATAAACACTAGACTTCATATTGATAACATAAAAAGGAACAAAAAGAATTTTTAACTAAAAAGAGGAGATGAAAAACTTCTTATTAATGATTTTAATGTAGGACAAGCTATGGCTTTAGATAATTCAGCAGTTATGATGTTAGAATTAAATAAAGATAAAGTTGTAGCTAGAGAAAATACTAAGCAAGATATAAAATTTGATATTAGAGAATTAGAAAAAGAAATTAGCAATAAGAGTTTTTAATGATATAAAAAAATATTGTATTTGCAAGTATTCTTAATGATAAGGAAATTATAGAAAAAAACAGAAAAATTTCCAAAAAAGATGTTTCAAATATAGGAGATGTAGTAGAAAAATTTAATAAAGTTTTTTTGATGATTTAGGGTTTAGGCTTTAAAAACAATTTTTTTAATTAATAATGCAGAAGAATTGAATTTAACTGTTAGTAAACCTGAAAGATATTTCTCTTCAACAGATAAATTTGATAAAGAATACTTTCTCCAATTAATAGATGAATTTGATAGTGAATACGAAAGTTATGAAGAGAATGTTGATTTCTTTTTAAAGAACTTATGTAAAGAAGAGGCAAAAGATTTTTGAAGAAAGAGTTTTATGTTTTGGAAATAATTTCAGTACAAATATAGAAGACAAATTCACAAAAGAAGAATTTAATGCTGATTATAAATTATTAGACAAAAATTGATAAAGTTTTTGAAGATACTTTTGAATATGCAAAAACAAAAAAATATAGATATTAAAAAATGAGAAAGAATTAAAAGCCTTAACAGATGAAGTTGGTTTAAATCTATCTGATAAGAGATATGAAGAACTTGTTAAAGACGAAGATAAAGAAAAAGACAGAAGACAAAAAGAAGAAAGAAAAAGTTAAAGATTTCTTTTGATTTTGTTGATGAAGAAGTTAAAAAGATGAAAGAGAAAAAAATGAAAGAGAATTTGAATAAATTTGAATAAATAGAAATATTAGGAATGGACTAAAAATCCATTCCTAAATTATAAAAAAAGTTTTATAAAAAAAGATGGTAAAAAGGTGGATTATATGAAAAAAATATACAAATAAAGAAATAATTGAAGAAGTAAATAAATTAGAAAAATATTATTGATAAGAAAAAAATTATTTAAAAGATTTATACATAGTAGATATGTATGATGAAAAAAATTTGATAAAGGCTCTAATAAGTTCGTTAGAACAGATGAAAAAAATGTATTTCATCAAAAAAAGAAGATTTACAAGAAGAGGTTGAAAAAAAGATTTAAAATTTGAAAAATAAGAATGAAAAACTCAATTATAAAAAAATAAAGTCTTTAAAAAGTAGATTTTAATATGCTAAATGATATAAATGGAAATTTAGAAAAATTTTTAAAAAATGTAAATACAAAGACAGAAATAACAATAGATAATGATAAAAATAAAAATGGAAGATTTTAAAAAGAAATATCTAATTTTGATGGCTCTTTTAGAATTGAAAAAGATAGAGAAAGACTTATTATAAATATAGGTGAAAAAAATGGAGAACATTGGAGTGAATTAGAAATCACTTCAAAGACTTTTAACACAATTAAAGAACTTTCTTTCAAAGAAAGTCCTAAAGTAGAGGAAAGTTTAAAAAAATTCAATGAATTTCTTTTTGGAAAATTCTGTTGATAATAAGGCTCATTTATACAAACAAAACATTTTTAAATTTAATAGAAGACAATGATTGTGTGATTTTAAATATAGATGGAAATGATAAAAAGTCAAAAATAGTCTTCATATAGAAAAAGGACGATAAAAACTATCGCTAAAAAGGAGAAGAAGTTGAGTTAGAAAAAAATTTTTAACTGTAACAGGTTATACAAAGAATTTATTTGAAATGAAAAAAAGATAAGGTTGAAGATTATATAATTAAACCCTTTGAGATAGAACAAGATAAAAATGTCCAAGACCAAATTTTGTGGAGAATAAGTAATTTTAAAGATATGAGTAGAGAAATTGTGTCTGAAATGTTTAATGATGATGATTTAATTAAAAAAACTAATAATTTTACCGAAAAATAAAGAAATATTAAAAGAAGAATTTGCTGATAGAACAAAAAGACATCTATGACTGTTTTGGAAAAAGAATTTAATGAAGAATTGATAAAAAGAAAGGCTTTTTCCTTAAATTTCACTATAAAGGTTCATAATGATGAAAGAAAAAGTTAAGGAAATATTTGAAATGGGAAGTCCTGAAGAATATTTAGATAATGTGCAAATCTTGACGAGAAATTTGTATGAAAGAGAAATTGAAAAACTTTAACGACAAAATTGATAAAGGTGATGTTAGAGAATTTTTGATAAAAAAGATTTTGTACTTAGAGATAATAATTTAAGTAAAAAAAGTTGAAAAACTATATGATGATTTATACAAATATGTAACTTGGGAAGAAGTTGAGGAACATCTAGGTAAAAGCAGATAACAAAACGATATTCTAGTATAGCAAAAGGAATAGGATTAGAAGTAAGTCCATTTTCAGATAAATTTGATAAATTAGACAAGAAATTTAATAAAAGAAAAATATTGAAAAGAATGTTGAAAAACATATAAATATTGAAAAATCTATTGAAAAAAAGAAAAGGAAAAATGAAAAAGATTTTTAGGAAAAAAATTTTAGAAAAAAATTTTTATGAAACGAAAAAACAAAAAAAGACAAGTTAAATTTTTAGAAATTACAAAAAAATTTTTTTAAAAAATTACTTGTCTTTTTTTAAAAAAATATTCAAGGAAAAAAAGTCAAACTTTTGTTAAAACACAGGTAACAAAAATCAAATCTTTTTATAATCAATTATATCAATTTTTTTAAAAGAAAAATCAATTTAAAAAATAGGGAAAAATATTTTTTTTTATGGTATAATATAAATATAAATTTTTAAAAATTAAGTTTTAAAAAAGCAACAATAAAAAAACAGGGTTAAATTCAATCAGAAAGGGGGTAAAAAAATGTGGATTAAAAATGTACAAAAGGGGGTTAGATTGTGAGTTTTTAATTTTTGGTTTAGGAACAGCTGTAATCATATTAGGAGTAAGTTTATTTTTACTTTTAATTATTGCACTAATTAGTGGAGTTAAATATAAGAAAAAAAGAAGAGAAAGTAAGTCAATTAAGAGATATTGAACTAAAAACTATTGTCTATACCTAATTTTAGAGATAGAGATGATTTTGAAATTGAATACTATCCTTTTCATACTGTAACAATTTTTACAGGAGTATCTTGGGTATCAGAAATATTTGGGAATTGGGCTAATACTTGGGGTGGAAAGAGTGAAACTTTTGGAAAAAGAATTTAATTATATTCGTAAAGAAAGTATGAAACAATTTAAGTTAGAAGTTAAATATAAATATCCTAATTGTAATGTAGTTTTAAATTTTTAAACTTGATTTTCACCCTATTGTTTGGAGAAGAGGGATAATGTATACCATAACTTTATCAGGTACTCCAGCTGAACTATTTATTCCTATGAATAGTAACAATTCTTCTGAAAAAGACAGAAGAAGAAAAAGAAAGAGAAAAAAATAGAATTAGCTAGAAGAATACAAGAACTTGAAGAAGAAACAAGTTTTGAAAGATAAGTGGTGAAAAAAATATGTTTGGTTTTAAAAAAAGAAAAAAAGAAAAGTCTTCAAAAGAAAAATTTACTTATATTTAAAGGTAGTGTAACAAGATGTGGAAGACCTGTAAGTCCTTTTTAGGAATTTTAAGTGATGAAGAGATAAAAATATTAGAAGAAAAATTTAAGAAAAACAAGCAGAATTACATAAAAGAAAAAGTTAAAAGAAATGGAAAAAGAGAAAAACATCTGAAAATTGGATAAAAATATAAAAAAATATAAAAATTATTGAGGTAAAAATATGTTATTTATTTATAGAATGAAAAAGGATTTTAGTGTATCACAAAAGAATTTTTTTAGAAAATGTTAAATTAAAAGAATTTATCATTGATGTTTTAGTAGAAACATCTCCTTATTTAGATAGGGGTAGTCAGAGTTTTGGAATATATTTTCAAAAATGCCTAGTTCAAAAAGAATTTATAAAGAGCAATGAATTTATAGAAAGTATTAGAACTAACAATTTAACAAATGCTGATAATGTAGGGAAATTATTTTGCTGTAATTAGATTTTTATTGGAAATAGAAAGTAAGATAGTAAGTACATTATTGAATTTAAAGGATTTGTTTTATAAATTCAAAAACATATAGAGATAATATCTATAATGATAAAGAAGTAAGTAAACTTGTAAACATTGCTTTTGTATCAGAAGTTAATAAGAAACTAAAAATACAATTATATTTCAGGTGAATATAACTTTGATAATGAAACTTTTATTAAAAGAAATAGAAGTAAGTGAAGAGATAAGAAAGCAAATTTAAGTCGGTATCTGTATATGATATTCAATTAATAGGAGAAGAAAGTAGCACTTATAGAAGTAAGGTTAAATTCTATTTGACTGTTGATTTTGAAACAGTGTATATAGTTGATAAAAAAATATAGAAGATGAAGAATTAAGTGATGTATTTTTCAATGATAGGAAAAAGGTTTTAATCTTAATGAAACAGAGGATTTTTTTAAGTGGTGAAGATGTTAGATATGGTACATTTAGATTTTTTTATAACACTATTGATGAATGTAAACAAAAATTTCATAAGAAGTGTAGCTAAAATCAAAAAATGTATGGATATTATTTTCAGGTAAGATAATAGATTTACCTAAGAAAAATAACAGATGACGCAACTAATATGGCTAACTTCTTTCACAAAATGAAAAATAATACTTTTGTATCGACTAAAGACATATTTGCACTTGCAAATAAAAATAGAAACACCAAATTATGCAGTTGAAGAATTTAAAAAAATTTTTATTAATGAGGTAGAAATATGGGAATATTAGTACAAGTTCTTTCAAAAATTAGATATAATTAGTTTATTATTCATATTGTTTTTTTATCTGTATTAGGACTATATGGAATTTTAAAAAAATTAAGAAATGAAAGAACAAAAAAAGAGTTGAATGTTTAGAAATAATAAATCCAAAAATAAGAGTAATAAATAGATTTGCTTTATCTAGTACCTATTTCTTTTTGGAAAAAAACATATAACAAGTGATAAAATCATAAAATATATGGAAAATGAAAGAGAAATTTATATAGCTGGTGTTATAAGTGATGAAGAAATAGAAGACGCAAGGCTTAAAAAATAAAAATCTTAAATTTTTAAAAAGAAATCAAAGGAAAGAACATAAAAATTATGTTATAGATTTAAGAAAAAACCTGATGTTTTTCTTTGGAGAAATACTTATCATATTTTTAGAGAAAAAAATTAGTTTTTTTCAAAAAACTAAAGAAGTTTTTTTAAACTTTGGTTAATAAAAATACCAGTATTATTTTTGATATTATTTATTTGAACAAAGACAAAAAGAAAATCTGTATTAAAACAATGATATGATATTGACATTTAAAGTATATACTCATAAAGAAAGTATCGTACAAATGTTTAGATATAGAAAAGTAATAAACAAAGTTAAATTTAGTCAAAAGAAGAAGAAAAAAACTGATGTAGAAAAAAAGATACTAAATTAAGTCCTGTATGGGATAACGAAATAAAAAAATGAAAAATTAGAAGACATCAGTTATAGAAAAAAATTAGTAAAAAAATAAACTAACTAAAAACACAAGTATAAAGGAGAATATATGAACACTAACATAGCAACTAAGGAAAAAGAAAAATAAAAAGGTTGGGATTGTTAGTCGCATAATAAAAAACGAGGGGAAAAAAATAATTTAGAAATGGATAATGTATTTAATAATGGAGTACCATTTAAAAAGAATAAGAAAACTGATAATTTTAATGAAAATTATATATTAGATTTAATTAAAATTAATTTAGAAACAAATAAGTTGTTAAAAGATTTTATTATGAATACTTATTCAGGAACTAAAGCCGAAAAAAAGAAGATTTTTTTAAAAAGAATGTTATTTTTGAATTTGAAAAGAAGAAAGTATTTAAGTTTAGTGAGAATTTAACAGAAAGTATAAAGAAAGAATTTAACCCTTTAAATTTTGATAAAATACTTGATTATTATAGTGATTATATTTTCAAAAAAACTTAAAGAAGTATAAATATTTTTTTATTTTTTTCTTATATCTTTTAAAACAGTAGTAATAGAAGAACTGAAAATAACATAGCAAAAGAATTTACCTATAATGTTACAAAAGTATTTTTTTCATTCTTTGATGTAATTAAAAAATGATTGTATAGTTCTTTTGAATGATGAAAAAGAGATAAAAAGAACATTTAAAAAGAAAAAAACTTGAATTATGGGTAAAGAAAAAGAGATAGGAACAACTTATCAAGAATTTACAGTTAGATGGAACTATAAGAGAATTACAAAAGAATATAACTGATAATTTCATAAAAGAAGTAAATAAAGTATCTATTAAGAAATACCAAAAATTATAGTGAAATGAGAAACCCTTTATTTACAAAAAAAGTCTTTATTTGGTGTATATAATTAGTTTAAATAATATGTTTTAAATATTTTGATTTATTGAATAAAGTGGTAAAAAGAATGTTTATTTAAAAGAAGATTTACTTGAAAGAATGATATTAAAGAAAGGAATTATCTATCGTTATGAAAAAGGATTATTCAACTAATAAGAAACTTACAAAAAGAAAGATATGACCTTTTAAAAATCTATTGAAAATGAATTATTAAAAGAGGGAAGAAAAAAATTTGGTAAAAGGATAAGGGGTTAAGAATGAAAAATAAATTATGTTCAAACAAATTATTTTTTTAATATTTACTCTCTTTATTTTGATTTTTAGTAATGTATTTGCTGTAAATAATGAAGAAACGATTAGTGTTAATAGGCAATACAAACAAACTCTTGATTTAAGCAAGTATGGTGGACAAGATTTTTGCAGATAAGCATATAAAAAAATCTAGCAGAGATTATCAAAAATAACTTACTTAAAGATAGAAATGAAAATTAGAAAGAGAATAAATGCTGTATCTGATTTATTAGCCGAAAGTAAGCAATATAATATGGGTTATAAATGGGGTGGAAACCACGCTGGAAATTATAACACAAGAGAGGCTATACAAGGTGGTATGGACTGTTCAGGGTGGACAAGCCAATATTTATATATAATGGGAGTTAAATATAATAACTTTGAAACAACAACAGCACAAGGTTATCACGACCTTTTTGATAGATTAGTTCAAGTAGCTAAGAGAAAAATATAATTATACTATTAGAAAAACCAGTGGTTATGCAAGTGAAAATGGTTGGATATATACTTTCGCTTGGACATCAGGTGGTGCTATAAAACATATTGGGGTATCTCTTGGTGATAAACTATGCCACGCAAGAGGAGGATCCCGACCCTAAGAATTGGAAAACAATAGATATAACAGGAAGACCTACTAGATATCCTCCGTCAGCCTCATATAGTGTAGAAGATATAATTCACTTTATCGCAACTTATCCTGATACAGCTAGAGCAATGGGATTTACTTTTAACTAATATGGTTGACCCTGATAAAGTTCGTTCAGATTGGGCAAGTGTTAAAAAAAGGTACTCCAGGTGGAGAATTAAAAGAGGGATTTAAAGTTGGTGATGGAGAATTATCAGATAGTGATTTAGACCTTGCTTATCAAATGTTCCATATAGAAATAAATTTTTGATGAATGGTCTGCAGAACCTATATTTAAAAGTTTTAGGGAATGTTATAGATTATGTTTTACCAATAGCTATATCTTTAGCAACTTTATTTATAGTTTTAAGAATACTATATGAAATGATACAGTTGATAGCAAGAGGAGATTTTCAATTTAGAAGTGTGTTCTTTGTATGTTTGGAGAAAATGTTTAGTGCCTTTGTTGTAATTTTACTTTTTAAGTTTTTTTATAAAGAAATGGTATATAAAACCTTTGATACAATTTGTAAGTGGTGGCTTTGTAGATGTAGCTTTTGGAACTCAAATAGGAATTTTGGCAGAAAAATTCTGATAGTTCAGTAGGAAATTTGAACTCAATTTATTATTTAGCTTTAAGACCTTTAGAAAAGTTCTGTAATTATTGGATAACTACTTATCATAATTTATCAAATAATTTTGATGGAATATTTGCGATAGCAACAAAAATTTGAGATTTTTGGACGCTATTTTCAAATCATTGCTTATGTTACTATGTTGTGCTGTAAGTATTTGGTTAGGAATTAAATTTGTACTTTCAATATTCTTAATGCAAGTAATGATTGCAGTAACATTAGCTTTTGGGGGCAATAAATTTAGCACTAACAACAGTTCCTAGAATGAACGCCTCAGCTAATAGTCTTATCAATGCAGTAATATCATCAATAATGAGAATAGTGCCTGTATATTTGATAATGTTTGTGTGGATAGATTTTTGTCAGATTATATTAGAGGCAGAGATACCTACTGAAATACAAATTTTTGTGTATATGGCATTATTTTTTTTAATGACAGGATTTGTATTCAAGTTTATAAAAAATGCTTATAAAATATGTATTTATAACAATTAATTTCTTAGTAGAATTAATAAAAAGAGGCGACAGCTAATCTTTAAAAACAGGGGATTTAATAAACGAAAGGAGCGATTTTTTTATAATGAACAAGGAAAAAGTAAATAAAGAAAGTAGAAAAGTGGAAGTAAAAAAATACTAAATCTCACAAGAGTAGAAGTAACACTATTAAAACAATAACTACTCATAAAATTGACAATGAAAATGGCATAGAAATTGTTAAAAAAGAAGTAGAAACACAAATATATAAAAGCTGAAGAAACAAGGAATTTTATTAAGTGTTATGATTTGTTTTTAGAAACAATAAACAGTTCTAAGGTTAAAAGTGGTGTTATAAGAACTCTTTTTGAATTTAGGTGATGAAATTAAAAAAATTATGATAATGAATTTGTTATAGACCATACAACAAGAGATAGGATACTTTTTAAATGCTGGAATAACTAAAAAGAAGTTTAGAAAAATCATTTAAAAGTATTACTATCTAATGATTTCATAAGAAGAATTAAAAGAGGAAGATATATGATAAATCCTCTTTTGATAGCGAAAAGGTAGAGAATTTAATATAAGGGATTTAGAATACAAATATAATAGTTTAAAAAAAGAAATTGTAATTGGAAAAAAATAAAAAAAGGAAAAATTAAAAAAAGGGGAAAAGAAAAGCTATGTCAAATATTTTTTTAAAAGATACTGTATATGATAAAAGAAAAAAATATTTAAAAGAACAGGAAGATTTTTTTCGGTTTTTAACAAGCACTAGCGATATATTTAAGAATGTTAAAAAAACTCCTATTATTATTGAAGAAATTAAGGAAAATGAGAAAAATAATAGTAGATAATCCCTGAAGTAGTAGATTTTGTCAATGATAAACTAAGTAAATTTTTTTAGAAATTAGAGAACAAAATTGGCAAAAATGCTATTGATAATTTAGAAGAATATACTAATTATCAAAAAATATCTTCTAAGTAAGGAAAATATTCATAAAAGATATTGTAAATAGTGTAATAGATAAGAAAAAAACGCCATTAGTTTTTGATTTAAAAATCTAATGAATTTGAAGAAAAAAATATAAATGGTATTTAGAACAAGAAGAAAAATTCTGAATTACAAAAAAACTAATTATAGTAAAGTTCAAAAATATGGATAGACATTGGGATAATGGAGTTAGTGTTTTGGAAAAAGATAGAAAAAGAAAATTATATTCAAAAATGCAAGTATAAGTCTTTATGCTAATGAAAAATAGAGATTTAAAAAGAATATGTTTTCGGACTTTTAAATAATAAAATAAACGATTTTGAAAGTTCAGTATATGATAATCAAAAAGGGATTTTATTTTTGAAAAAGATTTTGACAAAGCTGATGAACTTTATAGCGAAAAAGAAGAAGTTGTTGAAAAATGTTGAAACTATTGAAGATGTTAATTTAAAAAAATGGATAAAATAAATAAAGAATATGAAGACTTAACTCATAAAAAAACACTAATATACTTGAAATTTTATCCAATATTGAAGAGATTAATTTAAGTTCTTTAAAAAGAGATATAGAAAGAGATAGAACTGAAAAGTGTTGATACAATAGAAGATATTAGCAAATCCTTTTAGTAATACTCTTATAACTAAAAAAAGTTGAAGAAAAATTTGATATAGCAGATTTAGGAAAAATCAATACTTTTAATTTTACTGAAAAATAAAAAAATCCTGAATTTGATATAAATTCTAAAACTTGAAAGAACTGTAAACCTTAAAAAAACTTGATAAGTTAGGGAATGAAACATTTGAGAATGATATATCATTTAATAAAGAAGATATAAAACCTATTTCTAAAGAATTGAAAGAACTTATAAAAAGATAGAGAAAAATGCTCTTGATTTTCAACAGACCTTATGTAAGTTTTGAAAATTTTAATGATATAACTAATCAAAATTATAACGAAAAGAAAACCTTATGTAAATTCTTGAATATGGTAGATATAACAGATATTGAAATAACACCTAGTAGACTTAATATAGAAGATACAGGTAATGAGTATTTAGCGTCAGTTATAACACCACAATATATAGCAAGTTTTGAAACAACTAAAAATAGGTAAAGATAAAGTTGATAATATCATACTTGAATTAAGCGAAAGTATGGAAAGTAAATATGATTTAGATTTAGTTGAGAAAAATATATGGAAATTCTGAAAGTAAATATGATTTATCAGTAAGAGATAATATAAGAAAAAAATGGGTAAGGATTTCTATTCAGATTTCATCTTTAATAAATATATTGGATTTGAAGAACCTGTAAAAATTAGAAAAAGAAACTGTTATATATCTTGAAAAAAATCTAATTTAGAAAAAAATTAATGACAGAGAAAAAGGTACTTGATTTAGAATTACTTAATAAGGATATTGAAAAAGAAATTAAATACGAAAAAAAGAAAAAGAATATTGATGATGAAATTAATTTCACTGATGAAAAAATAGAAAAGATGAAATTAAAAATTGATATTTCTGAAACAAGAGAAAGAGTATTTAGTGATTTAGCACAATATCCATTAGTTAGAAAATAACTTGATAATGCTTGAAGAAAATTATAGTAAAGAAAAAAATTTTACGGACAATATCTTGATTATGAAGATAATTTAGATAATAGTATATTACTAACAATAGATTATTTAGTAAGAGAAGAATTAAAAAAATAGGTAAATCTGAAGAAATTGAAGATAGGAAAGCATTAGATATTTTTAGAAAATGCTAATGCAAGAGATTTAGATGATTGTCTATATGTTTGATAAATTCAAGGAAGAAAAAGCAAAAGAAAGAGAAAGAGAACTTGAAAAAGATTATGAAGATAGTAATGAAAACTAAAGTATCAAGAGCAAATGGAAGAGAAAAATCTGAAAGAACTATAAAAGATGTAGACAAAGATAATATAGATAATGACTTTGAAGACACATATAAAAAAATTCTTTTGACGATGAAGTAGAAATATAAAGAGGGTGAATTGAAATGGGAAGAATAAACGGACTAGAAATTAAGAGAAAGGCAAGTTTAGATAATATTTACAAAAAGGGATAAATATGATATGCTTGAGATACATTCAAGAAAATGTATTTAATTCTGAAAAGGTATTAGAAACAAAAACAAGATTTTTGGATTGTTTTTTTAGATATAGTAGGTAGTAATGATAGAGATATAAATAGGTTATTTATTAATTATCATTTAATTAATCCTAACTCTGAAAAAGGCTAATGTAGTAAAAAAACAAAGTAAATGGAATTTATGAAGAATTAAAAAGACGGAATAGAAAAAAATTAGAAAATGCTACTGATAAAGATTTAGGACTTAAATTTACTATAAGAGCAGAAGATGATAAACTTGCTGTTGTTCAATCATATAACAAATATGAACTTGATAAACACTATATCAGTAAAGAAAGTGAAATATATAATTCATTAAGTCAATTCAAAAACTGATAGAGAAGATATAGGAAAAATTATACAAGGGAAATTGGATAAAGAGTATAACTATATAAGAGAACTAACAGATGGTGGAGAAGAAAAATACTGAATATAGAGTAAAAAGAAACATATATCCCTAAGATAAACAAAACAGTATTTATAATTGATAGAAAAAAATATTGATTTTAATGAAGATAAAGAAAAAGAAGAATATTGGGAAACATTTGATATGTATACTGATATAGACGCTTTTAGGAAGTCTTTCTATGATGAAAGAAAAGAATTTATTTAAAGATAAGAAATTAGAACTTAATAAGAACTTAGACGAAAAAGGATTGTGAAAAGATAGTAAATGTTTTAGAAAAATCCTAAGATAAAGACATTACTTAAAAATAAAGAATATTTCACTTTTGATTTCACTTCTGATGGAAAAAGAAAAAAACCTGTTGGGCTTAATGAAAAAGGTATGGAAAAAAATTTGGAAATAGAAAATCAACTATTGGGTTATTTGCAAGTTTTCTTGTATTAAATTCATTTAAAGACAATTATCTTGAAGATAAAAGAAAAAAATGGAGAATATTCTATTAAAGAAAAAGGCTTTTAGATAGAAATAATATTTTAGTAAAAAGAGCATTGAATGTTGTAAGTGAATTTGATAAAAAAATAACAAAGATATAGAAGAATTTGTTAAAATGCCTAAAAATAATTTAGTGAATATATCAGCTATGAGTTTAGCTGATATAGAAATGTATGAAAAAAGTCAAAAAGATAGACCCTGAAACTCGTGGAAAACTTTTTAGATAGAAAAAAATTATTTGGAAAAATTTGCTGTAATTGATGGACTTTGGAATAAAAGATGGAGAAAGAACAGACCATATAGAAAAATCTTTCAGAAATGGAATTACTAATTGATTTATATGACGGAAACACTTCACCTGAACAAAGAAGACTTTTTAGAAATGAAATTAGTTGAATTTTCTAAAAAGCATAAAGAAGAACAAGAAGAAATGCAAAAAGAAATAGATAAGATTTTAGGCATTTCAAAAAGAAAAATACACTACTTTTTAGCAAGTACAGGTATGATGATAGGTGTTATGCAAACAAGTGCAGGTAATGGTAATAGAATTGAAAAATGAATTAGAAAAATTCAAGTAAAAAAATATTAATGTTCTTTCTATGGAAGATTACAATAAAGAATTAGAAAGCAAAAGAACAAGAAAAAAAGAGAGAAAGAAAGAAGAAAAAGATAAATCAATCAAAAAAATTAAGATTATTATTAAGTGTAAGAGAGGCTAAGAGAAAAAGAAAAAGTAGAAAGAGAAAAAAGAACTAGGAAATTTAGAAGATGATGAAAAAAATCTGATATAAATGACGAAAAAGAAAAATCCTGAAAAGAGTTAAAAATTAAAAAAATTAGGAGAAAAAGGTAAAAAAATTGGAATGTTCATTGCAAATAAAGGTTTTATTAGTAAAGATAAAAAAATTTTGATGAAAATAATAAAGGTATAAAAAGAACATAGTGAAGAATTTTTTTAAAGATAAATAAAGCTATGGCAATCGCAAATCAAAAATAGAATTGATTATAATATGGCTAAAAACTAAAGCAAGTGTAATGAATATTACTCCTAGTGGAGATGTATTTATAGAAATGCAACTATTAAAAAAATAGTCCTGAAAGAATATATAATGACGGAATGGCTGTTTTAACAATGGAAAAAGACAGACCCAATAAATTTAGTTGATAGACTTGCAAAAGAGAATAAAAACTCTGAAAAAGGTGAAAAGAATAATATCGAAAAAGAAATTAGGAGATAAGATTGTAGAAAAAGGATTTAAAAGATATTCCTAGTGGTGAGATTAATGAAAAAAATGGAAACTACTTTTAATGAGTTACAAACAAATATAATAGAAAAAGATTTACACGAAAAAGAAACATATAAAGCTATTGAAAATATAACTCAAGAAAAAGAAGTAACAGTAGAAAAAAAGAAAAATATTATTGAAATTGATATGAGAACAAATGAAATCGAAAAAGAAAACAGATGAAGTTCAAAAAGAAACTGTAAAAGTTAAAGAACAAGTTAAGAAAGATGAAAAAGAAAGTCGAAAAGAAAGAAGAAAAAAACAAAGAGATAATTCAGGTAGAGTATATGATGTAGTCTATGAAGATGAAAAAGAAAGACAAAGGCAAAGACGATTTTGAAATGTAAATGAAAAACTAGAGAAAATTTTTGTAAAAAAAGATTTGAAAGGAAAAGAGATATGAAAGGTTTTAAAAAAATATCAAATGCTTAATATGTTCTTTTGCATATAATGAAAAAAACTAATAATTATTTTTTTAGTAAGACATTATAGTTATGGAGATGATTATTCTAAGAAATACTATGAAATTTATAGTGAGTACAAAGAATTATCGCACCTTATCAATGATTTTTAACAAATATATGAAATTAGAATTTATTGACAATGTTGAATATGTAAATGATAGCTTATCATATTCAAAAGTAATAGAAAGTAATTCTTCTTTAAAAATATAGTGAAATAGACATTATGAAAGCCAATTTTGAAGTTTTAAAAGATATAGGCTTAGATTATATTATAATTAATTTAGAACTTGTTAAAACAAGTCTTATGAGTTCTAAATTGAAAGAATTGAGTTAAACTGTATTTAGTAAATAAAGGAAGAAGAAATAAATGATGTAATAGATTTTTAAAGAGTAATATATGGCATAAAGGAAAGTTTAGATAAAGTTAGGAAATTTTTTTAAAAAGAAAATATAAATGATTTGCAAAAATTAAAAATAGTTATGTTACGATTTAAAAAGGGGGATAAAAAAATGGCAACAGAATTTAAAAGACCGTCAATAATAGATGGAAAAAGCACAAATATATAAATCAATAAGTGAGCCAAAGAACTTAGGAAATATTCCAGTATCACTTATAGTGACAAGTGCTTTTATGTATCTGTCTTTATATTTATTGTTTTGGAAGTGGTGGGTAGTAGCAGGATTTGTAATTCAATTAATGTTTTTATTTATAGTGGGTAGAAAAAGACCCGTTCCTTTTTAAAAGACAGTAGTAAACAATTTATTCAAAAAGAATGTAATTACTAAGTAAAAACATTGGGAAAAATTTGACAAAACTATTTAAAAAGATTATAATTACTTGAGATACTAGAATGGGTTAAAGCACCTGAGTAATTTTTAAAAGAAATAGTATTTACTTTCCGAAAAAAATAGTTATTTCTTTTTGGGCTACCACGCTTGAGGACACTTTATGAGATAAGGGAGAAGATTATTAATCTTCTCTTTATTTTTTATTAATTATATGGTATAATATAAATATAAAAATTTTAAAATAGAGGTGTTAAAAATGAAATTTGAAGAGTATCAAAAAGAAGTATATAAACATAGATTTGATAAGGATAGAATGAAAGAATTTATTGAAAAATCTTATTGTCCTTAGAGAATTTGATGAAAAAGATGAAGTAATAAAAAGAAGAATATTTAGAAAAAGAAGAATTTATGGATAAAATGGAGGCTTTATTTTTGTTTTTTTAAAGATAAAGATTTCGCTAAAAAAACAATAAAAGTAACAGTTGGTTTACTAAAAATTAGGTGAAGATTTTCGATAGATATTATGACAATAATTGTCTTGAACACTTACTTAAAGATTACAAAGATATGTGGATATTTGGGTTAAATCAAACTCATACAGATGTAGTTACTACCGATAAGGAAGTTAAGTTTTATGAAAAAAAGTCCAAAAACAATTTGAAAAATTGTAGACATATATCTGAAATATTTAATTTCATAATGAATGGTATATCTAAGTTAAAAAGAAGAGGGAGTGTACTCATATATGAACTTAGACATATATAATGACAAAGAATTAAAAAAATGGAAATGTAAATTCATATATATTCTATTCAGAAAAAAATGTTCATTTCAATGAAAAAGAATTTAAAAAGTATTACTTATAAAAAAACAATGGCTTATTTAATAGAAAAAAAGGCGTTGATGATGTTGATAAAGAATATATTGATTTTTTTAGAAGAAATAAAGAATAAAGCAAAAAAATAATAAACTTGATAGTGTTATAGATATAGATAATATAGTTATTTCAGGAGATTTCAAAGTTCAAGATTTAGACTTTATCACTATAAAGAAAGACAGTGATATAAAAGAAAAATTAAATTACTATCATCTACTAATGGTGCTAATATGTTTAGTATTTTCAATAGTGAGAATGAAGAATGGTATAGAAATAACGACAAAATAAATTTAGGACTTGCATTAGGACTTAAAAAATTTCTTAGAAAATTATTATAAGATTTATGGTAGTGAAAAATAAATAAATTATACATTAAGTTATGAGGATTATTCTTCATAACTTTTTTTATTGAATTTTATTTTTATATTTTTGGTGATACCAAATTTTTGTTTTTAAGAAATTTTTTTATTGACTTTTTAATCTTTTTATATAAGATATTATAAAAAAAGGAAGTGAAAAAGATATGATGAAAGAAATAGGAAGAAAAAAATTAGTGAAAATAGAAAGAAATTAAAAATTTCTCAAATTGAATTTGCAAAAGAACTTAAACATAAGTAACACAACACTTTCTCAATATGAAAGTGGAGATATTAATATCCCATTGCAAAAAAATCGTTGAAATATCAAAAAAATATTAGAAATAACGCCTAATTATTTGTTAGGTTTTTGAAGAAAAGGAGGATTATCAGATGAACAATTATGATTTGTTAGAAAAGAATGAAAACTCAAGATTTTTCTATAAGAGTTAATACAGAACAAGGTGCAGATAAATTTAATAATATTATAGTTCCTATTTTTAAAAAAATAATATAGATGATATTGTTATCTTGGATATTGACGGAAAAGCATATAGAAAAAAACTGAAAAAAATATAGAAGAGTTGTTTTAAGAAACAAAATATCAAAAAAATTGATTTATTCAATGATGTTAGTGAAAGTTTTAATCCGTTCCATTATTTAAACTTTGAAAACTCAAATAACTTTATAGAAACAATAGTAAATCTTTATTTAAACAAAAAACAACTCTAATAAGTCAAAAGTTCTTAAAAAGGTATTATAATAAATTTATTTTTTTAAAAAGCAATGAAAAATAAAGAATTAAAAAATTTCTTTTTCCTATCATTTATGATTTTATTAATGAATTAGGAGTAAAAAGTATAATTTCTGATTTAGAGTTATCATCAAGCGAAATAAAAACAGAAGAAATGAACGAAGAATTAATCTCTGAATATTATGAATTAAAGAAAAAAATTAATAAATTTAGGTGAAGAAAAAAATTAATAGATTTAAAAAATGAACTTTTTACAAGATTTAGAAATTTTTTTCTAATGAAACCATAAGAAAAAAACGCAATTCAAAAATACTGTTAAAAATACCTATATGTGAGGATATGTTTAATGATTTTTTTCAAAAAAACAATATATTTCATAGTTGACGAAAAATAAAATAGAAAAAAATTAGCACCTCTTATTAGAATATTTTATTATCTTATCATACTTAAAAAAACCGAAGTAAATTTTTGGGAATGTGAGTTGGAAGATAAAAGAAAAAGATATAATAAATTAACTATTATAATGGATAATTTTGAAAAAAATTGGAAAACATATAACATTAGAAAAAAACTTTAGGTTTCATTGGTGGATATAATATAAATTGTATAATATTTGCCAATAGAAATGATTTAAAAAATATATATGGAGAAAAATAATGGAATTTTTTTCTAATACAGATATTTTAAAGTTATCTAAAAAAATAAAATGGAATACATTTATAAAGATATGAAAAAGTTTTAATTTTTTACAAAAAGTACAATTTTTATAAAAAAACGATAAAAACCGTAAAAAGAACAAGAAGAAATAGATAAATTAGATGAAATTGATTAAAAAAATACAAAAATAAAAATAAGAGAAAATAAAAAAATATTTTCTCTTTTTATTTAAAAAAACACTATCTATAATAGTTTTGTTTGTAGGTTCTATATTGTTTTTTTAAATGTTTTTTTATGGTATAATATAAATTATAAAAATGAAAGAAAAAGGTAGGGAAATAAAATGGATAATATAGAACAAACAAGATTAGAAATCTATGAAAAAGCATTATTTGATATTAGTTTAGTTTTTCAAAGTGAAATTATAAATCGTTATAAAGAAAAAATTGCCATTTCCTAATTATCATTTCAGAAGAATAGGTAATTATTCTTTTTGTTGCAAGAATTTCAGAACACCAAGATGATTTAGTTGTTAATTTTAGAATTGATGACAGGCATAATGAAAAATAATTTATTTGATTGGTATTATATATATGATTTTTTTCAGAAGAAAAATAAAAAAATAGAGAAATTATGTACAAACTTGATGATAAGTTAAGTGAACTAGATTTTAAAGATTATGTTTTTAATTTAAAAAAAGGTAAAGGAAATTATAATGAAGTTTTAGATTTTAAAGACAAACTCTTAAAAAAATATTTAAAAAGAATTTTTAAAGGAAGACTTTTTACTTTTAGAGATTTTTAAAAAAAGCTATAAACATCATTTTAAAAAAATGAATATGATAAAGTCTATCAATTTGAAGATTTAGATAAAAAAATATTTTTGATAAAGACAAAGACTTAAAAAGAAAATGATAGAGTTTCAAATGAAGATATAAAGGATTGTTATTATTTATTTTATAGTTTAGATAAATTAGACATTATAGGTTTTTATTCAATTATCACAAAGGAATTAGAAAAAAATAAAGAATATGATTATATTCTATTTCAAAAAATCAGATTTTGAAAATGTCAAAGATTTTTTTAAAAAAAGGAAAAAAACTTTTAAAAAGAATGGTTAGAAAAAATATTTAAAAGAAAATAAATAAAAATAAGGAAAAAGGAGAAAAATATGGAAGAAAAATAATTTAGATTATTTATTGTCGAATGAAAACAAAGAATTTTTAAAAAGAAAAAAATTAAGAGAAAAACAAATCATTTCTAGTTGTAGGAACAGATGATAAATCTAATATTAAAAATGATTAATAGTTTACTTAATTTACTAGAAAAAGAAACACCTGTAACTATAAGTCAAAAACATAGGAATGGAAAACATAATTTCAAAATCTGAAAAACGAAATTAAACTTTTTAGTACTGATGTATTAGTTTTTGGAATGAGAAGATATGGTGTAATAGTTTTTTTGATAAAGTTGAAGATGAAGAACTACTAAAAAAACTGTTTTAAAACAATAAATTCAGCACATCAATTAATCTTAGGAGTAAACGAGGTTAGTTTTTGATGATTACTTAAAAAATACAAGAACATTCGTCCTTACTATGAAACTATTGAAAAGAGTTCAGATTTAGTTGTAATTACTATCGTAAAAAAATCAGAAGATAATATTGAGTTTTCGATTAAATAAATTTTAAAAAAATTAAGGAGAGATGATTTATGGAAAATTTTAAAAAAATATAGAAACAGCTAAACTAAATATTAATGAAGAAGTTATCTATGCTATTAGTTCTATTTTTGATTGTATAGATGGAATAGGAACAGGTTTACCTGATTGGAATTATCATTTTGCAAGAATAGGAAATTACGAAATGATTTCAAGATTGAAAGTTGACAAAGCAACAAATAATTCTAACATTATATTTCAAATTAATGATAGAGTAAATAATCATAAAAATTTGTTTGAATGGACTTATTTGTTTGAAAAATTCTAAAAAAAGACATTAATTTTTAAAAAAATTATCTGAAAAAAATCACAAGATTTGAACGAAGAAATTAATGAGTTTGACTTTTATGATGATGAAAAATAATTTTGATGAAGTTGCATACGATAAAAGCATATAAAAATCAGAGAAAAAAGAGAAAAAATTTTTAAAAAGAATTTCCTAAAGAAATTTTTGGTGAACAATTTTCTGATTTTGAAAAACAGTAGATGTAATTTTAAAAAAATGAATACAATAAGTTATATAATTGGGAAGATATAAAAAGAAGATATTTTTTTAGATGGAAAAAGAGATTTGACAAAAAGACGATTTTAGAATTGATTATCCTCCTTATGATGGATATTTCTTATTCTTTTTCAACAGACAAGCAAAGAAAAAAATTTAGAAATTATTGGATTTTACTCTTTTGATGTAAATGAATTAGCATTAGAAGAAAACAAAAATATTAGTTTTTGTAAGTTTTGATGGGTATGATTTTGAAGAAGTAAAAGAATATTTAAAAAAATGGAAAAAAACACTAAAAGATTGGTTAAAAGAAGTTTTTGAAAAAAATATAGAAATTTTTGAAGATATAATTCTATAAAAATAAGGAGTTTTTTTAAAAATGGAAATTTTAGAAAAAGCACGAAAAAGAGGTATTAGGAAATGTGGTATACTGTATTGCAAATTGTTTTAGAAATATTAAAGTTTTTGAAAGGAACTATATTTACGCAGGTTTAGGACAGTATGAGTTTATAAGTAAGTTAAAACAACTTGATAAAGATAAATACTTTATAGATTTTAGAATTAATAACAGAATAGATAAGAGAAATTTATTTCAATGGGATTATTACTATAAGGGAGATGTAGTTTCAAAGCAATTTTTAAATAATTTAGAAACATTAATTAATTTTTGATAAATGGTTATGATGAAATATATGACGAAGTTTCAAAATGCTTAAAAGATAAAAAAATGATGAATTAAAAGAAATAGTAAAAGAAAAATTTCAAAAGAAAGAAGAAGAATTAATTTTAAAAACTCCCTAAAGAAATTTTTGAAACAAGATATAATGAATTTATGGAAGTAGTAGATATTATTTTGAAAGAAGAATTTAACAAAGTCTATACACTTAAAGACTTATATAGTGGTAAATATTTCTTAGATAAGTCAAAATTAGATAAAGATGAAATAATAGGAAATTATCCTATTTCAGATGATTTTTGTCTTTATTATGTAATAGATAAAAATAAAGATGATGATAGAATAGAAATATTAGGTTTTTATTCTTTTGTATTTCAATGATTTTTAGTGAACATATAGGAGAAAAATAAGGAAATAAAAATCTATTCTGATAGGACAACACAACCTAGATGAAGATGATTTTACAAAAAGCAGTAGTGGACTTGTATGAGTTTTAAAAAAATATTTGACATTTTATTTTTCTTTGTGGTATTATATAAATGCTAAAGACGGATTAAAAAAACTAAACTAGATATTTCATTTTTATGACCGATTTCTAAAAATTAGACGCAGACAGACAGCAATTAAGCTATGAAGATAAAAATCTTTGTAGCTTTTTTTGTTTGAAACAAATCACTTTCTATGTTATAATAAAAACAACCATATATCTACCCATAACTTTATGGGTGTCCTATAAAATTATTTGTTTAAAAAAGTTATAGAACTAAAAAAATGTTTTATAACTTTTTATTTTTTTATTTTCAGAAAAATTAAATATTTCTTAAATTTGTTTAAATTTTGCGTTATTTTTTTAAAAAAATAATGTCAATGAAGTCGTATTTTTATTGGATAAATTAAAAATTTTAAGTCAAATCAAAAATAATTAAATATTACTTAATTTTTGTTGAAATAAATATTATTAAATGGTATAATACAGAAAAAAGTAAATATGTTAAATAAGGAAGTGATAATTGTGAATGAGAATTTAGACAAAAAATTTTTAGGTGAGAACATTAAGAAAAGAAGAATAGAGTTAGGCTTATCTCAAAAAGAAATTAGCAAGTAATTTAGGGATAAGTAATGTTTCTTTAAGCCAATATGAAACAGGAGATGTAAACATACCTTTAGCTACTTTAAATGAACTTGCTAATTTATTGCAAAACAAGTGTGGGAAAAACTTTTAGGAACTAAGGAAGAAATAGAATATACAACTGATAGACAAACACTTTTAAATAAAGCTATCAAAAATACAAATACCTTAGCCATAGCTGTTGAAAAAGGAATAGATAAGGTTGAAAACATCTTTGCTCCTATCTTAAAAAAATAGTTTAGATGATATTGTTATCTTAGATATTGATGGAAGAACTTATGAAGAAACAGTGAACCATAGAGCATTAGAAGAAAAAAAGTTTTATAAAAAATTGATTTTAATTGGAGAAGATATGATGATATTATCTTTAATCCTTTTGTTGAAATTAATCTTTTATCTTCAATCGAAGAAATTAAAGATATTACAAAAATTTCTTTTTGAATGAAGATAAAGGTGAAAAATTTGATTTTTTTAAATTCTATTATTGCATATTTCTATTACATAGGTAGATTAGAAAAGAAAAAAATAGTAGATTTGAAAAATGGGAAAAATCTCTTGCAAATGTGTACAACTATTTAGTAGATTTAAAGGAAGATATAGCTAGTGAGTTATTAAGAATAAGTGAACTTGATTTTTTTAGATTATGAAGATTTGAATAATTTGTTAGCTAATAAAGAAAGAAGTTCTTTAGGAAACAATGAAGTCAACCTAAAAAAATTACTGAATACCAATCAAAATTATTGAGATTAGCAAAATTAGAAAAATAAAAATTAAACAATTTAAGAGTTGAATTATTGAAAGACCTATATTTTTTTAAAATGGTTGTTGTGAATTTAAAGATAAAGAATTAGAAAAAACAAATTCCTAAAAATGGAGATTATATAATTAGAGATGATAGTTTTTATGCTAGAGAAGAGTTAAGTTTTAGGAGTTTTTTTAAACATTATGATTATTATAATGACTATTTAGAATATTTAGCTAGTGAGGGAAAAGGAACACCTTTATCTGAAAAAGAATTAAATCAACCAAAAACTAAGAAAAAAACTTATTATTTTGTAATTGATAAAGAAAGTTTTAATGATTTAAAAACCAATTATAAATATATTCTTTTTATTTTTTTGAAAAGAATATAAAAAAATTTATAATTTAGGTTATAAATCAAAAATCAAAAAGAAAAAAAGATAGAAATTAATCCTAGTAAAAACTTGCTTGTTATTATAGATAGATTTTCAGAACTTAATTTGGAACTTAAAGATTTAAGTGATGTAGGAGTTAAAACAAATATTAGTATCTGATTTAGATAAGATAGATAAATCATATTTCAAAAATAGAAAATGAGAATATGAAAGTAACTGAAAAGAAAATGGAATACCTATATAAAGTAGAAGAAGATGGCAATATAGACTTCTATAAAGATACTTTGTCCTGTATCAAAACCTCAAAAAAATATCAATAGAAGATGAATTAAGAATATTTAAAGAATTATAGGAAGTGGTAGAGTATGGAAAAAGCAGAAAAAAATAGATAAAATTGTAAAAAGAAATGAATGAATTACTTAAAGAGAAAAATGCTTGAAGAAATTAAAAAAATCAGAGAGAATTACTCAAAAAGAAAGAAATGCTTGAAGAAATTAAAATGAAAAAAATTGTTTAATACTGATAATGTAAGTATAAATCCTTTTAAAAATATGAATTTGATATACCTAATTTTATAAAAAAATGTAGAATATAGGTATATTATAACACTAAGTGGAAAGAAAAAAATATTTAAGAAAATGTAAAGAATTTGCTCTTTTTAAATAATGTACCTATCATCTTAGTTGTAAACTTTCTTCTCCTTTATCTTAGGAAAAATGTAAGAATATAAAAAAATATAAGGAGAAATAAAATGGTAACAATAACATTAAATTTAACTGATGAACAAAAAGATTTTTTTGAATAACTATGCAAAAGAGAAGAATATGAATATAACAGATTTATTCCTATTATTCATTGAGTATTTAGAAAAATTTTTGAAGATATAAACAACAAAAGAATAAATTAGTAATGTTTAAATAATTATAAAAAAAGGAAGTGGAAAAATATGAATACTGAAAAGAAAAATAATAAAAAAGAAAAATTTGATTGTAGATGTACTTAGTGATTTAGAAAGCATATTATCAATAGCTGTTCAAATAAAAACCTGAAAACTTAGATTATATAGAATGGAACTATAATTTTTACTAGAATAGGAAATTATGCTTTTATTCAAAAATAAAGAAAAATGGAAAAGGATAAAACTTCTGATAAATTTAATATAAGTTTTGAAATAAACAACAGATTAAATCCAAAAAGAAAAAAATTTTTTTAAATATAACTTTATATGAAGTTAATAACAAAGAAACTAATGATTTTTTTAGAAAAATAATTAATACTTATGGAAAAACTTTTCGTATGAAGTGCCTGAAAATGAAAGTGATGAAGAACAAGAAAAAGAGAAAAGAAAAATTTAAAAATTTTTAAAGGACTTTTAAAAAGAATTTTTAAAGAAAAATATAAAGATTTGATGAAAGTTATAAATCTTGTTTTTTTAAAAAAAGAATATGGGAAAAAAATAAAATTCAAAGATATAAAAGAAAGAAATGTTTTTAACGAAGATACTGATTTAGAAGAAGATGAAAAAAAGAATTGATTATCCATTTAACGATTTTTTTATTTTCTTTATTATTACTTTGATAAAAAGACTAGAAAAAATAAAAGTTTTAGATATTTATTCAATGCCATTCGCTGGATTAATCAATGATAATTTAGAAAATGAAATTAAAGGTTTTATTATTTCTGATTTAATTTATAACGATATAATTAAAAAAATATGAAAAAGGTTATAGTTTTTGAAGATTGTTTAGCAAATGAAATGTTTGATTTTTAATTAGATTAAAGAAAAGGTGGTAGAAAATGGAAAATATAGAAATACTAGAAAGATTAAGAGGATATGATTTTTAGAATAAATTTAAAGTACGAATATGAAGAAAGATTGGAAAAAATTTTTAATACTTGCAAGTAAAAATCAATAAGTTTCAACTAGAAAATGGAAATTTTTTTAAATTATGAAATAATTAAAAAATTGTTAAAAAGAAAAATGTAAGAATGGTAAGAGATGAAAGTGCTTTTAGAAAAATTAAAATTACAAGAGATAGTAAAAAGAAAATATTCCGACTATAAAATGGAGAATTTTAGACGACTTAAATGCTATTTTTAGAGAAGACAACATTAAATTCTGTTTCAACAAAAATTTTTCTGATGAACAAATAGAAGAACAACCTAAAGAATTTGATAAAGCAAAAAATTGAAAAACTATCTTAAAATACTTAGATTTTATACTTTTAACAAAGTAAAAACAGGTTTATTTGAAGAATATGAAGATAGATTAGGAAGACTTTTTATTATTAGCCAAAAAAATCTAAATCTATTAAATTTATAGATGAAAATAAAGAGGAACAAGAATTAAATTACGAAACAGTAGTTTCACTTATGGCGTGTAAAAATTTAACTTTACAAATGAGTAGAATTAAATTTAAGCAAAACTCATCTTTTTTTCTTCAAACAGTTATCTGGCAACTTCAGAAAGTTATAAAAAAAGCGTATAGTTAATGATTTGAACACTATTTTTCAAAGAAGAAAAACATTATATTTGAACTTGACGAAAATAAAAAGTAAAGAAGTTATAGAAGAAAGTGAAGTGCCTAAGAAGAAACAAACAATATCTGAAAGGTTAGAAAAAAATATAAAAATACCTTTTACTAAGTACAGGAACATTTGCAAGATATAGAGAAAATTTAGAGAAGTTCTTAATGGCAGTTGCTAAGACACATTTATTTATGAAGAAAAAGTCAAAAGAACCTTTAACATATCCTATAATCAAAGAATTGTTAAGTAAGAAAAACTCTTGTAATGCAAACTGATAAATTTGAATTTAGTTTAAAAAAACTATCAACTATTTCGCCTTATATATATGATAACTTAGACAAAAATTCAATTAATGTTACTAGAAGATTTAAACGCAATTTTTGATGAAGAAGATATTGAATTTGACTTTGTAGAATATGTAAATAAAGATGAATTTATAAAAATCTGTAAAGTATCAAGAAAAAGAAGAAAAAAAGATATTAGAAATGAAGTAGAAGACAGTATAAAAAGTAGAAACTAAAGATGAAGTTAAAAATGAAAAAGTAGATATGATAAAAGAAAAATAGTAGTAGTAAGAATAAGTTAGAAAAAAATTTGTTAAAAATACTTAGAAAATATCATTTCAAAAAAATATAAGACAAGGTTTAGATAAAGAATACTCTGATAGATTAGAAAAAATTATTTATTTTAGTAGGAAAAGCAAAAGAGTTTTAGTTAAAAAAATACTAAACAAATTATTGATTATGAAGTAGCTGTATCTCTTATGAAGAAAAAAAGGTTTAAAAATTCCAAGCTAGTAAAAAGAATACAATAATGGTGGTTTTTCTGAAAGTAGCATTAAAAATTTGAAAACATATAAAAATAATATAATTGAAGATTTAAACACTCTTTTATGAAAATGAAGAAATAGAATTTTGTTTAGTTGATGATATTTTGTCAGAAAAATACAATAAATAAAAACAATATCTAAAAGAAACTTCTAAAGAAACATTTGAAAACACAAAAGGAAGTAACAATACAGAAACAGAAAAGTTATCTGAAGAAATAAAAAAACATTAAAAAGCAACTATTGAAGAAATGAATAAGGCTATTGCTGTATTAAAAATCTAATAATATTGAAAAATGAAATATCTAAATTAAAAGTTGAAATCCCTTGATTTTATAAATGAAATGGAATGTAATGATATTTTAAGTATAAAAGCAAATAGAGAACATTTTAAGAAATTTAAAAGATTTGCTCTTTATAATAACATAAATATAGGAACGCTTGTAAACTATCTTTTCTATTATGCTATGGAAGAACTAACAAAATAAACAAAGAAAAAAAGGAAGTTTTTAAGACTTCCTTTTTACAATTACAGTTATTATCAGAAAATTCGTTAGGAATTTAATTAAAAAGTAAAAAGATTTCGGTAGGACAGCACCCCTACATCTGTACATTTATTCAAAAAAATAAACAAATTATTAAATACAACATCTATTAGAATGGTGAAATACAGCGATAATTTTATCAAACCCAAATTATATATGATGAACCAAAATTGCGACTAACTAAAAAAAGAAGAATAAATTACTGATAGCTACTATTTCTATCTTCAAAATCTTTTACTATATTTATATCTTACCATATTTTTAATAAAATGTAAAAATTATTTCAAAAAAATGTTTTTGAATTTTTAAAGATATATATTACACTTTTTAAGTGTTGATTTTTAAAAATAAAAATATGATATAATATCGAAAAAGGAAGTGATTTGATGTGTTTAATTTAGAGTATTTTGCTAATGATAATTACAAAGTTTTTAAAATTTTTATACGATAATCAAATACAAGTTAAAGATGAATATTATATAGTTCTATCACAACAAGAAATAGCTGATATGGTACAATTTTTCTAAACTTAAAAACTAATGGAATAATGCAAGAATTAAGAGAAAAAAAGGTTTTTATTGCTAACTATGAAAAATAAAAAGAAGAAAAATATGTTATAACTGATATTGGATATAAGGTTATTGAATTAATAAATAAAAAAATAGATAAGTGAGATTAGAAGACTATAAAAAGTATTTATTATAAGGGGATATATGCCAATTTTAAAAAGCGATAGGGAAGAACAAAGATAAAAAGAAAGGAAGTACAAAAACAAACACTAGCAGGAATGAAAGCAGTATTAAATTACATAGCGAGAGCAGGGAGAGAAGAACAGATATATAAAGCCTTTGGAATGGGTTTAAGTGATAATGTAGATAGAGCTAATAACGCAATAATTTTTAACAAGGATACACACGATAAGATTGATAATAACTTATATAAACACTATGTTTTATCATTTGCTCCAGACTTTTCTAACTTAGAACTAATAGAGAAGATAACAAGAGAATTTGTACAAAAAGAATATGTAGATAAAGGCTTCCTATGTTATGTAGGAATACATATAGATAAAGACCACTTCCATAGCCATATCCTTGTGGATACAGTCAATATAAACAGTGGATTAAAGTTGCAAGAATTAAATAGTAAAAGATATGGAAAAAAGAGAGATACAAAGATAAGATTTTTACCTGAGCATATCCTAGTTTTTAGAGCATTTAAAAAAACAGTATGGAAGAAATAGCAATGTCTTATGGAGTAGAAAGTCCAAAAAAAGAAAGTGAAAAAGAACAAGAGTATAAACATAGGAAAGATGTCAAAGTATAAAGGGAGTAACAAAAGAGAACTCTTGAGAACTAAAATATCAAAGACATTTGAAGAAGTTGTCTTAAATGTAACGACAACGATAGAGAACTTGGAGGATAAGTTAAAAAGAAAAAGGTATCTTCTTCAACAGATTTAACAAAGAGAAAAAGACCCTAACATTAGGAACAATGTACGAAGATAAGGGAGAAATGAAAAAAAGGATTAGTAAAACTTAGTACATTAGAAAAAGAAGAAGATTATAGATTTCAGGCGACTAAGAACATTTATAATTGGGATAATCTATGGAAAGAACTAGGAACACATAAAGTCAAAAATGATAGAAAAAGAGAAAGAAATTGATATTAATTTTTAACAAAAATAATCATCAAGAAAGTAAGGGAGTAATATAACGATATGTCTATACAGTGAATATTTTTACAAGGCTACTGATTACTAGCTTTTAACCTTATATATTTAGAAAAAAACTTCTTACTAAATATTATTAAAAATAATTTAAAAAAAGCACTTGACAAAAATAAATTCTATATGGTATAATATAGCTATAAGAAACAAAAATAAAGAAGAAGTTATACTTATTTTCATTCTTAATTTCAAATTTTTATTTTCAATAACTTTGATTTATTTGGTTTCATTAAAAAAACCACTATAAAAACTGGATTGTAGAAAAATAGCATAAGTTTTAGTTATTCATTATTAAACTCCTGAATTAAGGTACAGCAATGTACCTTTTTTTCTTTCTGCCTACTTTTTAATAAGGGGAGTACCCTAACTACTCCCCCATTGCATAAAAAAATCGTTCATTAGTTTTACAAGATAAAAACATAATTCAGATTTTTCACGCCACACAAAATCAAAAAAATGCAAAACAGACTTTAAAGTCCATTCTTTATATAAGGACAATAATGTCTTAAACACTTGAAAATATATATTTTTTTGTGGTATAATATAAAATATTATTTTTTTATATAAAGGAGATTTTATGATTAGTAGAATGATATTTTTAGGATTGGCTGGTTTTTGGAATAGTGGGTTTATTTTTTTCAATTCACTTTATAGATTATTTTTTTAAAAAGAAAATTATTAATGAGATTATTGCTATAATATGTTTTAGTCTGTATTTTAATAGGCTTGATAGGGATTAAATTTTTTTATATAATAAAAACTTTTGATAAAGATAAAAAAACTTCTAATATGGTATAATATAAACATATAATTTGAAAAGAAATTTGAAAGGATATAATATGAAAGTATTGATGTCTATAAAAACTGAATATACTAATAAAATTTTTAGATAAAAATAAAGCTATATGAACTTAGAAAAAGCCTTTTAACGAAAAATGTTGATACAGTTATCATATATTCAAGTGGAAAGGTTAAAAAAAGGTTGTAGGAGAATTTAAAAATAGATGAAATTATTAAAGATAGTCCTGATAATATTTGGAACTTAGGTGAAAAAAAGTTTTAGGAATAAACAAAAAAATCTTTCTATGAATATTTTAAACATTCTGAATTTGCCTACGCAATAAAAAAATTAAAGATGTTATAAAAATATGATATACCAAAAAGATTTAAAAGATTTTGGAATTAAAAAAAGCACCTCAATCTTTTTGTTATATAAAGGAAGATGATAAAAAGAAGATGAATACGAAAAATAAAAAGAACAATAAAAAGTAAATAAAATATGTGAAATCAATAGAGATAATATAGCGAAATCAGTAGAAAAACAGAAAAAAATAGCTATTAATGTAGTTCAAAAAGTTAAAGATGAAAAAAAGGATTTATTAATTATTGTCTTGCAGTTGATGACGAACAAATTTGTTGCGAAGAAATATCAGCAGGATATAGAAAAGTAATAGATTTTGATGAAAAATAATGTCTATATTAGTAAAATAGTTTCTAATATAATTGAAGAAGAAAGTTATCATTCTTTGAGTTATATTTGCAAAATTTATGGTAAAGCTAAAAACAGATTTTTAATAAACTTATTGCTATTGGTTTTTGTAAATAATACAGCTAATGCAGGGTGGTACTCACACACTATATATGAATGTGAAAACGGAAAAAAATAGTTTACGAAAGTGAATTGTAAGGAGAAAAAAATGGAAAATCTTAAAGATATTGAAATAAAAGAAATAACTGAAAAGTATTTTTCAAATCTTTCATAAAAGAGAAATGGAAAAATTAAATGCTATGGAATTTAATTGGTATTCAAGAATACAAAAACTTAAAGAAAGAGAAATTGAAAAATTTAATAGAATTTGAAAAATTTAATGTCTAATGCAAGTAAAATGCCATAGACTTATAGAAGTTTACAATGGTATGATAAAAAAATGCTAATGCACAAAAATTATTTCGCTAATTTACAATGGTATAAAAACTTTCAAAGATTTAAAACAAGATTATTTATACGAATTTTCTAAAACAGATAAACTTAATAACGAATGGATATTAAGACAACTTGTTATAGATAAAGAATTTTTAGAAAAACTATAACATAGTTTTAAAAGAAAGAGGATTAAAAAATAATTCTTGCTAAAGATAGCAGACTTTCAAGTAATGATATTAAAGATGTTAAGTATAAAAATATATAAATCAGCTTATGCCTTTTTGTTGTTACTTTGAGTGAAGAAAAATACAAAAAGAAATGTAGCAACTTTAAAGATAACGAATGGAACTATCTTACAGCTTGAAAAAGATTTATTGGAGAAAAATAATACAAGCTGATACAGAAGAACAAATAAAAAGAAAATGAAAAACTAATTTTTAAGTATACTTGAAGATAAAGAAAGAAAAAGAAAAATAAAAACTTAAACAATACTGAAGATAATTCTGAAGATGATGAGAAAGTGAAATTCAATAAATATAATGTTATCATAAATCTTTATGATTTAGAAGATATTTTATTATTTGGAGAATTTGATAAACTAGATACTGTTACTAATCCTAGTAGAAGAGAATTAGATAGATTAAAGAAAAATTTTAAAACAAGAAGAATTTAATGGCTTTTAATAAATAATTCTATTGTTATTGATAACACTAACGAAGATGTAAAAATTAGAAATCAATGAAAATAGACTTAGAATTGCAAATGACTTTAAAAGATAATATGAAAAAAATTTCTTCCTAGAAGTAAAGAAAAAGTGAAGAAGAAGATTATATGGAAAGAATTACAAAAATTCTTAAAAATGCTACTCAAGAAGAAGTGTATAAATTTTTGAAGAAGAAATTAATATTAATTTTACCAATAAAATGTATAATTTAGGTGTTACTGAAAGAGTTATCTTAGATGAAAAAGGTAATTTTTTTCACATAAGCATTTTTGTCTATTTAGAAATAAATAAAAAAATTTAAGAAATAAATTTGTATTCAATTCTAATGTTGAACTTCTATTTATTAAAAGATATAATAGATAAACAAACTCTTGAGCCAAAAAGATAACTTGATGTTTTATCAAACTAATATCATATACAAAGAATTACAAAAATTCTTTTATAAAAACATTTCTTTATTTCCACTTAATACCATTGATTTTATTATTGCTTTTTCTTCATTTCACTTTTTATATCAACTAATATGTTAAAAAGAAAATACAAGGTGAAATAGAAAAATAATGAAATTACTTTAAAAAGAAGAAGTAAATAAATTGAAAAATTATATTAAAAGCCTAAAAGAATTTGATATTTTTTTACAACTTATGAATGTAATATCTTCTTTTTACAGAAGAATATGATAAATCTAAAGAAATGAATGAAAATATTGATAGTATAGATTTCGTCAAAAAGAATAAAAATTAGAAAAAAACGAAAAAAATAGAAATAGTTTCTTTTAAAACAAGTAGAATAGATTTCAAAGATTTCTTTATTAATGTTATTAAACTTCAAGATATTTTCTTTGATTTATTTGATGACGATTTTTAATAAAGAAAAGGAAAGTCCTAAAACTCTTGAAGAATATTCAAGAAAAAAATAGTAATATAGCTAAATTTATTTATAGATTTTTTTATGGTATTTACAATAGATACCTATACTAAATGTCCTCATAATAGGGAAGTGGATTATATAAACAAAAGAAAAAGATTATTATTCAGTTGTTTTTGAAAAAAATTATCTAATTTAAGAAATCATATTAAGAGTACAGATATAATAAAAGAAGATATAATACATAAATTAAAAAGAAGAAGAAATAAAAATGTTGTTACAGATTATAAATATGTCATCAATCCATTCTTAGATTTTTGACTATTCTATTTTTTTAATAAAACCAATATTTCTTCTACTGAAAAATCAATTTAATATAGTGAAAGAAATAAATAATTTCTTAAAAACTATACCTAATATATCTGAAAAGAATTTCTATTTGAATTTAAGAAAGTATTAAAAAGAATTTCCAAATAGATGAAGTAGAGAAAGAAATCATAGATAAAAGCCTTACAACATCTAAGTGAAGTATCTTTATTTAAGTTAAACTTAAAGAAAAAACAATTAATTGGAAGAAAAGAAATTATAAGAACTGAAGAAATTGAAATAAATAAAGAAACTAATGAAGAAATAAAAAAATATCAAAAGAAAAAAAGAAGTTGTAGTTTTTGATACAATAGAAGAAAAATTTTTACTTTGAAAAATATCTATGATATATGTTATTACATTTATTTACAGACACTTGTTTTTTTGCCAATATCTTGAGAAATTCAAGTAAAGGTGAGTTAGGATTACACTTATTAGGAATGTATAATGAATATAATTTTGAATATGATATTGTGTTCACTGATGAATTAAAACTTAGAAGAATTTTTAAATTTAGTAGAACTTTCAAAAATCCTTTTTAATAGGATTAATTTCAGACGCAAGTTTAGATGAACTTAATATAAAAATATCTGAACATTTTGAAGATATAAAAAGAAATGTAATAGTTGATAAAACAAATAGAATTTAGAGATAAGTTATTAGAGATTGTAAATAATCCATTAAGTCCATTTAATAATTATATCAGCTTTAAGTCAGTAGAAGAAAATGGAACTATTACTAATTATTTTAAATCTGTTGATTTATTTTTAATTCCTACAAAAACTTTTAGATTTCTTTAGATTTTTCTCTTTGTATGAGAAATCTTTCGTTTAATTACACTAAGGAATTTGATACAATAGAATTTGAAGTATCTACAAGTGAAAAAAAGAAAAGAAGAGTAAATCTTCATCTTCATCTCTACTTATAGACAATAACTTTGAATTATATAAATATTCAAGTATCCATTCCAAAAATTATAAAAGAATTAAAAAGAACAAATAGAAAACGAAACTCAAAAAAAGATTATTATAAATATATGGAAGAATTTATAAAAGCTAATAAAAAAATTTAGCTTTCATTAATAATTTCATTGAACAAATGAGTTCAAAAATTAGAAGAATTAGATATACCTAATTCAATATTCCCTGTATTCTTTGACTATCAATAAAAATATTCTTGGTAAATATAAAAGAGTAGTAAAAACTACTCTTTTTTAGTTGTCGACATTTTGTCTACAACTTATCTTTTAACAAAACTTGTTATTATTTAATTTTTCTTACTGTTATTTTTTTGTTGTGTTTAAAAACATATATTGTTATTCTTTAATCGCAATTTTTTTATTCTCATATTTTTAAAAACATATCTTGTTATTTTTTTCTTGTTATTTTTTTCTTGTTATTGTTTTATTTCAAATAAGTATCATCAAAGTCATCTAAAAATTTTTTTATAGATTTTTTATCAATTTCTTTCCACATTGACATAACTATTTGACTTTTTAGGGTAATCAATTCCTACTCCTGTTTGTACATAGTCATAAATGAAGTTTTTTTCAAAAAAAGTTTTTATTGATGATAGATTTATTTTTCATCTTTTTATACAAATTACTAATTCATTCACTTTTTATCACTGTAATCAGGTTGTTTATAATTAAAAATCTATCATTTGAAATTTATTTTTTAAAGAATTTATATGCTTGTTCATAGTCTTTACCTATTAATAAAAAAAGTAGGTGTCTTATGATATTCTTCAAAAAATCTTTTTAAAATTGAAGTTCCTATACCTTGATTTCTAAATTCTTCTTTAATAACAAGTCTTGATATAGCTGTATAGTAAGTAAACTTATGATATAAAAAAGTCCTCCAATTAAATTTCCATTATATAAATAAAGTACAATGTAAGAGTTATCATATTTATTATTACCACTGAAATGTCCTTTAGAAATTAAATAGCGATAATAGTCTAAACTTTCATATTCAATCTCTGAATTAAAACTTGGTATAAATATTTCATTGTAAAATTCTGTAAATATTTTCATATCACTTAAAAGTTGTTATGAATTTCTTTTCCAATTTTATTTTCATATAAATCATTCCTCAACTTTTTTTAAACAACAAATTCCTAAAACAATATTTTTTTATCTGTTTCTTCTAGTTCTCAAAAAAATTTTTCAACACTTCCAAATTGCTTTAATTACTTCCTCTTTCAGTTTTTTAAAAACTTCAAAAGTAATCAAGCAATCTTCTTCACCTCTATGTGCTTTTTGAATAATCTATTTTTATAAAAATTCAGAAATTGTTTGAAGTTTACAATCTTCAACTTTATTTTTATTTTTTTAGTAATGCCTTACTAAATCTTAAAAACATCTATAAAAATCGTTCATTAAATAATAATCTAATTCTTTCTCAAAAAAATCATATAAGAAATTTATATCAAAATTAAAATTATATCCTACTAAAATATCATCATCTTCTATGAATACTAAAAACTTTTTAAGACTTCTTTGATTTCTTCTTTATCTGATAACATTTTGTCTGTTATTTCAGTTTTTTTCTTTCAACTATCCCTTTTGTACTTCCTTTAACTTTTACTAATTCAGAGAAAGTTCCTACAATATTATTATCTTTTAATTCTTATCGCTGAAATTTCTATAATTTCATCTCTTTCAGGTAAAAATTCCTGTTGTTTCTATATCAACTAAAAACATAATCACTAGGAAAAATCTAATATGCTTTTTCCTTTATATTCTCTAACTGTTCCTGTATTTTTCCCATATTTTATAACTCCTTTTTATTTTTTTATAAAACATATCCTATTAATTTTTAATTGCTACCTGATTATCTTTTTCCTTATTAAAAACTTACATAGTTACACTTTAATTTTAAAGAACTAAAAAAATACTTAAATTTAAAAACTTATATAGTTATTCTTTAATCCATAATAATAATAATGACCAAAAATACCCCTATTCATATAATATCATTTTTGAAAATAAAGAACAAATATGTTTTATATATGGTTACTATTAATTTTGTAAATGATTAAAATTTAAAATTTTAATTTTTAATTTTATTTATTTTTAATAATTTCAAGTTATAAAAAAATTTAAGATTATTTTTGGAAGAATTTTGAAAAATATATTATTTTTCCTAATTTTTCAATGAGAAAAATATAAAAATTTACTTTTTAAAAAGACACTTTTTTCTAATTGTACTATACACTATATATTTAAACAAATTTTTAAGAATTTATTAAAATCTTTTTAACTTTTTAAAAATATTTATATTTTTGTTTAAAAAATTTTTACAAAAATTTTTAAACACTTTTTTTCACTATACTGTTGTTTACAGCTAAGTTTTGCTTTTACTTTTTTTGTGTTTTTGTGGTATAATATAGATATAAAGATTAAGAAAAATTAATGAGGAGAATAAAATGGGTTATTTTAATAATGAAGATTATAGATATAAAAAAAGAACAAAAATAAAAAAAGCAAGAAGACATTGATAAAAACTATGAGTTTTATTTTGAAAAATTAGATGATAAATTTAATTTAGCTACAATTTTATTTTGAATGTTCTTACCTAAATGAAATTGAAGATTTTATAAAAAGTAATTGGGAAAAATATGAGAACATTTACAGATGAAAAATCAACATTTTAACTTTGATATGTCTTATGATTACTTCGTTAAAAAGAATAAAAAGACCATTTAAAATCTAAATATAAATTTTTTTACTACTCAAGAATATGTTAAGTTAAATAAGACTTTAAATTTTTGGGGAAAGAAATTTGAAAGTTTTTCTAATATTGAAATTAAAGTTTATGATTTTATGAAAGAAGATAAAAGAAACTTACATAATATTAATCCACAAAAATCGAAAACATTTTTTTAGAAAAAGAAGAAAGTGTTTTAAAAAGAAGAAAAAACAAAAATTTAGAAAAAGAAACCAATAAAAAGGTTATAAAAAGATAATTTAGGAAGAATTAATTACATTGAAAAAGATGATTAATTGTTCTGAACAAAGAATTGAAGAACTAAAATAAAAGCTTTAGATAAAGCCTTAGCAATCAGTTTATCCAATTTATGAAGACTATTTGCTACCTCATATTGAAAAAAATTTATGGAAATTAAAGCTAGGGTAGACGAACATATAAATGGAACTAATATAATTATAACTGATGAAGAAAGAAAAGAATTGATTGATTTAATCCAAAAATTCTTTTCAAAAGGCGAAAAGCATAGGTATAGAAAGATTTTTTTAGAAATAAGGAGTGTTAGGGTATGGAATTTCTAATTTTATTTTCAGTTGTTGCACTTGCATTAGCAATGTTACTAATATTTTTAGAATTTCTTTTTCATCTTGAAGAAAAAGAGAAAGAGAAAACAAATTCAGAAACAAATAAAAATTTCAACCAATGATTACTATACCTATAATAGAGGTTTTAAAACTGAAATAAACAATGCTTTTTTTAGAAGTAAAGAAACAATAGAAAAAACACAAAAAGATGTTGATACTAATATTACAAAGTTGAAGAAAAAGTCGAAGATGAAATAACTGAAAGTTAAAAAAAGATGAAAAATTAAAACCGAAAAAGTTGAACCGAAAACTGAAGAAAGAATTAAACAAAAGAATTGAACAAAATAAAGAAAAATCAATAATCGTGTAAAAACAGAAAAATAAAGATATTAAAGAAGAAATAAAAGATAAAAACTGAAGAAGAAGAAATAATTGAATGTTTGGACGAAGAAAAAACAAAAGAGAATTTAAAGAAAACTAAAAAGAAAATAGAAATGCACTAAAAAAGATGTTGTTGTTATTACTGAAGAAGAAATACAAAAAGAAATAGAAAATTCAAAAGGAAAAATGAATTGTTAGAAATACAAAAAAATAAAAACCAAAAGTTAAAAATAAAAATTGTTGAAGATGATTTGATTTGAATTTAACTTTAATATAACTGGTAGTTTTTAGAAGATATTCAAGATAACATTTATTATTATTCTGTTTATAGATTTGCAAATAAATTATACTCAGGTTTAAGTGATGTACAAATAAAAAAAGAAAAAAATTATTAAATAAGAAAATTTACGAAACACCTACATATAATATAAGATTAGCTTATAACACTGATATAGAATTTATAAAAAGAAAAGAAAAATATATATGATAACAAAGCTATAAAAGTTAAAAATAAATGGTATAGGAACAGTAGGATATGTTTCTAAAAAGTAATAAAGAATTAGCTGATATAATAGATAATAATGAAATTAAAGAAATTATTGCTACTGTATCAGGTGGTAAATATAAAAATTTTTTTATTCGATAGTTGTAAACGAATTTGTTGAAAAAAATATAAAAATCAAAATGTTAGTGAAAATATAAAAAAGGGAAGATTAGCTTGAATATAATAACAATAATTATAATAGTGATATGCGTGGTAATAAGTTTTATCATACTAGGAATAGTAATAGGATTAATTTATTTAAAAAACTGAAGAACCTACTCGAAGAAAAAAACAGATAAAGAAATTTCTGAAAAAACCATAAATAAAAAAGTAAAAAAATCAAAAGAAAAGACATTGAAAAAAAGGTGATGATAATGAGAAGACTTGCTAAAAAGAAAAACTTTAAAAAATAGGAATAACACTTGCTGTAATAGTGTTCATAGGATATTCTTTACATAAAAATAATAGGAAGTATTTTTGTTATTCTTTTGCAGTTATCATATATGGTGTATGTTACTTTAATACATAAAAAGATACAAGAGTTATGCCACAAGTTGATGAAAGTGAATTTAAAAGGTACAAAAAGAATTTTTTTAATGGAAGTTACAGGAACTGACGCACCACAAGTTCAATCAAGAATTAGAGATTACATAAATGATAAAATTAAAAAAAGATATATTCCTGTTCTTTATAAAAGGATTGGTTACAAGAGAAGATTTTTATAGATTTTTTTAGAAAAGAGGCTTTTAAAAACAATCTAAATATAAACCGACAGTTCAAAAAAATTCCTCAAGGTATCCAATTTGAAGAAAAGGTTAAATATATTGATACTCAAAAATGAAATTGGTGAAAAAGTAACAGCTGTATGGATTGAAAAGTTTGGTATAGGAATGGTAGGTTATGTTCCTAATGATAAACTAGAAGAATTAAAGAACTGTCTTAAAGAAAAAAATAAAATCTACTTTTAGTTGTTGCTACTGGTGGCGATTATAGAAAAGATGGGAAGTAATAGAGAATTTAATTCTGATTATAGATTGAAAAATATCTATTAGATATTATCAATAAAAAAATAGTGGAGATGATTAAATATGGATAAGAAAAAAATTAATAAGATTGACAATAGGTTTGATTATTTTTATCGTTTATAGGATTTTTAATAAATGAAAGTTTTGGAAGTTTTATAATGTTTCTATCTTGGATAATTATTGGAATTTCTTGTTACAAATATAAAAAAAGAAAAAGGAAAGAAATTATCACTATGGGAAAAATATAAAAATTTTATTTTTAAAAGATAATACTAAAGCATATATTTTTAATAGAAAATAATGAAAAAGAAACTGTATCAAGTGAAAAATTCTAGCAAAAAAATAGGTGAAAAAAATGGAAAAAGAAAGAATTGTTTGAAAAAAATTACTCTATCTTTACAATACAGATAAAAACTAAATTAAAAGAATTTCTTAAAAATTTAGTTATCATAGTTAAGAAAAAATTAAAAGATAAAGATGAAAACAGTTGAGATAATTTATGCTCCAAGAGAAAGAGTTATTAAAATAACACAACTAATAAAATTGCAAAAAGATTTTAGTTCATTTTGTTATGACATTGTTGTAAATGAAAATGAATTTTCTAAAGTTATGGAGATATTAAAACAAAATAAAAAAAGAAAAATATAGATTATAAAGAAAAAATAATATGAAAAATCGCTTATAAAAATGATGGTTCAAATTTTTGCTTATGAGTTTTTTTGTAGATATGTTCTATAAAGAAGATAATCTAAAAAATTTTTTTACAAGGGTATTTTTATGCTCTTTTTACTAAAACAAAGGGGATTATTATGGATAACATAACTAAAAAGAAAAATATAAAAATGAAATATTTATGACTTTACTTACAGCTTTAAATGATGTTTTTCAAAACTTATATCAATAATGATTTTAAGAAATCAAAAAGAGTTCTATCATAAAAATAAATAATTACAAAATTTTTTTCAGACATAACTCTATATGAGTTTAATTACATTAATAAAAAGGAATACTTAAAAGAATTATAATATCTGTTGATATAAAGCCAATAAATAGTGATAAAGTAATTTTTTTCATTGGCAATATTGTATTGAAGATGATGAAACTGATAAAGAATTAGCAGAAATGTTGAGTTTAGAAATTTCAAATGCTTATAATAAAGGTTTTGAAAGATATGAAGAGATTGTGCCATTATTAAAGAAAGTTTTCAAAGGAAAGTTTGCTAAACTAGATAAATTTGTTAAAATGCTAATAGATGATTTCAAGAAAAAAAGAAGAAGAAATAAATAATAGTTTGTAATTTTTTTAAAGATTTTCTGTATGAATAGTTTTTTTATAGAAAGTCTTTTTATAATTTTTACTAAAAATTATTTTTAATATTTTCTTAAAATAGTTATTTAATATTTGAATTTAGTGTATAATATAAAAAAAGTAGGAGATGAATTATTAGAAAGGAGAAAGATAATGAAAAACTAAGATAGTACAGAAAAGCATATAAATTTAGAATATATCCCAACTTAGAGCAAATTATCTTTTCTCTAAGACTTTTGGGTTGTGTTAGGAAAAGTATATAATCTTATGTTAGATGATAGAAAAAAGGATTATGAAGAATATAAAGTAACAGGAATTAAAACTAAATATCCTACTCCAGCTAAATATAAAGAAGAATATCCTTATCTCAAGGAAGTTGATAGCTTTAGCACTTGCTAACGCACAACTAAACTTAGAAAAAGGCTTTTAAGAATTTTCTAAAAATAAAGAGTTTGGATTTCCTAAGTATAAATGTAAAATCTAATCCTGTTCAAAGTTATACTACTAATAATCAAGATACTATTTATATTGATAAAGGATATATTAAACTACCTAAACTCAAATCAATGGTTAAAATTAGATTACATAGAGAAGTAAAAGGTATAATAAAAATCAGTAACAATAAGTAAAAAAATAGTCTTGGGAATTATTTTGTATCTATACTATGTGAAGAAGAAATAGAAGAATTGCCAAAAGGCAAATAAAAAAATATAGGTATAGATTTAGGAATAAAAAGATTTTGCTATTATGAGTGATAATACAAAAGTAGAAAAACTTAAAACTAACAAAGAAATATGAAGATAAACTTAAAAGAGAACAAAGAAAATTATCAAAAAGAAGAGAAGTTGCTAAGAATAGCGATAAAAACTATCAGATAGTAAGAACTATCAGAAACAAAAAGAAAAAGTAGCAAAGATACATACTAAGATAAGAAACAAAAGAAAAAGACTTTATAAATAAGTTAAGTACAGCCATTATCAATAACCACGATATAATATGTATAGAAGACTTAAATATAAAGGGAATGTTAAAAAAATCATAAACTTACTAAGAGTATATCAGATGTAAGCTGGAGTGAATTTATAAGACAACTAGAATATAAAGCAAATTGGTATGGAAGAAAAGTAGTAAGAGTACCTACTTTCTATCCAAGTTCTAAGACTTGTTCTAGTTGTGGCAATGTAAAAGAAACTCTAAAAGCTATCAGAAAGAATATATCATTGCGAATGTTGTGGTTTAGAAATAGATAGAGATTACAATGCAAGTATAAACATATTAAGAAAAAGGTTTAGAGATATTAAAAGTAAGTTAAAAAGATTATAAATACAGGGTAGGAACTATCCGAAGAGTTTTGCAAATATATGTGGCTAGTAAAAAGTACATACTTCCCAAAAAGCTACCACTTATAGAAGTGGGAGTAGTTCAGGTGGAATACACAGTGATTATTATGAAACTAAAAGATAGACTTAAAGATAAAAAGTTTTATGAGTGAAGAAGTTGTAAATAAAAATTTATATAATAATTATTTATTAAGTAAAGATACTGACACAATAGATATGCAAAAACAACTTATTAATGATATAGCTAATTCTAGTTTTGGTTTCAATATCTTTTAATGATAATAAAAATGAAAAAAAGAAGTTAAAGAAGAAATGTTTGAAAAATTTAACTCAAAAACTTATTAATTATGATAATTTGTATTGTTCAAAAAGAATATTTTGATAAAACAGTCGATAAAAATTCTTGAAGAAGAAACTTATAAAAATATTGATTTTTTTCAGGAAATTCAGAAAAAGATTATGATAAAGATTGGTTAAAAAGGAAAAATATGATGAAATAGAAAAATTTGCTTTTAACTAGAAATGAAGTTAAAAAAAGTTGAAGAAAAAAACCTATTAAATCTAAAAATACTGTTGAAGAAAAAGAAGTGGAAAAAGGTAGAGAAATAGACTTTTAGAAAAAGATTTTTAGAAATGAATTTTTATCAATTGAAAGTAAAATAACAAAGTTAAAGAGGTTGTAAAAACCTCTTTAATGTTATTTTTTTAAAAAATATAAAGGAGTAGGAAATGGAACAAAAATGTTAGAAAAATAAAGAAAAACAGCTATAAATAGTGCTTTCGTAGTTGGAGCAACAGAAACTAAAGATATAATGATTATAATGAAAAGAAAATGATTTTTATGTATTAGGAGAAAAAATTAGCTAAAGATATTTTTTGTAGAGCAAGTTTTAGCTGAAACAAATTACAACAAAAACGAATTAAAAGAATTTATTTTAGAGAATAAAGATGTCTTTAAAAACTAGAGATGAAGAACTTGAAAAAGTTATCATATAAAGATATGGTAAAAATTTGTGAAAAATTCATCAAATGAAATAATAGATTTTAAAAATGATGGTGAGCCTTTATTTGATAGAGCATTTGCTTTTTAGTGAAGAAAAACACAATTAATGAATGTAAACAAGATTATTTTTGAAAGTTTAGGTAGAAAGAAACTTTTACCTATGCTTTTAAAAAGTAGAAGAAAAATGTTGAACATTTTAAAGATGTAAAAAGACTTTAGAATTAATGATGTTGATAATGAATTTGGAAGAGAAGATGACTACTATCAATTCAGAGATAAGTTAATGAAAGATGTTTCAAAATGAATTTTATGATACTTTTTGTTACAAGTGTTTATAATCTTGATTATAAAACTGATAGAGAAGATAAAAAAAGAAGAAAAAGAAAAAACTAATTGAATTTTTGAAGTAAATCCTTTATTAGCTGATGATTTTTAAATTTATTAGTTCTAATAAGATTGACGAAAATCTATTTGATGAATTATATGATAAATTAGAAGATGTTATGGATAAAACTGTAAATCAAGAAGACGGAAAAACAAATTGAATTTGTTTCACCTTATGAAATAGATAAAAATGGTAAGTTATCATTTGATATGAACGAAAAAAATTTTTTGATGAAAAAGGTAGTGATTTTACAAATGAAAAAGTAATTTAACTAATGATTTGACTAATGCAAAAAAGAAGTTAATCAAAAAAATAGCAGAAAAAAATTTGCAAAAGAATTTTGGTAAGAGTTTTTTTCTCAATTCAAGCGTTCTGTTTATAGTAGTTTAGATGATGATTTCACTTTTAGACTTATTTTCATTGTAGAAAAGAAAATAGAGAAACAAAGGAGTTGAAATTTTAGAAAAATTATAAAGTAAAAAGACGAAGTAAATATAAGACTTAAAGGGTATGTTCCTAGTGGAATTGGTACTAGAGATATAACTGAAGAAGAAAAATACAGATATAAAAGTTCATTCATTAAAAACTGAAGATAAAGATACAATTAAAAAAAGAAATATTAAATATTCTTAAAAAGACTAAGAATGAAGAAAAATATTGAAAAAGAAATCTTCAATTATTTAGAAAAAAATGATTTTTATAAGGATAGTTTTGAAATAAACGAAAAAGAAATTAGAAAAAGTCGATAAGTTTTTTTAATGCTCTTGCTAATTTAACAAAAAAATATCAATATTGATTTGAATACAACTTATAATGTAAGTATTACTCAAAAAGATGGAAAACAATATTATAATTTTAAGTTTTCAAAATAATAAAACTAAGGATAAAAAAAGAAATAAATTCAAATTCTTTTAGATGATTTTTAAAGATAAGATTGTTGATTTTTAGATAAAAACATAAATGAAAAAAGAGGAAAAATATTTTAAAGATACTAATAAAGACCCTAATTTGCTTTTTACTTATCAGAAAAAGATTTGAAAAAAATTAAAAAAATATAGATTTTAGCAATTTAGAAACAGAATTAGATAAAAAAATTTTAAATTTGAATTTAGTAATAAAGAAGTAGGAGATTGTACACATCACTTAACGATAGAAAATGATAGAAATTTCAAAAAGGTGATGTTTACAGTTTAGAGGCAATAAGAAAAAAATGTCTTACATTTTAACTAATAAAGATTTTTTTCAGAAAAATATTGTTGATAATAATATTTTTGTATCAGAAGAAAAGAAAAATAGATTTTTAAAAGAAGAAAACAAAAACATTATGGAAAAATCAATGAAAATATAGAAAAAGAAACTTTTAGTGAGGGCGAAAGCTGATATAGTAATGATGTCAGTTTTTGAAGTAGGGAAAAAGCAAACGAAAAATGAAGTAAGTTATAGTCATCATATTGGTGAGAGCATAGAAACTTATTTCAATAACAGAATAGGAAAACTTAAAAGATAAGGAAAGTTTTGTTGAAAAATGCTGATGAACTAGGACTTACTCTAAAATGAAAATGGTAAAATAGTGGAACTGTATAATGGTAATGAAGACGAATATAAGGATAATATAAATCAATTTCTAAATGCAGTAAAACAAAATATAAAAAGAAGAAATAATTGAAAAATTTGATATGACAGATATGTTACAAGATGATTTTCATAAGAATGACAAAGTCAAGGAAGTAAATCACACTAAAAGAAATGTCAGGATATATTTTAGAAAGGAAAAAGGACGCTATTGAAGAAATTAAAGATGAATATTACGATAAAATGCCTGAAACATTGACTTTACAAAAATAAATTTTTAAAAAATGCTATTCCTATAATTCTTTTCAGAAAAAAGGTAGATTTAAGTTCAAAAGAATTAGATAATCTTTTAGTTATTAGTGATGAAAAGAAATTCTTGATAGATAGAAATGTTAATAGCTATTTTTAATTCTTTAAGTAAAAAATAGTGAGAATATTTATGATGAGTTTAATACTAAGAGAAACTACGAAAGTTTTTTTCTAAATCTAAATTTGATAAGTTTACAAAAACTGAAATTAAAGAACCTAAAAATAAAGAAAGAAGTTCCTGAAAAAGAAAAAAAGTAAATACTGATAAAGAAATTGAGATTTAAAAAGGAGAGAAATATGGAAAAATAAATTAAAAGAATTAAAAATACAATATCTAAAAAAACATTGCAAAAGAATTAAAAAAATAATTATTCTTCATTTACAACAATGGAAATAGTAAAAAAAGAGAACTTAGAGGGCAGGATTTTTAACTGAAACAACTAATACAGATACAAAAGAAAAAAAGATTTAAAAATTTCTGAGAGGTTATCAAATAAAAGAGGAATTAAATGAAAGAGTGCAACATAGATATTCTTTTAATCTTTATCAAAGTACAGAATTTAAAGTGTTTAGCACAGATGAAAAATACTAAAAAAATAAAAACAGCTGATAAAATATTTGATTTTTATAAGGAAAAATAAAGACAAAGATGTAGAAACATTGGCTAAACAAATAAATGATATTTTTAGATGAAAACAATTTTTAAAAAAACTGTTGAAGTAAATAACAATATCATAAAAAAAGCTGATGATTTTGAAGATAATATAGCTTTTAATAGAAAAAATTTTACAAGAATATGGAAAAGAAAACGGAACTATGTATAGTGGTAAAAATAGTACAAGTAAATGGAGAAAAAAGGAATTGGACTAACTATAATAAATAAAGAAACAGGAAAAAGAAGAAAAAAACTTTATTAGCAAAAATCTTTAAATGAATTTAAAGAAAAAAGTAGTTGATTTTATCGAAGAAGATATTGAAAATAAAAAAGATTACTATTTTCAAAAATATGAAATATGATGTTTATAAAAAAAGAAAAGATGATTTAGAAAGATTAGAAGAAAAAGTAGATTTCAATAAGACAGATATAAAAACAGATAAAGATTTTTGCATTTGAGTTTACAGATAAAAAAATAAAGATACTAACAAATACGATTATAGATTAGTTATTGCTGATGAAAGAAAAATAAATACGAAAGTATGTATAAATATGCAGGATATAAAAAATTTTTAATGTCTTTAGTTGATGAAAAATTTTTCTGATTTTTTTTACTATAACAGCAAATAATGCACTTCAAAAATCATTTTTGAAAAATTGATTATTTAAAAGAAGAAAAATAAAAAATATTATGAAACAAATCAATGAAAATATAGAAAAAGAAAATTTTAGTATAGCAAAAAGCCGATATAGTATTAATGTCTGTATCTGAAACAATATCACAAAGAAAAAATTGGTAATGAAAGAAAATTTCCTGAAATAATGTCTGAAAGTATAGATAATTCTTTTTCACAATAGAATAGGAAGTTTAAAAAAATAAAGAAAGTTTTGTAGAAAAAAACGCTGATGAATTAGGACTTACTCTAAATGAAAATGGTAAAAATAGCAGAACTATATGATGAAGATAGTGAAAAGTATAAAGAAAATATAGATAACTTTTTAAAAGCCATAAAAAGAAAATTTAAAAGAAGAACTAATTGAAAATTATGAAAAACCTAATTATAGTTTAGATGAATATGAAAAGTTGAAACCTGAAACTTTAACTTTACAAAATGAATTTTTACAAAAAAATGCTTTTTCCTATACTTCTTTCAGAAGATGATATGAAACTTTCAAAAAAGTAAAATAAATAATTTAGATGGAATTTCAAATGGTAAAAAAAGAAAAAAATTAAAAAGGAAGAATAAATGATTACTTTAATTCTATGAGTGAACATACAAAAGATATTGATAACTCTTACCAATTTAAAAAGAAATTGTGAGAATTTTTTTCAACTAAATATTATGACTTTGATAAAAGTTTTGATATTGAATTGCCGACTGAAAAATAACAAAAAGAAATTTCTAAAAAAATAAAGAGAAAGAAAAAAACTACTGATAAAGAAATAGATTTTTAAAAAAATAATTCTAAAAATTATTTGTAAATATAAGAAAGGTTGAGTAAAATCAACCTTTTTATGTTTTTATAAAATTATTTTAAGATTTTTAAAAAATGATTAATCTTTAGAAATAATTAGGTTATAATATAGATTGTAACATATAATTCAAATAGGGTGATAATAATGCCAAGAGCCGAAATAAGTGGAAATTTTCATTGAAATGATAGTAGATTTAGGAATTAAACACGAATTAAGTAATCAAAAAAAGGTGTAGAAGATGAAAAAAACTGAAGAATTTGTCAAATCTCTTTTAGGAAATTTATCTTATGTAGAAAAAAAGTAGATAAAGGAATAAGAGATGTTGAAGTCTATAAAGCAAGAGAAAAAGAAAAAGCAAAATTACAAAGAGAAGAATTTGATAAAAACTTTAGAAGAGGGTAATGCTTTTTCAAAAAAATTGCTTGGTGGTTTTAAGTTTAGTTTTTCAAAAAGGGGTTAATGCTTTATTAAAAAATACATAGAACCATAGATATATTATCATCAGAGGGTACAAGTGATTTAGCAGGTACTTTAAAAACATTATTTTAAAAGAGATAATGAAGTTCAAGTAGAAGAAAAAACCTATTTCAAAGAAAGAATTTAAAGAAAATATAGATGATGTATTTGAAGATTTTGAATTATCTAAGGATAACTACTATAATGATGAATTAGGTGAAGTAAATATATTAAATTTTTAAGAAAGATAAAATAGATGATTTAGCCAAAAACTATTTCAAATTCTATTAAGGAAAAAAACTAAAGAAGAAGATTTTTTTATACTTTACTCAATAAAGAAAAGAAATAGCAAAAAGAAATATTAAGTCAAAAAGACCTTTTATGATGAAATTTCAATAGATGATAAGAAATTTGATAAAACTGAAGAATTGAAAAAGGATATTTTTTTAAAATTGGAAAAAGCTATTAGAAGTATTTCTATTGACGGAGATGAAATAGACTATAAAAGTTACTTTTGAAAAAGAAAGGTGAAGAAGTTAGAACTAATGTTAGTTTTTACTCTTAATGGAATAGAAAAAGAATGTAGTATGGGTAAACTTACGACATACGAATTGCAGGAAAAAGTTAGATGAGGCTATAAAGGAAAGAGCAGAAAAATTTGATACAGATATAGATAAAGAAAAATTATTTAAAGAAAATGTCAAAGAATGAAAAAAAGATAGAAATATTTATCCTGTTATAGATGAAATTACAAATTCATTTAAAAAGTGAAAGTAATTTTGAGTTGAATTATTGTAGTCGTAATTTTTGACGAACAATCAAAAGATTATCGTTTTTCTATAAAAAGTTGAAGATAATGGAGAAAATAGATATTGTCTTGCTGATAAAGATTTTAGTCTTAATAAATTATTAATGTATGCTATGGACGAAAAAGTTTGCTGATACTTTAAGGATTACAACAGATGTTAAATATGAAAATGAATTAGAAATTCAAAATAATAAAGAATACTCACTTGTTTCATTAGATAAACTAAAAAGAAGAAAAATGAAAAACTAATTGAAAAAGTTGATGTCAAAAATGTTTAAAGAAAGTGATATTTCACTAGATAAGATAACTAATAAAGTTATTGCTGATACTATTAAAAAAATAGTATTGATGATATAAATAATGGTAAATCAGAAAACATTTTAAAAAGACTTTGAAAAGAAAACTATGAAAAAGAATTTCAAAATCAATTAGAAAAAGATTGAAGATAAAAAAATTTCTTTTAATAGAAAAAATGCTAAAAAAATTTGATTTAACACTTGGAGATGACGGTAAAATTCAAGAGTTCGATACTGGAGATAAAGAAGAATATGATGAAATGATAAATCAAGTTATAAATTCATATAGAGAAAAATAATTTCCTTGAATTTTTAGATGATTTTTGAAATGAGTAAAGGACAAAAAGAATTAGAGAATTTAGATAAAACGAAAATCAAATAAAGACTTGAAATTTAGAAACTTTGAAAGATTTAAGAAATGAACATTTAGGAAGTAGAGAATATAATGATGATTTAATAAAAATTAAAGCATTTACAACAGCTATTGTCTTAGGAGATGAAGAAAAACTAAGTATAGATGAAATCAATAAAGTTTTTAATTCTGAAAAACTTGAAGATTTACATATTCAAGAAAGAACACTTGAAAAAGTTAATGAATACATTGAAAAAAAGAAGTGATAATATTGAAAAAAATTTGACTTTATAGACAATAAAAACTTGTTAGATTTTTAAAGGGGTATACGATTTCCAAGATAATACTAAAACTAAGGAAGAGTTGAGTTTCTATAAGTCAGAGAAAGAACTTATCACCGAAAAAGTCATTAAAAGAAAAAGAATTTGAAAAAGATAATAGAAAAAGAACAAATAGAAAAAAACTAATAAAAAAAGAAGTTGAAAAAGATGAGAAAGAAAATGAAAGAGAAATAAACTTTTTCTAATCTTTTTGAATAAACATTAGATATATACAACAGTTGTAAAAGAGGTTTAAATTTAATATTTGAGCCTCTTTTTATTTTAATATTTTTTTATAAAAATAATTTTTAAGAAATTCTTAAAATATTTAAAAATTATTTAAAAATAAGATATAATATAAAAATAAAGTAAAATGGGTTAAAAAGAGGTGTTTTTGAGTGAATGAAATATTTGATGATTTAATAAAAGAAATAGCTGATAATTGTGTAAAAAGTTTTAATGATAAATCCAAAAAGTTTACTTCCGTCAGAAGAAAAAAATTGTGGAAAAATTAAAAATATGGGTATTATTTTAAAAAAGATGAAGATAATCATTTGAGTTTAACAGCTGGAAGTGTTTCTTATGCTTTTAAATGAAAGTTTTTGAAATAGGAAGAGATAAATTAAAAACTTCTTGTTATTCCACAAGATAAGGTAAGAGAAATTGCAAGTCAAATTTGTGAAACACTTCAAAAAGACGAAAGAGAATATAATTCTAAAAATGGTATAGATTACTTTGATTATGAATTAGATGATGAAGATAAAGAAAAACTATGAAAATAAAACAAATAGGACTTATAACTGATTTATTAAAGAAAGAATATGAAAAAAATATACTCCTATTGAAATTAGTAGAGGAAACGAAGATGAAAGGCTAAAATTTAATTTTGCTATTTCAAATATTACCAAAAAAATCTAAAAATGCTTAATTTTGATAAAGAAAAAGTGGAAGAAAACATAGGAGTTGACATAAATTTCTTAAAAACAAGGTGAAAAAGAAAAAAATATTTAATAGAAGTTTCAAATGGTAATAAAAATTTAGAAATTTTCAAGCAATAATTTACCTGATTTAAAAGATAAATTAGTTAAATTATTAGAAAAAGAACATTGAAGATACTAAAGAGTTTTATGAAAAAAATTATCGTGAAGATTTTTGGTGAAAAACAGACAAAAAGATTAAAAATTTTTAAAGAAAATGGATATAAAAGATTTAGAAATAGGAACTAAAGCTAATATTCAATTTGAATATGAAGAAAATGCTTTTAATATGAATGTAAGTTTAAAAAGTTGAAAAAGATGATAAATTAATAGTTAAAAACAAATTTCAAAAATTTATTAGGGAATGAGGAACTTACTCAAATAATAAAAAAATGAAAAATCTTTCTGATTTCTTAGGGTAGAGGATTTTTTCTTAAAAAAATTCAGATGAATACGAAAAAAATTGACTTTACAAAAAAAGAAAAAAACTGAATATTATATGGAAAAATTAGATAAAATCATAGAAGAAACTTCATTAAAGGACGCTGTTAAAGATATTAATTCAAATACAATAGCTTGTTTATTTAGTGATGATAAAGAATGGAATTTTGAAAAATTTTTTTCTGATATTGCAAAAGAATATTTTTGATATAAGTTTCAATAATAGAATTGATATTATAAAAGATAAAAGAAAAGCCTTGTTATGAATAATTTAGAAGAATTAAAACTAACAACTGATGATATTCTTAATAACAAAGAAGATAAAAGAAAAAAATTGATAAATGAAATATTACAGTTCTATAAAGAAAATTCTTTTTAATAATTTTTTTAGAAGAAGTTGAAAAAAATGAAACAAATTGAAATAGACGCCGACTATGTTTATGATGATGATAAATCATCAGAACAATACATTTTAGTTGAAAGTTTAAATCATTTAGAAGAAAATAAAAAAATTTTATAGCAAGTAGTGATTTCTTTAATATTCAAGAATATAATATTAAAAAAATCTAATAGCAATAACAATAAATGAAGAAAAAAATGTCATTATCTAAAAAGCAACTAGATTTTTAGAACCATAGATGATAAATCAAAAGAGAACTTATACGATAGTGTTATTTCTCGTTACAACGATATGAGTGATACTATGAGTGGAGAAATTGATAAGAAATTGTTTTTAGAGGTTTGTGATAGCTTTTAGACCAAATGAATATAAAAGAATTAGTTAATATAAATTTAGAAATTAAAGAAAAGGAAAAAGTAAAATGAAAATTCAAAAGAAAAAAACAAGGTGAATTTAAAGATTTAGGAAATGGTTATGTAGAAGTAAAAATTTTATTAAAAATAAAAATAGAATTTTGAAAAAGGAGTAAAAAAACAGTTATTAAAAAAACATATAGAAAGGTAGGTGGAAGATGTATAAAAGCACTAAAGATAGAACTAAAACTAACAAATGAACAAAAGATACAAGTAAATAAAACTATTGGTACTGAAAGATTTATTTATAATGAGTATATTAAATATAATCAGGAACAATATGAATTAGGAAATAAATTTGTTAGTGCTTTTTGATTTTTCTAAGTATATAAATAATGTATATCTTCCTAATAATCCTGATAAGAAATGGATAAAAAGATGTATCATCTAAATCAGTTAAACAAGCTATGTTTTTATGGTGAAAAAGGCTTTTTAAAAACTTTTTAAGGGTTTGAGTGGCTTTTCCTGTTTTTTTAAAAAAAGAAAGGTAAAAATGAATTAGGTGCTTATTTTGTTAAGAATGGTAAAAAAGATTTTGAGTTTTATAGACACAAAATAAAAGATACCTAGCTTAAAAATTTGTAAGAGTAAAAAGAATATGGATACATACCTAAAAATGCAAATATAAAAAAAGTGGTACTATATCTAAAAATAGCTGATAGATATTTCTTATCACTTGTTATAGAAGTAGATGATATAGTTAAAAACCGAAAAATACAAATACAAAAAGGATTAGGAGTAGATTTAGGAATTAAAAGATACAGCTATATGTTCTGATGGAATGGTATTTAAGAATATAAATAAAACTAAGAAAGTAAAGAAGATTAAAAAGAAAAATTAAAAGAGAACAAAGAAAGATGTCAAGAAGTGTGGAGTATTCTAAAACTAACAAAAATAAAGTTAAAAAGAATGTAAGAATTTTTAATAAGAAAAAAATTGAAAAGTACAAAGATTGTTTTTATAGATTGAATTGTATTAGAGATGATTATAACAATAAGATGGTAAATGAAATAACAAGAACCAAGTTAAAAATACATTACTATTGAAGATTTAAAAAGTATCTAATATGATGAAGAACAGACATCTATCTAAAAGCTATACAAGAACAGAATTTCTTTGCAATAAGAACTAAACTAATAAATAAGTGCAAGGAGAGAAATATAGAACTAAGGTTAGTAGATACATTCTATCCAAGTTCTAAGACTTGTTCTTGTTGTGGTAGTATAAAAAGATTTAAAAACTTAATAATAGAATTTATAAATGTAGTAATTGTGGTTTAGAAATAGATAGAGATTACAATGCAAGTATAAATCTTGAAAAAGCAAAAAAATATAAGGTTATAGCTTAAAACTATAATTGAAATAGAATATATGTACTGATGGCTAGTCAGGAATTTACGACTATGGAGAGTACAAGGAACTATGAGTAGATACTAAAGTATTGAAAAATATACTCATTGAAGTAGTAAAAAAATCTAGTGTATTAAATATATTTTTAATACATTTTTTTAGTAGCAGTTTAGATAGATTTTTCTATTGGAGAGGTAACGAATAAAAACAACAGGTAAAGTTGATTTTAAAGTTTTTGAAAAAAAGAAGATTTAAGAGAAGAAGTTTTCATAAAAATACCAAAAAGAAAAATAAAAATAAAGCAAAAAGATGTAGAAAAAGAAAAGCACTAAAGATTTTGAAAAAGAATTTTAAAAATCTTATGTAAAAAATCGTAAAAGGAGAATTAAATATGGAAAGAAATAATGTTAGTAAAAAAATAAAAATGTTGAATGAATTAGCTGGTAATTTTGTTCAGGCACAAGAAAAAAAGAAAATCCTATCACTTATTCTAATTTAACTGAATTAGAATTAAAGATGAAAAGAAAGTTGTATTGCTAAAATCATAGATGAAAAAGGTGAAGAAAAAAATATCAAAGTGATAATAAAAGTCTTTCTAAAAATTTTTTTGAAATGAAAATGGCTGATAACCCTAATTTCAATGAAGAATATGAAAAAAATATAGTAAAGCTGATGTAAGTTTACTTGTTTTTAGACAAAGAAGATAGAAAAAAATTAGCTGAAGAAATTAATTCAATACTAGAAGATAATAAAGATGTAATTGAAAGCACAAAAACAAAAGATAAAGAAAGTAATGAAATAAATGATTTTAAAAAAATCTTTAATTATAAAGAAAGTAGAAGAATATTATGACAAAAATAGAACCTATTAAATTAAATGATGATTTGAAAGATAAAACTAGGAATTTAGTAAAAGCATAGATAATGTGTTTGCTATTGCTGAATTATATAGTTTTTAAAAATGATAAAGGTGAAGATGTATCTACTGTTTTTAAAGGAACTATTATTCAAAAAGATGGAGAAAAAGAATTTAGCATAAAAATTTCTCTAGTCTTAATGATGAGAAGACTATTAAAAAGTGATAGTCTTCTTGAATTAAAAAGATAAAGTTGTAAATCTTATCGAAGAAGATAAACCTAAATATCGTATGAGTAGTTTTGAAGACTTTTAAAAATGAAAAAAATAAAAGAACCTGATATAGAAATTGAAAAATAATTTTAAATTTGATTTTGAAAGAACAATGAATTTATCTAAAGGTATAATACCAAAACTATATACTTTTAAAAAATTGAAGATGAAAATGTCTGTAAAAAGTTGAATTTGAAGATACATTTTATAAAGGTTTTGATAAATTAGCTTTTACTTTAGTAGATAAGAATACTTTTAAAAGCATTTGAAAGTATAAATAAATTTGGAAACAATATAAAAACTACTTATAAAGATGAATATTTAAAAGAAGAAAATCAAAGAATTGTTGAAAAATTAGATGAATTTGTAAAAACGAAAAATTAAAAAGAAATAGAAGACGGAATTTTTGGGAAAAGTAGCTTATGAAAGAGTTGAAAATTTCATTGATTATGATTTAAAAGATGATTTTAGTCTAGTTGAAAATGACAAATTTCTTAGCTGAAAGTTTTGATGATACTTTTAAAGTTAGAATAAATAATCTTAAAGATAAAGAAGAATTTTTTTAATAAAAATGCTGATGAATTTAACTTAACTCTTACTGAAAAATAATAGAATATTAGAGTTAAATAGTGATAATGAAGACGAATATAAAGGAAATATTGAAGACTTTCATAAAAGGATACAAAGAAAAATCTAAAAAGTGATTTTTTGATAAACTAGAAGAAAAACAACTTAAAGTTTTTTTCTGTTAGACAAGAAACATAATAAAGATTATGAAAGTAATGAAGAGAATTTTAGAAATTGTTTTGCAATGGGTTTTTGTAGATTTTTTTAACGAATATAAGTATAACAAGTTTTATGATTATCAAGAAAAGTTAATGTTAAATGAAATAGCTTTTAGCTATCGAACAAGAAGATATAGATGAGAGATACTATGATGAGAATAGTTTTTATTTGACGCTTGTAATAACAGTGAAGAATTAAGTAAAACAATTTCATTTGATTATGATAGCTTTTTGATGTTAAGAGAGAAAAATAAACTTAAAGAACATAATTATGAAAAATTTGAATTTCCTGAAGATAGAATTGAAATAACTAAAAAAAGAAACACAAGAAGAAAAAGAAGTAGAAAAGAAAATAGAAAAACAGACTTAGATTTAAAATTTTTAAAAGTGGAGTGATAAATATGAGAATTTATAATGTAGATAAAAATAAAGTTTTAGAAGATTTGGCTAACGATTGTGTTTATGCAAAGAAACAGAATTTCCTTATGACAAGGAAACTTATTTCAATTTAGGAGAAATAGGTGCAACTTTAAAAGAAAGATGTATTGCCAAAATAAAAAGATGAAAACGGAGAAGAAAACATATCAAGACTATTCAGAAAGTCTTTCTAAACTTTTTGATATAAAAAGTAGGAAGTTTTAATCCAAAAAAATTGATAAAAAGGATTACGAGGAATTTAGTAAAAGTGAAGTTACATTATTAGTTTTAGATAAAGAAGAAATTGAAAATTTATCCAAAGATATTAATAAAATTTTAGAAGATAATAAAAGAAAATATAGAAAATGAAAAAGATAAAAAGATATGAATATTTTTCAAAAAGCTAATAGAAAAGTAACAGAATGAAAGATTTTAAAAATTCTCTAATAGTTGATAAAATAGAAGAATATTATGATAAAGTAAAAACCTATTGAATTAAAATGATGAATTAAAAGAAAAACAAGAGATTTTTGTGCAAGTATAAAACAATGTAAAAGAAATTGCTAAATTATTTCATTTTTAAAAATGATAAAGATTATGAATATGGAACTCATTTTACAGGGAATATCACTCAAAAAGATGGAGAAAAAGAATTTTCTTTAAAATTCATAAGGGAAGACATTAATGATAAAAACTTTTAAAAAGCGATAGTTTTCTTGGATTAAGAGATAAAATTATAGAATTTGTCGAAAGAAAAACGAAAAAATAATAAAGAAAAATCCAATTACTTGAAGAATTAAAAGAAGAAAAGATAAAAGAACCTATAATAGAAACTGAAAAATAATTTTAAATTTTCTTTTTAGAAAAACAGAAGAAGATTTTTTTATAATGAAATATTAAAAGAAATATACTCACTTAAAAATAGAAAAAGAAGAATTTACAGGAAAAAGTTATTCAAATATTAGGATAGAAGACAGTAATTTTGATAAATTAGCTTTTGCCTTAGTTGATAAAAAAACACAGCTAAAGCAGTCGAAAGTATTAATTACTATGAAAAATGACATAAGAAAAACTTATGATGATAATTTTATTAAAGAGCAAAAATAAAAATATAGCAGTATTGTTAGATGACAAGGTTAAAACTGAAAATTTAAAACGATATAAAAAGTGGGATTTTTAATAAAGTAGCTGTTGAAAATTATGATAATTTTTATTCTTTGGGAGATGAATTAAGTCTATCTGATATAAATGAACTTTTAGAAAAAAAGTATAGATGAAAAAAATTTCAACTTAGAGTAGATAATCTTAAAGATAAAGAAGAATTTTTGATAAAAAAATGCTAACGAATTTAACTTAACCCTTACTGAAGATAATAGAATATTAGAATTAAATAGTGATGATGAAAATGAATATAAAGGGAATATCGAAGATTTTATTAAAGGATATAAAGGAAACATTAAAAGTGATTTTTGATAAAAATAGAAGAAAAGAAAGAAGAGTTTTTTTGATATACAAAGAAAAACATATTGAAAAATTATGTAAGAGATGAAGAAGATATAAAAATCAGCTTATAATCAAGCACTTTTAAATTTGCTCTTATAAATATAATCATAATCATTTTTATGATTATCAAGAAAAAGTAATGCAAAATCAAATATCTTTATCTATTGATGAAAAAGAAATAAGAGAAATATATTATGATGAAGATAAATATTATGATAAAGATAAATGTGTAAGTAAGGCTTTTGAAGATAGCAAAGATTTAAGTGAAACTGTTTCGTTTAATAAAAAACTTTTTATAAAGAACTAGAAAAAAATTTGATACTTTTACCTTATGAAAAAGTTTTCAGATGATAGAATTGAAATAACTAAAGAAAAAGAAGAAATTAAAGAAAAAGACAAAAACTAAAGAGAAAGAAATTGAACTTTAAAGGAGTGATAATGTTATGAATAATAACTTGGTAAGAACAATTATTGATTTAGGAGAATATTATGACAAAAAAATAAAGAAATGAGAGAAATTAAAGCAAAAGAATATGGAATAAGTAAAGTACCCTACAACTGAAGAATATGTCGGATTTTTACTGAAAGACTTATCTTATGTTGAAGTAACACCAAAGAAAAATTGATGAAAAAGAAATAGAACTAAAAAGTTAGATGAAAAAGCAATGAAAAATAGACGAAATAAAAAAGAAGTTTTTCTTTAGTGAAAATAAGGATATGTTAAGTAAAGGAAAAAGCTATTTTTGATGTGGTTTTAAATAAAAGTAGGTAACGCAATACAAAAAGGTGCAATCGAACAAAAACATTGTAAAATCATTGCTTGAACCCTTTACTCTTGGTGTAGGTGGTTTTGTCAATGAATATATTTTAAAAAAAGTTGAGAAAAACACCTGAAGATAAAGAATGGGAATTAAAAGGTAGAGAATTTCTTGTTTCTGAAAAAGAACTTTCTAAAATGATTAATCAAAGTTTTACACCTGATGAAAATGATGAAAAAAATGAGATATTTTACTGAAAATAGATTTTAGAATAGAAAATGTAAATGAAAATGATAGAAGTTTTTGGCTAAAAGAAATTACAAAAATTATACAAGATGATGATTTAAAAACAAGTAAAAAAAGAAAAGAGCTATTAATCTTTTATCTGAAGTTAATACAAATAAATTAGAAGTAGGTATGGCTCTTGATAAGGTACAAGATTATGAAACGAATTTTAAAAAGAATTGATAAGGCGTTAAACTCTTTAAATCCTTTTGGTAAAACAGAATATGAATTTTCTATAAAACATACAGAGGGAAGTTTAAATAAGACTTTTCATCTAAAAATATAAAACAGATGATTTACCTGAACAAGAAATAACAATAACTTCTAAAAACAGGTAGAGAATTTGGAGAGGAATTATCAAATAAATTAAATAAAAATGTTGAAAGCCTTTTGAAAAATGTATATTCTAACGATAGACAATTTGATGAAATAAAAAGATTATTTTTGAAAAAAACTAAGAAGAGTAGAATGAGATTGACTGTATCAGATTTTAAATTTGACACTAAATTAAATTCAACATTTGAATTAATAAAACAAATGATGAAAAAAAGAGAAAATTTAACTTTAAACATAAGTAAAGTTTCAGAAGATGGAGAAAGAAATCTCTATCAATTAAATACAGATAAAGATAATCGTAATAAAGTCTTAGCTGTCCTTACTAATGATAAGGCATTAGAAATAATTGGAAAAACATTTGACGGAAAAAGAAATAGAATTTGTTTTCAAAAGAAAGTTTAGAAAAAAAGAAAATAATAATTTAATTGAAAAAATTTCTACTGAGTATCAGGATATTAGAGTTAAAGATATAAATGATTTTGATAGAAATGTTATGCGTAAAAACAGTTGCAAAAGTAGAAATTGCTTTTGCAAGAAAAATAGAATGAAAAATCAAAGTTCAAATCTTTTTAGAATAATTGAAGATGAGCATAAAGATACTTTCAAAAAAGAAATAGATAACCTTGAAGATAAAGCAAAAATTTTTAGAAAAATGCTGATAAACTAGGGACTTTCTTTGAATGTTTATGGAAAAAGTAGATGAAATTTACAGTGAAGACGAAAATCAATACAAAGCTAATGTAGAGGCTGTATTAAAAACTCTTGAAGAGGGTTCTTTAAATAATTTTTGAAAATCTTGAAAATCAAAAAGAGAAAATGGAAAGATATAGTCATTCTGATGTTCTAATAGAAAATGTTATCCATAAAAATGTCATACGATATGAAAGGTGATATAAGACAAGATATAGCCAAATCGTTAGATTTTGATAGTATAGTTAGAAATACAGCTACTCTTATTATGATAGAAGAAAAACTTTACTATTGAAGACGCTAAAAAAATATTAAAAAAATATGAGTGATGAAGAAAAATCTCAATTTGTTGATAAAAATCAATGATTATATTAGCGAAAGAGGAAGTCATATTAAAGAAGTCAAAGTTTCTGATTTAGCAAAACTAGAAAAAGTAAATTTCGATAAAGTTTCTGATTTAAGAGAAAATTCTTATAAAGAAGAACAAAAGAAAAAGAACAAGAAAAAGAAAGAACACACAATAGAGAAGAAAAGAACTGATAGAGAGTATGATTTTTAAAGTAAAACAAAAGAGTAAAAACAAAAAGGGCTTTAACCTTTTTGATTAAGTCCTTTAATTGTTTTGGTTTAATTTGGTAGAAATAATTTTTAAAAATTAGAAAACTGAAAAATATTTAATTTCTAAGAATATCTAATTTTTGTAAATTCTTACTTGAAATATCGAAAAAAATATAGATAATGTATTTTAGCATAACATTTTTAAAAATGCAATATTTTGAGTAAAAACTAAAAATAAAAATAAAGTAAAAAGGAGAAAAATGGCAAAAGGAATTAAATTTGAAGAAAAAGAAAAATTGTTTTTGAATAAAATAGAAGTTTTTAATTTTGATGTAAATAAGAAAAAGGTTGATACAGATACTTTAATGTATCAAAATATAAGAGATACTTTAAGCAAAAAGTTTTTATGTTGAATTAAAAGATAAAGATACAGATAAATCTGATTTTTATTCAAGCGAAAAAGATTGATACTTTCTTATCTATGATGAGTGGAGAAAAAGCCAAAAAAATAACACTTTGAAAGATATAGACTTAACAAAAAACAGAAGTAAATATTTATAAAATCAATAAAGAAGATTTAGATGAAGTAAGTAAAAATATAACTTATTATTCTTTAGCAAAAAGATATAGCGAAAAAGATGATGGAATAAGAGAAACAATAAAAAAATGCTTTTTGAAAAAGCAACACCTATTACTTTTTACAAAAAGAAATGGAAGATAAGGCTCAAAACTTTCAAAATGCTTTTAAGTAAATTTGAAAAATGCTTTTTAAAGAATATAAAGGAACAGAAAACAGTTATAAAATCATTAAGAAAAATGACGAAGAATACTATTCAGTAACATTTACAAATAAGAAAAACAGAAAAAGAAGAAAAAATAGTTGCAAAGAGTTTTAGAAGAATTTAAAGATAAAGTTGTGGATTTCTTAGAAGATAAGATAAGTAAAGCAACACTTGAAGAACTAAAAGAAGTTGATTTGAAAGATTTAAAAACTAATACAAGTAGAGATTTCAGACTTACTTTTTGACAAAAAAATAATTACGAAAAAAATATGAGTTAAAAGATTTCAGGTGCAAAAATGATTATGTCCTTGAAAAAGAAAGTTTTAAATGATATTTCACTTAATTTAGTGAGTGATGATTATTCAGAATTGTTAGAATGTAGAAAAAAATAGGTGAAAGTTATGCAAATATTGACTATTTAAAAAGAAGAAAAACAAGGTATTATATAAACAATTAGAAGAAAAATGTAAAAACAGAAACACTTGAAGAGATAGAAACCGATATAATCTATCGTTCAATCGCTGATTTTGATAATAGAAGTAGAGAAAAATGGTAATTATAGAAAAAATGAAAACAGATAATTTAATTTCTGATGTTAAAAAAATAGAATAGATAGTCTTTACGAAAGTAGAGTTTTATCACTTGTTGATGATGAAAAGTAGCTTTAGTTGAAAGAAGTAGTGATTATTTTTGAACTTAAATTAAATTCGGACGGAAAAAATTGAAGAATTAGCTAATGGAAGTGAAGAAGATTATAAAAAAAGGGATAAATGAATTATTAGAATTTGGAAAAACTAAAAATAAAAAGATAAATTTGAAACTGATTTTAAGGAATACAAAGAAAAAAAGCACCAAGTGTATCTCCTGATATTGATTTTGAAAAAAATGGACGCAAAAGATAAAGATTTTCACGCTAATGTAAGAGCATTAGGAATTACAAGAAGAATGTTCACTTCTGATTTAAAAAAGTGAAACAATGGATATACAAAGAGAAACAGAAAAAAATATAGGACTTATCCTTACAGCAAAACAATAACTTAAATGAAAGTGAAAGATTTAAGTTATATGATGAAGAAAAGAAAGATTTTAATGATAGTGCTAATCAAAAGATAATAGATAAATTCTATAAAGAATTTAGTGAAGATTATCTAAAAAAATACTGAAAGTTTTTTTCAAAAAGCACCTACAAGAGAAGATTTTTGTCGAAAGTTTTCTACAACAAAACATATCTTTGGATTTGAATTAGGTAAAAATGAAATAAAAAAATACCTAATGATAAAGAGAAAAATATGAAAGAAGTAGAAAAACCGATAAAGACAAATTTGATAAAGAAAAAGATTTTTAAAAAATATAACAAAGGCTTAGTTTAAAAGCTAAGTCTTTTTAACAATATCAATACTTTATTGCTTTTTAAAAAATAAAAAAAGAAAAATTTTATTGCTTTATTTTATCAATTATGTTAAAATAAATTATGTAATTCATACTTTTTTTCATAGGAAAAAAACATAAAAAGTATGAACATAACTTTTTAAAGAAAAGAGGTGTTTCAGAATGTATAATAATACAAAATAATACAATAACTTTGATTGAGGAGAATTTTTGTTAATACGAAACCTTATGTTAATCCTAGTTCAATAATAAGTTTTGATTTTAAAAAGAAAGCAAAATGGAGAACTTGTAGGTATATTAAGGACTAATGATGGAATAACTCATATTAAAACAATTAGTCCTAACGGAACAGTTGAAACAACTATGATAGAAATTCTGTATTTCCTACTATTGAAGATAGAAATAGACAGATATTTGCTTTTTATGAAAAAGGATATACGCAAGTTGATATTTCTATTTTTTATGGATTTATCTCAATCACAAGTTTCGAGAATTTTAAGTGGATTAAGGGATTAATCAGTCTAAACAAAGTCGAGGAAAGGGTAAATATTATGATAAATGATGAAGTTGTTGAAAAGCTATTAAGTAATATTGACATAGTTAAGGTAATAGAAGAAGATATTGACTTGAAAAAGCTGGTAAGAATTATAAAGGTTTATGTCCTTTTTCATAATGACACTAATCCGTCTTTTTGTAAGTCCACAAAAACAAATATGTAAATGCTTTGTTTGTGGTACAGGTGGCGACGCTATAAGTTACTATATGAAAAGTAAAAATGTAGGTTTTGAACAATCTGTAATAGAACTTTCTAAAAAAATATGATATAGATTTAGGTATAAACTTAGAAGAGAATACTTTTTGAAGAAAAATGATAAATATTATATTATTATGAAAGACGCACATAAATATTTTTACAGATAATATTTTTGAACATAGAGAACCATTAGAATACTTATCTAAAAGAGGTTATGATACTGATACAATAAAACAACATAAAAATAGGATATGCTAGTCAACAGAGTGAATTATATGATTATCTTCATAATAAAGGTTATACAGATGAAGATTTGTTGGCTTTAGGACTTATTAAACAAAAATGAAAAAGGAAAATTCTATGATACTTTTAGAAATAGAATTATTTTTCCAATATTTTCAGCTAGTAATCATATAATAGCCTTTGGTGGAAGAACACTAGAAAAAGGACGCAACAGTACCTAAATATATAAACTCACCTGATACACCTATCTTTAAGAAAAAGTTATAATCTCTTCGGTATAGAACAAGGTTATAATATAAAGAATAAAAAAATTATTCTATTGTTATGGAGGGTTATATAGATGTTTTAACAGCAAGAAATTATAATTTTTGATACTTGTGTTGCTCCACTAGGAACAGCACTTACAATAGAACAAGCTAAACTGTTAAAAAAATATTCAAATAATGTTTTATTATGTTTTGACAATGATAATGCAGGAGTATTAGCAACAGAAAAAGCAATACTTTTATTAAAAATCACAAGGTTTTTAATATAAAAAAATTATTGAATATACTGAAACAAAAAGACCCTGATGATTTTTAAGAACTCTAGGAAGAGAGAAGTTTTTTTAGAAAAGGTTAAATCTTCAACAGAGGCTTTTGACTTTATCTATAACACTCATATAAAAAGAATATGATATTGAAAAACAATATCATTGCAAAAAGATAACTTTATAAAGAGTTTTATAGACTTCTTTTCTATTTTAACAGAAGAAGTAGAAAAGGAACTTTATCTCCAAAAAGTTATCTGAAAAAAAGTTAAAGTGAGCATTGAAGTTTTAAGAAAAAACTTTAATAACAAATAATAATTCTAAGTTTAATTTTTGAAACATTAGAAGAACAGCCAATAAATAAAAAATAAATGAAATAGAGTTAAAAGTAATAAAAGTATTACTTACTAATCCTAATTATATTTCTTTATTTAAAGATGAAATATCTCTGATTTCAAGGAGTGATTTGTTCAATAAGACAGTGAACTTCATTAAAAATAACTTAGAAACAGACGATTTAGTAAAGGAATACAGAAATTTTACCGAAAATAACGAATTGTTTAGTAGTTATAAGGAAGAAATAGCGATAATCATTATGGATTGTGTTATAACTGATAACGATAGGACAACTAATGAAATAATAAAAAGTTTTTTTCAGATTTAAAATCAAGGAAATATTTGATATAGATAAAAAAAGAAAAATCTTATTCAACCTATCCAAAAGAAAGAATTTTTCAAAAATTTCAAGTGCTGTTAATTTGAGTAATGATTTTAGAAAAAAATATTTTTTTGTAAATGATAAACTAAATCTTCTTATTAAAGAAAGTATATGATGTAAATAAAAAAGAACTGATATTAAATAATATTAGTTCTTTTTAGTTAGAAACATATCCTGTTATTCTTTAATTTTTAATTTTTTTAATAAGTGGTTTTATTTATTTTTAAAAAAACAAATTCTGTTAAACTTTAATATAATATAATTAAGAATAAATAATAGAATAAATTTAAAAACAAATCTTGTTATCCTTTAATTTCTACTCCATTTTTCCAATTAAAAACAGAAGATATTAATTTAAAAAAATAAATCTTGTTATCCTTTAATTGCTATTTTGCAACCAGTTTCCAAAAATTTATTCTCTATTTAAAAACAAATCTTGTTATCCTTTAATTGCTATTTGCAACCAGTTTCCAAAAATTTATTCTCTATTTAAAAACAAATCTTGTTATCCTTTAATTAAGAACATCGCTATCAGTACCATTAAAACTATCATATTTAAAAACAAATCTTGTTATCCTTTAATTGTTTGTGCTACCCAAGAGAATATACTTAAAAATAAGATTTAAAAAAACAAATCTTGTTATCCTTTAATTGTTTGTGCTACCCAAGAGAATATACTTAAAATAAGATTTAAAAACAAATCTTGTTATCCTTTAATTTAAAACATAAAAAGTTTATAGTTATAGTACGAGATTTAAAAAAACAAATCTTGTTATCCTTTAATAGTGCAAAATGATATTGCAGAAGATGAAATTGTACTATTTAAAAACAAATCTTGTTATCCTTTAATAAACGATTTTCCATTACTTCTCAAACCCTATCCTCTTAATTTTATTAATATTTCCAATGTTCTTTTAAATATTTTTCCCAAGTGATTTATTAAAAACCTATATTATTTTCAAAAATATCATTTCATCATAATTTTCTCAATATCCACTTGGTAAATTCACATCTATATACTAACATATTTTTAGTTAAAAATCAAGTTATTTTTTTGCTTTTTAAATGGTATAATATAATCCCATAAAATGTTGACATACTATATATATTATGGTATAATATAATTAAGAATAAATAATAGAATAAAATAGAATAAGGAAGTGAGAAATGTGGAAGTTGTAGAGAGTAAGAAGACCTTTAACAAAAGAACAAATAAATGAACAAACCGAAAAGAAACAGAGAGTATAGAGAAAGAAACAGAGAAAAAAACTAATGCACAAGCATATAAACAATCAGGCAAAAGTTTTTGAGAAAGTACGCTGAAGAAGTAGATTTAAGAGAATTAGAAGAATTAATTAAAGAAAGAAGACTTTTCATTAAAGAAAAGAAGAAAAAGAATTAAAAAGATTTTTGAAAAAGAATTTAAAAACTGAAAAAAATAAAAATTGTCTACCTCAACCAAAGAAAAATGAACTAAATTATGATTTTTATCATAGACAGATAGTTTTTATCACTTTTTCTAAAATAGGTAGACAATAAAATTCAAAAAGCATTGATTTTATTAAGAAAAATACAAAGGTAGATGTTTTACAAAGCACCAATGTCTCACCTATTAAAGTGTAACTATGTAAGTTTTTAAATATGAGTTTAAAAAGAATATTATATAAATGGTAAAAATATTAAAGTGTAACTATGTAAGTTTTTAAATAAGTATAGAAGTTCTTCCTTGTCAAAATAACTTTTGCATTAAAGTGTAACTCTGTAAGTTTTTAAATATTTCAATGCTATGAAGTTTCATCTTATTATAAATTTATTAAAGTGTAACTATGTAAGTTTTTAAACGACATTATTAGTGGTAACAGAAATTATTAAAGAATAACTATATTAGTTTTTAAATTTTTGGTAAAAAATTAGAAGAAAAACAAAAATAATTAAAGAGCAACTATATAAGTTTTTAAATAATTTTTGAATTTTTCTGAATTTAATACTTTTTCATTAAACAGCAACTATATTAGTTTTTAAATATTACTGTTACTACACCTTTTAATTGTTCAAAAATAACTATATAAGTTTTTTTAAATGAAGAAATTTTTAGATTAAATATTTTTTTAAGCAAATAAGAATTAAAATGTAACTATATAAGTTTTTAAATTATGGTAAAACTTGGAAAAACTAGAATTAAAGAACAACTATGTAAGTTTTTAAAAAAGAATTAACGCAAAGGCAATTAAAATTACTGTAACTATGTAAGTAAAAAGACAGGTTATCCTGTCTTTTTAATTTATATAATCACTTACAAAATCTTCATTTTCCTTTATGAAAATCTTGTAGTTGTTCTCATTTTCTCCTTTTTATTATAAAATTATTCTTAAAGAACACTATTGCAACCTTATCATCTACTTTTATAGACAAATACTTATCTCTTTTGAATAAGTCTATTATTCTTTCCGTATCATTGTTTCTCATTATTTCATCATTCACTTTAATATCAATGCTTTAAAAACAATGATTTATTGGAATTGATAACATATCTAGTGCATATCCTATATTATTTTCGTTTATTTGTACCTTTTCTTCTATCATCTATATTTCCTTTCTCAAATAACATTTATTGTTAGATATTATGTGTTCTCTAAAAATCTTCTCTTTGCCAAAAATTGTACCGATTTTTCTTTACCTAAAGTTGTTGTGAAATAATCTCCTACCTTAACCTCAAATACAAAATCATTTTTGTTCTTTATCTAAGAAATTTAATGAAATTTTCTTATCTTTTTTTAAATAAATTAGTTATCTTCTTTTCTAAAAACTCCCTATCTACCATACCTTGTGAGTATAATCGGTTATCATATCCTATTTTTCTCCACTAAGAATACACTTACCTTTTTCAAGAGTTAAAGTAATCATAAGCATTGTAACTAAATCGTTCTTCCATTTACTCATATTCTCAACAGTAACTTCCAAAAAACTTGTCTTATTTTTGATAATTCAAAATTTATCTCCCCTTTTGTTTTTAATTTTATCTCTATCTGTTAGTAATCGTAAAAAGAAATCTAATACAAAAAAATCGTGATTGAAAACCCCAAAACATATAATAAAAACAGAAAAAAACAATTATAAAATTTTTCCATAAAAATCATCTCCACTTAATGCTAAAATTTTACTGATTTTTAACTTATGTGAAAGGATATGTCAAATTTTTCAATTATTTTTTTAACATATATTTTTAACATATATTTTTTTAACATATCCTTTTTTTATTTTTAATTCATATTACTAAAGTCAGTATAGTTAGTAAACTTAGTACATTCTTTTTCAAATTGCATTTTAACTGTTCCAATACTTCCATTTCTGTTTTTTTAGCAACTATTATTTTCAGCAAGTCCTAAATCACTTGAATTAGGATTATAATATTCATCTCTATATAGAAACATTACTATATCAGCGTCCTGTTCTATTGCACCACTTTCTCTTAAATCTGAAAGCATAGGGTCTTTTTATCACTTCTACTTTCTACACTTCTTGAAAGTTGTGATAATGCTATTATAGGAATATTTAATTCTCTTGCAAGTTGTTTTAAACCTCTTGATATTTCAGATACTTCTTGCTGTTTGTTTTGTCCTCTTTTATTTTCTCCTGTTAAAAAGTTGTAAATAGTCTACAACTATTAAATCTAAACCTTTACTATCTCTTTGTGCTTTTAGCAATTTGTTTAAGTTCAAACAAAGTTAAAGATGAAGTATCGGCGATATTTATATTCTTAGTTGTTACTCTTGATAACCCCTCAACATATTTTTGTAATTTCATCATCATTATATACATTATCATATTTTAATTTTTGAAATAGGTATATCACTTTCCATTGCTACAAGTCTAAAAGTATAATTGGTCAGGTGGCATTTCTAATGAGAAAAAACAAAGCATTTAACTTAGCATTTCTTTCACAAAACTTTAAAAAGAACATTTAAGGCAAATGCTGTTTTACCCATTGAGGGTCTTCCAGCTATGATTATTAAATCAGATTTTGAAAAGTCCATTTAATTTATCATCTATTACACTAAATCCTACTTTATACCCAGCATTACTGATATTTCCGTTCATTCTATCGGCTAAATTTAGCTGTTTTATTGCCATTTCTTTAACACTCACTACTGTATTAGGCATTTTCTTATGGTTTAATTCATCTATACCTTTTTCTATTTCTTCAATTACTTCTTCACTTGTTAAAGAAACTTCTTTTGTAAGTTTACTAATCTTCTTACCAAAACTTTCTATTTCTCTTAGTTTAGCTTTTTCTACAATAAGTTTAGCTTTATCTTCTAAATCGAAAGAAAAGAAGTTGTTACTTAACATTTCATCTAAATAAACTCTTAATTCAAATTCATCTGTTTTTCTTATTTGTTTTTAAGAATAGTATCTACTAAATTATCATAATCAAATACCAATAAATCAGGATTATCAATTTCAGTAAATTCATCTAGTGAACTATCTAGTGAAATCTTATCTTTATTTTTCATTATTATCATTATTATTTTTTTCGTGTCTTTAGGAGTATCTTTAGGAAGTTCAAAATCAAACTCATTTACTTTCTTTATTTTTATCTTCTTCATATTTCTTTTTCCATAGCACTGAATATATCTTTATTCATAGTAGTTGAAAAAAATGCTTTGGACTAATTATATGTAATAATTGACTAAAAATCCTTTTTACTTGTTATACAGAAAACTCCCCTAGAAAAAGATTTTTCTAAATTCAGAGTGCTTTCATTTTCTAAATTTTTATCCATTATTTCCTCCGATTTATATTCTTATATTTTTTTCAATTTCCTTTATTTTTTTCTTTTTCACTATTCTTTTCCATTTTAATTAATTCTTTTAAAAAATTATTTCAAACTTACTACTTTTTATTATTTACATTAGCGAATTTAATAAGTTCATCTATCTTATTCAATTCTTGTGTTATTCTTTGTTTCTCTAGTTGTATTGTTCTTCTTTTTATGTAAATAATAACCTATTATCCTTTGTTTCTCTATGCTTTTTAAATCTTTATATACCTTAAACAATTTTTCAAGAAATAAGGCGTCAACAGGCTTTTACTTCATTTTTCTATAAAAGATAATGCTGTATCAGATAAACCTAATTTCATAGCCATTTCTTTTTGTGTTTCTTCGTTACTTAATCTAATATTAGATAAGTATAGTTTTATGTTCTTCAAAAAATTCTACCCCCTTTTTCAGTGTTTTTATTTTAATATATGATAACATATTTTTAAGAAATTTGTAAAAATAATTTTAAGAAATTCTTAAAATATTTTGACAGATTTTTATTAAGTGTTATAATGAATAAAATGAATGGAAAAGTTCATTTATAAAAAGTAAGAGTGGTTAAGATGAAAGAAAAAAATTCTAAAATCTTATCACAAAAAAGAATTGGAAATTGCTAAGTTAGACATAATGTCAAATGTTATGAAAAGTATTTCAAGAACAGATGAAAGATTAGAATTTGATGAAAAATTTTTGGTTCAAAGTTATCTAATAGTATAAATGACTTAGTAGATGATTATGCAAATAATCTATCACAAGATAAAAAGAAAAGAATTAGTTGAAGATAACTTAGATTTATTACAGTCAAAATCTTATTTTCCAAATGTAACAGAAATAATATCAGTACCATACAATGAAAAAAACTAAATGGCATAAATCTTTTTGAAAATAATGTACCTTTTTGAAGTCGCTAAGGATATTACTGAAAAAGGTAAAAGAAGTGAACACTTTGATGAGTATTTTTCTGATAAAGATAAAGTTAAATTCTTATTAAATATAAGAGATTTATCTAATAATTCAGGTGAATATTTATCAAGAGAAACATTTTCAGAAGAAAAAAATATGTAGAAGAACAAGATAAGTATGGTAAAATTCCTTTTGACAGAATGTTTTAAAGATTTGATTAGTGATAATGTTTTGGAAAAACTAAATAATGGTAAAGATTATCTTGAAAAAGAAGATATAGAAGTAATTATAGAAGATATTTCAAAAGAAAAGAAAAAAATCTTGATTTAAAAATATGAAGATAGATTAAATGAAGAAAAATGAAAAAGTGAAAAATCTACTAATAACAAAAAAATTTGATTATGAAGAAATCAAAGAAAAATGACAAAAAATAGGGAATACGACTTTTAAGAATTTGTATATCAAAAAAATGTTAAAAAATTAAAAAAATTTGTATGTTTATTAAAAATTAAAAAAATAAAAAGCGAGGTATTGAAAATGGCAGATAAAAACAGTAATAAGAGCAACAGAAGAAGAAAAAGCAAAAGAAAAATTGAAGGAACTTTACAATTAAGAGATTTTACACTTGGAGATTTTTAACAGATGAAAATGTAAAAAAAGTTAAAGAAAGTTCCACAGCAAAAAACAGACAAAGATGGAAACAAAAATAGCTTTTATATCAAAGTGGACTTGCAAGTAGAGAAGCAATTCAAGAAATTTATGTACCTATGGTAGCAAACTTTAAAAAACGCTTTGGGAAAAAGCTAATACACAAGAAGAATTTGATGAAGTTGTAAACAATTTTGCAAATAATGAAATTGAAAAAAATTAAAAAGCAGACCAAAAAGAAATGTCAGAAGATTTCACTAAAAAAACAGGAAAAACAATTTGAGGAAGTTACAGAAGATGATTTAAAAGGATTTTCTTCAAAAACAAAAAAAGATTATGATGAATTAAAGAAAAATAAATGAAGTTTTTAAATATTGAAAATTTAGACAAATTAGCTTTAAGACCGTCAACTTATGCGTTTACAGACAATACAGCGTCAGGAAAGATTTTTAGAAAATGTCGTTGAAGATTTAAAAAGAAAGATATAGGTAAATTCATTGAAAATAATGAAACTTTAAATCAAAAAGTAACTCTTATTGATAAAGATGGAAAAGTTAAAGAACACGCTTTCAATCAATATCAAAAAGGAGAACCAATAACAAAAAGTTGAACCTAATGTACACGATATGAAAGATAAAAATAAAAATTATCAGTTTTGAAAAGAATTGGACGATACAATGTTTTCACAAAAAGAACACACAAATTAGATATAATTCTGATGTAAAAAAACAAATCCTGATACACCAAAACCTGATTTTACAGAAACAGAATACGCTATAAAACTTTTAGATGAAAAAAATTTGTTAAAAAAATATGAAGTTAAGAATGATAATGGAGAAGTAGATAAAGAAAAAAACTGAAAGTTTCAAAGAATTAGCTAAGAATTTCCAAGAACACGCAGGAAATCTTTTTCCCTAAAAATAACTGATGAAAATTCTTCTGAAGTTTCTAAATTTGGAAGAGTTGCAGGATATAATCCAAGTATTTTAAAAAGATGGACAAGAAAAAAATACATATTTTGTAAAAAGAGATGGTAAAAGAAGTATCAAAAAGTAGTTAGAGATTTACCTGATGATATAGTAAAAATACAAAAAGTGTTACTAACGCATTGGACGAAAAAAATTAAAAAGTGATAAGACAAGTGAAAGTACAAAAAGAATTTGCTAAGAAACAACTTGAATATGTTAATGCAGTAAAAAAAGTGGTAAAAAAAGAAGAATTTTTTTAGCAAAAGAAAAAGCAGAATGGGAAGAAAAAAAGTGGGAAGTCTGAAAAAAATTCAGTAGAAGACGCTAAAGCAAATCAAGAAAAAAATCTGAAAAAAAGAGGCTAAAGAAGAAAAAAACTAAAGTCGAAGAAAAAAACTAAAGAAGAACCAAATTTGGAAGAATTTGAAGAATTTGATAAAGCTGATGAAATAGAAGTTTCAGATGATGAATTTCCATTCTAATTGATTTCAATATAATGAGATTACCTACCTGAATAAATTAAATAAAAATAAAAGAGGTATATATATACCTCTTTTTATCATATATAAGATTATTTAAAAACTAATAAATATTTTTTTATTTTGTTTTATATTTTGCCTTTGATTTTTAAAACCCAATAAATAATTCCAAAAATGAGTAATAACATTTGTGAAATACTAACAAAATAGAAATAAATAAAGAGTATCATTTTTCTTAAAACATTATTTTTCAATTTTTGTTTTCAAAAAAATTCAAAGATTACAACCTTTTTAGTCATTGAGTTTTCTTTTACCTAATAATTTAACTTTTTAATTTGTCTTCTAAACTTTTTATTAAAAAAACACTATCATTAGATGTTTCATATAATTTTTCTTCTTCAAAGTAAGGCTGTTCATATAACCTACGAAAGAATAAACCTTGTATTGTTACTAATGATGAATATAAGAAAGTTAAAAGAAGTACAATATTAACTAAATACAATTCATAGTAAAAGTTTGAAAAATATAAGAAATAACTCCAAATGTTAAAAAGTACCATTTCATCAGAATAACTTTTTGGTTTTAAAAAGATGAAAGTAAAGAATATTCTTCTATGGTGTTATTAAAATTACCAAGTTTAATCATTTCATCTATTTTGATTTTTATATATCTTATTGAAAACGATTAAACCTAAAAAACTATAAAAAATAGTTCCTGTAAATAAAATTTTTAAAAATCCATTTTTCTCTCCTTTTTATAAATATTTTTTTATAAAGCGAATTGACAAGAAATTAGATTTCACTAGCTTTTTGTCAATGTCAAGTTATTTTTTTATATTATACCATAAAATTTTTGTTTTTTAAAAAAATGTTATAATTAGGTAGAGATATTTATAAAATATATCTTAATTATATATTTAAGATATATAAAAAAATTAAATAAAGTGAGGGAAAAAGAATGGGAATTTTTAATGTATTTAAAAGAAAGCCAAAAGACTGAAGAAGAAAGACAATTATTGGAAGAAAAAAAGAGAAAGAAAGAAAGAAAAGACATCAGGAAAATTGTAACAGCTGTGAATAAACCTTTAACAAAAAAATAACTGATAGTATAAGTTTTCAGTTACCTTTTGAAATGTTATTAGATGATAGAACAATGACATTAAAGTATCCAGGCTTTTGCAAGATGTGTAAAAATAAGAAATGCTGATAAAGATTATTTAGATGATAATTCAGCACACTATTTATATACAAAAATTCAATATGTTATTCAAAAATTTACCTGAAAATTGTTATATTCATCACGATTTGATAAGAATGAAAGGAAAATGTCCTGAATTAAAGGAAAGACCTTATGCACCTTTAACAACTAGATTATGTGAGTATATGAGGCAACTAAATTTGAAAATATGGAATACTTCCATAACGAAATTTATATAACATTTTCTTATATTATTAATAACGAAAATATGAAAGCCTTACAAGATTTTTATCTTATCTGAAAAATTCAGGTAAAAAAAGAAAAAGTTAAGAAAAAGAAATCATTAAGTGAAAGTGAAGAAGAAGAAGTAAAAATCAATGGCACTTTTATCAAAAAAAGAAATGAGAAACTTTGAAGAAAATTTCAATTTATTTTTAGGACTTTTTAAAATGAGGCAGTACCTCATTATGAAGTTTTAAGTGGAACTGATTTAATAAATTACCTATCATATTCAGTAAATCCACAAGAAATAGTAGCAAAAGAAAAATAGAATGTGTCCTCCTGATGGATTTTTCATAGATGAATATATTCCTTATAGTGATTTAACAGATGAAGACCATTTTAAAGTAGGAGATTATTATACAAAGATAATATCTCAAAACTTTTACCTAATGAAATAACATCTAATACTTTTTAGAAGAATATTTAATTTACCATTTGAATTAAGATTTGTGAGTAGATTTGTTCCACTTACTAAAGAAGAGGCAATAGAAATGGTAAATAAGAGTATGCAATTCCACAATTTTTAGAAAACATAGTATGTTTCAATACTTGGTAATGGCGTCTAGTAAAGAAACAGCACAAAATACTAAAAGCTGATGAACACGAAGAAAGTTTATCGGAAGAGGCAAGACTACTTTTACAAGATTTAAGAAATGATGAAGTAGGATTTGGAATAATGACGCAAACACTTATCTTACAAGATAAGAATTTAAAAAGATTAGATGACAATTTACAAATAGTTTTAAGAGAGTTTATCAGTTCTGATATAAAAAGCCACTGATGATAAGTATAATAGTTTAGACGCATATATAGGTGCTGTTCCTAGTAATATAAAAGGCAAACATTAGAAAAAATGCCTATCCATACAACAGCTTTTTCCTTATTTTATTTCTACAAGTAGTAGTTGGAACGAAGTCCTTATATAAATCAAAGAAAAGATGAGGCTTTTAATCAAAACATTGAATAGAACAGGAGAAATGTTCTTCTTTGACATTTTTGACGGAGATGTTGGTAACACAATTATTTTTAGGAAGTATCGGTAGTGGTAAATCAGTATTACTTAATACTATTGCTAATTATTCATTAAAAATATAAAGATACACAAGTATTCTATTTTTGACGTGGATAGTTCAAGTAGAGCCTTATGTAAGGCTAATAATGGTGTTTTCTATGATATAGGGGAGAAAGAGATAATATAAGATTTCAACCTTTAAAGAGATTAGATAGTGATATGGAAATGAGTTGGGCTGATAATTTTATAAAAATGTTTAATTGCACAAGAAAAACGAAGATTTATTAAAACCAGAGGCAAACGAAGAAATTTGGAAAAGCATTAAAACTATTATCTTCAAAACCTGTGGAAGATAGAACAATATCAGGACTTGTTGCTTTTTATTCAAAAATCCAGCTATAAAAAGAGGCACTAAGAATTTATACCAAAGATGGTGCTTATGGAATGTATTTTGACGGAAATAATGAAGAAATTGGGAAAAGCACAAGTAGTTGTATTTGAAATGGGTAAAATTATGGATATACCAAAGATAATAAATCCATTAAGTATGTATTTGATGTTTTATATAGAAACTCAAAGATTGACAGAGGGTAAACCTCACTTATGTAATAACAGATGAGGCTCACGCCTTTTTCAGTAACAAATACTTTTACACCTATTTTTAAAAAAGACAATTATTAACTTCAAGAAAAAAGAATTGTCATTATATTTTCGCAACACAAAGTGGAAATCATATATAAATTCTGATATAAGAGATAGTATCTCAGACCAATGTTTCACTAAGATTGCATTACCTAATAGAGATGTACATACAAAAGATTGGCAAAAATATCTATCAAGCATTTGGATTTAATGAAACAGAAATAAATGCTATAAAAATGCAATACCTAAGAGAGAATATTTTTATGAAAAATCATCAAGGTTCTTGTATATTCTCATTGCAATTAACAAATGTTGACCTTGCTTATGTAGGGGTTGCAAGTAAAGAAATGCAAAACCTTATTGATGAAGTTTATGCAGACGCTAACTCATTAAAAAGAACTTAATATAAATTGGTTGAAAAAAATTTAGCACAACTTAATAGAATTAATAAATTTGAGTTAGAAACAGCAATAGATTTTATTGAAAAATGTAAACTTAGAGGAATTAAGTTAGAGTAAAAATTGAAAAAGAACAGGTATTATTTTCAAGTGATAATAATACCTGTTTCTTAAAAATGGATTATAAATAGGGTAGATTAATGGGAATATTAGATTTTTTGGGAATGGTAAAAAAAGAGAAATAGAAGAAGATGAGCAATTAAGAGATAGTCCAAGTTTTAAAAAGATATATGGAAGTCGATAAGATTTTTGACAATGATAACTAATAAAAAGTTCTATAAACAAAGATAACTTGGAAAAATAACAAAGATTTATTAGGTGTTAGAATAGGAAAATATGAAATTACTTCTATACCCTAATGAGGATAATATAAAGGACGAAAGAAATAAACATTTGAAATTTTTTTGTAAAAATACAGAAAAATACAGTTGAAACATTTGATACTTTTGAGAAAAATATACACTAACAACATCTATTTTGATAAAAACAGAGCAAAAATATATTCCAAAAAGATGAAATGTATACTAAAGAACTATATCAAAAATGTAAAAAGAAAAAAATATGCTATTAATTTTGCAACAAGACTTGAAGATATAAAAAGAGAGTATTGTATTGATGATAGCATTGAAATTGAAGATAATATAAATGTAAAAATAAATGTACCTAAGAAGTCAAAAAGAAATACAAAGTATAAAAAAATTGGAAAAATAAAGACAAAGTACAAAACACAAGAAAAAAAGTAAAAAGAAAAGAAACAAGAAAGAGTACAAGAAAAAGGTACAGGAAAAAGAAACTAATAAAGCTACTTTCATAAGTGAAGATAGAGAAAAAAAGAAAAGAATTGCAACAAAAAAAGCTATTGCTAAATATGGAAGTAAGATTAAAAAAATAAAGAACAATGGTATAAAAAGATATAACGAACTTAGAAATAAGTTTGGAATGAAAGAAGTATCAAGTACAGATATAGATAAACTAAAGAGAAAAAGACAAAAAAATGGGTTTTACTTAGAAAGTGATTTAACAAATGAAGAAAAAGTGAAATAAATAAAATAAAGATTGAATTATTAAAAACACAAGAACTATGTGCTAAAAAAATGATATGAAATTTGGCAATATAAAACTTTAGTGTATCAGATTTTTAAAAAAATATGAAGAATTAGATTTTAAGAACACTAATCTTAGAGATAATATAAACTTTTAAAAATTTTGGGTACAGATACAAAAATCAGGAGAGGTTTTGGTATTCAATGCAGAAGAATTTATCAAATTTGGACAAGAAAATTATAAAGATATTATGAAATCTATTTTAGATAAAGGAGTAAAAGGTGCATTAGAAGTTAAAGACTTTATGAATAAGTTTTATAAAACTGAACTTGAATTAGAAAAAGCCTATAAAGACATAGGAATAAAAAAATACTCAACATATAAATTCTTTGCTTTATAGCAGGTGATAAGACAAATGTTTTGAGTAGCACTTTTAAAGAATTAGAAGACATTAGAGAAGAAATAAAAAGATAATCCTGATATAAATTATGAAGAAAAGAAAGAATTTATAGAAAACAAGTCTAAGGAAGTAAGTAAGATAGTCCTAAATCATATTGATAATGAAATTAAAAATGAAAAATTTAAGTATTGGATTTTACAAAGTAATTACAAAGGCTATTGGTAAACAAAGAATAGAAAAACGCTGTTTATAATTTTGCTAGTCAACTTTAAGGGGAAATACAAAAGATGTTAAAGAATTTGTGGAAGATAATATAAAAAGTTGAAGAAAAATCAAAAATAGATATAATGAAAAAAATCTAAAGAACAAAAACAAAGAAAAATCTAATAACTATATATCTGAAAAATTTAGATAAAGTGATTTTAAAAAGATTTTTGAAATGTAATATGAAAAATTTGTAATGTAAAATTGTAACACAAAAAAATTGTAGTACAAAAATTGTAGTACAAAAATTGTAGATAATTATGTAAAAAGTTATTATTGTTATATAATATAATCAAAAAGAATAAAGGGGGAAAAATATGAAAAAAATTAATCAATAAATCAATTAAAAAAATCAATGATTTTTATGAGTTTTATTTTTATATTTAATCTTGCAAACGCCGAACAGTTAAATTTTTGGTGGAGATTTTAAAGGAAACATCAACTATGCTGAAAAAATGGGTGGATTTGCAACGGAGGCTCGTGAACTAGAAATCGTTGCAAATAGAATAGTGCAAAAAGACGCCGAAATTAAGTATTATAATTTAATGTTAGATAAAGTAAATATGAAATTACAATCAGCTATGAAATCAACTGAAGAGGGAGAAATAGAAACAGCTTTTAGATGATTTGAAAACAGCTAGTACAGACCTTGCTGTATTCAACAAAAAAATTATGTGAGCAATTACAGACTTATAGGAAACTATCAACAACAAATGGAAAAACCTTTTACAAGGTGATGATATGTTTGGAAATGGTGGACATCAACAAGAAGTTATTACTGAAAAATAAAAAAATATGTTAATAGATATGACAAGAACTTTGGATAAAAATGGGTAAGACTTTAAAGAAAGATAGTGAAGAGTATTACAGATATATCAGAAATAGAGATGAAAAAAAGTCAAAAAGAAAGCTGAAGAAAAAGAAAGATGAAATGAGAAATAACCTAAGAAGTCAGGTAAAAAAACTTTACAGGAGATTTAGGAAAATTCTATGAAAAATTCAGCTATGTTATCAAAAATTAATCTTAGAAGAAATACAAGCTGATAATATTGTTAGATTAATGATATTAAAAAGCAAAAAAGAGAGAATAGTAGGAAGACTTGATAATATGAAAGTAATAAGTAAAAATAAATGGTAGAAAAGGTTATGAAAAAGATATAGAAAAAAATATGAAAAATATAAGAAAGTATTAGAAGATATGTCTAAGAGTGGAAGATAAAAAGGAGTGATAAATAATGAAAAACTAAAGGTTTTAAAAAGTAAAATTTTTAATAACAATGCTATTATTTTCAGTTGTAGTAAACAATGCTTATGCTAGAAAGTATATAGACAGTGTAAACACACAAAGATTTAAAGGGATTGCAAATAATAACAAAGGTGGAAGTTATAACAATTTAGGTAGAGAAGTTATTAATGCTAAAGTAAAAGACGCATTGTATAACTCATTATCAGATAAAGATTATAGTTTAGAACAACAACAAGAGTTGTAGAGGCTTTCAATGTACTAGATTGGTATACAGAAAGATTAAATCCAAAAGAACAGAGAAAGAGATATGAATGAAATGGAAGTTAAATCTGAAATCAGAGTTAAATTTCCTGATAATATGGCAACAGAAGAAACTCAATTACAAATCTTGGATAAACAAATAGAAACGCTTGAATATGCAATGAAAGGATTGCAATTACAAACAGCTGAATGGAAAAATAATATGGCTCAAACATCTTCAAATGATGGTGCTTTTTATAAAGACTATATGACAGGTTTAAAAGAAAGAAAAGAAGAACTTAAAAAAATACAAGGAGATGTAAGTAATTCTCTTGCAAGTTTTTGATAAGTTAGAAAAATCTGTAAAAACAAAGATTTGGAGCATATTCTCCTAACTTAGCACCAGCTGAATTAGTAAAAAGACCAATTAGCTGAAGAAAACAAAGTTTTACAAAGAATGATGAAACAATTTTCGCAAATAGAAAAAGATATAGAGGCAGACGCCTCTAACTATGAGGCTAAGGTATTTAGTGAAAGAGTAGCTAATGCTAATAACCATATAAAAGCCTTACAACTTTTAGCAGAAACTATGGGGGAGTACATAGAGGACTTAATTCATTGAGTAGTGTATTTGTAGAAATCAATATGAGAGAACAAGTGCAAAAATGTATGCAATGGAAATGCAAAGAAATGCTGAAATTAGAGAACTAAAAGATAAAGCAGAGGCAGAGTATACAACAGAAAAATTAAGATTAAAAAGAATGAGCAATGCTGAAAAGAAATTGACAGATGAGCAAAAAGAATATGCAGATAATATGGCACAAGGTATAATTGCTGAAAGAAGAACTGTTCAAGCTGTTATAGAAGATAAATTATCTGATTTAGGATATTATGATAATGTAAGTAATGATTTATTAGGACAAAAACTAATAGATAGTTATGGATTATCAGCATTACAAAAAGATTTATTAAGTGGTGTTACAAACAATATTACTTCTGAAAAAAATTAAGACAATATTTAGAAAGTAAAATTGAAAGAGCAAAAACAATTAGGTAAGAGCGTTTTTGGAACAAAAAAATTAGAGAAAGTATAAATAATAACGAAACAGTTAAAAGACTTGCTAATGCGACAAGACAAATCAGAGAAATTGCTAACAATCCGACAGGAGTTGCAGATAGATATGTAAATAGAGCAGAAGAAATGGCACTTAGTGAAATCAATGGTAGAATTGATAAAGCAACAACAGCTATCAACGATAAAAGTAAATCAACAATACAATAAAGTTATTGGAGAAAGAATTGATAAAGCTAATGCAAATATAAGAAAGAAAGTTGATGAAATCAACGATAGACTTGCTAGAAGTGGTTCTCCTACTAGAATAAGTGAACAAGAACTTAGAGATTTATTAGTAGGAAATCAAAAATGTAAATGTAAATATTAAGCAAACTTATAAAGAAAATTGGAAATAAAAAAAGAGGAGGTGAAAAAAGCTATGAATTTTAAGAAAATTATGTTTGTGCTTTTCACTATTTTATCTAGAAGTTCTTTAGCCTCTTATACAAAAAGAGGCTAAAGGAACAAGCTGATAAAATGTATGATAAATTTCAATCTAAAGATTTAGTTGATAAAAGCAATAGAAAAACAACAAGAACAAGAGCAAGAAAAAGAAATACGAAACTAAAGGGAAAAACAGCACCTAAGATTGATTATTCAGACTTAAATAATAGAGTTTATACAAAGACTAAAGAAGAAGTACAAGGTAAGAAAAATAAGTATGCAAACAATATCTATAATCCTGAAAAATAGAAATGTTTACACTCAAGATAATGTTAGATATATTATGATAGATGTAGCTGATAGAAAGACTAGAGGTGGACATAAAAAGAACAGAACTTAGAAATGATGATTATAGAGGAGTTATGACTATTGAGGGTACAAAGATATTAAATCCTACTACTTATAAAGATGAATATAGAAGAAATGGAAGTAAATTAGGTGGTGGAAGAATAATATATAATATGTGGGCAAGAGATAAGAAACCTACTGTTAAAATTGCTAAATTAAGTGGAGTAGCTGGAGATGATAAGGCTTTCGTTAAAGCACTTGAAGATATATTTGATGGCTATAAGAAACCAAGAACAGCTAAGACACAACAAGCTATTTTAGAAACTATGGAAAACATTACTTATGTACAAATAGCAAAGGTACAAATAGCAGAAGAAAAATATGAAATTATTGAAGAAAAAAATACAAAAATGCTGAAAGTATGGACGCATTTTACAAAGATAAAGAAAACCAAGAAATTTTTCAAACAAATGGCTAAGTATCAAGAAGATTTAGGAAAAGCTATTTTAACAACTTCTAAAAATGGAAGAAGTTTATGGAAGTATTGGAGAACTTAATACAGAAAGAGGTAAATTTCAAGAAATAAATCAAGAAAGACTGTCTTTTTCTTGCAAATATGGCTGAGTTTACTCAAAAAATTACAAGACCAAAAATAGTATTGGTGATATAAATGAAATGAAAAATTAGGAAAAAGGACAAACAATAGATTATTCAAAATTATCATATAAAGATTTAAGTAATATATCTTTTGATAAAGATATATGCTCTTATCCAAAAAGGGAGATAAGAAAAAGTATAGCTGATAATATGCAAATATTAGATAGTTTACTAAGACAAAATAGCCAATTATTTAACTATGCTTTAACAACTTTACAAGGATTTAAAAAGAAACAATAGTTATGAAAAAGATAAGAGAACAAAAAACTAGCAACTGAAAAAAATTTAAAAAGTAGAGCATTTCAAGAAAAATGCTGTATCACAAAAGTTTTTAAGTTTAGGTATGCCTACTAAAAAGAATTAGAAAAATATGAAAAAGGGAGATATTAATAACCCTAATAACTCTAAACAAGATTTAATTAAACATAATAGTAAAAGTGGCTTTTTGAAACATATATTTTAGAAAAAAATAAAAAGGAGTGGTGAAAATTGAAAATAAAAATTTTTAAATTAAAATTATTAGTATTGTCTATTCTTTTTAACTATTCCTTTACAAGCTAAATCAAATAAACCAAGTTATGATAATCCAAGTAATCCTAGTAAATATCAAGGGGTAGGAGATTTTACTAATATAAATATAGGTAATTTTCAATTTAGGTGATATAAATGGTATTGCAGATAAATATAATAACGCTATGTCGCCTGTAAGAGAACAACTAGATAGAGTAAGAGGTGCAACTGAAAAAAAGTAAAAGCTGTATTTGAAAGGAATTTCAGTTGGAGAAAATGGAGAAAAAAATTGGAAAAATTAGATGGAGCAGTAAATGATAGATTGAAAAAGCTATGCAAGACTACGCTAATAAATGGAAAAGGTAGTATGAACTTTGGTGGAGTAGGAACGAATGTCTTTGTAGTTCATATAACAAGTAAAGTTATAGTACCCCCACTTGTAAAAATTGCAAAAAAAGGCTGTATCAGAAGTTGAGAAAAAATGTAACTCATATAGTCGAAAAAGCAGTAGGAAAAAGCAGATGATTTTGAAAATAAATTAATAAATAAGATTTATGATAAACTTGGAGTTAATAAACTTGAAGAAAAAAATAAATCAAGCAGTAGATAAAGTAAAAAGAGGCAGACGCAAAAAGTAAATAAATTTATCTTAACAGGAACAGACAAGATAGGACAATTTAAACAAGATATAGACGCTCTTGTAGGTGCAGGTTATGATATAAATGATATGTTAAGAGATGATAATGGAAACTTGTTTGTTAAGATAGGAAATGTTTATGTTAAGTCTAAAGACATATTGAAAACATTAAATAAATATGCTAAAAAAATAGTGGTATTGAAAAAGGTATTCAAAAAGCTGAAATGGTAGAGGATTTATTAATGAATGGGATATGATAGCAGAAAGAAAAAAATAAGAAATGCTATCAATTCAACTTCTTATGAATTAGGATACTTATTAGCAGATGAAATTATAGCAAGAAATGATTATGTTAAAAAATTTATCATATCAAGCAACACCTGTTGGAAAAAAAGTTGTAACAACAGGAGTACCTATTGGAAAAATCAACACCTGATATGACAAGACCTTTTGAAAGATATAATGTTGATAAAGTTTTTCCTTGAAAAATACACCATTAGGATTTCAAGAAGATGAAAGTAATCCAGCTGATAAAAAGTATAAGGAAAATGAAAAATTCCATAGAGAAACAAAAAGAAATATTTGTAGATAATTTTTAAAGAGGCTTTAACAGGAAAGCCAAAAGATAGTACAGACGGAAATGTTATTGGATATAAGAAACCTAAAGTTGCTAAAGATAGCGTTCAAAAAACAGCATTTTCAAATGCACCATTTATCTTTAATGAAGATGATGAAAAATGCAAATGAGAAAAAAATGCAACTATCTTAAAAAGCTATTCCAAGAGTACAAGCCGAAACTCAATTAAAAAAACACAATTTGAGGCAACAAAAATGGCTCAAGTTATAAAAGCTAGTAACCTTATATCAACAGGAGAGGCGTCTTTAGGAGTAGGAGCAACTGTATCTAATACAACTGTAACTAAAGGTGGATATTCAGCACTTGTATATAAAGCACCTAGAAAAATATGGATAGAATACTATGGTAATTCAACAGGTACTTTTGAAAGTGAGGGTAAATCTGACCCAATCTTAACTTCAAAGGTTTTACAAAACGCATACTTTGAAACAGAAAAGAAGTATAGTAAAATGGCAGAAGATAGTGTTAGAGTTTTACAAGAGGCTTATGATACACAAATGGCAGAAATGGGTACAACTCATCTAACAGGATTTGAAAAAGATGAAACAAAAACAAGGTAGAACAGCTGAAAGCAATATAATAAATAAAGCTAAATCAGAAAAATGTAAAAGATTTATTAAATGCTGGAAATAGTTATTTAATGGCAGAAGATAATCACGATTATATAAACGAAAAATCAAGATAAGAGAAAGAAGTTATATAAAAGAAAGAGCCGAAATAGAAAAAAATAGCTAATGCTGTTAAAAAAATGAACATAATGCTTTTTAGAGATTGGCAAAACGCATATTATAATGACTTAGTTTTTTTGAACAAGCCTTTGATAGTTATTATGCAAATTTCAAAGTTGAAATGTTTGAAAAATGAGGGCTAGGAACAATCCTGAAAAATTTAAGAAACTAACAAGAGAGCAAAGAAAGAAGAAAAAAACGAATTACTTGCTAAGGCTTTTGGTAGTGATACAAATAAAATAGTAGAGGCTAAGAAAAAGATTAGACATCTTATTAAAAAGAAGACTAATGGTTGTAGAACAATTAAACAGAAACTTAGGAAATCAAGGTGCAAGATTTAAAACAATGTTAGACGCTGTTGAGTATGTAAAGAAACACTTAAATGATAATGATGGCACTGAAGAAAGTCAAGAAAGAAATGCTATGAACTTAAAGAGATTATATCAAGCAATGGCAGTTATCACTTCTCAAACAAGAGAAGAAATTGGACTTATATCTAAGAATGTCATTAATTCTAAGAGAACTGAAGAAATTGAAAGAATGATTTTAGCTGATATGGAATTAGATATACAATTAAAAGATATGGAAGATATTGTTAATAATGCTAATTCCAAAAAGTATGAAAAAAACGAAACTAATCAAGCTAAAAGAAATCATAAAAAAATCCTGAATATTTAGTTAAATTTAAAAAGACAATATTAAAAAGACAATATTAAAAAGTATTAAAAGAATATATTAAGAAATCACTCATTATTTTATAAAGTAGTGAGTGATTTTTTTAAAAAATAAAAAAAGGGTAATGGTGGAAAAAAATGAAAAAAATTAGAAAAAAATACAATTAAGAAAGATAAAAAGAATAATTAGTTTAAAAAGAAAAAAATTTTTGATAAAAAAACAGTTGAAGAAGATAATAGTTTAAGTATTGATAAGATGTTTTCTGAAAGTTCTTATAGTAATTTCATTAAGACTTTTGAAAAAAATGGAAGATTTAGTAAGAAAAAAACTAATAAAGCTATGGTTATTCAAAAATTATAATGCTGTTGACGAAGAAATTTCTGACAAATTATCTGAACTGAAATATGAAAAAAGTTTTTGAAGAAGAAAAATAATTTTAAAGGCAAATCAAGAAAAAAACTTGAAAAATATAGATACATTTTTAGATTTTTTTAGAAGAAAATGAAAATGATATATATTCTACTTCTTTTTGAATTAAATAGAGAAAAACTTACAAAGCAATATAAAAGTGAAGATGAATTTAATAAGACTTTAGATTTAATAAAAAGATGTTGATAAAGATTTTTTTGCTTTTAGTATTGTTAAACACGATAATGATACCGAATTTAAAGTCGTAACAGAAAAACAAGGAATTTATATCAAATGATTATAAAGAATTAAAAAAACAGCTATTAGATGAAGTAAAAGAAAACACAAAAAGGAAATAAATCTCTTTGAAAATAAAAATTAAAGAAAAAAATATGATGATGAATATTTGAAAAAAACGATTATGATTTAAGTATTGAAGAAGATTTTAAATTCAGTTATATAAGCAAAGGATATGAAGTTGAAACTCATATTGTTGTAGACAAAGGTAATGAAAAAATTTGAACTTTCAGGAGTAGAAACTGATAAAAAAATATAGCTGAAATAAATAGAATACTAACAATGGAAGATTATATTGAAACTTATAATAGTGGAAGAGAAAAATACAGGATTGCAATATAGTAGAGAAAAAGAAAAAAAGTTATTTTTCTGAAACTCCCTAAATTTTATCAAAAAAATGGAATATCTTGAAAAAGAAAATCAATTAGATTACTCAAAAACTTAATTTTTATGAAAGGACAAGAAACTTTTGAAGATACTTTAGGAGATATAAAAGCAAACATTTTCTTTGAACTAGATACTGATACTAATATAAAAAGATTTTGTTAAGGAAAAAAAGGGGATTATTTATTTGAAAAATAGAATTTTTAAACAATAAAAAAATATAGATAATTACTTAGAGGACAGAGTGAAAAAGCAAGATGAAAGTTTTAAAGATGAACTAACACTTGTAACTATAAATGGAAAAAGAAAAGAATTAAAGAATTTGCAAATGAAAATAATTTTTAATGAAGAAGAATATAAACAAAAATATAAAAAGAATATTTAAAAAGCAAAGAAATCAAATTCTATGGAGGAAGTAAATGAATTTATAGATAAAGTTGTTTCAACAAATGAAAAAAACAAAGAAACAATTTTTTTCATTCTAAATGGTAAATATTCAAGTGAAGAAACAGGAACTATCCAATTAGAAAATAAATTCATAAAAAGATAGGATTGCTTTTAATGTTAAAACGAAGAAGAACCTGATTTTTTAAAAGATAAAAAGTAATTTTTAAAAGAAATTGAAGTTGAAAAAACTAATAGAACAGATATAGAAGTTAAATTAAATCCAAATGATAAACTTTTTGAAATTAATAGAAAAAAAGATTTGCAAAAATTACAACATAAATATTAGTGATGAAAAAGTTAAGTAATACATTAAAAAAACTTCAATGCAAATAAATATGAAAATTGTTATGAAAGAGATTTCGATAAGAAATATAGTCTAACTAAAGAAAATTTTAAAGAAATTGAAGTTGAAGATAAATTTAAGGAAAAAGAAGATTTCGGAATAGAATTTTTAAAAATTAAAAATTGATGTTTATAACTTACTTAGTTGTAAAACATCTTTTTTATAAATTTATCGAAAAATAAACTTTGATGGACAACAAAGTCCTTTTTGATTGACAAACAACAATTTTTATGGTATAATATAAATATAAAAAAATCAGATAAAAAGAAAGGAGAAATGTGATGTTGGACAATGTTTTTAGCAATATTATTGATAGTTTTAGTTTTGGTTGTTCCTGTGGTTTTTACAATTTCTTCAATAAATACAATGTTTGACAATATTAGAAAAACAAAAAAATAAAGAGGTTTTAAAAAGGAGTTAAAAAATGAAAGAATTAATAACTGAAAGATTAAAAAGAAATAGAAACTAAAACACAATGTTAAAAATAATTATGGCAGTTGACAATGGTAGCAATGCTTATGGTTGTGCAAGTCCTAATAGCGATATAGATTTAAGATTTTTATATGTAGAAACAATAGAAAGTTATCTTAGACTTGGAAGAGAAAAAAGATACAATTGAAGTTATAGATGAAGAAAACAACATAGAATATAAAGGATTTTCACTTGATAAATTTATGAAATTATTGAGTAAATCTAATCCTAGCATTTTAGAATGGATAAATAGTCCTATAAACTATTTAAAAAGAAAGTAAATATGAAAAACATTACAAAAGAAATCAAAAAAAGTTATCACTTGAATATTTTTTTCTGTTAAGAGATGTTTATTTCACTATACAGGAAAATGCCTTAACTGATTTCAAAAAAATAACTATTGAAAAATAACAAAACAAGAATGAACACAAAGAAATTATTATCAGTGTTCAGGCATTTATTAGTTTCTGAATACATTGTTAGAGAAAAATAAATATCCTGAAACAACTGATTTAGCTTATTTAATAATTCAATCTAAGAAATTCAAAAGAATTAAAAAGTAGTAGATAGCAATTTAACATATAGAGAGTTTTTTTAATAAAAAGCACTAGAAACAAAAAAAGAATTTTATACCTGATGAAGTAAATCAAAAAAACCTTACTTAACAATGACAGAAAAAAAGAATATGATTTTCACTATAAATTAATAAATAACTTAATAGATGAATATAGAAAAAGTAGCCGAAGAACTTAGAGATAAAAGCTATTGATTTTAAAAAGAATTAATGAGTTTTATATCAAATGGGTTAAGGAATTAGATAAATAATAGGAAGTGATAATTTATTATGTACAAATGCAAATATTGTGGTGCTTTTTGGCTAACAATCCAAAAACAAGTAAAAAAACAATTTTTTTATTTTGAGTGTGAAAAATTGTGGTAAAAAAAGCCATATTTTATGTAGACTTGTTTGATATTGTTGATGATAAAGGCGAAAAATACAAAAGATAAAGATAAAGCAGATAGTGATTTTGAATACTGGTGGCGTGGATATTATAAAAAAATAATTGAAAGGAACAAAAAAATGGAAAAATCTTGAAATAGAATTATGTCTTGAAATTTTCAAAAATAAAAATTATAAAAAAAGCATTAAATTGGAATTTGATTTTAAAAAATAATAAAGGTAATTCATAAAGACAAGAGTTTCACTTTATATTATAATTTTGATAATGAAAGAGAATGTTTTTTTATTTTTCAAAAAAATCCCTAAAACATTAAAAGAAATCAGAAGATTGGAATTTAATGAATTATAAAGGATTTGAAAAAAATTACTTTTGAAGAATTAGCAAATGCTAGTTATTATATAAATAATTTTGATAAAGTTTTGAATGAATTAAAAGAAAAAAATATGAAACGAACAGAAAGGAACAAAAAAATGGAAAAATAATTACAAATTATCTTTTTTTCAGAACTTGCCTTTTGAAAAAAAGGAAAATGGGAAATAAAAACAGTCAGTTTTAGAAATAAGTAATATTGAAGATTTTTTTAAGTTTTTCACTGTTTTCTCAAAAATATAATTTGCGTAAATTAGGTTTTTACTAATTTTAATAATTCTAATATTTTTAAGAAAAACTTTCAAGCAATAAATTATTAAAAGAAGAAATTGAACTGTTTTTAACAGAAGAAAAAAATTATTACAATTATTAAGAAATGATGAACTTATTAATTATGTAAAAGATAGTGAAATAAGTGAAGAAGTTTTTTTAAAAACTATTATATGAGTTAAAGAAAAATCATATAAAGACTTCAGAAAAAAATTATTGTTCTTAAAAAAATTTCTTAAATTCACCAAATAATGAACTTTTTGACTTATATAAAAAAATCTATAAAAAAAGAAAAATATTTTTTTGAAAACAAATATTCTTCACAATGATATTATAGAAGATAAGTTCAGATATATCTTAGCTATTGTTAGAGGAAAAAAATACAAAAATTTGATATTTGAAAAAACGGAGAGATTGGAGAAGAAAAATGAATAAATTAATATTAAGTCTTATAAATGATTTTATGGTAGAACATCAAGACGAAATAGTCGAAGTAATAACAAATCCTAATGGAGAGTTATCTAAGCAATGGGAAGAACAAGGCAATTCTGTGAAAGAACATTTAGGACTAACAAAGGAGATGAATTATGAAAAATAACAGAAAGAAGTGAAATGTTTTTAAGGTAATGAAAAGGTTGAATATTTAGAAAAATAACATTAATAAAAATGGACTTACAAGTCTATTTTATTAAAAAAATAAAAAGAGTAGAAAAAAACTACTCTTTTTATTTTACATTACTGTTTTATAACATATCCTGTTATTCTTTAATGGGCAATATAAGTAAACTTCTAATATAAAAATTTTCATTTAAAAACATATTTTTGTTATTCTTTAATTCACTATTGTAATAATAGATTTTTGTCCTATATGTGATTTAAAAACATATCCTGTTAATCTTTAATTTTTAGAAAAATGCTGATAGATTAAATATAACAATCGTATTTAAAAACATATCTTGTTATTTTTAATCAGGTTACATTAAAAATAGAAGTTGTTTACAAATTTAAAAAAACATATCCTGTTAAACTTTAATCTAATTTTCACCAATGAAACAAGAGAAAAATACGCATTTAAAAAACATATTCTATTAATCTTTAATTCACAAGCTAAAAATGCTATGGGTGTAACACATTTAAAAAAACATATTCTGTTATTCTTTAATAAAGTTTTATTTTACACTTTGATTAAATTAGCAAGGATTTAAAAACATATTCTGTTATTTTTAAAAAGGGGGTGAAGATATGAAAAAGTTTATTCTAGTACATTTACTTCTAAAAATACTATCCTCTTACTTTTCTTAATATTCCCAATATTCTTTAATAATTTTTCCCAAGTGTTTTATAAATTTTTCAATATTCACTCAAAAACACTGTCTTATCATACTTTAGTAAATAATCACTTGATAAAATTTACATCTATATATTATCATATTCAAAGAAAAAAATTCAAGTAATTTTTAATCCTAAATGGTATAATATTAATTTGAATTATATTGACATAATATATATATTATGGTATAATATACATATAAAAACAAAGGAGATGATTTTTATGGAAAGAGAAAAATGTTTTAGAAATAGAAATAGTTAAAGTCAATGATAAATACAGTGCTTTTTGGGTTACAAAAAAAGATAAAAAGCATTTTAGGATTGGAAAGACAAGCATTAAAAAGTAAAATTACTGGAATAATACATTATCTTGGAAATCATTACGAAGATAAATATAGTTGTGTTTTAGAAATTAGTAGTTATGATGGTAGTAGTTGTTATAAGTCTGATTTAAAAATTAAGTAAAAAATCTTGATGAAAAACCCTGTATTTTTGAAAGTGAATATGAATACAAGTTAAGAGAACTTGTAGATATAGTAAACAAGAACTTTGGTAAACCTATAAGGTGGAGAGGAAAAGTTGGAGAAAAATTATTTTATGATTGTTAGCGATAGAATTATTGAAGTTACCGAAAAATAATTCAGAAGAAAAATGATAGTGATTATAAAGTAGGAAACTATTTTAAAGATGAAATTGAGGCAAGAAAAAGTTTTAAATAAAACAGATTTTAATAATTTTTTTGGGAAAAAGTAAAAGATGAAATGTTGATTATACCTGAAGAAGAAAAATAACATTGATAAAATGGACTTGCAAGTCTGTTTTATTAAAAAAGAGTAGAAAAACTACTCTTTTTATTTTACATTACTGTTTTGTTTTTAACATATTCTGTTAATCTTTAATGGCTAATAACACAATAATTTTTTTAATAAAAAAAGACGCAATTTAAAAAGCAAATCTTGTTAATCTTTAATATACCACGAAATTTTTAAGTTTTGAGGCAGGAACAGACCCATTTAAAAACTTACATAGTTACTCTTTTATACAATTTAAAAAAATGTATGAAAAATTACTGATTTAAAAACATATTTTTGTTATTCTTTAGTTTAGAAAAAAATTAATTCTTATATTTTTACTCGGAGATTTAAAAAACAAATTTTGTTAATCTTTAACTATGATATTGACGGAAGTAAATTCTATCCTGTAATATTTAAAAACAAATCTTGTTAATCTTTAATTATGGTACAGGCATAGTTAAGTTAGATGTTTTATTTAAAAAACAAATCCTGTTAATCTTTAATTTTAATAATTTTGTTAGAGAAAAAATATCATAACATATTTAAAAACAAATCTTGTTAATTTTTTTAATTTGCTTTTTATAAATGGCAGATTAAAACAGAATAACGATTTAAAAACAAATTCTGTTAAACTTTAATTTTCTGAAATTCATAATGTTAGTTCCTACTGTAAGATTTAAAAACAAATCCTGTTATTTTTTTAATTTTTTTAAAAAACTTAAAAACAAAAATAAAAATTCACTACTGGCAACTATATACTATCATATTTCAATCAAAAATCAAGCTCATTTTTACATCTAAATGGTATAATATATATCTAAAAATTTATTGACATAATATATATATTATGATATAATATACGCACAAAACAAAGGAAGTGAAAGAGATATGAATGGATTATCTAATATGATACAAGAACATTTAGGAAAAAGATTTATTGGTAAACGGAAAATGTCCTGAAAAATTGCTATGAATGTTGTTCTTTGACAGTTGGTACAAAATATTTATAATTTTAGAAAACTAAAAATTATAAAGCCTGAACATTTAGAAAAATATTATAGTGATAATGAAGAATTATGGTGGACTTGTCCATTCTTGATTGATGGAAAATGTTCTATTTACCATAATGCAAGTAAAACCAAAGATATGTAGTGCTTATGTATGTTCGGCTGAATATTTTTTTAAACAATAATCCTAAAAAGTTTATTTGCAGTAAAAATGATGATAAAAAAATTTTTATTTGAATTATTACCAAAAAGAATTACAAGAGAAAAATTGTTGAAAAATAAAAAGGTAGAACATATTTTTGGCAAAGCGTAATATGTTAATGAATGAAAAAGGAAAGATAGGAGAAAAAAATGGAAAAATCAATTAGATAAAAATAATTTCATATATGCTTTACAAAAAAATAAAAAAATTTAGTTGCCTTTCAAATTGATAAAATGCTTTTATTTTTATACAAGCATATAGTCTTGTAAAAATATAATAAAGTTGCTTTTTGATAACAAAATCGTCTGTGGATTTTTTTGGTGCGACTGTACCTGACTTTTCTAAAAACTTAAAAAGATATAATTTACAAAAAAATATGAATGATGATTATAAATTTTTAGAGATTGATTTAACAAAAATTATAGATGAAGTTATAGAAAGTTATTCTGATTATAACGAAATAGCTTTTAGGTGGACTTACAATGTCTTATATTCCGTTTTATAACCAAGAAACTTTTTGATATAAATGATATAGGAAAAATTGAAGTTAATCCTGATTGGATAAAAAGAATATCATAATAAGAGATATTCTGAAAACAATGGATATATTTTTTTAAAAGGTAGGTTGAAACTTATGATAAAAATAATTGGTAAAAACAGCGAAGACAAAAATTATCTTTTTTTAGGTGATAGATGTTCAAGTTGTGGTTGTAAAAAAAGAAGAAAATGAATTGAATGTTTTAGTTGTTGAAAGAGAAAAATTATAATTACTCTAATAAAATGATTTTATGTGATAACTGTTTAAAAAGAACTTAAAGAAAAAAATTAAATAAATTATAAAAAGACTTGCATTTTTAAAAAGTTTTATGGTATAATACACTTGTATAATAAAAAAAGCCTTTAAAAATATGTATAAAATATGTAACAAATAGCTTTTCGCAATTAATCAAATGAGTTAAAAGAAAAAGAGAATTGCTCCTTATTCTCTTTTTTTGTTTTAAAAAAATATTTGAAAAGATTAAAAATTGAAAAAAATATTTATTTGTGGTATAATATAAATACAAAAAAATTAATGAAAGGAGAATTTTATGATGAGAAATTTAGAAAATTTATTAGTTAAAAAAATTCAGGTTTGAAAGTTGTTTGCAATGGTGGAGAAAGTGATAATGATTTAATTCAGCTTGTAAACGAATTGGTTGAAAATAATGGCTTGAAAGTGAAAAAGTGCAAAAATTGATGGAAAATTTATTGACAATTTTTGGGAAGATAATGCCAAAAAATTAATTTCAGCAATAGCGTTAAGTTTGGTTTATAACGCAGTTTGGAATAAAAGATTAGGAAAATATTATAAAGAAGAAATTCTTCTAAGTGATATTCTAAGTAATTTAGGTGGTAAGAAAAATATCTATATCTTGCTGGACTTTCTAAAAATAATACAAAATGTACAATCCTTTGGATTGCCTTGAGCAAAAAGGATTTTTTTCAAACATTTTGGTTCTAAAATGTCGTTTAAAAATGAAGAACAAGATGAAGAACTTAGAAAAAAACTAAAAATTTACCAAAAAGCAAGAAAAACATAGATTATATAGAAAAATGGAATACACCCTTATGTTGCTGAAACTTTAAAAATATCGAACGAAAAAAAGAAGAAGTTTTACTAGCTTTAGAGCAATATGTAAGAGCCATAATAAAAAGTTATATGATTAAGTTTTCTGTAATATAATTATTTAACAATAAAAAGGTTAGTCCAAACAACTAACCTTTTTTTATTTTTAACATATTTTGTTAAATTTTAATTCTTGCATTGGTGTATAGCCTCTTTATTAATTTTTAACATATCCTGTTATACTTTAATTATAGGAAAAATTAAAGGCATTTTACAAATTTAAAAACATATTTTGTTAAACTTTAATAAATGTGATTATTTAGTTAATCCCTGTAAATACAGTAATTTAAAAAACATATTCTGTTAATCTTTAATTATGTGGTATCATTTACTAGAATTATACACTTTTAAAAACATATCCTGTTATACTTTAATGAACGATTTCTTGTTATTTTTAAAAACTCTATCCTCTTATTTTTTTAATATTTCCAATGTTCTTTACTAAATTTTACTGAATTTTACCAAGTGTTTGACTAATTACCTCATCACTTACTAAAAATGCCATTTTATTGTACCTTTATAAAAAAATCACTTGGTAAAAATTCACATCTATATACTATCATATTTAAGTTAAAAATTTCAAGTAATTTTTGTATCTAAATGGTTTAATATTGATGTTGACATACTATATACATTATGGTATAATTTTAAAAACTATTGGGGGTATTACGATATGTTAAAAATTAATTGAAAAATGGAGATATTTTTTTAGTTCTGAATGTGAGTATTTGGTTAATCCTGTAAATACAATGGGAGTTATGGGAAAAGGTTTAGCATTACAATTTAAGGAAAAAAATTTCCTGAAAAATTTTAATAAATATAAAAAAATATTGCAATTCAAAAAGATTTTACAGTCGGAAAATTATTAATAATTACTGAAAACGATAAGAAAAATAATTAATTTTTCCTACTAAAAATACATTGGAAAGATAAAGCTAAGATGAAATATATTTTAGATGGATTAGAAAAATTGAAATTTGCTATTAAAAAGAAATATAAAAATCAATAGCAATGCCAAAAAAATAGGTTGTAGCTTAGGTGGTTTAGATTGGAATATGGTTTTTAAAGAAATTTGTAAATGGCACAACGAATTTTCTGAAGAAATTTCAGATAACTTGCTCATAGAAATTTATTTGTAATTTTATATAAAGAAAAAAAGAGGTTAGTTTTTAATAAACTAGCCTCTTTATTTGTTTTTCTAAAAACATATTTTGTTAATCTTTAATAGAAGTTTCCCTACTACAAAATCTCCATTTAAAAACATATCCTGTTATTTTTAATAGCAAAAGAGATTTTACATTTGGTGGAGATTTCAAATTTAAAAACATATTTTGTTAAACTTTAACTTTCTCTTAATAAAACTTGCTTTTTTTAAAAACATACTTTGTTATATTATAACTTTAATCTATTTTTGAGAGTTTTGAATTTTATATCGAAAAAAAGAATTTAAAAAAACATATCCTGTTGATTTTTAATTTTTGAATATTCTAATTTTATCTGTGCTTTCTTTTCCATATTTAAAAACTTATATAGTTAATCTTTAATACAGTCGCAATGTTTGGAACTTTCACATCTTTCATATTTAAAAACAAATTCTGTTATTCTTTAATAGTAACTATAAAAAGTAAAAGATTTAAAGACTTTTATTATTTAAAAACAAATCTTGTTAAACTTTAATATAGAAGTTCTACAAAGTAAAGGTATATATTTTAAAAACAAATTCTGTTACTCTTTAATTTTTTACTCCAAACTGATGATTAAAGGCACTCACTATCTTATATTTAAAAACAAATTCTGTTACTCTTTAATAGATAAAAATAATAAAGAAGTGAGATATAGAAACTCATTTAAAAACAAATACTGCTACTCTTTAATAGTTACAGATAATGTGGCTACAATGGGAGAACTTCCATTTAAAAAAACAAATTCTGTTATTCTTTAATAATACCATTTACTTTTTTTACAAACTGATGAATTATAATTTAAAAACATATCCTGTTAAACTTTAATGTAGGAGAAGATTATATGTCTTTTTTTACTGATTACAGATTTAAAAACATATCCTGTTAAACTTTAATTTTGTTGACTTGTAAACTCTTTTTCTTTCGCTCCAAATTTAAAAACATATCCTGTTAAACTTTAATATGCTAAATTTAACAATGTACTTTTTGCACTGTCTGTATTTAAAAACATATCCTGTTAAACTTTAATTGTTCCATTACTATTAAAAACAGTAAGGATATAAAATTTAAAAACATATCCTGTTAAACTTTAATAAACAATTTTTCCTTTACTTCCCTAAACCCTATCCACTTATTTTTATATTTCCAATGTTCTTTAGTAATTTTTCCAAGTATTTTTACGATTTTTTTCTAATATTTACTAAAAACATCATTTTTATCATACTTTAGTAAATAATCACTTGGTAAATTTTATATCTATATATTATCATATTTAAGTCAAAAATTCAAGTTATTTTTTTAATTCTAAATGGTATAATATAATATTGACTTTATGTTCTTTATATGGTATAATACAAATATCAAAAAGAAATGATTATTAAACTTTTTAAAAATTTAGGGGTTTTTAGAAATGGTATGGACATATTTAGCGTACTTGATATTAATAAGTGGTGCATTTTTACTAGCTTTCATCATTATTGATATAGTGAATGATACAGTAGCTTTTACAAAGAAAAATGTTACAAAGAAGAAAAAAAGACAAATAGAAAAAAAGAATTGAAAAAAATTAATTGATAAAGAATATGAAAAAAACAAGGTTATATAAGAATAGAAATTTAAAAAAATCATCATCACCTTTTTATGTATATATGAGTTTTTAAAAAAATAACCCTAAACAAATAACCAAAAATGTTTAGGATTATATTTCGTGCGAATAATCGTGCGAAAAAAATTTATTTAATTTCTGTTTCTTATTGATTTTTAAATAACTTTTTAAATAATAATCGTGCGAGAAATCAGTGCGATTTTTTAAAAATAGTTTTTAAATACTCATTTCAATTTCTTTTAGTGTATTTAGATACTCACTATTATTCTTAACTATTGACATATTTTTTTCTTTTTAGTTTTTCTTTTTAACATCTAATGGAATGATGTTATTTTTTTCTATTTCAAGATTAATTTTAGTAGTATTTTTGTTCAAAGCTAATCTTTTTATTTACTTTTTTTCTTTCCTTTTTCACTTTCATTTACAAAGTTTATTTCACCATTTTTGAAGTTAAAGTCAAGATTATATGCCTCTGTTAAAATTTTTCTTTCTTTCTTTAAAAGAAAGAGATTTCTTTTAACTTTTCTTTTTAATTTAAGTTCTTCATCTACAAGTCCTCTACTTCTAAATGTTCCTGAATACTTTTTATTCTTAAATCTGTATATTTCTTTTTAAATTCAGTTTCTTGTACAAGATAATCTTTAATTTGTTCTACAAATATTCCCCCAAGTTTTGTACTTGAAATTTTTTTCTAAACTTGTTTCAAAATTTATTTTCTTTTCCATTCCTAAAAAAAGCATTTTTGGAAGTTATTACCATTAGCAACAAGTCTTTTTGGTAATTTCTAAAAGGCTGGTATCATTTATAACGCTTTCTTTAGTAATGTTCCAATATTTACTATCCTTATCTAATCTTTGCTTTAAATCTTCTCTTTCATCACTTTGCCATTCTTCTTCTTTTTTTAGCTTTTTGAATAGCCTTTATCATAGAAATATTTAAAGATTATCTTATCTTCTACTATCTTATCTATTTTTTTCGTTATCAGCATTTATACTCTTATTATATGAACTTAAATCTATTATTCTTTTATCATCACTATTTTTCTTCTTTTAAATAGATTTTTAAAGTATAAATTTTCATCTTCCATTTCAGAATATGATAGAATTAAATCTTTGTTATATTTATATAAATCTTTCCCTTTAAAAAGTTATGGCATAAGGTTTCTCCTTAATTTTATCATCAGTTATTTGTGTCTGTTCCCATTCAAGATTGACAACTAACATTTTCTTTTTCTTTAACATATTCAGTTAAATTATCAAGAGATGTTTTTTTCAAAAATATCTATTTTCTATTTCTTTTCTTTTCTCAATCTTCTTTTTGATTGGTTTCTTCAAATTTATTGACAGCTTTTTCTAACTCTAAAATATCAGGTGTTTTGCTATAATCAGCACTTTTTACTTTCCATTACCTTTTTTTCATATAAGCTAAACTCTTTTTACTTATTTTTCTACTTCTGATAATGTTTGAATATCTTCATCATCACTGTTTACTTTAGATATTGATATATTTTTAGTTGCTATTTCTAATTGAAAAGCCAATATTTCTTTTTTTCTTATAAAGAAATAACTCCATTTTATCTGTATCTACCTTTTCCATTTCATCAGGAATAGAAATTTTTTTCTTTTCTTTGTGATACTTTTTAAAAACATTTTTTTCTTAATATTATCATTTTCTGTTTTTAAAGTCTTATCAACTATAATAGAGCCAAAGTTTCCTATATCAGTATCTTTAATCTTTTCACTTATTTTATACCCTTTAACAGTGTTCCAATTAAAAAAACTTCTCTATCGTTTTCTAAGTTGTTTTTCATTTTTCTTTTCAATCCTAATGAATTTAACTTTAGCATTTCATTCATATCAGTAGATATTTTTTTCTTCAAATTTTCTATTTACTATTATATTCTATTTCTTTTTAAAGTATGGTTTATCTTTTCTATATCATCAGAATAACCTATATAAGTTAAAAGCACTTTTTTTCTCTTACTTTATCATTGATTTTTTTCTTAGTATCAAATTCTTTAGCCAACTTTTTATGAATAAAATTTTTATCATAAATCTTATCACTTATATTTTACTAATCTTTTCAATACATTACTTTTATCAACTTTACCTATGAAATTTTTCAACTTTCTTTTTAAATCAACTAAGTTATATCTCTTAGCTTTTTCTAACTTTACATTACTTAGGACAAGTCTGTCCTCTTTAGTTTTATCTAAACTTAAATATATTAAATGGTTAATATCCTTTGTTTATATCCACTTTATTTTGAATAGATAAAGCGTGATTGTAAGAATGCTCTAATACAGATGGGACTTTTAAATACATTTTCTTTTTAATTTGTATTTATAATAACTTTCCTTTTCACTTCCTAATTCAATTAGGCTTTTCTTTTTATCTAATCTAATCTCTTTCATACTTCCAAAGTCTAAAGTCATCTATTAAGAATTTTTAACTTTTTAATAGTGGTAGATTAGGTCTTAGGTTTTTCTTTTATACCCTATATCAGAATAATTGACTGTATCTAATATAGTACCTGTTTCTAAAAATGTTCCACTCAAATTTTTTTATTAAGTTTTTTTCTTGTCATGTTTTTTTATAACTTTCATCAACATATTGTTTATAAGTTTTTTTCTTCTTCTTTACCATTAATTTTTAGTTTTTACTTTAAAAATCTATTCTATATTCTGTTTCTTCTCCATTTTTCTTTCTTTTGAAACACCATTTTTAAAATAACATCTCTGTCTTTCAATGCCTGACTAAATATATTACTCTTTAAAAAAATTCTGTATCTTGATTTAAGTATTTTACATTGTTTTCTAATATAGATTTTATCTTATTTACATAATCTTTTCTTTCAGATACTTTATAAAACTGATTTATCTCCTATATTAGTGTATTCAGTTTCTTCGTTATCTAGCATATTTAAAAACATTCTCACTTTATTTGTTTAGATAAGTTAGGCATAAAATACTTTATTATGTAAATTTTTCTTTATTAGAATATGGATTAAGAAAAATCAAAAATCAACACCTTTTAAATTGTTTTTCTTATTTTTATTTTCATTTTCATCATCTTTAGTAGCAAAAATAATTTGTGTCTATGTTATAGAATAAATTAGTATAAACAAAACTCTTTTAGTTAATTCCATATATTCGTTACTAAGATTATTTTTCAAGATTTTCGTAAAATTCAGTGTATCCAGGTGTTTCGTCTTTTCCTACGATATTTTTCATCAAAAATAATTTAAAAAAATTCATAATAAAATAATCTTAATTGATTTCTTAATATATCATTTAAAAAAGTCTTCTTCTCTTTTTATTGAATTTCTTTTCGTAACTAATACAATCTATTTCGTGTTTTTCTTTATTTAACTGTTTACACTTAACTTCTAAAGTAGAATTTTTCATTTTCATCTCCTGAAATATTTACTTTAGTTTCTGTTATATAATCAGCTAATTTAAAAGGAAAATCATTCTTTAAGTTTTTCTAAGAAATAATTAAGTTCATTATATCTAGGTACATTCAATTTAAAAACATTTACATTAGTTTCGCTTTCGGTGTCTTCTGAACTTTCGTTATCTCCTTTAAAAAGTTCGACTTACAACTTGGTCAAATATATATTTATCTGTAATATCTCTTTGCATTTGTTTGTTCTCTTATAGACTTTATCTATTTTTAACAAATCACTATCTTTATTTATAAGGGTTTCATCAGACTGTAAACTATTTATATCTACAACTTCAGTTAAAATATTCTTAACTGTTTCATTAGTATAATTTTTTTAGCTTTTAATTCATCTATTGATAGGTTTTTTTACATCTTCAAAAAAACTTACTTTCTTTTGAAAAACATCACGACAAACTTTTTCTAAATCTTTTTCATCTAGTTTTTCTAGCATATTTCTTTTAGACTATTTAAACTATCATCATCTTTTAAAAACTTTTTTTAAAGTTTTCCATATATTCACCTCTTACATTTTCCATTAAAACTTGTTCAGTCTTTATAAATTGTTCATAATCTTTAGCTTGAAATTTTATTTTCTTTTGTTTTATCATAATCATCTTTTTCTTTTGATTTCTCTGAACTACTTATTATTTCATCTTTTTGTCTTTTGACTTAGACATAATTAATAATTGTTCTTCAAATTTTTCTCTACTATCATATATAAAAGACTTTTTCATAATTTAAGTTCTTTTTATATAGTTTTCATCTTTTTAAAAAGTTCCTTTAAAAATAATTTTTTTATCAATTTCTTTTGGTAAAATCTTCTTTAAAAATGAACGATTAAAAATTCTTCTCATAAATCATCAAATGGCAATGTGGATTATGTAAACCATCACTTGCAATAGGATTATGTATAGCATAACTATATGGCGTATTTTTTTATCTAAAATCTCTTTAATAAGATTATCTACAAGTTTTTATTCTTTCTTCTTTATCAAATTCTCTAGGTATAGAGATTAAGAGTTCTGAATTTACTCTTCCATTTTTCTTTCATTTTTATCAACACTATTCCAAAAATTACTAACTTTATCTTCAAAAAGTTTAGGCACTTTAGAAAAAAAGTGTATTCAATATCAGTACTCTTTACCATATCTTTTATTACTTAATTCACTTCTAGTTATGTATTTATAACTTCCTTTTTGCACTCTTATCTGTTTTTTTATTTCTTTTTAGTTCTAGTCTATACACTTTTTACACTTGCTACTAAAAATGTATTAAAACATATCTAATACACTAGATTGTTACTACTTCAACGAGTATATTTTTCGATACTTAGTATCTACTCATAGTTCCTTTGTACTCTCCATAGTCGTAAATTCCCAACTAGCCATCGGGTACACATATATATTCTCTTTTTGCTTTCTTAGTAGCTTTCTCCTATTTTTATTTGAGAATATATCTTCTATCTTAATTATAGCTTTAAGCTATAACCTTATATACTTTGCTTTTTCAAGATTTATACTTGCATTGTAATCTCTATCTATTTCTAAGCCACAATTACTACATTTATAAAATCCTATCATTAAGTTTTAAATCTTTCTTTATATTACCACAACAAGAGCAAGTCTTAGAACTTGGATAGAATATATCTACTAACCTTAGTTCTATATTTCTCTCCTTGCACTTATTTATTAGTTTAGTTCTTATCGTATAGAAATTCTGTTCTTGTATTGCTTTTTGAAAGATGTTTATTCTTCATCATATTAGATACTTTTAAATTTTCAATAGTAATGTATTTTTAACTTGGTTCTTGTTATCTCATTTACTATCTTATTATTGTAATCATCTCTAATACAATTAAGTTTATAAAACAATCTTTGTACTTTCAATTTTTCTTATTGAAGTTTTTAATTTCTTTTTAGCTTTTATCTTATTAGACTTAGAATACTCCACACTTCTTGACATTTTTCTTTGTTCTCTTTTTAATTTTCTTTTTAATCTTTTTAACTTTCTTAGTTTTATTTATATTTTTAAATACCATTCCATTAGAACATATAGCTGTATCTTTAATTCTAAATCTACTCCTAATCCTTTTGTATTTGTATTAGTTGCTTTTATAGTATCTTCGACTTCTATAACAAGTGATAGGAAAGTATCTATCAGCTATTTTAGATATAGTACCACTTTTTATATTAGCATTTTTAGGGTATATATCCATATTCTTTTACTCTTACAAATTTCAAAGTAGGTATCTTTGTTTTATGCCTATAAAAATTCAAAATCTTTTTATTATTCTTAACAAAATATGCTCCTAATTCATTTTTACCTTTTTCTTAAAAACAGGAAAAGAAGTTAAACCCTTTGAAAAAGTTTTTAAAAAGCCTTTTTCTCCATAAATCATAGCTTGTTTTACTGATTGAGATGATACATCTTTAATCCATTTTTATCAGGATTACTAGGGAAGATATACATTATTAATATACTTAGAAAAATCAAAAGCACTTACAAATTTATTTTCCTAATTCGTATTGTTCTTGATTGTATTTAATATATTCATTATATATAAACCTTTCAACTCCAATAGTTTTATTTACTTGTATCTTTTTGTTCATTTGTTAGTTTTAGTTCTATCTTTAGTGCTTTATACATCTTCCACCACCTTTTCTATATGTTTTTATATGTTTTTAACTACTGTTTTCTACTTTACGACTTTTTTTCTTTTTTATATTATACCATATTCAACGATATTTTTTTCTTGTGTTTTTAAAAATAAAAAGGACTTGCAAGTCCTTTTTGTTTTATCAAACTATTTCATATCCATATTTTTTTAAAAATCTCTTTTATCTTGTTAAATCTAGTTTTAGGTAAGATATTTTCACTTGTTAGAGCGATATGGGGTTTATATTCATATAACAGTACATCACAAACATTTATATCATACATATCTAAACTAGCTGTTAAATCTTCAATAAATCGTGCTTTTTCTTCTTCACTTTCTAATTCAAAAGTGGAGTTCTTTGTAAAATATAATTCTTTTAATATATTTTTATCAACAAATCTAATTTTTGATTTCAGTTTTCATAAACAACTCCTTAAATTTCTTATTTTCTTTTTGACATCATTTCTTGCAATTTTGTCTTAACTCTTTCTTTATTTTTTTCTTCAGTATTTGTTTCACTCTCTAAAACTTGTTCTTGTTTTAACAAATTTAGAGATAAATTAGCAAAGAGTTGTATCTTTGATTTCTTCCCATCTATTTTGAAATCTTGTATTTTTTTAAAAATAGGTTCTTGTCTTTTTAAATTTTTCAATTATATATCTAATAAAATTGATAGTCATATCATTAGAGCATTTTTAGAGGTTTTTAAATTAGGAAAAGCTAAATTAATTGCTAAATATTCACAATCTTCATTCATCTTTATTCTTAAAGTTGTTATTCCATTGAAGTAATCAATGTAGTTATCTTCATTCATATATAAATATTGATTTTAAAATTGTTATATTTTCAAATTCTTTTAATATATCTTTATTTCTCATTTTTACTCCTTAGATTGTATTTTAAAAAATTATTTAATTTCATTAAGATTTAAAAAAATTCTATCACTTTATCCATAATATAAGAAAAAGTTACCAATTATTTCTAATGAAATTTTACCACCATATTGATTACCTATTTCATCTATTATAATCAAGTTTTTCCTTTAAAATAAGTTAAATATTCAGAGGCAGGATAAACTGTTAAACTTGTTCCTGCAATGATTAATGTATCTGCTTGTTCTATTTGATAAATAGCCTCGTTTATAACTTTTTGTTTTAGATTTTCACCATATAATGTAATATCAGGTCTAACTATTCCACCACATTCACAATCAAAATAACTATCTTTAATTTTTCCACAAGCTAAACAATACCATTTATTTAAGTTTCCGTGTAATTCTAAAAACATTTTTACTTCTTGCTAATTGGTGTAAACCATCAATATTTTTGTGTTATTACAGATTTTTAGAATACCTATATCTTCAAGTTTTTAAAACTATATGTCCTTTATTAATTTGTATGTTTTTCTAATCAATTCAGTTGTTATATATTCAATGAAAGTTTCTCTATTAGTTTTAAAAAAATCTAAACTTAATATTTCATCAGGTTTATATTTGCCTTTAAACAATGTTTTATATAATCCATTTTTACCTCTAAAATCCTTTATTCCACTATCAGTTGAAGTTCCTGCTCCACCAAAGAAAAACTAAATATTTGGTGTTTTTCAATATATTAGCTAATTCTAAAATTTGTTCATCTATTTTTATTTTCTTAAAATTCACCTTTTATCTATCTATCTAACCAACCATCAAAAAAACATTTGGCTTATCTTTTAAGTTATTTTCTTTTTATTTTGTCTATCTTTTGACAAAAGCCATTTATATAATTCTTTTTGAAAATTTTCTTTTTCTTTGGCTAAATTTTCTTTTTTTAAATTTGTTTATTAAACAAAAATAAAGTTGCATTAAATCTTTTATTTCTGTTTGTACATTATAAGTTTTTCTATTAATTCTTTTAATTCTGTATTATCAATTATATTATCAAAAACTAACTTAGATAAAAATTCCAATTAGGTTGAAATCATAAGTATTTTTGAACTTTAAATTATTTCTATAAATAACTAATTCATTGTATATTTTATTATCCATAAATCATCACTCCTTGAATTTTATTAAAATGTTTTGTTTTTTTCCTTTGATACAAGTATTATACCATAATATATATATTATGTCAAGAGTGGATTTCAAAATAAAAACCCTCACTTTAATTAAATGAGGGTAATTTTGTTGTTTATTCATCTTCTTTTTCGATTTCATTTTTCGTTAAAGTTTTTTTATTAAGTTTAGCATAAAATCATTGTCAACTTCATAAAAATCCGAATGGATTATTTGAGTTTTTGTATCTTTTTTTATTTCTTTTTCTATTTTTCATATAATGGTTCTAAGAATTTTTTTGTAAACATAATTGAAAATTTCGTCTTCTTCTCTGTTAAACGATAGTTCTTTTTAAATATTTAATAAATTCGTTTATTAAATTTTTCTTTTGTTTTTAATCTTTTGTGTATTGTTTTTATCCCAAGTTGTTTTATCCCAAGTTTTGTATTCGTAATATATATTAATATTTTCTTTTGTAAAAACTTCAAAGATTTCATCTAAGGTTTTTCTTCTATTCCGATTGTTTTTTCAAAAACATTATTGTTATTTTCTACTTTTCTTCCAAAAATATCATTATAATATGAAAAAAATCTCTTTATTGATTTATAAGAATTTTGGTAATCAGTAAAACTAGAGTTTTTGTTAGCTTTAATAACTATATTTCTACTGAACCAATCAAACATTTTTCAGCAAAAAGTTTTTCCATTATAATTTTTGAAAGATATAACTTCAGTATTTCATCATCTGTTAAATCTATTCTCAATATTCTTCTTCTATTGTCTTTTATCAATTCTGACAAGTAATCAGTTCTTTCAGGCACAAATTCAGTTATTAGAAATGTAAAATTTTTATTTTTCTTTAAAAATTCAATCATTTCATTTTTAAAAATTTCAATAACTTTTTCTCCCTACTTTTCTTTGTCTTTTTCAAATTCTAATAATTCCATACATCTTCTCTCCTTATTTGCTTTAAACAGTGCCTATCATTAATTTTCTTCTGAAAAATATTCTTTTTCAAATATTTCAATAACTTTTTCTATTAATTCTTTATTACATTCTTTATCATCAACATATTTATAATATTCTTTTGAAAAATAAATAATATAACTTTCAATCTATCTTCAAAATATTTATCTTTTTGAAGTAATTTCTTTTCTTCTGTTTCTTTTTTTAAGAAATCCTTTTATTTTATCAATTACATTTTCTAATTTGCAAACGCTTTCATCTTTTCCTGTTACTTTAAAATTTCCACTTACAAAAACTATAAATCATATCAAGTAAATAATTGTAATCACTTTTATAAGCCTTGAAATGTTTTGGTGTTACATTGTTACTTTCTCTTGTTATGCTGATTGTTTTCCCTATTACTACTTTTTAACGATTTCATAAGACATTATTCATCACTCCTTATTAATTTAAAATGTTTTTATTTTCCTTTGGTAAACATATTATACCATAATATATATATTATGTCAATCAATCATTAGTTTTTATCATAATATTTTCATTGGTAATAAAATAAAAACAAGGCATTTAGCCTTGCTTTTTAAATATTATTTTTATTTTTTATTTAAACTCAACTTTTTCTTCTACTTCTTCTGATTTAGTATATTTTTCTAATAGTTCAGGGTGTTCAAACTCTAATAATTTTTGTTAATTCTTTGTTGAGTTGATTTTTCCCTTTTTAAAAAAGTAGAAATGTTTTGTATCTATTGTAGGGAATTCTTTTAATCCATTTTCTTCAATCATTCTTAAAAAGTGTTTCTGTATCTACTATACTTTGATTTTCTAATTTTTCTTTTACTTGAACTAATTTATTTCTCATAGTGCTAATCCCTTTTTAGTTCTTCATCTGTTACATTCTCACTTATTTTTAGCTTTGAAATTTTCAAAGTTTTCTTCAAGTTTTGCTATTTCTCTATTTTCTATCTCCATAAAAAGGTGTATATTTGATAATTTTACCTCTTATACTATCATTTCGTTACAACTTCTACTTCCTTAATGTAATTTTTGATAAATGCTTGGATTTTTCCTTTTTAAAATGCTTTTAGTATCAAACTTATTAGATACAGTAGCACTTTTATATTTAAAGAAATCATATTTACCATTTTTATCTTTTTCTTTTATGAAATCTTGATTGATAAACTCTACCATATTTTTTCAATACCATTTATGATGTTTTTTTATCTTCAAAGAAATCATCTAAACTTTCCATTACTTTTAGACATTTTTTTCAAAAATTTTCTCTGTCTTTTTCTGTTTCAAGTTTTCCATATATTTTACACATTATTTCAAAAATTATTATTTCTTTTTGCCATTTCAAAATCTATATTTTTAAAGTTTTTCAATACAGAAAAAGATTTTCTTTTCAAGTTCTTCGTTATAATCAATTTCTGTAAAGTGTATTCTGTTTTTATCAAACAGTTTACTTGCAACTTCATTTAATTTTTTTCATCACTAGCATTACTTTCTAATAATTCATTTTATAACTTTCTTCTTCTTCTTTAGTTCTTCCATACTCAGCAAGTATACACTTTTTCACATCATACATAGCCATATAGAAATGTATCTGCACTATGTAATCAGTTTTATCTTCGTGTTCTCCATTATTTGTCTTAACTTCAATAACAAAGAATTTTTACTATCATATCCATCACAATTTGCTCTTAACCCCTAACTCTTCACTTGTTTTACAACAAGGTACAGTGTTCATATTGAATTTTTATTTGCAACCTCTCTAATAAAAAGGTTCAAAATATGTCCGAACTCTGTATAAAGAGTTTTTCTTATTTTCATAAGGTATTACCTTATTTTTAAGTTGTGCTAATTTATTTGGCTTTAGTAAATCCTGATATACCTAATATAATTGGTATATCACTTCCACCAATATATTGACTTCTATCAATTTCCACTGTTTCTTGTCCACTATCAACAATTATTTCCATATTTTCTCTTGTTTCTCTAACTTTTTCTAATAACATTCTACCACTTTTTCCTTTCATTTGAAATGTTTATTTAATTATCTTGGTTATATTATAGCATAATATATATATTATGTCAAGCAAATTATAAATAAAAAGAGTGGAATTATCTCACCTCTTTATCAACTATTTTGCAAAATCTAAATCATACAAGTTTTAAAAACTTTTTTATTCCATTGTCAATTTTTCGTTTTCAAAAATCATTTAAGAATAAATTTATTTTTATATTTTTAATGTTTCTTTTTCTTCTAATTCAAATAAGCCATAAGGGAGTAGGATTTAAACCACCAAATTTTCCTAGCGAATAAGTATTGCAAAACTTCATAAAAATCAAACATAAATATAGCAAATTAAGTATAAATATGCTATAATATTGATATAGGATTAGTACCTATAACGAACATTAGCAACTGAATATATAAGGTTAAGGCTAGTAATCAGTAGCCTTGTAAAAATATTCACTGTATATCAGGCATAATCAAGCCATAAGCGTAATGCTAAGTAATAAATACAAGCAAGTTAGTATAGCCATAAGAACATACTAATATGGTGGTTGAGTAGTACAACCGATATGAAATAAGAATAGAAGTTTTATTCTTATTCTCTATGAACTTAATCTATGTCATATTTATACTTAGATTTTGATACTATAAGTGGTTAAGAAATTAATTATTTCTATTGTCTTTTTAAATTCTTCTTCGTATACATTATCATAGTCTACCAAAGATAAAATAATAAAAGCAAACAAAAAGCAAGGAGTAAACCTTGCTCTCTTTTTATTTAATCTTACCAATCTCTTTCTAGGAAAAATTTTTTTCTGAAATATCTTCATATTCTTTCAATTTTCTTTTCTAACTCATCAGGCATATTGTAGTAATCATCTTCATAGAATTGAACTTCAAATCTTTCCAAGATGATATAAGAGATTTATCAAAGTTTAGATTTTCTTTAAATTCTCTATGATATTCTGTTTTTACTTCTTCCCAATCCACATCTGAAATATAAAAATCTCCACCACCTTGTGAAGTTTCTGAACTTCTTGTTAATAATGCCAATGGTGATACTATCAATCCTTTTTGTAAATTTATATATATTGAAATATTGTTTCTTACTATCGCATACTATATAACCTAACATTGAATTAGATGTTAAATTATATTCTTCTTCTAGCTTTTAGTTTTGCTCTTATGAACTTTCCAAGTTCTTTTTACATCAAAACTTGTTTTTCAAACCCACTATTCCATTTTTAATTGATTTTTTTAAATGTTCCGTCCTCATCATAATCACATATTGTATTTACAACAATAGGTGTTCCTATTTTTAAGGATAAAAATATAATGCTTGTGTTATAGGAGTATTATTATAAAAACTTTCTAAAAATTTTTAAGCCACCTATATATTCTTTTCAATCTTAACTTTTTCTAAATTAGAAGTTTTACAATTAATCTTATTTTCTCCATTTTACAACTTGATAACCATAATATGCACCCATAATCTCATCACTCCTTATTTAATTTTTATTAGCTTTTTCTTTTGATACATATATTATACCATAATATATATATTATGTCAAACAAGACTTTTATCAAAGCAAGACTTTCATTAAAAAGTGAGTTTTTATTCTCACTTTCTTTAATGTAAAACTTTATATTTTTTTATTTTTTAAATCTTTTTGATATAAAAATATCACTCAAATTTAAAAACTTTAAAAAGGCTATGCTATGAGTTTAAATTTTTAAGTTATAGTATTTTCTTATTCTTTCATATCATCTAAAGTAATTAGTTTTTTTATATCCTTTTCCGTTGCTATATTTTTCTCCCAAACTTCATTCTTCATAGAAGAAATTTCCCAAGATTTCTTTTTAGAAAATTCATCTATATAATTTAACAAAAATCTTCAAGTTCTATTTTATTGATTTTTCTAAATGAGTTTTGTACTCAATGTCAGTTAAAAACTATTTTCAATGAAGAAAAACACAAAAATTCGTTATAGACTTCTCTTATCATAGTTCCAAAATCCCAAGCATATATTTTTCTTTAAATAATGGCACTTTATTTCTTTCTAAATTCATTTTTGTAAGAAAAATAATAATTTTTGTAATTGTAAATAGCTAATAGGATTTTTATTATCATTTGTTCTTTTTATTATAAAATACGATAAATCAATAACATCAATCATTTTTTCTCCTTTACTTTCTGTAAAAATTCTTTTCTTTACTTTTTCATTATTTTTAATTTCTTGTTTCTCATAGTATTTGGTTTTACCAAAATATTTTTCAAATTTAACTTTCTACTAAAAAAATCATAATTGTTAGGGATTAAAATTTTCATAATTTTATCCACTTCTTTTCTGAAAAACTAATATGTTATATTTTTAATATTTCTTTACTAAAAATCTTTTTATTTCTTTATTTTCTTTTTAAAAATTCCTTTATCTCTTCTTCTTTTTTTATAAGGTTTCTTTTTCTCCTAAATAGATAGCGAAAAAGCATTTTTATAAATTCGTTTTCTTTTCCTTAATGTTCCTGTTTCTTTATTTTTATAATTTATTTGTAAATCTTGAAACTTTAACAGATGGGTATTTTTCACTTTCTATATCTTTAAAAATCATCAATTATTGTTTGATAACTTCGACAACTTTATTTGATAGAAAATTCTTTAGCATTTTCTTTTATAAATTTCAAAATCATAAAGTATCATTATCATCTAAAAATTCTTTCTATTCTCTTTTTACCATCTATTTCAACTAAATGTAAACCATTATAACTAAACTCTTTATCTTCTTTTTAAAAATCATTTTTTTCTAAAAAATTCTTCAGCATTATATTTCATAAAAAAATTCTTTTTCAAAAATAGTTATCCATATTTTTTTAAAGGTATTTGTTTTAATACTTTCTATATCATCAAAAAGAATTTAAAGTTCATAACAGAATTAGCTTTTACATCATTTACAATATCTTCCCAAGTTTCATTTATCCTTCAGTTTTGATAAGATTATCATATATTTTTTTCATTAATTTTTTTAATTCATCTACTTTTATATAAAAGATTTCCATAAGGGAGATTTTCTTTCTTTTGTATAAGTACATACATAATCTTTACTTGTTAAAAAGTAATCCTAAATCATTTAGATTATCATATCCACCTTGATGATATTTTTCCTTACCTAAATCAATATATAAAATGTGTTGGTTGAGAATAAGTATTACTTTTTTTAAATCTTTATACGATACCTTTAAAATCTTGTTCTATTTCTATTTTTAAAAGTCTTTATTAATAATCTCATCATAATATCCATTTTTTTCAAATAATCCACTAAATTTTCATAACCATCTTGTTCATTAGCAATTTTTAGTAAATTCTTCAAAAACTTGTTTTTTTAAAAATCTGTATAATTATCAGCTTTATATTCTTTTTATTTTTATTTTATTATTATATTGAATAGCTTTAAATTCTATATCATCATTTTTCTTTTTATAATTTATCTCAAATCCCTAACTTATCAACAGTTTTTCATTCTTGTTAATACACTTTTTACTTCTGAAAAAAATTTTTCTTCAAAATCTATCGCTCTTTTTAGTTTTTCAAAGTTTTAAATCAAATATAGGTTTATATATCTCGCTTTGAATGTTCTTTTTAAATATCCATCTTTATAATAATCTAAAATAACTTCTCTATTTTTCAATAGCACTTTCTTCATCTAATTTTAAATTGTTTTCAAGATTAGATAAATCATTAATAGTTTTCTTTTAAATTATCAGGCTCAAACTTATAAAAAGTAAATGTTTTACTTTTTGTTTTCTTGAATATTTTTCTTTTATGTCTTTAAAAACATTATTAAAATTTTTCCCAATTTTTCTTTGTATTTTATTATATTTTTATCTACTCCATCATTACATTCAATTATTTTTGTAAATGCTTTTTCATACTATTAGTCAAATTAATTTTTGTTAATATGCTATTTTTACTAAGAATACTATATTTCCACCTCAATCATTATTTCCATAGGTTTTTTTAAAAATTCTTTTCTAAATTTTCTTTTGTTTCTTTATATTCTTTTACTTCAATAGTATTACTTCCTTTCAGTTCTTTTTCGTATTCTTTCATATTTTTCAATTTTTATGTTTTTCGTTATAATTAGTTTCAAGTTCTTCTTTTTCAAAAAGAATTTACTTTTAAATCATATTCTCCAAAAATACCCATCAATCAATAATGAAGTTTTGTAATTAGTAAAAGCCAAACTTATATCTGTACCATTGGCAATTAGTTTTTTTCTGTATCTTTTCTAAAATTACTATATATTTCTTCTGTTATTTCATCATATAATTTTAAATTATCACTTTCAAACTTTAAAACTTTAGGAATAAAAATTTTCAATTTTTCTTTAAAGAGTTATCACTGATGAAATCTTTTACTTTCATAACTTCCATTATAGACAAACTGTTGATAAATTCTATAACATTAAGTTCATAACTTCCTTTATTCTCTTGAGTTTCAAATTCTTTTTATTTTACCACAATCAACAGTTATATTAAATTCTTTATCTCTTTCTTTAAAAATAAAAATCTATTGGTAAACCTTTATCTGTACTTTCTTTATGAAAAAACTTAGTATTAAATTCTCTTTGTATTGTAAAATTAGCGACATCAGAAAAGTTTTTCTTTAATTTCTTTTTCTTCAAAACCTTTTTTTCTTTACATTTTTCTATTTCTTTTTGTATTTTTTTAAATGTTTTTACATAAACATCTTTTCTAAAATCTTCAAAACTTTCCATTTCATTTTGTAAGACCATATTGTTTAATTTTATCTTTTCAAGTCTTTTACTTTTTCTTTTTTTCTTTTTCAGAATATTTTTCTTCTATTCCTGTAAAAATCTTTTTTTAAATATATATTCAGTTCCACTTTCGTTTGTTTTTATACTTTTTAGCAATTCTTCTTTAATCCCTTTTCAAGTCTTCATTATCGGTATTTTTCTTTATTATTTAGAAAATTTTTCTATTATTTTACTTTCTTTTGAACTTTGACTTTCAAAAATCATTTTCTTCAATAAAATTCACTAATCTTTTTATCGTTATCAAACATAACATAATTATTGTTATAAGTATCTAAGTTCATTTCTACATATTTTAAAAATTCTATTTCTTTTTCATATTTCCACCTCAATATATTTTTTATAAATATATTATATAATAGATTATGAAATAAGAGAATACTCTTTATTATTAAAACAAAAGCCTCTTGTGAGGCTTTTGATGTTTTGGATTATTACAGTTACATAATATTATTTGAGGGGTTTAATATTACGATTTTTTTATATCTTTATTTGAACAATTATATTATACCACAAAAAAATAGCTATGTCTACATCTTTCTGTAATATTTATTTTAAATGTTACACTTTTTCTTTTAACTCCAATAGAATTTATAGTTTTATAGTGTAAAATGAAGTGTCTTTTTACAATTTTTGTTTTTAAAAATAAAAAATGAGATTACTTATATAATCTCATTTTAAAACTACATACACTGTTAAAAATTAAGAACTCAAATTTTTAATTTGAAAGGAAATTTCCTAAATTTATTATATGATAATTTTTGCAACCTTTATTTTTGAAAAATAAATAAAAAGAGAATTTAGTCAAATTCTCTTTTTAAAAATATTATAGGGTTTCTTCTATGGATTTTTTTCAGATAATTTTTACATTTATATTATATCATATAGGATTATCAATTTTTGTTATAAAATTTATTTTTATTTTTACAAAAGAAAAAGGCTATTTCTAGCCTTTTCTCCAAAAACATTTTAAATATTCAGGAAATTTTATCTATGTAAAAAGTTTATTCAAAAACTTTTTGTCCTATGTAAGTATCACTATCTCTGTCATAGTGCATAGTATCAAAAATCTAAGTATAAATTTGACATAGATTAAGTTCATGAGAATAACAATAAGACTTCTATTGTTATTTCATATCGGTTGTACTACTCAACCACCATATTAGTATGTTCTTATGGCTATACTAATTTGCTTTTTAAATATATAGTTATTCTTTAATTAAGGCGATACAATACATAGTATCAAAAATCTAAGTATAAATGCGACATAGATTAAGTTCATAGAGAATAAGAATAAAACTTCTATTCTTATTTCATATTAGCTGTACTACACAACTACCATATTAGTATGTTCTTATGGCTATACTAACTTGCTTGTAAATATATTCTGATGTCTAAGATATTCTAGTTCTTCTATTAGTTTCTCCCTGACTTCTTTTAATATATTCAATGCTCCATTCAAATCGGCATTTATTATCTTACCTTGTTTAGATTTATAAATTCCTCTTTTTACTCTTCTACCACTAAATTTTTATTTCTTCTGTTTCTTCCTTATATATTGGTATATCATCATTATCAAGATAACTTGCTTTTTGAAGTATAACTTTCTTCTTGTTCTTTATACTCTATTCCATTATCTTCTAATTTATATTTTAATATATCCAATATCTTTCTAAAAGGCATACTTACAAAGTTTTGATTGTTTACCTTTCCTATATTTATCTCTTGTTTCCACCCTTTATTATATCCTACTACTAATTTTGAGATTTTTCAGTTCTTAGTATCTCAATTAGTTTATTGATATAATATCCTATATAATTTCTAAGTTGTTCTGTTCTTTTATATAGTAATTGATTTATAAACTTAGAAACATATTGTTTGCTAGGTAACATTGATTGTAAACTAGCTTTTATTTTTGTTAAAATATTGATTGATTGCTTTTTAATTTAGTTCCTTTTAATAGATATTCCTTTTTGTTATAATTAAAAAGCTATTGTAAATAAATTTTCTAGTCCCTATATCTATACTTGCTACTCTATCAGTTTTTCTACTTCTATTACTTCTTTTTCATATATTAATTCGCATAGTATCTTATCATTCTTATTGTATATCCCTAAAGCATTTACAATCTAATTCCTTATGTCTATTAGCAATTTTAATCCCTTGTTCCATCTTATCAGTACCAATATATCCTAGTTTTTAATTTCTTTTTTTAGATATTACTTGATTATTATATTCTACTAAGTTATATTTCTTCTTATATCTAGGTATATTAATCTTCTTATCATAAGTCTTATTTTTCTTCATTTTTAACAACTTCCAATAAGAAGTCCAATCATTTTTTTAGTTTATCTACTATGTTTTGTACTATCTTTAAAATTAATAGAATATTGTTTTAACTTAGAAAACTCACAAATAATCTTGTAGAATAAAGATGTAAATTGTTTATTTTTCTTCTATATATTCTAAAAATAACTCTTTTAAAGTAGGATATTCCTCATAAAATTTAAAGAATATTTATGATTGTTAGAATTTTTAAAATAAAGTTGTCTTAGAATATAATTAGCAAAGTTATAGGTTTCTTTACTTTCTATTAGTTGAGTTTTAATATATTTATAATCTATATGAGATTTTTTTATATTGAACTTAACTATTCTCTTTACTTTCATTTTCTAACTCCTTTATTAATTTTTCTACTTTTTCTTTTACTTATTCTTTGTCCATAAATTCTAGTACAAAATGAAGTTATAACAGATATAAAATCTTGTATTAAATCTTCTTTATCATTATCTATTTTCATCACTTTAAAATACTTTTTGTCCTATGTAAGTATCACTTTCTCTATCGTAATGAAGACAAACTAAGTTGCAACCATACTTTTTACAAGATTTTTACAACTGCTAATGTAACAACTGTTAATCCTGTTACATAAAGAATAATTTTCCACTTTTTTTCTTCATTATTTGCAATTTTTGTTTTAAAAATAATCATCAACCATTTTTCAATAGTTGAAACATCTGTAACATCTTCTATTTCGTTTTCTATAATGTACTCTGTTACAGGCATTTTATGTCTTCCTTTAACAGTTCCTAATGAAATTTGTAGCATATTTCATCACTCCTTATTAATTATTTTTAAAAATAGCTAGGTAAAGGTTGAAACTAGCATAAGAAGAACCCTTTACCTAGTAGAAGATAAATCAACTTCAAAAATATACTAAAAACCATCTATATCAGTTATAACAACAACTTCTTCATTGTCATCTGCAAAAACTTCATTACATTCATAAGTTTTATCTATATCTTCAGTCAATATATCATATTCCGATAAATATAAATCTCTTGTTTGTGTATCATCTTTACCATTTTTCAACACATACTTGATAAGCCTTATATTTTCCATCTTTTAATTTTTAAAACTATTAGAAAGTTTAAACTGTCAGTTGCACTACCTAAATCACTTTCCATTAATTTTTCTTTCACTTCTTTTAAATGTCATTATTTCCATAATTATTTCTCCTTATTACTTTTAAAAATGTTTTTGTTTTTTTCCTTTTGATGAGTATATTATACCATAATGTATGTATTATGTCAAGCATAAATTTTAATTTATTTTTCCTTTATTTTATAAGTTTTATTTTATAAATTTTTATACTTTTATCTTTTGAAATTAATTATTTTTGAGGAGTGGATAGAGTTCAATGTTTTGTCAAACCCTATCCGTTATAAAAATATTACTATCTTTTTGAGGGTAAGTAAAGGACAGTGATTGTGGGGTACTATCCTTTACCAAATGAATTGTTTCATCTACACAAATATTATATCATAATATATATATTATGTCAAGCATAATTTAGTCAAAATTTTTAATGACTAAGAGAATTATTAGTCAAAAATTTTTTTAATTTTTTTGACTATTTTTAAAATAAAAAAGCAAGGAATAAACCTTGCCAAATTTAAGCTACCAAGTAAAATCTTTTTTTCTTTGTTTGCTTTTTCCGTTGTATTTTCCATAGTTTATATATTTTTTTGTATAAAGTATATCCATGTAAAAACTTCTTTTAAAATCTTTCTTTAACTGTACCTACTATATAAGGATTACCTGAATAATCTGTTTTTATTTCTGTATTAAATAAATTTTCTATTAAAACTATATTTCCTCTTAGGTATTATCTCTGTCATATTCAAATGTTGTGTCAACTTCTTTTTGTGAATTTTTGCGTCATAGTATTCTCTTGTTCTTTTGTAATTAACTTCTCTCATAATTCTTTTCGTAATTTTTCAAAAGTTATTCCAAACATTTGTACCATATTCTCTACTGCCGTTTATTCTCCAAGTGTGTGTAAAACCCTATTCTTTTCCTTGTTTAATATATCTTTTAAAACTGCTTTTAATTTTTTTATTGTTTAATTCATCTTTATAATTTTTCCAAATTTTTTTCAGTTAATCTTTTTTTAATAAATCATTTTTCATCTACTTTTGTCTAAATATTTTCATAATAATTTTCTCCTTTTCTATTTTTTTCTAATTATATAATATATTATCTATTATCGTATTTATTATTGCTTTTGGATAAAAATATTATCTATTTATTTTTATAAAGGTAAAAGAAAAAGGCGAGTTTTAAAACCCAACCTTAATCTTTTTAAAAAGAAATAAAAATTTTACATCACTTTTTTTAACTTAATCCAATCTTGTTAATAAAAACAAGTCAAAACCTATTTGGTGCATATCATCTATTGTCAAATCTTTAACATCATCAGGTAGTCTACCTTTCATTTTTAAAAACTATTGCTTGTTGTCCTATATCTTGCGAAAAATACAATTCTATTCGCTGGTACATCTACTGCTAATAACTTTTGTTAATACATCTGCTGTTGCACTATGTCCCTATTGCCGATAATAGATTATCTTTGTTTGCTTGTGCTAAATCTTTTGCTTGTGTTAAAGTTAAATCTACCATTTTATAAGTTCCTGTTGTTGTTATAATACTTGTGTTTAATAATCCTAATTTCATTTTTCATCACTCCTTAATTTTTTTAATAAATGTTTTTAAATTATTTTTCCAATTTTTCCAATTTTTCCAATTTTTCCTTTGATTTGTTTCTAAGAAATAACTATTATATTTTATCCACTGGGATAAACCAAGTCATTTCTCTTTAACAAATATATTATACCATAATATATATATTATGTCAAGTAAAAATAAAACTTTTATTTCTTTTTCCAATGTTCTGCAAATCTTGTTTTCCTTTACATAGATATTATACCAAATCTTTTCGTACTTACTTTTTACATTTTCGTACTTGTACTTCCTTTTATCTTTATATAGATATTATATCAGGCTACTTTTACCTAAATTCATTATATTTTTACTTTTTCTTTTTGTCTTTTCTCATTTGTTTTTTTAAAACTTTATAAAAAAATACTTTATTTTATAATAAAAAGAGAATGACTTAAACCATTCTCTTTTGTTATTTATTTAATACGGATATTTAAAAAAATTTCAGAAATATGTTTTCTATCATATTCTATTCTAAAATCTTTTACATTATTTTTTTAAAAATGTTTTAGGCACTTCAATATTTACTAAAATTTGTGTTCTTTGACCCATACATCATCCTCCTTATTTAACTAATATGATAAAAGTAAACAAAAAAAGCAAGGAGTGAACCTTGCTTTTGATATTTATTTTAAAAACAAATCATCAATTTCTTTAAATTCAGTAGGTATTAATTGATAATCTTCAAAAGTTTGTTTTTATCTTTTACAAAACTTGTTACTTCTGTTAGCATTTCTCCAAGATTATTCATTGTAACTTTTTATACTCACTTATTGCTATTACTTTCTTAATTGTTTCAAAATCTCCCTCAATTAAGGTTAGCATTTCTCTAAATTCGTTATAATTATCTTTTTCAGTAATGTCAGAATATATATAAACTTCTTTTTCCTAAAGAATATTTATTTCTTAAATATTTATCATAATTCGTTTCATAAGGATTACACCAGTAGCTTGTTTTTTCTCCTAAAATTTCTTTTTGAAACATATTCACTAAACGAAACTCTAAATTTCCCTGTTTCCAAGTTTTTCGACATTCATAAAAACTTAGAAGAAATTTATCATTAATTTTTCTATTTTATATCCTATTCTTTTTACTTTATTTTCTTTTTATAAAATAGTAAATTTTTCTTTCTTCTTTTGACAAATATTTACTTATATATCCTATTGTTGTATTGTATTTCGTTATTTCTTCATTTTTTTAATATTTTTGAATTTTTATTTCGTTTATTTCATATTTCAATATATTAAAATCCGTTGTAATGTACTTATTATTTTCCTTTAGATAACGATAATCTTCAAATCTAGTTATAACTTCATTAATTTTAAAAATCCTTTATTTTCATTTATTGCTTGTCCTATCGTAAAAATTTTTCCATACGCTCATCACTCCTTAAATTTTTAATTTTAAAAATGTTTTGTTTTTCCTTTGATGAGTATATTATATCATAATGTATGTATTATGTCAAGTATAATTTAGACAACATTGTCTTAATAAGATAATATGATAGTAAAAAGCAAGGAGTGAACCTTGCTTTAGATGAATTTTACCAATTAGTTTCTAGGAAGATTTTTATCAGAAATATCTTCGTATTCTTTTAATATTCTTTTGTAAATCTTCATCATAATTAATCTTATTTTCTTCATAGAATTGAATTTCTAAATCTTTCCAAGAAGATATAAGTGATTTGTCGAATTTAGGATTTTCTTTAAATTCTCTATGACTATGATATTCCAATTTTTATTTCTTCCCAATCCACATCAGATATATCAAAAATCTCCACCACCTTGTGAAATTTCTGAACTTCTTGTTAATAATGCTAATGGCGATACTACTGTTCCTTTTGTAAATTTATTTATGTTAAAAAAATTGCTTTTTACTATCACATACTATATAACCTAACATTGAACTTGATGTCAAATGATATTCGTCTTCTAGTTTTTGTTTTGCTCTTATAAACTTTCCAAGTTCTTTTTATATCAAAAACTTGTTTGTTTAAATCCATAACCCCATTTTAATTGTTCTTTAAAAAGTGTTCTCATCATCATAATCACAAATTGTATTTACAATGACAGGTTTTCCTATTTTTTTCAAGCATAAAGTATAATGCTTGTGTTATTTCATTAGCATTGTAAAAAAACTTTCCAAAAAACTTCATACCACCTACACTAAATTCTTTTTAATCTTAACTTTTCTTCTAAATCAAAACTATGATAACTAATCTTATTTTCTCCATTTACTACTTGATAACCATAATATGCACCCATACATCATCACTCCTTATTAAATTTTTATTAGCTTTTTCCTTTGATACAAGTATTATACCATAATGTATATATTATGTCAAGTATAAATAAATTTACCATTTTTCTAACCAAGTTTTGATACTTTTTTTGAATTAAATGACATAAATCATAGTTCATATAAACTGGACTATCAGTACACCAATCTAAATCTATAAAAATAATTTTTTTATATAGTCTAAAACATCATTTCTTTTTATTCCATAATTGATAACTATTTAACCCACCAAATATATGTAATATTCTATTATCATCTAAATTTTTTTAATAATATCTTTCATTATTTTTTTACCTATTTTTTTGTTTTTTTGACATTTTCTATCTCTCCTTTCATTTAATTTAAAAATGTTTTTGCTAACGCTTTTTCCTTTTTCTTTTGATACACATATTATACCATAATGTATGTATTATGTCAAGAGATAAATTAGACAATTTTGTCTTATTAGATATATTTTCTAGTAATATGAATAATAAAAAAGAGTGGACTTGCAAGTCCACTCTTATAATTTTAGTTAATATTCTTCAGGGAAGAGTAAAGTCCAAACTTTTTCTCCGTTTTCCATTTCATCTTTTTATAGCAAAGAGTTTAGTTTTGTCATAGTTTCTTGATAGTTTAAAAACTTCTTTTTTTTCTTAGGTTGTTCTTGTTCCACAATCAATTCATTATTTTTGTATTGTAAAAAAACTTGAAGATAATCGGTGTCTTTCTCATATTCTTTTTCAGTTAGTATTCTAGTCATCTTTACCAATAAATATCTTTCAATCTCACTGTCTACTTTTCTTGTTGCTAACATTTGCATATTAAATCCCCCTTTTTGATTTATATTATCCTAACTTTTTTTCTAACTTTTTCTAACTTTTTTTATCCTAACTTTAAAACTTCTCTATCAATCAGTAAGCAAAAATTCTTTAAATCTTCCTCACTTGTGAACTCTTGCTTGTAAGTAGTTCCGTTAAAGTTAAGTGTCATTATTATTCCACCATTCGCCAAATAAGTTAATTTCATATAATACCACCATTCCTTTTTTTCTTAAAAAAACATTCAATTCAATTCAATTCATTTTTACCAATATTACATTCCTTTTATATGTTTGTATTATACCATTAAGAATAAACTATGTCAATGTTTTTAGGACAATATTGTCCTTTCATTTTAATGAATAATTATCATTTATGCCATCAATAACTTCGTTAAAATATTGATTATATCTTGTTTTTGATTGTGTTCTTTAACATAATTTTTTTCTCTAGTAAATTGTTTTTCCTGATGAAGTTTATATCTTAAAAAAATATTGTGGATATTCCTATAAAAAGTCTTTAAATGCCTGATTTCTTTAATTATATCATATCTTAACCTATCTTGTATATAGTTTTTTTGCCTTGAAAAAATGCCTATTTTTTTATTTTAAAGCATTTTTAAACATATTTTTTTAGAAGTTTTAATGCTTTAGTCGATTAAGATTACCAAAAATAAAAATAAAAACTTTAAATTCATATCCATAATCAATCCAAAAATAAAAATTTTTAATAGTTATCACATACCACTTTTTAAAAAAACTAATTTAAAATATTTTTTTCTCTTAAATTATATAAATCATAAAAAAATAAAAAAATCATAACATCACATAAAAAAACTTAGTTAATACCACTTACCAAGTAGAAAAAAATAGCTTAGGCATAAGAGGGGTGTACTGTTGAATAAAAATTTTATTTTTCAGGGAAATTTGTACTATTATCTTCAAAACAAAAGGAAAATTTGTACTATTATCATCTTAGGAAGTGAACTTAAAAAATCTTCTCATTTTTACACTCAAAAATGAAGTACCATTACTCCATAAGTTGAAACAACTTTGTATTATTTTTAGTCATATAAAAATTTTTATCTAAAAAACTTAATCACACATCAAAATTTTACATAAACATCTTTCAACTATACATATCATCTAGTTTTAAGAAGTGAAATGATAACCGAAATAATTTGCGTTATCTCATTTTTTTCATCAAAAATTTCATTTTTCTATTTTCTATTGATTTTAAAAAGAAAAATTGATTTTGCAAAAAAATACTTTCGATAAACAAAGTATATAACGAAAAATCGTCGATAACCGAAGTTTTTTTCGGCTTTAAACCGAAAAAGTTTTTCGGTTTTTAAACCGAAGTTTTTCAGTTAATTTTGACTAAAAAAACGAGCAATCAACATCAGATAAATTCTTGAGTTGAGAACGATTTTTGAGAAATTTCCCTCTTTTCTTATCTTATATGTACCCCAAATTCAAAAAAAGGCGTAGACACTTTTTAAAAGATACATCAAATAAAGAATTAGACTTAATTAGAATTAGTTTCCAAAACTAAAAAAAGTAAATCAACAAAATAATTTTAGTAGATTAGGAACAGTTTTTAAGAGATTATGGAAGTATAAAAAGATAGATTAAAGTAAGAATTAGTGTACTGTTAAATCAATTTTTAAGAATTTAAAAACAAGAAAAAAACAAATAAAACTTAAAAATATTATGAAGTGAAGTTTTAAAAAAACTAACAAATGTAGATAAAATCATCAAAAATTAAGTTTTTAAAAATAAAACCAATTTTTTTAAATCCTAAAAGTGAAGTTTTTAAAACAAAAGTAAAAAGTCAAGCATTTTTTTAATATTTTTAAAAAATTATAACCACCAAATTTTTATCAAAAGTTTTTCCACATTTTTAAAAATTTCAAAACTTGAAAAAAATTTTTAAAAATTCAAAATTTGAAAATATTTTTTTAAATTTCGTTTTCAGGACTTTTTTTCAATTTCAGAACAGTAACCACTTGCTCTGTCGGTGTTGTTTTTTTATAATTTTTAAATATAAAAATTTATCTAGGATAAATTAATTTTTTTAAAAATTCTTTAAATTGATAAAAATTACTAAACATAAAAAAATAATAAATTTTTTTAAAAATAATATCGGATATATTAATTTTTTTAAATTATTTTTAAAAATTTTTCAAACACATTGTTTAATTAAAATTTTTCAAACACATTATTTAATCAAATTTTTCAAACACATTGTTTAATTAAAATTTTCAAACACATTGTTTAATTAAATTTTTCAAACACATTGTTTTAATTAAATTTTTTTCAAACACATTATTTAATCAAATTTTTCAAACACATTGTTTAATTAAATTTTTCAAACACATTGTTTAATTAAATTTTGAAATCCATTATTTAATCAAATTTTTGAAAGACATTCTTTAATTAAATTTTTTTGAAACACATTCTTTAATTAAATTTTTGAAACACATTCTTTAATTAAATTTTTGAAACACATTCTTTTAATTAAATTTTTGAAACACATTCTTTAATTAAATTTTTGAAACACATTCTTTAATTAAATTTTCAAATACATTCTTTAATTAAATTTTCAAATACATTCTTTAATTAAATTTTTCAAATACATTCTTTAATTAAATTTTCAAATACATTCTTTAATTAAATTTTTCAAATACATTCTTTAATTAAATTTTCAAATACATTCTTTAATTAAATTTTCAAATACATTCTTTAATTAAATTTTTCAAATACATTCTTTAATTAAAATTTAAGATACACTCGCCGTGAGGCATAAATGTTCTAATTTTTCTGAACAAGTTCAAAAATTAAACCATTTATCTTTCAAGATTTTCTTTTTATTTTTATTTAATAAAAATGTTTTTCTCTCTTGAAAGGTTAGTGGATAAGAAAAAAGCGACTTAGTCGTCTTTTTTTATACTCTAACGGTGGTTCGCTGAGAACACAAAAATTTTTATTAAAAATAAAATTTAATTAATATTTTTTTAAAAAATATTTTTTTAAATTTATTTGATAATTGTTTTTAATATTTTTTTAAAAAACATCTTTAATTTAATAAAAAATTAATTACTATTGTTTAATTAAATTTTGAAATCCATTGTTTAATTAAATTTTTGAAATCCGTTGTTTAATTAAATTTTTCAAATCTATTGTTTAATTAAATTTTTCAAATCTATTGTTTAATTAAATCTTCAAATACTTTATAAAAACTTTTATTAGAAGAAAAATCTTTTTATAAAAGTTCCGACAGAGCAAGTGGTTACTGTTCTGAAATTGAAAAAGTCCTGAAAAACGAAATTTAAAAAAATATTTTCAAATTTTTGAATTTTTAAAAATTTTTTTCAAGTTTTGAAATTTTAAAAAAATGTGGAAAAACTTTTTGATAAAAAAATTTGGTGGTTATAATTTTTTTAAAAAAATATTAAAAAAATGCTTGACTTTTTACTTTTGTTTTAAAAACTTCACTTTTAGGATTTAAAAAAATTGGTTTATAAAAACTTAATTTTTGATGATTTTATCTACATTTGTTAGTTTTTTTAAAACTTCACTTCATAATATTTTTTTAAGTTTTATTTGTTTTTCTTGTTTTTAAATTCTTAAAAAAATTGATTTAACAGTACACTAATTCTTACTTTAATCTATCTTTTTATACTTCCATAATCTCTTAAAAAACTGTTCCTAATCTACTAAAAATTCTTTTGTTGATTTACTTTTTTTAGTTTTGAAACTAATTCTAATTAAGTCTAATTCTTTATTTGATGTATCTTTTTAAAAAAGTGTCTACGCCTTTTTGAATTTGGGGTACATATAAGATAAGAAAAGAGGGAAATTTCTCAAAAAAATCGCTCTCAACTCAAGAATTTATCTGATGTTGATTGCTCGTTTTTTTAGTCAAAAATTAACCGAAAAAAACTTCGGTTTAAAACCGAAAAACTTTTCGGTTTAAAGCCGAAAAACTTCGGTTATCGACGATTTTTCGTTATATACTTTGTTTATCGAAAGTATTTTTTTGTAAATCAATTTTCTTTTTAAAATCAATAGAAAATAGAAAACGAAATTTTTGGTAAAAAATGAGATAACGCAAATTATTTCAGTTATCATTTCACTTCTTAAAAACTAGATGATATGTATAGTTGAAAGATGTTTATGTAAAATTTTGATGTGTGATTAAGTTTTTAGATAAAAATTTTTATATGACTAAAAATAATACAAAGTTGTTTCAACTTATGGAGTAATGGTACTTCATTTTTGAGTGTAAAAAAATGAGAAGATTTTTAAGTTCACTTCCTAAGATGATAATAGTACAAATTTTCCTTTTGTTTTGAAGATAATAGTACAAATTTCCCTGAAAATAAATTTTTATTCAACAGTACACCCTCTTATGCCTAAGCTATTTTTCTACTTGGTAAGTGGTATTAACTAAGTTTTTATGTGATGTTATGATTTTTATTTTTATGATTTATATAATTTAAGAGAAAAATATTTTAAAATTAGTTTTTTTAAAAAGTGGTATGTGATAACTATTAAAAATTTTATTTTTGGATTGATTATGGATATGAATTTAAAGTTTTATTTTATTTTTGGTAATCTTAATCGACTAAAGCATTAAAACTTCTAAAAATATGTTTAAAAATGCTTTTAAAATAAAAAAATAGGCATTTTTCAAGGCAAAAAACTATATACAAGATAGGTTAAGATATGATATAATTAAAGAAATCAGGCATTTAAAGACTTTTTATAGGAATATCCACAATATTTTTAAGATATAAACTTCATCAGGAAAACAATTTACTAGAGAAAAAATTATGTTAAAGAACACAATCAAAACAAGATATAATCAATATTTTAACGAAGTTATTGATGGCATAAATGATAATTATTCATTAAATGAAAGGACAATATTGTCCTAAAACATTGACATAGTTTATTCTTAATGGTATAATACAAACATATAAAAGGAATGTAATATTGGTAAAAATGAATTGAATTGAATTGAATGTTTTTTAAGAAAAAGGAATGGTGGTATTATATGAAATTAACTTATTTGGCGAATGGTGGAATAATAATGACACTTAACTTTAACGGAACTACTTACAAGCAAGAGTTCACAAGTGAGGAAGATTTAAAGAATTTTTGCTTACTGATTGATAGAGAAGTTTTTAAAAGTTAGGATAAAAAAGTTAGAAAAAGTTAGAAAAAGTTAGGATAATATAAATCAAAAGGGGGATTTAATATGCAAATGTTAGCAACAAGAAAAAGTAGACAGTGAGATTGAAAGATATTTATTGGTAAAGATGACTAGAATACTAACTGAAAAAAGAATATGAGAAAGACACCGATTATCTTCAAGTTTTTACAATACAAAATAATGAATTGATTGTGGAACAAGAACAACCTAAGAAAAAGAAGTTTTTAAACTATCAAGAAACTATGACAAAACTAAACTCTTTGCTATAAAAAGATGAAATGGAAAAACGGAGAAAAAGTTTGGACTTTACTCTTCCCTGAAGAATATTAACTAAAATTATAAGAGTGGACTTGCAAGTCCACTCTTTTTACTATTCATATTACTAGAAAAATATATCTAATAAGACAAAATTGTCTAATTTATCTCTTGACATAATACATACATTATGGTATAATATGTATCAAAAGAAAAAGGAAAAAGCGTTAGCAAAACATTTTAAATTAAATGAAAGGAGAGATAGAAAATGTCAAAAACAAAAAAATAGGTAAAAATAATGAAAGATATTATTAAAAATTTAGATGATAATAGAATATTACATATATTTGGTGGGTTAAATAGTTATCAATTATGGAATAAAAAGAAATGATGTTTTTAGACTATATAAAAAAATTATTTTATAGATTTAGATTGGTGTACTGATAGTCCAGTTTATATGAACTATGATTTATGTCATTTAATTCAAAAAGTATCAAAACTTGGTTAGAAAAATGGTAAATTTATTTATACTTGACATAATATATACATTATGGTATAATACTTGTATCAAAGGAAAAAGCTAATAAAATTTAATAAGGAGTGATGATGTATGGGTGCATATTATGGTTATCAAGTAGTAAATGGAGAAAATAAGATTAGTTATCATAGTTTTGATTTAGAAGAAAAAGTTAAGATTAAAAGAATTTAGTGTAGGTGGTGTGAAGTTTTTGGAAAGTTTTTACAATGCTAATGAAATAACACAAGACATTATACTTTATGCTTGATAGGAAAACCTGTCATTGTAAATACAATTTGTGATTATGATGATGAGAACACTTTTAAAGAACAATTAAAATGGGGTTATGGATTTAAACAAACAAGTTTTTGATATAAAAGAACTTGGAAAGTTTATAAGAGCAAAACAAAAACTAGAAGACAGATATCATTTGACATCAAGTTCAATGTTAGGTTATATAGTATGTGATAGTAAAAAACGCAATTTTTAACATAAATAAATTTACAAAAAGGAACAGTAGTATCGCCATTAGCATTATTAACAGAAGTTCAGAAATTTCACAAGGTGGTGGAGATTTTTGATATATCTGATGTGGATTGGGAAGAAATAAAAATTGGAATATCATAGTCATAGAGAATTTAAAGAAAATCCTAAATTCGACAAATCACTTATATCTTCTTGGAAAGATTTAGAAATTCAATTCTATGAAGAAAAATAAGATTAATTATGATGAAGATTTACAAAGAATATTAAAAGAATACGAAGATATTTCTGATAAAATCTTCCCTAGAAACTAATTGGTAAAAATTCATCTAAAGCAAGGTTCACTCCTTGCTTTTTACTATCATATTATCTTATTAAGACAATGTTGTCTAAATTATACTTGACATAATACATACATTATGATATAATACTCATCAAAGGAAAAACAAAACATTTTAAAATTAAAAATTTAAGGAGTGATGAGCGTATGGAAAAATTTTTACGATAGGACAAAGCAATAAATGAAAATAAAAGGTTTTTAAAATTAATGAAGTTATAACTAGATTTGAAGATTATCGTTATCTAAAAGGAAAATAATAAGTACATTACAACAGTTTTGATATATTGAAATATAGAATAAACGAAATAAAATTCATATTAAAAAAATGAAGAAATAACGAAATACAATACAACAATAGGATATATAAAGTAAATATTTGTCAAAAGAAGAAAGAAAAATTTACTATTTTATAAAAAGAAAAATAAAAGTAAAAAGAATAGGATATAAAATAGAAAAAATTAATGATAAATTTCTTCTAAGTTTTTATGAATGTCGAAAAACTTGGAAACAGGGAAATTTAGGTTTCGTTTAGTGAATATGTTTCAAAAGAAATTTTTAGGGAGACAAGCTACTGGTGTAATCCTTATGAAACGAATTATGATAAATATTTAAAAGAAATAAATATTCTTTAGGAAAAGAAGTTTATATATATTCTGACATTACATGAGAAAAAGATAATTATAACGAATTTAGAGAAATGCTAACCTTAATTGAGGAGATTTTTGAAACAATTAAGAAAGTAATAGCAATAAGTGAGTATAAAAAGTTACAATGAATAATCTTGGAGAATGCTAACAGAAGTAACAAGTTTTGTAAAAGATAAAACAAACTTTGAAGATTATCAATTAATACCTACTGAATTTAAAGAGGTGATGATTTGTTTTCGAAACAATATCAAAAGCAAGTGGTTCACTCCTTGCTTTTTGTTTACTGTATCATGTGAGTTAAATAGAGTGATGATGTATGGGTCAAAAGAACACAAATTTTAGAAAATATTGAAGTGCCTAAAACATTTTTATATCGTAAAAGATTTTAGAACAGAATATGATGGAAAACATATTTCTGTACTAAATATCCGTGATTAAAATAAATAACAAGAGAATGGTTTAAAGCTCATTCTTTATTATAAATAAAGTATATAAAGAGTCGACAAATGAGAGAAAGACAGAGAAAGAAAAATATAATGAATTTAGGTGAAAAGTAGCCTGATATAATATCTATATAAAGATAAAGGAAGTACAAGTACGCAAATGTAAAAGTAAGTACGAAAGATTTGAAAGTAATATCTATGTAAAGGAAAACAAGATTGCAAGAACATTGGAAAAAGAAATAAAAGTTTTATTTTACTTGACATAATATATATAATATGGTATAATATAGTTTGGTGCTAAAGAGAAATGACCCTGGTTTAGCCAGTGGATGGTAAAAAGCAATACGTAACTTCG